>Ga0208826_1000624_pt1 | contig 35113 bp, 27 predicted proteins | sample AD_UKC115_MetaG_FD_184451 | JGI IMG/M metagenome (GOLD analysis project Ga0208826, IMG submission 184451) | Active sludge microbial communities of municipal wastewater-treating anaerobic digesters from Hong Kong - AD_UKC115_MetaG (SPAdes)... | ecosystem: Engineered > Bioreactor > Anaerobic >...
TGGAGACCTTCCGCCGCGAGGCACGCCTGGAGCTCGCGCCCGACCACCGCCGCAGCCACGACACCGCCGACGCGCCGCGCGTGCTGATGGAGGCGCTGGTGGGGCCCGGCTCGCGCCTGCTCGGTGACAGCATCGGCGAGATCGACTTCCCCGGCAGCCACGACGCCGACGTGCTGGCCGTGCAGCGGCGCGGCACGGTGCTGCGCGAACAGCTGCGGCACGTGCGTCTGGCCGTGGGCGACGTGCTGTTGCTGCTGGTCGACGCCGATGCGCGCGACAGTCTGCGGCGCAAGACCGGACTCGTGGCCCTGTCGGAACGCGACGCGCGGCGCCCCACGCGCCGCCGCGCCGTGCTGGCCGTCGGCATCCTGCTCGGCGTGGTGGCCGTGGCCGGACTGGGGCTGCTGCCCATCGTGGTGGCCGCGCTGGCCGGATGCGCGCTCATGGCCGTCACCGGCTGCTTCCGCTTCGGCGACGTGTACGAGGCCATCGACTGGAAGGTCATCGTGACCCTCGGCGCCATCCTGCCGCTGGGCCTGGCGCTGGACAGGAGCGGCCTGGCGCGCGTGCTGGTGGACGCCGGGCTCAGCCTGGTCGGCGACCACGGCCCCGCCGCGGCGCTGCTCATGGTGTACCTGCTCACCGCCCTGCTCACCGAGTTCATGGGCCACAACCCCTCGGTGGTGCTGATGGTGCCGCTGGCCATTTCGGTGGCGCACGCGCTCGGCGTGGATGCACGCCCCTTCGCCGTCACCGTGGCCTTCGCCGCCGCCACCTCCTTCGCCACGCCGGTGGGCTACCCCACCAACACCATGGTGTACAACGCCGGCGGCTACCGCTTCGTGGATTTCCTGCGCATCGGCGTGCCGCTGATCGCCCTGTTCTGCGCCCTGTCCGTGTGGCTCATCCCGCGCTTCTGGCCCTTTCACCCATGACCTCGCTGCCGCCCAAGACGACCAGGAAACTCGGCCTGGTGATCGACCTCGACACCTGCGTGGGCTGCCATGCCTGCGCCGTGGCCTGCAAGGAATGGAACGACGGCGGCCAGTTCGGCCCGCTGCCCGACCGCGACGTCCAGGGCCGCGAACCGATGGGCGTGTGGTTCAACCGCGTGCACACCTACGAGCTGGACCGCGGCGGCGGCGCGCCCGGCATGACGGTGCATTTCCCGCGCTCCTGCCTGCACTGCGAGACGCCGGCCTGCGTGACCGTCTGCCCCACCGGCGCCAGCTACAAGCGCGCCGAGGACGGCATCGTGCTGGTGGACGAGGACAAGTGCATCGGCTGCAAGCTGTGCTCCTGGGCCTGCCCCTACGGCGCACGCGAGTACAGCGAGGCGCGCGGCGTGATGCAGAAGTGCACCCTGTGCGTGGACCGCATCTACAACGAGAGCTTCGCCGAACACGACCGCCAGCCGGCCTGCGTGATGGCCTGTCCGACGCGCGCGCGCCATTTCGGCGACCTCGGTGATGCGCAGTCGGCAGTGTCGCAACTGGTCGCCGAGCGCGGAGGCGTCGACCTCCTGCCCGAACTGGGCTACCGGCCCGTCAACCAGTACCTCCCGCCGCGGCCGCGGCGCGACGGCTGCAGCAGCCCGACTCCGCCGGCAGAGGCGGAGGCCCTGGAGGCCTCCGCGCTGCCGCCGTTGCTGCGCTGGATGGACCGGCTGCTGTCGCGATGATTGCTTTCCTGCTCCCGCCGGGAGACGGTATCCGCGGGGCGGATGGGGCCCGGAGCGGTGCGTGCCGCCGGCGCGCGCTCCCGGCGCGGGCCCTCCGTTCCGCCCCCCTCCGCACACCCCGCCCTCTGCCGGCCGGAGGGGGATCCGAGCCAACGAGGTCCGCATGCTGATGACCACCACTCCCGGCCTCGACGGCCAGCGCATCGTGAAATATCTCGGCCTGGTCAGCGGCGAGGCCATCCTCGGTGCGAACGTGTTCCGCGACTTCCTTGCCGGCATCCGCGACGTGATCGGCGGACGCTCGGGCAGCTACGAGAAGGTGCTGCGCAAGGCCAAGGAGGCGGCGCTGCAGGACCTGGCCGAGCAGGCGCAGGAGCTCGGCGCCCATGCCGTGGTCGGCATCGACCTCGACTACGAGACGATCCAGATCAAGGAGGGCGGCGACATGCTCATGGTCACGGCGACCGGCACGGCCGTGCAGTTGGGCTGAGCGCGAACCGCCCGCATGCATCCCGCCCTCTCGGTCATCTTCTTCACCACCCTGTCGGGCGCCGGCTACGGACTGTGGTTCCTGCTGGCGCTGGGCGTCCTCGCCGGAGCGCCGCTGCCGGCGCCACTGCGGCTGGCCGCACTGCTGTGCGGCCTGGTGCTGGTCAGCGCCGGCCTGCTTGCCTCGCTGTCCCACCTTGGCCAACCGCAGCGGGCCTGGCGCGCCCTGTCGCAGTGGCGCAGCTCCTGGCTCTCGCGCGAAGGCGTGGCGGCCCTGGCCACCTTCCTGCCGGCACTGGCGCTGCTGGGCCTGGAGCTGGCCGCGCTGCACCGGCCGGAGGCAGCGGCGGGCGCCGCCGCGAGGGTGGCGGCGCTGCTGCTGGCGCCGGCCTGCGTCCTCACCGTGTTCTGCACCGCGCGCATCTACACCTCGCTCACGCCCATCGCCGCCTGGCACAACCCCTGGGTGCTGCCCGGCTATCTGCTCCTGGGCCTCTATTCCGGCGCACTGTGGCTGTGGGTCCTGGCGGACCTGGCCGGTGCGGCCCTGCGCGTACCGACGTCCCTGGCCACTGCGGCCCTGGTCGCCCTGGGCGCGATGGCCGCTGCCGCGCTCAAGCTCGCCTACTGGCGCGACATCGACACCGGCCCGGCCCTGGCCACGCCGGAGGCCGCCACCGGACTCGCCGCGCTGGGGCGCGTGCGCAGCCTCGAGCGGCCGCACAGCGAAGCGAACTACCTGACGCGCGAAATGGGCTTCGTGCTCGCGCGCAAGCACGCCACGGTGCTGCGCCGGGTGGCGCTGCTGCTGGGCTTCGCCCTGCCCCTGCTGCTGCTCGACCTGGCGCTCGCCTGGCCGGCGGCGCAGCGGGTCTGCACCCTGCTCGCCCTGGGCGTCGGCAGCGCAGGCATCTTCGTCGAGCGCTGGCTGTTCTTCGCCCAGGCGCGGCACACCGTCATGCTCTACTACGGCGCGGAACGGGCCTGAGCGGCGGGGTTCACCCGCGATTCAAGCCACGGCGCTAGCATGCCGGCGCACCGTGCGGCCTGCCGACCGCGCACGGCCCCGACAAACCACAAGGAAAAACCATGAAAATGCTGCTGATCGCTTCCGCGCTGCTCGCCGCGCTGCCGCTGGCCGCCCACGCCGCCGACGGCGAATGGAAGGGCACCGGCGAACTCGGCTTCGCCGCCTCGCGCGGCAATGCCAAGTCGGAAAACCTCAACGCCAAGCTGAATTTCAGCATGGAAGACGACACCTGGAAGGACAACTTCTACGCCACCGCGCTGCGCAGCAAGGGCAACGTCAAGCAGACCACCGTGGTCAACGGCCAGGTCGTCAACATCACCGACTACCAGACCACCGCCAACCGCTACGAGCTGGGCGCCTCGGCCGGTTACAAGTTCGACGAGCGCAGCTACCTGGTGGGCGCCGTGCGCTACGAGAACGACGACTTCTCTCCCTTCGACTACCAGGCCGTGTTCTCCCTCGGCTACGGCTACACGGCGATCAAGAATTCGCGCACGGAACTGAGCTTCGAAGTCGGTCCCGGCTACAAGCGCTACAAGCCGCTCAACGGCGACAGCGACGGCGAAGCCGTGGGCCGCGGGCTGGTCGCCTTCAAGCACCAGATCACCGACACCACCGCTTTCCAGGACACCTTCCTGGTGGAAGCCGGCTCGAACAACACCTTCTTCCAGAACGACGCCGGCCTGGTGGTGAGCATGAACAGCCGGCTGGCCCTCAAGGTGGGCTACCAGGTGCGCCACAATTCCGAGGTCGGCGCGGGCATCAAGAAGACCGACCAGCTGGTCACGACCAACCTGGTCTACAACTTCTGAGCGCCGGCGCCACCGCCGGCCGAGCGACGGGCCCCGCGCGGGCCCGTCGTCATTTTGCGCCACCCTCCGCGGGCGCCGTGCGGCGGATCGGCTGCGCTCAGGCGGATGCGTGGTCCAGGCCGGCCAGCCGCACCACGCCCTCGCGCGCCAGCGGGGTAAGCCCGGCGCCGCCGCTGCGCTCGTGGGCGACGATCTGCCGCCGCATGCTCGGATCCCAGAAGCGCTTGAGGTGGATGGCGACACCGGCCACGGCTTCGGCGTGATCGGGTTCGGCCGCAAAGTAGGCGGCGATGTCGTTGGCCATCTGCACGAGGCGCTCGATGTTCATGGCGCGGATCCTGCGCTGCCGAGGTAGCGCTGCGGGTGGGAGTAGACCGCGCAACCCTGCGGGCGCGCGAAGCCGATGAGGGTGAGGCCGGCGCCGTCGGCCAGGGCAATCGCCAGTGCGGTCGGCGCGGACACCGCGGCCAGCAGGGCCACGCCGGCCACCGCCGCCTTGTACACCATCTCGTAACTGGCGCGACTGGTGACGACGACGAAGCCGTCGCAGGGAGCGACGCCCGCCGCGGGCAGCGCGCCGATGAGCTTGTCCAGGGCGTTGTGGCGACCGACGTCCTCGCGCAGCAACAGGACGCGTCCGCACGCATCGGCGAAGGCGGCCGCGTGGGTGGCGCCGGTGGCGGCGTTGAGCGACTGCTGCGCCCGCAAGTCGGCCAGGGCGGCCTGCAGCGCGGCGGCATCGACGCACGCACCGCCGTCGACGCGCGGCGGCGGCCGCAGCACGTCCTCCACGCGACGACTGCCGCATACGCCGCAGCCGCTGCGGCCCTCCAGCGTGCGTTCGCGCCGCGCCGCCGCGCCGTGGGCGTCGGCGCTGAGGCGCAGATCCACGGCGTAGTGGTCCAGCGCCTCGCGCACGTCCACGCCCAGCACCTGCTCGGGGCGCGCCACCAGACCTTCGGTGAGGGCGAAGCCGCGCGCGAAATCGTCCAGGTCGGTCGGCGTGGCCATCATCACCGCGACGGCCTCGCCGTTACAGGACAGCGCCACCGGCACCTCCTCGGCGATGCCATCGCTGAGCTGCGCCGCGCCGCCCTCACGCCAGCGCGTGACGGCGCGCGCCACCGCACCTGGGGGCAGGTCGCAGCGGCGCGGAGCCGCAGCCACGGCCTCAGTCCGCCCCGCTGCGCGCTGCGTCGAGCAGAGTCTGCTGCCGGCGCGAGAAGTGCGCGTGGCGCTGCTGCCAGTCCGAGGGCTGCTCCACGCGCGTGACCTGCACCGCCGTGACCTTGTACTCGGGGCAGTTGGTGGCCCAGTCGGAATTTTCCGTGGTGACCACGTTGGCGCCGGAGTCGGGGAAGTGGAAGGTGGTGTAGACCACGCCGGGCTGCATGCGCTCGCTCAGCAGCGCGCGCAGCACCGTGGTGCCGGCGCGGCTCGCCACGCCGACCCAGTCGCCGTCGCGGATGCCGCGCTCCTCGGCGTCGTGCGGATGCACCTCCAGCACGTCCTCGCCGTGCCACAGCACGTTGGCCGTGCGCCGCGTCTGCGCCCCCACGTTGTACTGCGACAGGATGCGTCCGGTGGTGAGCAGCAGCGGGAAGCGCACATTGGCGCGCTCGCTGGTGGGCACGTAGGGCGTGAGCATGAAGCGGCCCAGGCCGCGCACGAAGGCGTCGACGTGCATGGTCGGCGTGCCGTCCGGATGCTCGGCGTTGCACGGCCACTGGATCGAGCCCAGGCGGTCGAGCTTGGCGTAGCTGACGCCGGTGAAGGTGGGCGTGAGCGCAGCGATCTCGTCCATGATCTCGCCGGGATGGCGGTAGTTCATCGGGTAGCCCAGCGCCTGGGCCAGGCGCTGGGTGATCTCCCAGTCGGCATAGCCGGCGCGCGGGGCCATGACGCGGCGCACGCGCGAGATGCGGCGCTCGGCATTGGTGAAGGTGCCGTCCTTCTCCAGGAAGGAGCTGCCCGGCAGGAAGACGTGGGCGTACTTGGCGGTTTCGTTGAGGAACAGGTCCTGCACGACCACGCACTCCATGGCCGCCAGCGCCGCGGTGACGTGCTGCGTGTTGGGGTCGCTCTGGGCGAGGTCCTCGCCCTCGATGTACAGGCCCTTGAAGCTGCCGTCGAGCGCCGCCTCGAACATGTTGGGGATGCGCAGGCCGGGTTCGTCCAGCAGGGACACGCCCCAGGCGCGCTCGAAACTGGCGCGCACGGCGGCGTCGGATACGTGGCGGTAGCCCGGCAGTTCGTGCGGGAACGAGCCCATATCGCAGGAGCCCTGCACATTGTTCTGGCCGCGCAGCGGATTCACGCCCACGCCGCGGCGCCCGAGGTTGCCGGTGGCCATGGCCAGGTTGGCGATGGCCATGACCGCGGTCGAGCCCTGCGCGTGCTCGGTCACGCCCAGGCCGTAGTAGATCGCCGCATTGCCGCCGGTGGCGTAGAGGCGCGCGGCGGCGCGCACCTGCGACGCCGGCACGCCGGTCTCGTCCTGCAGCGCCTCGGGCGAGTTCTCCGTGCGCGCGACGAACTCGCGCCACTTGGCGAAGGACGGCCCCTCGCAGCGCGCGGCGACGAAGGCTTCGTCCACCAGACCCTCGGTAACGACGACATGGGCCAGCGCATTCAGCACGGCCACGTTGGTGCCGGGCCGCAGTGCCAGGTGGTGCGCGGCCTGCACATTGGGCGTGCGCACGAGATCGATGCGGCGCGGATCGACCACGATGAGCTTCGCCCCGGCACGCAGGCGCTGCTTCATGCGCGAGCCGAACACCGGGTGCGCGTCCGTCGGATTGGCGCCGATGAGCAGCATCACGTCGCAGGCGTCGACGGAGTCGAAGTCCTGCGTGCCGGCCGATTCGCCCAGCGTGGCCTTGAGGCCATAGCCCGTGGGCGAGTGGCACACGCGCGCACAGGTGTCGACGTTGTTGTTGCCCAGGGCCGCGCGCACCAGCTTCTGCACCAGGTAGGTCTCCTCGTTGGTGCAGCGCGAGGAGGTGATGCCACCCACGGCGTGCTTGCCGTACTTGGCCTGCAGACGCCTGAACTCGCGCGCGGTGTGGGCAAGGGCCTCGTCCCAGCTCACCGCGCGCCAGGGCTCGGCGATGCTGGCGCGAATCATCGGCGTGGTGATGCGGTCGGAATGGGTGGCATAGCCGATGGCGAAACGCCCCTTGACGCAGGAGTGGCCATGGTTCGCCTGGCCTTCCACGTTCGGCACCATGCGCATGACCTCATCGCCGCGCATCTCGGCGCGGAAGGAGCAGCCGACGCCGCAGTAGGCGCAGGTGGTGGTGACACTGTGTTCGGCCTGGCCCTGGGCGATGAGCGATTTTTCCGACAGCGTGGCCGTGGGGCAGGCCTGCACGCAGGCGCCGCAGGAAACGCATTCGGAATCGAGGAAGGGCTGGTTCTGGCTCGGGCTGACCTTGGAGGCGAAACCACGCCCCTGGATGGTCAGGGCGAAGGTGCCCTGCACTTCGTCGCAGGCGCGCACGCAGCGCGAGCAGACGATGCACTTGGAGGGATCGAAGCTGAAATAGGGGTTCGACTCGTCCTTGGCGGCGAACAGCGGATTGGCCCCGCCTTCGGCGGACCTGGCGTGGACGTGGTTGGCACCGTCGGCGCCGTAGCGCACCTCGCGCAGGCCGACCACGCCGGCCATGTCCTGCAGCTCGCAGTGGCCGTTGGCGGGACAGGTGAGACAGTCCAGCGGGTGGTCGGAGATGTACAGCTCCATCACGTTGCGCCGCAACGTCGCCAGCCTGGCCGACTGCGTCCGCACCTGCATGCCTTCGGCCACCGGCGTGGTGCACGAGGCGGGATAACCCTTGCGTCCCTCGATCTCCACCAGGCACAGGCGGCATGAGCCGAAGGCCTCAAGCATCTCGGTGGCGCACAGCTTGGGAATCTGCGTGCCCGCGAGCGCGGCGGCGCGCAGCACCGAGGTGCCCTCGGGCACGCTGACGAGGGTGCCGTCGATGTGCAGCGTGACGGTCCTCTGGCCCAGCAGCGGCACCGGCAACGGCGTGCCGAGGTCGCGTTCGACGATGGACAGCATGGGAGTTCTCCTGCTTCAGCGCGGCGGGCGCGCGAAGTCCTCGGCAAAATGATCGAGCGCGCTCAGCACCGGGAATGGCGCCATGCCGCCCAGGGCGCAGAGCGAGCCCTGCACCATGGTGTCGCACAGCTCGCGCAGCAGGGCGGTGTCGGCCTCGCGCGCCGCGCCGGCGCGCAGGCGGTCGATGACCTCGACGCCGCGGGTCGAACCGATGCGGCAGGGCGTGCACTTGCCGCAGGACTCCAGCGCGCAGAATTCCATGGCGTAGCGCGCCTGCGCAGCCATGTCCACGCTGTCGTCGAAGGCGACGATGCCGCCGTGGCCCAGCATGCCGCCGATGGCGGCGAAGGCCTCGTAGTCGATGGGCGTATCGAAGGCCGAGGCCGGCAGGTAGGCGCCGAGCGGACCCCCGACCTGCACCGCGCGCAGCGGCCGGCCGCTGGCGCTGCCGCCGCCGAACTCGTACAGCGCCTCGCGCAGGCTGAGGCCAAAGCCTACTTCCACCAGTCCGCCGTGCTTGAGGTTGCCGGCAAGCTGCAGCGGCTGGGTGCCGCGCGAGCGGCCGAAGCCCACGTCGCGGTAGAAGGCCGCGCCGCGGTCGAGCACGATCGGCACCGTCGCCAGCGTGACCACGTTATTGACGATCGTGGGCTGGCCGAAGAGGCCGGCGATGGCCGGCAGCGGCGGCTTCACGCGCACCTGGCCGCGCTTGCCCTCCAGGCTTTCCAGCAGCGAGGTCTCCTCGCCGCAGATGTAGGCACCGGCGCCGAGGCGGGCCTCCAGATGAAAGGCGCGGCCGCTGCCAGCCACGTCCGCACCGATCCAGCCGGCGGCCGCGGCGCGATCGATGGCCTCGCTGAACACGCGGAAGGCGCGCGGATATTCGCTGCGGATGTACACGTAGCCGCGCGTCGCGCCGACAGCGAGCGCGGCGATGGCCATGCCCTCGATCAGGCTGTAGGGGTCACCCTCCAGCGTGAGGCGGTCGGCGAAGGTGCCGGAGTCGCCCTCGTCGGCATTGCACACCACGTACTTCTGCGCGGCCGGCGTGTCAGCGCAGGTCTTCCACTTGATGCCGGTGGGGAAGGCTGCGCCGCCGCGGCCGCGCAGGCCCGATTCGGTGACCTCGCGCACGATGTCGGCCGACGCCATGGCCAGGGCGCGCTCAAGGCCGCGCCAGCCACCGTGGGCAGCGTAGTCGGCGAGTTCCAGCGGTTCGGTGACGCCCAGGCGCGCGTAGGTGAGGCGCTGCTGGCGCCTGAGGTAGGGAAGGTCCTCCACCGGCCCCAGCCGCAGCGCGTGCGCCCCGCCATCGAGGAAGCCGGCGTCGAACAGGCCGGGCACGTCGGCCTCGCGCACCGGCCCGTAGCCGAGGCGGCCGTGCGGGGTGACCACCTCGACCAGTGGCTCCAGCCAGAACAGCGCGCGCGAGCCGTTGCGCTTGAGCGTCAGCGCCAGCCCGCGCGCGGCCGCCTCACGGGCGATGGCCGCGGCCACGCGCTCGGCGCCGACCGAAGCGGCGGCGGCATCGGCGGGAACATAGACGACGGCAGTCATGCGTCGCTCCGGGCGGCATCGACCAGGGCATCGAAGGCCGCAGCATCCACGCGTCCGTGCAATTCCTCATCGAGCAGCAGGGCCGGCGAGAGAGCGCAGTTGCCGAGGCAATAGGCCGGCTCCAGCGTCAGCGCACCGTCCGCCGTGGTGTCGTGGAAGTCGATGCCGAGGCGCGCCCTGGCGTGGGCCTCCAGCGCCGCCGCGCCGCGCGCCTGGCAGGCCTCGGCGCGGCACAGCCGCAGCACGTGGCGCCCCACCGGCCGGGTGCGGAAGTGGTGGTAGAAGCTGATCACGCCGTGCACCTCGGCGCGCGACAGGTTGAGTCCGTGGGCGATCAGCGGAACGGCGTCCGGCGGCACGTAGCCCAGCGCCTCCTGCACGGCGTGCAGCACCGGCAGCAGGGCTCCGGGCAGGTCCTGCAGGCGCGCCAGCGCCGCCTGCACGGCCTGACGCTGCGCGGGCGGCAGGCCGGGGGCCTTGAGCGGCATCGGTCGGATGGGCAGGGCGGCGCTGGACATGGGCACTCCATTCGCGGACGTCGATTTCAGAAGAGGACCAGGGTCTTCTGCAGGGTGATCCACACGCCCCACAGGATGGGCAGGCCGACCGCCAGCCAGGCCAGCACGAGTTTCGCAGCGAAGGCCGCAGGCTTGGCCTCGACGCCCGCGGCGACCGCCGTGTGCTCGTGCGACACCTTGCGCTCGGCGGCCAGCTCGGCGTCGGACATGAAGTGCCTGTCCGCCAGCGGACGCACCAGCGCGTTGGCAACGAGGCCGACCACCAGCAAACCCACCAGGATGTACATGGTGACGTCGTAAGCCTGCGCCTTGGCCACGCCGTGGGCAAGCTGGGCCTCGCGCAGCGACGTGATCAGTACCGGGCCGATCACGCCCGCCGTCGACCAGGCCGTGAGGAGGCGGCCGTGGATGGCGCCGACCATCTACGTGCCGAACATGTCGGCGAGGTAGGCCGGCACCGTGGCGAAGCCGCCGCCGTACATTGACAGGATGATGCAGAAAGCGCCGACGAACAGCGCCACCTGGCCGGCGTGGCCGAGGCTGGGCGTCAACGCGTACAGGGCGATGCCAAGCACGAAGAAGCAGAAATAGGTGGCCTTGCGCCCGAGGCGGTCGGACAGCGAGGCCCAGAAGAAGCGGCCGACGATGTTGAACAGGCTGAGCAGGCCGGTGAAGCCGGCCGCGATGGCGGCGATCTGGCCCTTCTGCGCCGCGCTGAGGTCGTTGAAGCCCGCATCGACGCTGATCAGCTTGCCGCCGAACACCTCCTGCAGCATGGGCGAGGCCATGGCGAGCACGCCGATGCCGGCGCTGACGTTCATGCACAGCACGATCCAGATGCACCAGAACTGCGGCGTCTTCCACGCCTTGGACAGGTGCACGTGGCGCTGCGTGACCATGGCGTCCTGCGCCGCTGCGGGCGGGGCCCAGCCGGCCGGGCGCCATCCCGGCGGCGGCATGCGGTAGCCCAGCGCGCCCGCCATCATGAAGCCGAAGTAGACCAGGGCCAGCACCAGGAAGGTCTGCCACACGCCGGCACCGCCAGCGGCGGCGAAATACGTCATCAGCTTGTCGGCCAGCGGCGCGCCGATCATGGCGCCGCCGCCGAAGCCCATGATGGCCATGCCCGTGGCCATGCCGCGGCGGTCGGGGAACCACTTGATGAGGGTGGATACGGGCGAGATGTAGCCGAGGCCCAGACCGATGCCGCCGACGATGCCGGGGCCGAGCCAGATCAGCCACCGCTGATGCGTGTACACGCCCAGCGCGCCGATGACCAGACCGCCGCACCAGCACAGGGCAGCGATGGCGCCGGCCTTGCGCGGTCCGGCGTGCTCCAGCCAGCCGCCCCACAGCGCCGCGGCGATGCCGAGCAGCACGATGAACAGGGTGAAGGTGAAGCTGAGCGCGCTCACCGGCCAGTCGCAGGCGGTGGCGAACAGCAGGGCCAGCGTGCCCATGTCGGCGGTGCAGGTCGTGCCCACGCTCCGGGACAGCGGCAGCCAGAACACACTGAAGCCGTAGGCCATGCCGATGCACAGGTGGATGGCCAGCGCCGCCGGCGGCACCAGCCAGCGGTTGTAGCCGGGCGCCGCGATGCTGCGCTCCTTGTCCAGCCAACCCGGCGTACGTCCGGGCAAAGCCAACGCGTCAGAATCGCTCGCCATCGATCCCTCCCGAGGCACGGCTTGCGGTGGATGGGTCGGCGCCTTGTGCTGCCGGCAGCCGAAAGCGCACCTACGCTGCGCGGGGCGGCGTGAGGATAGTGTGGTGCCTTGCCGCATCTGCCCGCGACCATGGTCGAAGCATCGGCTGCCGGCAGCCGATGAGATCGGCCCTGCAAGACCACTGCAGACCGGCGTGTTCAAGCCAGCCATCCGACCGCAGCGGGCAGTGCGCGGCCCGACCGGGCGGCCGCTGCCGGGCCACGACGCCGGCCAGAGCAGGCGCGCGCCAGCGCTGGCGCAGGCCTTCCCGGCGCGACAGGCGCTGCCGTCCGCGTGCGCCGGCCGACGGCGGTGACAGGCGTCACTGCCGCCGGCCCGCAAAATCGCGCACGCTTGCCGCCCCGCCGGAGGTCCCCATGGCCGCCCCCTCGCACGCACCGCGCGATCTGACCCAAGGCCGCATCGGCCCCACCCTGGTGCGCTTCGCCCTGCCCGTGCTGGCCGGCAACGTGCTGCAGTCGCTCAACGGCTCGGTCAATTCGATCTGGGTCGGCCACTACCTCGGCGAGGCCGCGCTCACCGCCACGGCCAACGCCAACACCATCCTGTTCTTCCTGCTCGGCACCGTCTTCGGCATCGGCATGGCCGCAACGATTCTGATCGGCCAGGCCATCGGCGCGCGCGACATCGACCGCGCCAAGCGCGTGGTCGGCACCAGCGCCGGCTTCTTCTTCGGCCTTGCCGCCCTGGTGTCGCTGCTGGGTTACGCCATCGCACCGCAGTTGCTGGGGTTGATCCGCATGCCCGCCGACGCCCTGCCGCTGGCGCTGGCCTACCTGCGAATCATCTTCCTCGCCCTGCCCTTCCTCTTCGGCTACAGCTTCCTGATGATGGTGCTGCGCGGCGCGGGCGATGCCAGGACGCCGTTCCTGTTCCTGCTGCTCAGCGTGGGACTGGACATCGCCCTGAACCCGCTGCTCATCTTCGGCTGGGGTCCGCTGCCGCGCCTGGGCATCGCCGGCTCGGCCACGGCCACCCTGGTCGCCAATGCCGTCAGCCTGGCTGCGCTGCTGGCGCATCTGTACCGGCGCGGACATTTCCTCGCCCTGCGCCGCGGCGACGGCCCCTACCTGCGGCCCGATCCGGCCATCCTGCGCGCCCTCGTCGGCAAGGGCCTGCCCATGGGCCTACAGATGGTCGTCATCTCGCTGAGCATGATCGTCATGTATTCGCTGGTGAACGGCTTCGGCTCGCAGACCACCGCCGCGTTCGGCGCCTGCATGCAGTTGTGGAACTACATTCAGATGCCGAGCTTCGCCATCATGGCGGCGGCCTCGTCGATGGCCGCACAGAACGTCGGCGCCGGACTGTGGCAGCGCGTGCACGGCGTGGCGCGCAGCGGCGTGGCGGTGAACGTGCTGCTGACCGGCGGCCTGGTGGCGCTGGTCTACGCCTTCGATCGCGCCGGCCTGGGCCTGTTCCTGCCGGGCGACAGCGTGGCCCTGGCCATCGGCCAGCACGTCAACGCCACGGTGGTGTGGTCCTTCGTGTTCTTCGGCGTGTCGATGGTGCTGGCGGGCGTGGTGCGCGCCACCGGCGCGGTGGTACCGCCGCTGCTGATCCTGTTCGTGGCGCTGTGGCTGGTGCGCATTCCCTTCGCCTATGCCCTGCTGCCGCACTGGGGCGCGGACGCGGTGTGGTGGAGCTTCCCGCTGGGCTCGCTGGTGTCGCTGCTGCTCACCGTCGCCTACTACCGCTACGGCGGCTGGCGCCAGACGCACATGCTGTCTGCGCCCGGCGTCCCCGCCGCGGCGGTGGCAGCGCAGGCCAGCGCCGACGCCCGCACGCGCTGAGCGGCAGTGGACGCCGGAGCCGCGGCGGCCGTCGTCCGCGCCGCCGGCGCCGACGGCCGCGGAGCCTCAGCGCCCGCGCAGACGGAAGCGATCGCGGTAGTCGTTGGGGGTGAGCTGGGTGACCTGCTTGAACAGGCGGCGGAAGCTCGACACGTCCTGGTAGCCGCAACGGCCGACGATCTCCTCGAACGACAACGCCGTGGATTCCAGCAGGGCCTTGGCGCGCTCCACGCGCAGCTTCTGCACGTACTCCAGCGGCGTGGCGCCGAAATCGGCGTGGAAGCGCCGCAGCAGGGTGCGCTCGCTGACGCGGCAGTGCGCGGCCAGGGCGGCGATGCTGATGCTCTCGTGCAGGTTCTTCTGCAGCCAGCGCTCGGCGCGCTCGGACAGCGGCTGACGCGCGGTCTCGGCCAGCGCCAGGCTGATGTAGGGCGCCTGGCTCTGGCGCTGGCGATCGACCAGCAGCAGGCGCGCGGTGTTCTGCGCCAGGGCCTCGCCACCGGCCAGTTCGATCAGGCGCATGGTGGCCTCGTAGCCGGCGGTGGCCGCGCCGGTGGTGGTGACCGGACCGTCCTCCACCACCAGCTCGTCCACCGCCAGATCCACGCGCGGGTAACGCTGCCGGTACAGCCCGGCCAGCCACCAGCTCGTGGTGGCGCGGCGGCCGTCGAGCAGCCCGGCTTCGGCCAGCAGCACGCTGGCGCTGCAGTTGGCCACCAGGCGCTTGCCGGCGTCGGCCGCGCGCCGCAGCAGCTGGCGCTCGGCGCGCAGGCCGTCCACCTTCTCCAGCAACTCACCGGTGCTGCGGTAGTCCAGGGCCGACACCAGCAGCACGTCGAAGTCGTCCGGCCGCGCCGGCGCCACGTCGAAGCGCACGCCCGAGGAGGCGCGTGCCGTACCGCCGCGCGCGCCGACCAGCTGCACCTCCAGCGGCGCCAGCGCCCCCGGCTGCTGCAGGTGGGCTAGCGTGTTGGCGATGCGCAGGCCATCCAGCGGCTGCACCACCGAGGAACTGATGCAGCCGTCGTAGGCAAGGATGGCAACACGCAGGGACATCACGGCACCTTGCTGGCGAGGGACGCGGCAGCGCCCGCCGCGGCATTCTGCGCCGCACCGCCGTCGACGAACAGCACGCCGCCGCCGCGCTGCAGGATGCGCTGGCGCAGGGCCGGTGCGAGCACCAGCTCGTCCGCGCCGGACGCACCGCAGGCCGCCACCGTCACGCCGCCGCGACGCGTCGGCGCCGTGGCGCCCAGCGGTTCCAGCACGAGCTCGCTGCCGCCGTCGGCGCGCGCCTGCGGCACCGCCAGCCACAGCCCGCGATCGAGCGCAGCCAGGCGCGCCGTGCAGTCGCGCGCCCCGGCCGGCGCGATGGCGGCGAGGTGGGCGTCGTCGGCGTAGAACTGCACGCGGCCGCGCTGCAGGTCCAGGCGCATGCTGTAGTCGCGCCCCGGCAGCGGTGCGACCACGGGCTCTTCAACGGTCGCGGCGGCGGGTGCCGGCGCGTGACGATGCGTCTGCGCCGCCAGCGCGCTCAGCACGGCCGCGCCGGCGAGCAGCAGGACGCCTGCACGCAGGGTCCTGGAACGCGGATTGCGCAGGCGGGAAACGATGGGGGTGAGCACTGACATGGCAGCCTCCTGGGCTTCAGGGTGCGGCCATCCTAGGTCCGGGCGCGCGCCGCGACCGGTGTCGGAATCGATGATCTGATGGGGAAATCCGCCACGGCGATTCCGTCGGGAAGCTATCTCGCACGACGGTCGATTCCCTGCGGGCGTCAGGGCGAAACGCGAAAGGGCCGGAACGTCCGGCCCTCTCGCCCTGCACAGCGACCGCCGATCACTTCACCGGCAGGAGCCCCAGCATCCAGGAGAAATCCTGGGCGATCGATCCGGGCGTGACCGGCGTGCAGTTGCCCGTGGCGCCCGGCTTGTTGCAGGCGTAGCCCACGGGCGCCCAGCCGGCGGGCGGCCCGCCGAAGTTGTTTTCCGGCGAGACCGGCTTGCCGTCGAAATAGGCGTACTTGTGGCAAGTGATGCACGAGGCATGGCCCAGCGACACGCCGGCGTTGAATTCCACGAAGGAATTGCCCAGCGGGATCGGCTTGCCGCCGGCGTCGACGAACTGCGTCTGCACGCCGGTGAGGTAGTAGTTGTTGAAGGCCGCGGGCAGGCCGGCCGCCTTCATCAGCTGCGCCAGCTGCGGGCTCTGCGGCACCGTCTTGCCCTTGCCGTAGGGCGCGCTCGAAGTGGTGCCCCAGGGATCGAAGCAGGTGTCGTACAGCGTGGGATCGCAGCGGTTGGGGTTGGTGATGTCGCTGGCCGGCTCGAAGGTGGCCCACACCCAGTCGGGCAGGATCTTCGAGGAAATGTGCACGCCCACCAGGGCATAGCAGGTGCCGTTGATCGTCTCGGTGTAGAGCTTGCCGCTGGTGTCGGGGCAGGTGAAGGTGGGATTGGCGAAGGAGCTGGTGGGCACCCAGTCGGCCTTCACTTCGATCGCGTCCCAGGGGAAGGTGATGGCATTGCCGTGCGCCTTGGCGTAGGTGCTCTGCCCGGTCAGGGTGGTGAGCTGGTTCTGCACCACGAAGTCGCGCTCGGGCGGATTGACGTACACCTCCTCGCAGAACTGCGCTGTGGCGGTGACGTTGCCCGGCGGCGGGTAGCCGCCCACGGGCGAGGTGCTCATCGGGTTGCATTCGACGCCATTGTCGCTGGTGGCCACCTTGGCCTTGGCGCCGCGGTGCGCCAGGGCGCTGCCGTGCAGCAGGCGCCGCTTGGTCGCGCCGGCGGTGGCAGCCTGCGCCGGGCAGCCGGCCATGGCGGGATTGATCTGGCACTGCTCGGTCCAGGTCTCGAAGGTCAGTGCGCCGTTCGAGGGCTTCATGGCGTGCACGAACAACAGCCAGGCGAACTGCGCCTGGGCGGCGGCGTCGCCGACGGTCGGCTTCTCCGCCAGGGTCGGTGCCGCGCCGGGTTCGGCCGCTCCAGCGGCAGCGGCGAACATCAGGCCGACCAGGGCCGACAAAGTACTGCGCTTCCTCATGCTGGTTCTCCCGTGGACTGCAAGGGTGGAGACGACAGCGGGAGCCGGCCCGACACCGGGTCCGGCCTTGCGGCGCAGGATGCGGCAGTGCGACGGGAGCCCAGCGCGGCGCGCGGCTGTCGAAGCCTGTCGGGGACGCACACTCCCCTGCCCGGCCGCGGTGACGGCGGGGTCGACATGGGCTTCTGCAGTGTTGCTGCCGAACCGGGCTGCGGGCGACCACACGCGCCCGTGCGGCGCTGAGGCCGCAGACCCATTCGCCATCCCGAATCCCCGAAACCGCCCCGGCGTGGACACCACGCCCTCCCGCCGCGACAGCAATAGCAATGATTCTACATCCTGTCAAACTATACATTGACGTACTGCGGCGAATGCGCGGCGCGCATCTTGCACAGTCCAAACCGACGGCTCAGGCGGCGGCGCGCCGGTACAGGGCGTAGAGGAAGGCCTGCTCGGCGCCGCCGGGCGTACGGTGGGCTTCGTGCTCGGTGGCGAGGCGGTGGAAGTCCGCGCCGAGCAGGGCATCGAGTTCATCGACGCTGCGCCGCGCCACGACGAGGCCGCTGCAGCGCTCGGGCCCGGCCGGAGCGAAGCCGGCCAGCAGGACGTGCCCCTGCGGTTTCAGTGCCCGGCGCAGTTGCGCCACGTAGCGCCCGGCAGCGTCGGTGTCGGTGAGGAAGTGCAGCACCGCGCGGTCATGCCAGTAGTCGTAGTGCGAGGGCGGCAGTGCCGCGTCGCGTACATCACCGACCCGCCACTGGACCTGCGCGGCACGCGCGCCCAGGCGCTCCTGCGCCACGGCCAGGGCACTGTCGGCCAGGTCGAGCACCTCCACCTCGGCACCCAGGGCCAGGACGTCGTCGACGAGGGTCGAAGCGCCGCCGCCCACGTCGATCAGCCGCGACCCCGGCGCCAGGCCCGCACCGTGCAGCAGGCGCAGGGAGGTGGCCAGGCGGGGGACGTACCAGCTCACCCGGTCGGCGGGCCTGTCGCGGTACACGGCCTGCCAGTGGGCGGCGGCATGGCCATCCGGCTGCATCGATTCGGTCCTCTGGCGCGTCCGAGGGGGCAAGCCGAGCATAGCACCACGCAGCGCGCGCCCGGCGCCCGCCCCCACCGTCGAGGAGTTCCCATGTCCCGTGCCCGCCTGCTGTTGCTCCTGTTGCTCACCCTCCTGGTGGCGGCGTGCTCCAGCGTGCCCTACCGCGAACGCCAGGCGCAGCGCCTGGCCGACTACGAGCGCTATGCGCAGGCGCCGGTCGACCACTTCACCTTCTTCCGCATGGAGGACTGGGAGGTGCTGAGCCGCGAGCAAGTGCTGCTGCGCACCACCCTGCGCGACGCCTACCTGGTCAAGGTCGAACCCTTCTGCCCGGATCTGGAATGGGCCAACGCCATCGGCGTGACCTCGAGCGTCAACACCGTGCACCGCGGCATGGATTCGCTCGTGGTGCGCGGCCTCAAGTGCCGCATCCTGGAGATCCGTCCGCTGCGCTACCGCGACTGGCTGCGCGACCAGCGCGAGGCGCGCGAGCAGGGCAAGGCCAAGTCGCACTGACGCCAGCGTTGCCCTGCGCGGCCGCGCCCCACCCGGCGCGGCCGCATCCGTGGGATGCTTGCACGCCCCTCCCCGGAGTGAACTGCGTGCGCTTCGCCTTCACCCACGCCCGCGTGCTGGCCCCGCAGGGTTGGCTCGATGACCACGCCGTGCTGGTGGCGGACGGGCGCATCGCCGCCGTGCTGCCGACACCTGCGCTCGACGCCGCCGACCTGCCCCGACGCGACCTCGCCGGGGCGCGACTGGCGCCTGGCTTCATCGACTGCCAGGTCAACGGCGGCGGCGACGTGCTGTTCAACGACGCGCCGGACCTCGCCACGCTGGAACGCCTGGCCGCGGCACACGCGCGCTACGGCACCTGCCGCTTCCTGCCCACCCTGATCAGCAGCGACGCGGCGCACATCGCGGCCGCGGTCGCGGCGGTGGGCGCCGCACGCGGGCGCGTGCCCGCCGTACTCGGCCTGCACCTGGAAGGCCCGTTCCTCGCCAGCGCGCGCCGCGGCGTGCACGACGTCGCGCACTTCCGCACACCCGAGGCCGATTTCGCCACCGGGCTGGACCGACTCGCGCCCGCGGTGCGGCTGGTCACGCTGGCGCCGGAATGCGTGCCGGCCGGCTTCATCGCCGACCTCACTGCGCGCGGCGTGATCGTCTGCGCCGGTCACACCGCGGCCGACTACGCCACCCTGCGCGCCGCCGCGGCGCAGGGCGTGCGCGGCATCACCCACCTCTACAACGCCATGTCGCCGCTGCAGAGCCGCGAACCCGGCGTGGTCGGCGCCGCACTGGACGACGACGCGCTCTGGTGCGGCGTCATCGTCGACGGCCACCACGTGCATCCGGCCGCGCTGCGCCTGGCCCTGCGCGCCAAGCCGCGCGGCAAGCTCTTCCTCGTCACTGACGCCATGCCGCCCGTGGGCGGCGACGCCACCACGTTCCAGCTCGGCGGGCTGCGCGTGCACTGCCGCGACGGCCGCTGCGAAACCGATGACGGCACGCTCGCCGGCGCCTGCCTCGACATGGCCAGCGCCGTGCGCAACGCCGTGGCCCAGCTCGGCCTGGCCGAAGACGAAGCCCTGCGCATGGCCAGCACCTACCCCGCCGACTTCCTCGGTCTGGCCGACCAGTACGGCCGCATCGCGCCCGGCGCCGCGGCCGACCTCGTCGTGCTCGACGAGGCGCTGGCGGTGCGCGAGACGTGGGTGGGAGGGGAGCGGGTGTTCGCGGTGGTAACCCACCAGCGCTCCGTTGGTTGACTCGTTGCCTCAAATTGCGTGCGTCTCGGCCGAATGATTGCAGCTTCAAGCGGTTTCGCATGCAGGCCGGCAAGGCGATCGAATGGCAGGGAGATCCTGGATCAGCGTCGATTCGAATGCCGAACAGGTCAGATTTCGACAATGTGGCTTTTCCGCGACCTGACAGAACCGACGAAACCAGGTTCTGTCAGTTCAGTTAGCCCACCAGCGCGGCGTTTCGGGGATTTTTTCCTCGGTCGACTCAAGGGCCGGCGAGGATCCGGCGGACGTAGTCCTCGTCCTCATCGAACACAATGTGCCGCTGGGCCAGCTGCGCGTCGGTCACGCCCCAATGCAGCCGCATCTCCGCGGCGGGCGTCACGGACACGATGTAGCTGTCCAAGGAAACGGCCGCGTCACCGATCCTGTTCTCGATATCCCGCAGGGTCGTCGCAAAATCCAGCTTGGGTTCGTTGGTCCAACTCAGGTTGCGGATGCCCTTGGGATCGATGAAGGTGATGCGCTGCTTGCCGCCGTCAAGGCGCCACAGCATGAAGTCCGGGTAGAAGTTCCCCGCCTCGAAGAAGCCGACGCCCCGTCCCCGGCTTAGATTGCGCAGCAGGAACAGTGGCCGGTCCACGAACTCTGCAGCATGCTGCTCGCAGTACTCCTTCAGGCGGGTCACGAAGCGCATCTCGCCGTCGTTCAGCGCCACGGGCTTGACCGACACGCTGGCGCCGCCGGCGCGGATCAGGGGCTCGAACAGGTGGTGCTGGAAGCGGATCAGCTCGATGGTGGCATTCGCGCCGGTGAGCTTCTTGTGCGGCTCGGAGTAGGCACGCTTGCGCAGCTCCTCGCCGATCGCGCGGAGCTGGGTGATGAGGGTCTCTTCGCTCTTTTCGACGGTGATGCGATAGACGCCCTGCTCCTCGCCCACCGCGTTGCCGGCCTCGGGAAAATTGGGGTCGTCGGCGGCCAGCTCCGCGTACTCCAGGTGCGGTTCCTCCCATGCCTTCTTGCGATAGCTGTAATAGCGCTCGGCGTACTTCTTGAGCAGGCTCTCGGCGATCTCCTGCCACACCGGCAGCCTGTCAAGGCTGTCCAGCGCCATGACGGGGCCCGGAACGAGCAGCTCGTACCAGTCGGACTCCGAGAGCAGGCGCTCGACCGCGCGTCGAGGAATGTTGAAGTTGTGCCAGCCGCGCTCGTTCTTGAAGCGGATCAGCTCGAACCAGGCGCGATCCAGGTTGAGCAGGGCCACGTGGCGCGGGGTGAGCGAGCCGCGCTCCAGGTCCGCCACGCCATCGCCACCGGCCAGGTCCTTGGCTTTCATGGCCTGGATCTTGGGATACCAGTTGAGCTGCACCTTGTTGCGCAACAGCCAGAGGTCTTCCTCGCCCCGTGGCGGCTCCAGTTCGGGAATCGGCGCCAGCTGGCGGAAGGCGGTACCGAAGCTGGTCGGCACCCCGTTGATCACCGGCTTCAGGCGGATCACCTTGAGCTTGTGCGTACCCAGGTTGCGCACCACCGGCAGGATCAGCTCCTCCGTCTCCTGATCGACGGGCAACCCCTCGTCCTCCAGGAACTGCTTGAACTGGGCCATGTAGTCGGCGTGGATGCCGAACACGTTGAGCGTCTCCAGCAGCTCGATGTGCTTCGGCTTGTTCACCCCGGCCGGCAGGCGCAGGGCCTTGCTGCGCTTGAGGCAGTGGTTCCAGCCCTGCAGGCGCACGCCGCGGCCAAACAGCTGGATGATCTGCGCGCCTTCGCTCTGCCCGATCTTCATCAGGCCGAGCGTGCTCACGCGCCAGCTGTTCCAGCCTTCGGTGAACTTGCGCGAGCCGATCAGCAGGCTGATCCGGCTGTCCCGGTCGTTGATGCTGCGGAACATCGAACCCGCGAAGTCGCGCTCTTCCGCCACCAATCCGGGCGTCGCATCGCACAGGTCGTAGAGCTTCTTGGCGTCACCGACATTGATCAGGCCGAACGGCGGGTTGTCGCCCAGCTTCAGGGCCAGCTCGCCATCGGCGCCCTTGAGGTACTCCACATGCAGGGCGCCGCCGCCCGGCGCATTGAACAGCCGGGCGCAGATATCGTTGAACGCCTCTGCGGCCGTCACGCCCAGTGCCGCGAGGTAACCAAAGCGGTTGGCGAAGGGGTTCGCACCCGTAGCGGTGGCCAGCCCTCCCGACAGGATCTCGTCGATGTGCTTCTCGGTCGCCGCACGGTCTCGGACGAAGCGCGAGAGGAACAGCAGGATCTCGGTCACGTCCGAAACGGATCGCTTGTTCTCCGTTCGAAGCGCGTTGACGCTGCCGCCGACGAAGATCCACAGCGGGCGCTCCAGGTTGAACGGCGCCAGCTCGGCCTGCTTGTCGTCGTACAGGCGCCGCTGCTGCCAGGCAGCCATCAGGCAGGCCGTCAGGTAGGGATCGAGCCGCGTCTCTTCTGTGGCCTCGTCCAGATTGAGGATCTGGTAGTCCTTGCCGTATCCATCGCCGTAGAAGTAGCGGTACGAGTAGTCGAACACGATGCTGCGCGCGTAGCGACGCGACAGTGCGGCGTTGCCCTTCACCGCCTGCTTGAAGGTGGCCGAATACTCGAACGAGAAGCCCTTCTCGCAGAGCTGGTCGCGGCGGGACAGCCAGCGCCCTTCCTCGCCGCCCGAAGCGCCGCGGTGGCCTTCATCCACCAGCACCAGATTGCCTTCCTCGAAGGCCTCGACGGCGACGGTCTTCTCGCCCATCTCGTCGGCCAGCTTGTGGATGTCGATGATCTCCACGGCCTTGCCGGCGAACAGCCCGCGCGCATTCTTGTCGAACAACTCCGCCTCGATGCCGGCCGCACTGAACTCCTGCAGGTGCTGGTGGCTCAGGCCCTCGTTGGGCGTCAGCAGCAGGATGCGGTTGAGCTGCCCGGCCTTGCCGGCCTGCGCCAGGTGGTGCTGGTACTGGCGCAGGTTCATGTGCATCAGCAGGGTCTTGCCGCTGCCGGTGGCGCACCACAGGGCCAGCTTGTTGAGTCCCAGCGCGGCGTCGGCACCTTCATCCAGCAGCGGGAGCTGCTGTGACTCCTCCTTGCCCTCGTTGAACTTGGCGATGTGCGCGTTGATCGCCTGGGCCAGTGCCTGCGGATCGCGGAAGTAGCGGTCGAGGTAGATCTCGACGAACAGCAGCGACAGGTACTGGAAGTACTTCCACACCACGGGCCGCTCGCGTCGAAGCGCCCGCTGTGCATTCATTGCCTGCGTATGGCGCACGATGTTCTGGTCGAAGGCCAGCAGCTCGTCCTTGCTGACGCCCGGCAGCTCATCCGGAATCTGGTTGATGAGGGCATGGTGGAAGCGATGGACGTTGTTCTCGTCCAGCCCTTCCTCGCTGTCCTCATTGAGCTGGAAACGGCGCTTGAAGGCGTCCAGCAACGGCATGCGCCGGCCATCGATACGAAAGCTGCCGTCGGTGCTTTCCAGATCGAACAGGCTGAACAGCCACTGGTTCAGGACCAGCGCCTGATTGAACTCGATGGCTTCGGCGGCACGGGTACGCTCTGCGCCCGCACGAACAGTCCCTGCGGCTGACTTGCTGCCCTTCGGTCGTCCCCTCGGCATCACAGCACCTCGAACCAGTTCTTGATCTTCAGCGCCATCATTCGCCGGCGGGCTTCAAGGAAGTCGTCGTACTCCGGAATTTCGCCGTCGAGCAGGCTGTCCGGAACGCAGTGACTCGCCAGATTGGCGCGCAGGGCCGCCAGATCGGTGATGCCGCCGTAGCGCTTCTTGCCACCGTTGCACTGCTCCGCAAGCTCGGCGAAGTACACCTCCGGCGCACGGGCACCAATGGCGATGTTGATCTCGCTCTGCGCGAGCACGAAGTTCGCGATCTGGTTGTATCGCCCACGAGAAAGCCCCTGGCCCTTCAGGTGCTTCTGCGGGTACACGTGGTGAACATCACTGCGGTTCATCAGCAGGTCGAGCACGGTGATGTCACGCGAAAGAAAGCCCTTGTCACCCAGCTTCACCTGCGCGGCCTGGTAGGCCATGAAGTAGGGGCTGCTGGACGAGGACGTGTCCATGAGCTGCGGCAGCATGCCGGTCCAGAAGCTGTCCGGAAGCTCGTTCTCGATGACCGAGTCGGCGTAGGCAACCAACCCTCGCGCTTCGATCTGGCGGATGTCCACGTCAAAGGCGGTCTCCGGCGCCCCGGTGTAACGGCCTCGCAGGATGGACATCGCGTACCAGCGGCGAACCAAGCGCTCCAGGTCCGCTGCGGGCAGGCCCTGAGCCCGTCCGCGCAGGTAGAGGATGTAGGCGAAGTTCACCGCGTTGCGGCCGCGGATCAAGTCGCTGGTCACGAAGCCGGCCGAGCGCAGGATCATCGTGATGCGATCGAAGTGGGTCTTGTTGATGAAGGCGAGAATGCCGCGCTTGAGCTTGGCGAACGAACTCTCGGCGATCGCCTCCTCGAACTGCTTGGTCTCGAAGTTGCGACCTGACAGGAGCGCCACCAGATCCTGCAGCTTCCCGCGCCCGAATTCCGAGGTGAAAGCCACACGCAGCATGTCGGTGTAGGTCGGGTCGTAGATGTCGTCGTTGACATCCTTCAGCCAGCGCATCTGCTGGAAGAATTCCGACGCGGCAAAGGCCTTGTCCGCCTTCTCGATCCGGCCAAGAAACTCGGGCGCGACCGACAGGTGGCAGAAGTAGTCGATGGCCTTGCGCAGCAGGTTGCCGCCAAAAGACTCGTTGACGGCGATCTTGGACATGGCGAAGTCGGCTTGCGACAGTTCCGTGCCAGCCGAGTTGACGCGGATGAAGATCTCGGTGACGGTCTCGATGTCCAGATCGTCGGCCAGCTCGATCACGCCGACGTGGTTGTTGATGATCTTTCGAAGCTTTTCCAGGATGCGCGACACCGCTTTTCGATCCGCCCCCGGATTCCTCTCGGCGTAGTCATCCGTCAGCTCGGTGAGGCTGGCTTCTGGCGAGAACACATCCGCAACGTCCTCGATCCATGCAACGTCCTTGCGGATGGCGGGGTTGGCCACCTCAAAGCGCTCTTCCTGCGGATTGAAGGCGATCCGGATGCGGACGGTCTCATAGTCCTTGGTCAGCACCTCACGGCCAAGCAAGGCGGCCATCAGAGCGGTGACGCGCTGCTGTCCGTCGATCAGGATGCGCTTGCCGGCCGCGGAGGTGCCGTCCTTGAGTTTCACGGTCGGGTTGCGCCAGGCAATCAGGTAGCCCACCGGATAGCCCTGGTAGAGCGAGTCCAGGAGATTGCGAACCTTGGTGGCCTCCCAGACGAAGGGGCGCTGGATTTCAGGGATCGCGATCTCGCCCGACTTCACCCACGTCAGCAGCGTTTCAATGGCATGCGGAGTAACGGAATAGCGCTGGGTCGACATTTCAGGCCTCCGTGCCTTCGAACATAAGGCGATGGAAGTCTTCCTCGATCAGCCGGACCTTCCACGTCTCCGGGTCGACGCGCAGGTTCTCCAGGGTGTTGTCGCCGTTGACGTAGATCAGGTCGAACTCGGTATCGCGCACCGAGTACGCCTGCTTGTTCCGGAACCACTCTTCGAGCACGAGGTTGTCCTGCTCGGGCTCGCCCGTCAGCTTGCGCCAGATGACCAGCGTCTTGCGGCCCTCGGGCGTCGTACCCGTGACGGTACGGAACCAGAAGGGGCCATCGTCCGACTGACGGAGCCGGCCCTTGAGCTGGAGGCGCCCTTCTGCGTCGCGCTCGAACTCGGCGCGGAACGACCGCGGCGCGGTGATCTGCTGCACGGTCAGGCCGAGCAGCCAGTTGAAGGTCTCCAGCAGATCGACATTGACCTCGCGGCTCTCGTCGCTGCCCGGCGTCTTGACCTTGAGCTTGTAGGCCGTCGGATCGCTGAATGCCCGAACGCTCAGCAGCGAGGCACTGCCTCGAGATTCCAAATCCAGCTGATAGCGCAGCATGTACTGCTCGCGTAGCCCGCCGCCATCCTGAGCGGCCGTGAAATCCAACGCTGCCTGCTGCTGCGGGGTGCGCGACAGTGCGAGGTTGTTGAGCGTGTCTTCAAACGACTCAAGTACGACGTACTTAAATGACCCGCCGCCGTCCCACTGCACGTCAGGATCCTTGGAGATCCCGTAGGGGTCCCCCGCGATGACCCGCTTAAGACGGGGAATCGCGGATTGCAGCGCCCTGTCCCCGATCTCACAGCAGATCCAGCGACGACCCAGTTTTGTTGCAACCGAGGCTGTGGTACCAGATCCGAGAAACGGATCAAGGACAAGGTCACCCCTGTTGCTAGACGTCACCATCATCCTTTTGAGCAGGTTCTCATTCTTCTGAGTTAGTGAGTCATCTCCAACTTTTTCCTTGGAAAAGGAGATGATCTGTATCGAGTTCATGGAGTCAAGCTCGCTACAGTTCCAAGTGTCTTCTAGCGGGTAGCCAGCCCCCTCAGGCGCGTTACCATCACGACGAACGTACCCCGCTGGATACGGAATGTAGGTCTTATTGAACAGCGGCTTCTCAGACTTGGAATACTGGTAGATCGTGTCGTGATTGCGGATGAACTTGTTGGCTTTCGTCTTGTACCCAGAAAGCCAGCCGATGCGCCAGACGATCTCAGTCACATACTGCAAGCTGCTATCTAGCATGAGCCTAAGACGCTCTTTCTCCGTATAGTCAATGTGCGCGTAGAGCGTCCCGTCATCCTTCAACATCGCAGCCACGAGGGTCACTCGGTCCTGCATCATCGACAGCCAGCTCGAGTGAAAGTAGCCGTCCTTGTAGGCGAAACCATCATTCCCCGTGTTGAATGGCGGGTCCATGTAGACCATCTGCACCGCTCCTACTGCGCTTGCAGAGGCCAGATCCATGGCCGCCCTGTTGTCTCCGACAAGCAATGTTCCGTTGACCGCACTTAAGTCAAGTTGTTCAAGCACTTGATCCTTGAGGTCAGAGGGCAAGAGCCCAGTGTCCACCGGCAGCGTAGACCGCTCAAGATCTGCAAGCCCCGGACGCGAGAAACCGCTGTCCTTCCACGAGGTGAGAATCGCATCTACGGACGAGATGCGCTCTCGAAGATCCGTTGCAACATCACGCAACGCCAAACAGTAATTAGTCGTGACCACGAGCTTCTTCTTCAGCCACAGCTTCTTCTGGAAATTCTCAAGCTGCGCCAGGAAGTCGATAACCTTGCCAGCGATGCGGCGAATCACCTTGATCTTGGACAGGTACTGCTCGACCTTGGGCGCGGCTTCGTTCTCCACATCGTCGAGGTGCATCACCTCGTTCTTGATGTAGAAGTCCAGCTCGCGGCGCAGGAAGCCGCCGAGGTCCTTGTGAATGAAGTAGTCGAAGGTGTTGCGTGCGGTGTAGCGGCGCAGGTGGGCTTCCAGGCGGGTGTAGTCGGCCTGTTCGCCATCGGCCTTGACGTGGGGCCGCTTCAGCTCGGTCAGCCAGTCCGCAAGAGCGCCCTCACCCCGGCCCTCTCCCGCAGGCGGGAGAGGGGGAGAGGCGAGAATCCGCTCGACTGCCAGCGCGGTCAGCTCCTTCTGTGCCGGCGGCTTCTTCTTGCCCGCACGATCGCCTTCCGGCCAGTCGTCCAGCGTGGCGGGCCGGTACTCGAAGCGGATATCGAGTTCGCCATTGCCGAGAACGATGAAATCTTCCTTGGCCAGGACGAACACGCGGTCCTTGCCCTCGGTAGCCTTGACGTTGCCGTGCTCGCCTTCGGCGGCATCCACCAGGCGGAAGTGCACGCGCATCGGGTCTTGCCCTTCGGCGGCATCGGGCCGCAGGCGGAAGGCGTAGTCGCGCAGGTACTCGCTGGTCTTGATGTAGTACTGGTCCTTGTTGGCCCAGTGCAGGGTGACCTCTTCGCCCTCGTAGGGGATGGCGTACACGCCGGGCTTGTAGACGCGCTTGGCGAGGAAGTCGCCTTCCGAGTAGTAGCGGCGGAAGAAGCTGTACAGGTGGTCGTAGACCTCGTTCTCCAGCGCGCCGATGTCGATTGCGCCCTTCATCTGCTCGCGCAGTTCACGCACCTTGGGCGCGGTGTCCGGATCGACGCCGGCTTCGGTGAGCTGCGCCACCATCTGGTCGAGCTTGCGCTTCAGCTCCGCGCTGTCGGCCGACTGGTACTGCGAGAAGGCGTCCTTCACCTGCGGCAGCAGGTCGCGCTCCAGGAACTTGGTTACCTCGCCCGCCTTGGCGTGCATGATCCGGTAGATGCCGAAGTCGAGATCGGGCTGGTCGAGCTGGAACAGCTCCCTGAGCAGGGTGACCAGCTTCTTGAACTTGGCGGGGTTGGTGTCGGTCATGTCGGATCGCTTGCTTCAGAAGGGGTGGTGTGCTGCCAGATCGGCCGCGACTGGAAATCATCAGGAAAGCGCATCGCTGCACAGGCCGGCGGGTGCCGCACGATGTGATCGCAGACGCGCTGCACCCAGGTCTGGCCCGGGCTGATGCGGCCGATCAGCCAGCCGAGCATGGTCAGGGTGTTGTAGGTGTGGCCGGCATCGTCGTGATTGAGGGAATCGACGAGCGCCTGCGGGTGCTTCTTCGGCAGCTGGGCCTTGAAGGGCAGATCCCTATCCCACAGCCGGCCGTGGTGCGCGCAGATGTTTCTGACCACGCTGACGTGGTGGAGGAAGGAGGCCAGCAGGGCCTCATCGAGGCCGTAGTCCTCGGCAATGGCGTTGCGGTCGGCCGCGTGCCGCAGGTTGGAGAACCAGCGCGAGATCTGCCCCAGGCTCATGACTTCGACGGTGGCCCAGATCGGCGGCAGCAGCTCGTCGTAGGAGGCGCGCAGATGCTGGATGAAGCGTTCGCGGCTTTGCTCCACGCCGTTGATCAGGCTGGCGACGGCGGCGGCATGGTTCCAGTTCTGGCTGCGCTGCTTGAACAGCGCGCTGTCCAGGTGCGCGTGCGCGCCATGCCGCAGGCCCAGCTGATGCGCCCAGCGCGTGCGCACCGAGACTTCCAGCCGCTCGACTGCATCCAGGAGGTACAGCTTCAGCTCGCGATCGAAGACGTAGTCCGCCAGGACATCCTCGAACGACGTGCCGGGCACGAAGGTGTGGGTGGGGTGGTCGGCTTCGCGCCGGAGCCAGTAGCCGCTGAGGCGGTAGTAGTTGAGTTCGCGCAGGTAGTGGGCGGCGCGCTCGGGATCGTTGAAGATCATGCCGCGACCGCGGAGCTGAGCGATCTGCTGCTCGACCGTGAGCGCAGGCTTGGCGTACTTCATGGGTCGACTCCCTGACCGGACTGGCCTGTGATACCGGCGTGCTCGGCCTTGGCCCATTCGTCAGCGCCAGAAACAAGAACCCCCCATGGTGCGCCGATCTTACGAGAGGCGTGGGGGGTGTTGTTGGCCCGGATTCTACCGATACTGGACTCCCATGCAACGGGGACCAGAGCAGCCGGTTTCGGCGGCTTCGATCCGAACATCACGACAGCCTCCATCGAATCCTGAACAAGCGCACGCTATGGCTGCGCTGATTGAGGCGCCGCTCCAGCGCTGCGATCAAGGCATCGCGCTTGGCCTCGATCTCATCCTCCACGTCGAAGATTTCGCGTCGCTGGCGACGCTGCTGGCTCTCCAGCGATCGGATCTCGTCCTGGACGGCGGCCTGGTCTTCCACCGTGGTTGCGGCCCGGGCGCGACGCTTGGCGTCCTTCAGGCGGGCCTTGGTGTCCTGCAGGGCCTGCTCGGCCGACAGCAGCTGATCTTCGGCCCATTGGTCCAGCCGCTCGCGCTCGGCCTGGAAGTAGGTGTTGTTCTCCTCCAGCGCCTTGGTGAGGGCCGCGTCGATCTGCCGCCGGACATTGGCTTCGAAATTGACGGGGAGCCCTTCCGAGTCGGAAAGGGTGCCGCCCATCCGCCCGGACAGCTCCAGCATCCGTTGGCAGGCATCGGCATCGAGCCAGCCTCCGTCGTCCGCCTGGGCGCTGAACACCAGATGCTCCTCCAGCTGAAAGCTCTCCAGTTCCAACAAGTTCAACTCCAGCCAGCCCGACTTGGTGGGCAACTGATCCAGCACCAGCAGGCGCTGCGGTGCGGAGGACAGATCGAATAGGACTTCCACCGGCGGCGTGTCATAGCGGCGCCCTGTGTCGAGCACGAACTCGCCCAGGGGATGGCTGAGGCGGTAGACGTGGCCATCTTCGCGGGGTGGCTGCCCCTTGCAGATCAGGTGGTAGCGCCCCGGCTCGGCGACCGGGGTCGGCGGCGAGGCGATGTCGAAGCTGAGCTGCTGCTCGTCGAACTTCGCCGCATCGGCCAGGACATGGCGCGTCAGGCGCCAGAAGATCTGGCTGATGCGGTCGAGCTGCGCCACAGCCTGGTCGCGATGCAACCGCAGGCGCTCGATGACGCCGGCGTCGAAGGTCGCCAGCAGCGCTTCTTCCGTCTCCTGCATGCGTGCCTGGATCCGCCCTTCCAGCTCGCTGCGCAAGGCCGCGAAGGCGGCGTCGATCTCGGTGGAGGTCCGGCAGGTGTCGTAGATCTCGGCGATCCGGCGCTCGATGTCGATGCCGTTCTCGATGCGGCCGAGGATTTCGTCCGATGCGCCGAAGACACCCTCGAACAGGTGAAACTTCTCTGACAGCAGTTCAAGTACGCGCTGGTCGGCGGCATTGCGCTGATTGAGGAAGTTCACCACCACCACGTCGTGCTTCTGGCCGTAGCGATGACAGCGTCCGATGCGCTGCTCCACGCGCTGCGGATTCCAGGGCAGATCGTAGTTCACGACCAGCGCGCAGAACTGGAGGTTGATGCCCTCGGCGCCGGCTTCGGTGCAGATCAGGATCTCCGATTGCTCACGGAAATGGTCGATGACCGCGGTACGACGATCGATCGCATGGCTTCCCGTGACCCGGTCGGTGCCCCAGTGGGCTTCCAGCCAGCGCTGGTAGATGCCCTGCACCCCCGGATCGTTCGCCCGACCGCTGAACTTCACCACGCGACCGGCGTGGCCGTGCGCCTCCAGAAAGCGTGCGAGATAGTCCTGAGTGCGAACCGACTCGGTGAAAATCACCGCCTTCCTGGCGGCACCGATGGTGGACATGCGCCCGAAACCCGTCTCCAGCGCCTTCAGCAGCGCGTGCGACTTCTGATCTTCGCGAACCCCGCGCGCCACCAGCAGGTACTGCTCCAGCTCCACGATCTCAGCCCGCAAGCGGTCGCGGTCGATCTGCGACATCGGCTCCGCGGCACCTTCTTCGACCTCCTCCTCGCCTGATTCCTCGATCAGGTCCTCCGCGTCGAGGTCCTCGCTTTCGATCAGCTCGGCGAGCCAGTCGCCCTGCTCCACCTGGCTGGCCTCCAACCGGCGCAGCCTCGCGAGGATCGCTTCCAGCGTGGCAACGACCGCCTCGGTGGAGGAGGCGAGCAGCTTGCGCAGGATGAGCCCGACCAGATGCCGCTGCCGGGTCGGCACGCCGTAGGCGTCGCTACGGAGCAGGTACCCGGACACGAGATCGTAGACGCGCTGCTCGTCGTCGCCGGGGGTGAACGGGAAGGTCAGCGGCTTGCGTTCGGTGTACTGGACGTACTCCAGAACATCGCGACGCAATGTTCGCATCGAGAAGTCGGCGAGACGCCTCCGCAGTTCAGGGATGGAGGCGTCACCCCGCATGAATCGCGAACGGAAGCTGACGCGATCGCCGAACAGATGCTCGTCGATGATCGTGGAAAGACCGTACAGCTCCAGCAACGAGTTCTGTAGCGGCGTCGCCGTCAGCAGCAGCTTGCGCACCCCAGCCAGACCCCGCTTGATGGCCTGCCCCGTCGAGTGACTCTCCCGGTAGGCGTTGCGAAGCTTGTGCGCCTCGTCGATGACGGCCAGGTCCCAGCGGATCTCGCCGATCGTTCGCTCCATCCGGGCAGCGAAGTGGATGGACACGATGCTGATCGCGTCCTGATCGAGCGGGTTGTAGACGCCGGCCTTTCGTGACTGCACCCAGGTGGCCGCGTCGATGATCTGGGTCGGCAGATGGAACTTCTCGGCAAGCTCGGTTGCCCACTGCTTGCGCAAGGAAGCCGGGCACACGACCAGCAGACGCCGTCGTCGCTCGGCCCAGTACTGGCCTAGAACCAGTGCCGCCTCGATGGTCTTGCCGAGCCCCACCTCGTCGGCCAGCAGGACGCCCTTGGACAGTGGATTGCGCAGCGCGAAGAGCGCGGCCTGGATTTGATGCGGATTGAGGTCGACGGCCGCATCAAAGAGTGCCTGCCCGATGCGATCGAGATCCCCACCTCGGCGGCGTCGTGTGAGGTCCCAGGCGAAGTACTTTGCCTGCACATCTGTCGTGAGCTGTGGCACCGCGTGTCCGTCCCTTCCAAGCGGACTTGCAGGATACCGGCTCACTCCGCCCAAGGCTCGCTCTGGCTGCCAATGATCGAGATTGGCATCGGCCGCCGACCCGGGTGCTTGCTGGGCTGCCGCCAGCTGCAGAAATCCGATGGCCGTCGTGGCGCGCACCAGAGTGTGCAAGTCGGAACCTGCCACGGGAGCGTCGATGAATGGGCCCACCAGGATTCGAACCTGGAACCAAGGGATTATGAGTCTCTTTTTCGGCCGTCCAGAGCGATCCGTAGAAATCCACCTTTCCCCACGTTTTCGCGGATTTGCCTTGAAATCGTGGTCCTGTTGCGTCCGATGTAATCCGGTGCGATCCTGCGCAAAACTGGCACCGAACTGGCACCAGCGGTTCGGCAGCCGTCCGGAAGGGACTGGAAAGGGGACAACGATGGCCACGACGAAACAGGGGCGCGCGCTGCTGACTCCGCGCACGCTGGAGGCGATGAAGCCTGGCGAGTGGCGAGCCGATCCGGCGCCGCGCGGCGAGGGCGTGCTGCAGGTTCGCAAGCTGCGCGACGGGTCAGCCTGCTTCTACTTCCGCTACACCCACGACGGCGAGACGGTGCGCCTGCCCATCGGATCGGGCCTCACCCTGGCCGAGGCGCGCGCCAAGCGCCGCGAGCTGTCCCTGCGCTACCAGAGCGGCGACCGCGACCTGCGCGCCGTCCTGGACGCCGAGCAACGCGAGGACGCGCGCCAGCGCGCCGAGGCGGAAGCGGCCGCAGCCGCCGAGGCCGCGACACGACGCGCCACGCTGGGCGCCTTGCTGACCGGCTATGTCGAGCAACTGCGCCGCGACGCGAGGCCGAGCGCGCGCCTGGTAGATGGCGCGCTGCGCCGGCACGTCGAGAGGGCGTGGCCCGACCTGTGGGTATCGCCAGCGACGGAGGTGCGACCTGAGGACGTGCTGGCCGTCGTGGGCAGGGTTGTTCAGCGCGGAAATCTGCGCGAGGCGGCGAAGCTGCGGAGCTACGTGCGCGCGGCCTACGCCGCCGCGATCCGCGCCCGCCTGGACCCGCGCGGCATGGCGGCCCTGCGCGAACTGCGCATCACGACCAATCCGGCACGCGACGTGCCCGCCGTAGAGGGCGCCGCCGCGGTACGCGAACGCGCCCTGAGCGCGGCCGAGCTGCGGGCCTACTGGCGCCGCATCGCCAAGATGCCGGGGCCGGGCGGCGCGCTCCTGCGGTTCCACCTGCTGACCGGTGGCCAGCGCATCGAACAACTGGCGCGCTTGACGCTGGCCGACTTCGACGCGGATACGCAAACCGTGCGCCTGCGCGACCCGAAGGGCCGGCGCAAGGTGGCCCGCCCCCATGACGTGCCGCTGATCCCCGAAGCTGTCGCCGCGATGACGGGAATGCGCGGCGGCGAGCTGGGCCTGAATCTGTTCACCGTCACGTTCGGCGAGACGGGCGCGGGCTATGCCACCGTGCGCGCGCAACTGCTTCCTGTCGTGGTGGCCATGATCGAGGCCGGCGAACTGGAGGGCGCCCCCTTCACGCCGGGCGACCTTCGCCGCACCGTGGAAACCCGCCTCGCAAGCCTGGGCGTGCCGCGCGAAGTCCGCGCCCAGCTACAGAGCCACGGCCTGGGCGGCGTACAGGCGCGGCACTATGACCGCCACGACTACCTGGCCGAGAAACGCGACGCGCTGCAGCGCCTTTTCGAGCTGGTGACAGGCACCGCGGCCAGTGTTACACAGATTCGCACCAAATCCGGCGCCAGCCGGTAAACGGCCCGCCGGCCGTGTTAGGGCACTGCCGGCGAGCCTTCCACAACCGTTAGAGGTCTAACGATCATGGCAGACGAAAGTGTACAGGCGCGCGAGTTGGACCCCCCTGTAGAGGGGCGCTTCACCCATGACGCGGAAACGCATCTTTGGTGCGCTGAGGCATTGGCGGTCTATCTCACAGACCACAGCCTGGCGCAGTTGAACGAGGACATACAGGACGGACTCCGATACCTGCTGAGGTGCGAGATTGGGCGCGCGCGCAATGCTTGGCGCGCCGAGTTTGCAGCGAGGAAAGCACGGATAGGGGCCGCCGTTTAACCAATCTGCCACGGCTAGGCCGGCCAGCCGAAAGCGCGGAAACCTTCACCGCGTTGCCGTGGCGACCCTTGGAGGGCGCAATGAAGGTGCGCGCGTGGCAATTTCCCATGACCTGACAAAACGGCTCGCTGACGCCTTGATGGAAGCGCGGCGACCAAAGCCGCCACAGCTTTTCGACTACACCGCCGAGGCTGCTATCGCGCGCGCCAAAGATGGCAGCGCCTTGGATGCTAAGGCATTGCTCGCGCTCGCCGCTGCAATGCTTCGCGCTCGCGGCCCCATTGCGCCCTTTGACGGTTCCGCCATTGTCCCCGCATGGATGGCCGACTACTTGGCCGAATCGCTGGAAGCAATTTCAGCGGGCGCGGATGCGGGCAAAGCCCTGCGCGTTACTAGTCGGCGAGGGCGGAGCAAGTATGCGAATGAGCGCGCGGCCAAAGTGCAACTGTTCTACGTGAAGGAATTGGAGAGGCTGAAAACCCTTTACGAACAGAAGTTTCCACGTCGGAGCAAGGCGAAAGGCTCTTCCAAGAAAAAGCTTGCTGAAACTCTTGGACTTTCGGAGCGCACGCTACGTCGAAGGCGCCAAAAAGCGGCCAACAAATAGCCGATTTGATGGCCGCTCGCCGGTGAATTGCCGCGATCAAATAGAGCCATCCCGGCCAATAGTGGCCGCACGTAGAGGACGGCTCCCATGCAATCCACCTCCGAAAGTCAGCACCGGCTCTTGCGCCTGCGCCAAGTGCTTAATTTGGTCCCAGTGTCCAAGTCCGCGTGGTATGCCGGCTGCGCAGCAGGCCGCTACCCCGCACCGATCAAACTCGGGCCGAAGGTCACCGTCTGGCGGTACTCCGACGTTGTGGCTTTGATTGAGCGCGCCGCCGAAAAGAGGGCCGCCTAATGAAGCCGGTCTCGATCCGCCCCTATACGGACCTCTTCAAGTCGTTTACCTCTCCCGGCGGCAAGGATGACGCGCAAAAGGCCGAGGGCGACGGGCAGCAAATCGACTACGCCCAGCTCGCCGACGCCATGATGGAGGAGCAGCGGAAAAAGGAGCTTGAAGAAGCGCGACTCCAGAGCATGACCCCGCCGCGATACATCCCGTTGGGAACCGGCAAAGATATCCCGCTAATCGGGGGGCAATATCTGCCGCTGGTGAGCCGATGATGCGCGCGCATGCCACCGAAG
>Ga0208826_1000625_pt1 | contig 35112 bp, 29 predicted proteins | sample AD_UKC115_MetaG_FD_184451 | JGI IMG/M metagenome (GOLD analysis project Ga0208826, IMG submission 184451) | Active sludge microbial communities of municipal wastewater-treating anaerobic digesters from Hong Kong - AD_UKC115_MetaG (SPAdes)... | ecosystem: Engineered > Bioreactor > Anaerobic >...
TCTGCATTAGTAGAAAAACTCTCGCTTACTAAGGAGCAGATTAATGAGCTTTTGGAGTATTTCATTGTATCCCTGCCCGCTTATTTCAAGGCTAAGCTGACAAATTTACAGTGGGAAAGTTGAGTTATGAACATATGTGTACCGCTTATCGATAGATATACCGTACCAAAAAGTTTCGGAGGTGAAAAAGCCGTTGCGTGATATAGTTGTGCCTACATTTGTTTTGTTTTTGATATGTACCATAGTTACAATGGCACTTGCACTCACAAATTATGCTACAAGGGAAGCAATCTTAGAGCAAGTTAAATTGCAGGAGGAAAGTGCCAGGAAGGAAGTATTTTCTGAAGCTGAAAGCTTTGAAGAAGTTCAGGGCATAGAAGCGGTTATAGATTCAAATGAAGATATGAAGTGTGTTAAAAAAGTATATACAAGTATAAAAAACGGTGAAACGGTGGGCAGGGTTTATTCGGTCGAAACTACGGGGTATGGTGGTGCTGTTTCGGTAGCTGTCGGTATAGACAAAGGTGGCAAGACTACAGGTGTTAAGATAGTTAGCCATAGCGAAACTCCGGGATTAGGTTCAAAAGCAGCAGATGAGCCGTTTATTTCCCAGTTTACAGGAATAACGCCTAAAGAGCCTTTGATAGTAGTAAAATCAGGTGGTTCAAAAGATGAAGAGATAGATGCAGTCAGCGGTGCCACAATAACTTCTAAAGCTGTTGTAAAAGCAGTACAGGCAGCACTGATGGTCGACAGTGAGCTTAATAAAAGGGAGGGTGACTCTTGATGAAGGCGTTAAAGACGCTAACCAATGGTATTATAAAAGAAAATCCGGTATTCAGGTTAGTGCTGGGTACATGTCCTACCCTTGCGGTTACAACATCAGTTCGAAACGGAATTGGCATGGGGCTTGCAGCTACAGTAGTTTTGGTGGGATCAAACCTGGTAATATCACTTTTACGGAAGGTGATTCCGGATAAAGTGAGAATACCTGCTTATATAACTATTATTTCAGGATTTGTTACAATTGTACAGATGCTGCTAAAAGCATATCTTCCTGAGCTGGACAAAGAGCTTGGAATATATATTCCTCTTATAGTAGTAAACTGTATTATACTTGCAAGAGCTGAAATGTTTGCGAACAAAAATAACGCATTACTTTCCATATTCGACGGTATAGGTATGGGACTGGGTTTTACAGTTGCATTGCTAACTATCGGTACAGTAAGAGAACTGCTTGGAGCAGGAACCTGGTTTGGAATGACAGTTACTGCAAATCTTTTTGAGCCGGCACTTATAATAATTCTTCCTCCGGGAGGATTTCTGGTTTTTGGTATAATTATGGGGCTTGTTAACAAGTTTTCAGCTATGAGTTCAACAGAGAATAAGGGATGTGCATCCTGTCCTTTGCCTTGCGGTGCATCCGGAAAAGGTAAGGAGGGTCAGGTCTGATGAACGAAATATTGATGATTGCAATTAGTGCTGTATTGGTTAATAATTTTGTTTTATCTCAGTTTTTAGGGATCTGTCCTTTTTTGGGAGTTTCCAAAAAGCTCGAAACAGCGCTTGGCATGGGTGGAGCCGTAGTATTTGTTATGACTGTTGCATCCTGTATAACCAGAGCTATATATGACCTGTTTTTATTTCCTAATGGTCTTGATTATTTGAATACAATTGTTTTTATATTGATTATAGCTTCATTGGTGCAGTTTGTTGAGGTTGTGCTTAAGAAATTTCTACCAACACTTTACAGAGCATTGGGAATTTATCTTCCGTTGATAACAACTAACTGTGCAGTTTTAGGAGCTGCTCTTATTAACATTGACAAAGGATACAATGTATTGAACTCAACTTTATACGGATTTTTTGCAGGAGTCGGTTTTACCCTTGCGTTGGTTTTGTTTGCCGGTGTCAGGGAAAGACTGGAGTACAGTGATATCCCCGAATCCCTTAAGGGTCTGCCGATTGCTCTTATAGCAGCAGCACTTGTATCTATGGCGTTTTTAGGGTTTAAGGGACTTTTTGGGATATAAAGATTTAATAAATTCCATTTGTCTGTCGGAAAGGTTGCTGAAATTATGTTACAGGAGTTATTATTACCAACTGGTTTGATAGGTGGGCTTGGTCTGTTATTTGGGCTTGGTCTGGCTTTTGCTTCAAAGAAATTTGAGGTGCAAACAGATGAAAGGGTTGCAAAGATAAGAGAAATATTACCGGGTGCAAACTGTGGTGCTTGTGGTCAAACAGGTTGTGACGGATTTGCAGAATGTGTTGTGGCTGGAAAGTGCGATGTAACAGGCTGCCCTGTCGGTGGTGACAAGGTTTCAAAAAGTATAGCTGAAATATTGGGTGTCAAAGCCGGCGCTATGGTGGCAAAAACAGCCAGGGTAATGTGTTCGGGCACATACACTGCATGTAAGTTAAAATTTGATTACTCAGGTATAGAGGATTGTACTGCGGCTGCAAACCTTTTCGGAGGACCGTCGGCTTGTACTTACGGGTGTCTAGGCATGGGTAACTGTGTAAGAGCTTGCCCGTTTGGTGCAATTGAGATTGTTGATGGTGTTGCTAAAATAATTGAGTATAAATGCAAAGCATGTGAAAAGTGTGTTGCTGCATGTCCTAAAAAGATAATAGAGATGGTTCCGTTGTGTGGAGAGTATACCGTGTCTTGCAGCAGCCTTGATAAAGGTGCCATAGTGAGAAAAAACTGCAATGTGGGATGTATAGGTTGCGGTAAATGTGCTAAGGTTTGCCAGAGTAATGCCATATCCTTTAACGGAACACTTGCAAAAATAAAACCCGAGGTTTGCACAAATTGCGGGGAATGTATGAAGGCTTGTCCAACAGGGGCGATAGGAAGATATAAATGTGATTATTAATGGCAGAAAAGTAAAAGGCCTGAATGCGATATGCTATTATCAAGCAGACAGTTTTAAGATTAATCGTTTTATAACTTCTTTTGTGTTTTTACTTCAGGATAAGCATATAAAAAACGTAATCAAGCCTTGATATTAGTGCTGATTAACAAAATAAATTTTGGTATTTATTTTTGTTAATCAGCAAAAATCATAGGCTGTGCATTTTGCATAATTCATTTCTAGAAACGAATTATGTTCAAGGGCACTAGATAAAATTATTCAATTCAGAGCCACTTAATGTGAGCTCTTTTTGTTGACAATTATCTGATTTCTTCCGTTCCTGAACGATTTTTTTACGTCATAGCCTTTCATTACGAGTGTGTCATAAATAATATCGGTTTGGTGAAAGTAATTGTTGCCTACATCAAGTATGAGAGTTTCATTTTTATCCAGTTCCTGTGAAAGTTTTTCCAAAGTTGAGTCGATGTTCAGGTTTTCTGCGTTTATAATTTCAGCATTTTCGTCCATATTATTTTCCTCCCTTAAGCGTAGAAAATTGTTTAAAACATAAAAAGTAGAGTAATATATAGATAACGAACTTCATCTATAGTATTATCAGATACTATTGTTATAAAACAGCTAAAAAAATCAAGTTTATTGCTATAAATCGTGAAAACGATTATACAAGGACAAATTGAGTTTTCTCGATAAAAAGTCAAGGAAATTGAAGCGCGATGTAAAAGCTTTATCGTATTCAATATAGAAGGAGATGTTTATGAATAAATCAAATGTGGTATTGATAGGAATGCCCGGAGCAGGAAAGAGTACTGTTGGGGTACTTCTGGCAAAAGCTTTGAGAAAGCCTTTTGTTGATACGGATTTATTGGTTCAGCAAAAATATGGTATGTTCCTACAGGAGATTATCGATAAACATGGTATAGAAAAGTTTCTTCAAATGGAAGAAAGGGTAGTAGTAGATATTGAGGTTAAGGATCATGTGATAGCAACCGGTGGGAGTGTTATATACAGTAATTCAGCTATAAACCACTTGAAAAGGGATAGTACACTGGTTTATCTCAAATTGAGATTTGATGAAATAGACAGAAGGTTAACAGACATTACAAGCAGAGGTATAGTGAAGGAAAACGATAAGACATTGGTGGAACTTTATAATGAAAGGCAACCGCTATACGAGAAACATGCTGATATTGTAATTAATTGTTCCAATAAACATATTGAAGAGATAGTCAGCGAGATTAAAGCCAAATTTACATAAGGATAACGAAAAAATAACTTTCTATTCTCATATTTTGAAAACATTATTAAATCAAGTTTTTTCGTTATCCAGAGTAGGAACTTATATTTTAGTCATACCATAGCAGAATGTGTGGAAAAGTTAGCTGGCCGTAAATTTAAAGCCATGAGTGAAAAAAGTTTAATTAATTTTTTTGAAAACATGTATATTAATTCCGGATTTGTGGCAATAATAATATTGACCTCACAAAATACATTTTGACCCCCTTTACATGGGTTAGTCGCAACGACTAACCCTCTTTTTTTTGTCTATCAAAATCTGTAGTTTTATATTGAAAAACGGAAACAAATAGTTTAAGATGCTAATGATTCATTTTACACATTGATCATTTAATTATAAATCAGGATTATTCACTAAATATATTGGATTCTGATACATGCGCTCAGTTGCTTTAAATGTTTGTGGGGACAAGTGACTACAAAAAAATTAATAATTGCTCCATTTGCCAAAGCAGCAAATAAGGCAGATAATTATGTATGTTCTTAAGTATGAGGTAAGGAGGAGAAATTATAATGAGGTTATATAGGTTAAGTCCGGAAGTTGCTGGCGGGTTAGGTGAAAACTCAATATTAGTTCATAATGAGAATGGAATAATGAAAGATGTATCCTATTTGCATTATAAATTCGAGGGTTGGTTAGGTGACGAGTTGCTGACTACTAGTCCGTGTTTTATTGCCACAGAAAAGCTATCTAATGCAATTGTTAATAGTAATTTAACAGGGTGCACATTTCAAGATATGGAAGTATCCAAATCATATAATTTTGAACTCTTAAAGCCAGATGTGATTTTACCGAAGTTCAAAAGGCTTATTCCTACAGGAACTGTGCAAATTGAAGATAAAAAAGTTAAGCATTGGAGTGGACATGATTTTTGTCTTATAGGAGTTTCTAGATTGGTAGTATCTGACAACGCTTTAAATTTATTACAAAATCATAATATAAGCAATTGTGATATTATTAAGTTACTTTATCTTTAGGAAATTAATTGTTAACATTAATTCTAATCATAATTGTCTGCCGGGAGCAATCCCGGCTGTCCTTTTAATAATGTTGGATTCAGAAATGTTTCCGGCTTGCTTTATACCCGAAATTACAGTTTTGTTTAATGAGAGTTGTTAAAATAGGTGATATGTAAATAAGTTGATTTATATTTTGTAGCATAAACTGTGGTATTGCTTTTTCTCAAAAACTAAGGGAATTTCAACATCCAGAACTGCCCGCTAAAGATGGAAAATGATATAATAGCATAGTGGTTCAATAATTTCAGAATCACTCTAATGACAATTGTAAATTAGCAAAAGGAAAATGGTGATATGATTATGTCAGTTGCAATCAAATGGTTTCCTCGTTCATGGCTCCAAATCAAATATAACGAAAAAATAATTTATATTGACCCTTCATATTTGAAAACATATTTTGTCCATCATCCTACCAATATTGACAATGGTGATGATGGACTTCCGGAAGAACTACAAAAGGGAGATATTATTTTATATACACATTCTCATAAAGATCATTGTAAACTTTCGACTTTGAATCAATTAAGAACAGACGAAACTGTTATTTTTGCTCCAAAAAGCTGTTCAAAGGAATTAACTTTTGATTACACAATTGTAAAACCTAATGAGCAATATAGTTCGAAAGAAATAAAAATTGAGACTGTTAATGCTTATAATACTATAGAAGGCAATTCAATAAAAAAAGTACACAAGAGAGGAAGCGGAGTTGGTTACATTCTTACCTTTGGTAATTTGAGAATCTACCATTCAGGTGATACGGACTTTATTTCAGATATGATTGTTTTAAAGAATATAGACATTGCTTTTCTGCCAGTAGGAGGCACTTTTACAATGGATATATCAGAGGCTATCGTGGCAGTAGAAGCTATTAAACCAAAGGTTGTTGTTCCAATACACCATTTAAACGCAGACCTAACGCCGCTTTATTCGCATTTTCGCAATAACCCCTTAAATATTGAAGTCAAAATCCCCTCTATTGGTGAAGTGTTAATTTATTCACAATGCTAACACCCTGACCAGACCATATATCTGATTAATAAAATGGCTTTGGTAAATATTCTTGATTTCCAAGGCAATCGCCTGCTGAAATCAATTGCCATGTTGTTTTTGTGATGCCAGGTAGCCTTTTTGGTATGATAAGCCAAGCTATAGAATAGGCAAGGACGGAACTTCCGGCAACAGAATCGAGGAATATCCATGCAACCCTTACCATATGTTTATTCATAGGAAAGAACAAAACTATCAGAATGCCTTTTCCAGTCAACATATTCTGAAAGTTTGGAAAAATTCAGGCGATTTGTTATAGGGGTCAGAATTATAAGAGGGCATCCCATTTTGGAAAGCCCTCTTATATTATTCCTCATTTTTCGGCAATAATAATCGTTGATCATTGTCAACGCACTAAATTAAGTTATGTTAATCATATATCAATTTAATTACTGTTAAACCAGATTCTCAGGATTCAGGCATTTGAGCTCGTCGATAACAAAAAGGCCGTCCTTCCTGATAAGAACATCATCAAACCATATTTCTCCTCCGCCATATTCGGGTCTTTGTATTAACACAAGATCCCAGTGGACAGCAGAATTATTGCCGTTATTGCATTCATCGTAACAGCTTCCGGGAGTGAAATGAATGCTTCCCTTTATTTTTTCATCGAAGAGGGTATCCTTCATAGGAGTTTCAATGAAAGGATTTACTCCAATTGCAAACTCGCCGACATATCTTGCACCTTCGTCGGTATCAAATATCTGATTTATTCTTTCGGTATCATTTGCCGAAGCCTTTATTATCTTACCGTCTTTAAATTCAAGCCGGATATTTTCATAGGTGACGCCCTGATATACTGCAGGAGTGTTATAGGTAATAAAACCGTTTACGGAGTTTTTTACCGGGGCCGTAAAGACCTCACCGTCAGGGATGTTGAGTTTACCGTCACATTTTATTGCCGGGAGCCCTTTGATTGAAAAAGTCAGATCGGTATTCTTTGCTACCAGGCGAACCTTGTCGGTATTTTCCATAACTTTGACGAGATTGTCCATTGCCTTTGACATTTTTGAATAATCAAGATTGCAGACCTTAAAGTAAAAGTCTTCAAAGTCCTCGGTGGACACATTTGCAAGTTGTGCCATAGAATTGTTTGGGTATCTTAAAATGCACCATTTGGTATTCTTTACCCTGATGTCCGAATGAACCGGTTTTGAGAAATGTTCCATATATATTTTCATTTTATTTTGTGGTACCGCACCAAGCTCACTGACATTTGAAGATGCCCTTATTCCTATATAAGCCTTCATTTCCTTCATACGTGTGATTTCATAGGATGCCATTCTCTTAATTTGATCTTCGGTACATTCACTCAACAGTACTCTTAAAAGTTCGTTGTTTTTAATTGTAAGAAAAGGAACTCCGCCTGCTTCATATGCATGTTTTATCAATTCTTTGCCAAGATCATGGCAATCACCTATACACTCGATAAGAATGTTTTCACCGGGCTTTAACTCTACCGAATAATTAATTAAGTTATAAGCAAGTTGTGTAATGCGTGGGTCTCTCATATCAATGCCTCCAATTCGGTCAGTATTTTCTCAAATACGTTCAAAGCATCCTGTACAGGTTTTGGAGTATACAGATCAACTCCTGCCTTTTTAAGAAGGTCTAAAGGATAATCTGAGCTACCGCCCTTTAAAAACTCTTTATATCGGTCGATGGCGGGTTGACCGTCGTTAAGTATCATATTTGAAATTGCAACAGCAGAGGAGAAGCCGGTTGCATACTTGTAAACATAGAAACTTGTATAAAAGTGAGGGATCCGAGCCCATTCCATTTTAATTGCATCATCAACACTGACTTCCGCTTCAAAATATTTTTTGTTAAGATCAAGATATATATTGCCCAGCACGTCAGCAGTAAGAGCTTCACCATCCTGAAGCATTGCATGGGCTTTCTTTTCAAATTCCGCAAACATAACCTGCCTGAATATTGTACCCCTGAATTGCTCAAGGTAATGGTTCAGCAGATATGCTTTTTCTGCATTGCTGCTGGTATTCTTGAGTAAATATTCCATTAACAACGACTCGTTTACAGTTGAAGCTACTTCTGCGACAAATATTTTGTACTCAGAATATACATAGGGTTGAGTTTTGTTGGTATAGAAGGAATGGAGCGCATGACCCATTTCGTGGGCAATAGTGAATACATCGTTTATTGTACCCTGATAGTTTAAGAGTACATAGGGATGGGATTTATATGCTCCCCAGGAATATGCACCGCTGGTCTTGCCCTGGTTTTCGTAAACATCAACCCAACCTGAGTTGAAACCTTCCTTCAGATAACCGAGGTATTCTTCACCCATAGGTGATAGCCCCTGCTCAACCAATTTAAGAGCTTCTTCATAGGGAATATTCTTTTTTTGTTCTTCAACTATAGGAACATACAGATCATACATATGTAACTCATCTAATTTTAAGGCTTTCTTACGAAGTCTGAGATACCTGTGCAGTAGAGGCAAATTTTTATTTATTGTATCTATCAGATTGTCATAAACCTCCTGGCGTATATTATCCGCATCGAGGGAAGCCTCTAAGGATGAGTTGTATTTACCGGCGGTAGAATAAAATTTATTAGCCTTTATATTTCCTGTTAAAGATGTTGCAAGCGTATTTCTGAATTTGCCATAAGTATCATAAAGGGCAGTAAATGCATCTTTTCTGACTCTTCTGTCTTTGCTTTCAAGAAACTTGGTATACCTTCCTTTTGTCAACTCTATATCTTCGCCGTTTTCATCCTTTATAAACGGAAATTTCAAATCTGCATTGTTGAACATGGTAAATATGTCCCGTGCAGTTCCACCCATCTCTGAAGAGAGAGCCAAAAGTTCCTCTTCCTTCTCGGATAAAATATGATCTTTTTGCCTGAGTATTTCATTAAAAAATTGTCTGTAAATTTTAAGTCCATCACATTGAACTATGAAATCATCTAAATTTTCCTTTGAGATGGAAGTGATTTCGGGAACTATAAAGGAAACAGAAGCATAGACTTCTGTTGAAAGAGCCGAGGCTCTATCTGCAAGCGCTTGGTATGTTGGGTTTCCGTTGTCTTCGTCTCTTTTCATTCGAGCATATACATAGACCAAATCATTTAATGACATCATTTCATTACTCAACTTAAGGCATTCTAAAAGCGTCTCGGGTTTCTGGCTTAATGTTCCCTTGAATTTAACAATTTGTTTTATAAATTGCTTTACGGCTTTTAAGTCATTTTCCCAATTATCAATGGATTGGTACATATCTCCTAAATTCCATTTGAATTTGTCATCAATCTCATCTCTTTTAGGTAAAGCCTTTGCATTCATTTCCGACATAGTTACGCCTCCTTGTATTGTATATCTGATGGTTAGTTATTACTAAAGTATTAGTTCCTACTCTATGTTGAACGCGATAAAGATTTTACATCGCACTTTAATTTTTTCGTTATCCCTTACAGTTCGTTATATTTGTTTGATATTCCTTTGCACTTTTCAACAGGATATTTTTTTTCATTCTTCTTTATTTTGTTTAGCACTGTTTGATTAAGATCAATACCGAGGTCATTAGATAGAAGTAGAAGGTAGGAGATTGTGTCTGCAATTTCTTCCTTTACTTTTTCAAGGTTTTGGCCTGAAGCCAGGTATTCTTTTGTTTCTTCCTCATTTCTCCACTGAAAATGTTCCATAAGCTCTGCCGATTCAATTGCAATGGATACAGCAAGGTTTTTTGGTGTATGGAACTTGAGCCAGTCTCGTTCAGACCTGAATTTTATTAGTTTCTCTACTGCTTCGGTCAAGTCTACTTTATTCATTCAAGTTTTCCTCCAAACTTTTCTCCTTACAATTATAACCTATGGTTTTATATTATCCAAGAATAATTGATTATTATAACCAAAAAGCAAAAAAAAGAACAACCTGTTTGTATATATGATATGCAGGCTGCTTCTCAAAGTTTATTAGGGGAGTTAAGTATTGCATAAGCTTGTTAAATATATAATAAAATTAAGATCCTTGGATTACACGTTTAATACAGGGTATTATACAGTATAACTGCAGCTTCAGCTCTGGTTGCGTAGTCTTTAGGTGCGAGGGTGGTACTGCTCTTGCCGTTAATTATTTTTTCACCGTTTAGTATTGCCATGCTTATGAGTGCATAATCTGAGATTTTATTTTTATCCGAAAACTTGTCAAGTATGCTTATATTGTGATTAGGGAATGGGTTACCGGATATTTTCATGGCTCTGGTCAGGATTACAGCCATATCCTCTCTTGTTATAGGCTCATTCGGATAGAAATAATTGTTGCCTATACCTGAAACTATACCCATATTTTTAGCGATTAAAACATTTCTATAAAACCAATGCCCGGGTTTTACATCTTCAAAAGTACCGACTGGAGTTTTGTTGAATTGCAGACCTGATACTACAAGGTTTATAAACTCTGCCCTGGTTATCCTGTCATTAGGAGCAAAAGTATTTTGCTCTATCGACTTACCTTTAATTATATCTCTTCCGGCGAGATTTTCAATAGCTTTTTTTGCCCAGGGAACAGAATTTAAATCACTAAAAGTCTTCGGTGCATTTGTATAGGTTGCCGCTATATTGGTGTAATTGGTGTATAATGTGCCGCTGTAGGCTTTTACCCTATAATAATATTCCTTGCCTGCGATGAGATTGCTGTCCGTATACTTTGTAATGTTTGACCCGGTTCTTGCAATTTCCGTATATTCGTTTCCGGAAGATTTCCGTTCTATGATAAATCCTTGCTCTCCGCTTGAATTATCAGTCCATTCGAGGTTTATGAGCGATGAAGCTATAGCTTTAGCAGTAAGGTTGGACGGTGGTGTCAGAGCTTTTATTGATACTTTACACTCTTCGCTCAATGAACCGGTATAATATGCTGTATTGTAGGCCTGTACTCTGAATGTATACAAAGTATCCGATTTAAGGCCTTTAATCGAATAGCTTGTTGAGTTGGGGTTTAAGGTGCCGATTTTGTTCCATGAATTGTCGGTACCGGATTTCTGCTCAATTATGAAAGCTGTTTCGTTATTGGAATTATCATTCCAGGTCAGATTTACCTCTGATTCCGATACAATTGTAGCTTTTAAATCCGAAGGAGGCATAATTTTAATGCCTTCAACCGTTACTTCCATGGAGTAATCTGAACTGTTTTTTCCATTAATTGATTTTAATCTGAAGGTATAGTCTGTCCCGGGTTTTACATCGAAGCTATACCATATACATCCATCATCGTATAGTTGAGTATCAACCTTTATAAAAGTACCGTCACCGGCTTTTCTTTCAATAATAAAATATTCAGATCCGTAAGATGTATCAAGCCATTCTAACTTGATTGAATTTGTGGAACTCCATCCTGCTTTGAGATTTTGTGGTGCTAATAGCTTCGTGTGAGCCGATACGCCGGATTCGGTATTTGGATAAGGCCTTGAATATAAATTGTCGCCAATTACGCCTTTTACCCTGTAGTAATATAATTTGTTTGCAGGAAGTGCGACATCGGTATAACTTGTAAATCCGGCAGGAAGTATGTTTATTATTTCCCAACTTTCACTAGAACTCCTTTTTCTTTCTATAGCTGTACGATAACTTGCAGAGTCCGCGTATGACCAGGTAAGCTTTATTTCACTTGTTGAGACAGCAGTGGCTGTCAGTGAAGCCGGAGGATCCTTCAGGAGAGAAGTTGAGACCGATAGCTCATTTGTATAGGAATCGGCATTGCCAAAGGGGTTATATGCCATAACTCTATACGTATAAGTGTTATTAGGAGTCAGTGTACCGTCTGAGTATGTGGTAACATTTGCAGGAACGGTTGCTAACTTGGAAAAAGAGTCGGAATCAGTTTTTCTTTCGATTATAAAGCCACGCTCGTTATCTGATTCGTCAGACCAGTTTAATATAATCTTTGTTGTTGAACTTATATCTGCATTAAGCGAATAAGCCGGAAGGGGTGGTCCGGTGAAGATATAATATTCCGAGCTGGAAGCCGAACTGCTTTTTGAGTTGTATGCAGTGATCCTGTAAGTATAACCCGTTTCAAGTTCAACGTTATTGCTATCGGAATAGGTTGAAATATTGCTGTCCAATACTGCCAAAGTAGAGTAAGTGCCCGACTTTTTTTTCCTTTCTACTCTCAGATTGTAATCATCTCCGGCTGGGTTAACCCAGCTTAAGTCTATTCTGCCTATGCCTACGGGTACGCAATGTAATTCTGAAGGAGCAAAAAGCCGTGTGACCGGGTTTGATATATTGCTGTGGCCTTTCATTGATTCCGTGTTTATGCTTAAACGGTATCTGAAGGTACCGTCACCGGAGAGTGTGTCTGTGGTCTTAGTACTACCGGATGCTATTTTATCAGATATGGTTTTCCAGGAACCCCAGGAATTTTCCTTATATTCTGAACGCTCTAATACAAAATACTGTATGTTGGAATTATAATCCCAGGAAATAGTGTTGATCCGGTCAACCAAGCTTGCCTTAATGGTTGGTATTTTTATCGGAGTGACGGTGACTGCTGAGGAATAGTCTGAGACATGGCCTTTTCCGTCACTGGACATAAGTACATATCTGGAGCGGATGTTTTCGCCTAAAGACGGGTCTTGAAAGGTTATTGAGGTTCCATCACTGTTCAGGGTTGCAATTACGCCTTCATCAAGCTTTGAAACAATAGTGGATTTTACAGCACTCGAGTTGTTTACCCATGTAAGTGTGACAGAATTATTGTTCAGGTCAACAAACGAGGATGCTATAGAAGGTGCTTTCATTTGTGCTGTTTCAGCACTGCCGGTAACCGTCTGAATGGCCTTTCCTTCCGGATTTACAGCAGTAATCATATAGGCATAGGAGGTTTGAGGTGTCAGATCTGTATCAGAATAACTGAGGAAGTTCCTTTCCTTATCAACATCTATGATTGCTATTGTGACATCGTTCCTGGATACTTTATAATAAACGGAGTCTACAACGGAAGACCAATTCAAGTTGATTTGTGTATCGGAGTTCGCAATGGAGGTGGCAATGTTAAGCGTAAATGCTGCTTTTGCTGTTATGCTAACAGTTATAAGTGCTGCCACTCCTGTAAGTAATAGCAAAGAAAACTTGAAAAACCTGCACATTTTGGTTTTGATATTCATACCCATCCCTCGCCATTTATAAATTAGTTTTGTTAATAAAAGTCCCTAAGAAAAAATCAGACTATATACCAATTTATCGAAAAAAATGGACTGAAAGTTAATGTTATAATGAAAGTATTAATACTAATGAAAAAACTACGGCTTAGGTTGTCGGTGATAAAACTCCTAAGCCGTAGTTTTTGTTCTAAAATTTTATTGTTTGTTTTTGATATATTCATCAATTGCTTTTGCTGCTTTTTTACCTGCTCCCATGGCCAGAATAACAGTTGCTGCACCAGTTACAGCATCTCCGCCGGCAAAAACACCGATTTTGCTGGTTGCACCTGTTTCTTCATGCGCAACTATTCCACCCCACTTCTGGGTATCGAGGCCGGGCGTTGTAGAAGTTATAAGGGGGTTAGGGCTTTGGCCTATAGCTATTACTATAGTTTCTACCTCCAATATGTGCTCGGAACCTTTCTTAGGTACGGGTCTTCTTCTGCCGGAGGCATCAGGTTCACCAAGCTCCATTTCAATACATTCCATACCCTTAACCCAGCCATCTTCGGTACCTATAATTTTTGTAGGGTTGGTGAGAAGTTTAAATATTATACCCTCTTCCTTTGCGTGATGAACTTCTTCAAGTCTTGCGGGCATTTCAGATTCGGATCGCCTGTAAACGATATATACGTTTTCGGCTCCAAGTCTTTTAGCGCTTCTTGCAGCATCCATGGCTACATTACCGCCACCTACAACTGCCACCGATTTCCCCACCTTTACAGGTGTGTCACAATCAGGGAATTTGTACGCTTTCATAAGGTTAATCCTTGTAAGAAACTCGTTAGCCGAGTATACACCATTGAGATTTTCACCTTCAATGTTCATAAAACTTGGAAGGCCTGCTCCGGAACCGATAAATATGGCTTCAAATCCTTCTTCCATAAGCTCGTCGAGAGTAAATACCTTACCGATAACCATATTTGTTTTTATATCAACACCCAGCTTTTTAACAGTATCAATTTCTTTCTGTACAAGAGATTTAGGAAGCCTGAATTCGGGAATTCCGTACATCAATACACCACCGGGTGTGTGGAAGGCTTCGAATATTGTAACGTCATATCCCATTTTGGCAAGATCGCCTGCACAGCTAATTCCTGCAGGTCCAGAACCCACAATGGCAACTTTTTTATTGAGCTTTTCTATTTTTACTTCTTGTGAGTCTTTATTTGCCATATACCAGTCGGCAGCGAACCTTTCAAGTCTCCCAATACCGACAGGTTCTCCTTTTTTTGCACGTACACATAGCTGTTCACACTGGCTTTCCTGAGGACATACCCGACCGCAAATAGCAGGAAGACTGTTGGTTTCTTTGATTTTTTCATAGGCTTCTGCAAATTTACCTTCTGCAACCAGTTTTATGAAATCAGGTATCTGTACATTCACCGGGCATCCTTCAACACAGGGTCTGTGCTTACATTGGAGACACCTTTGGGCTTCTTCCTTTGCCATATCCTCAGTGTACCCCAATGCTACTTCAAGAAAGTTTTTGTTTCTTATATTAGGATCCTGCTCGGGCATTTGAACTTTTTTTGGTGACATATTAGGCATTATCAACACCCCGCATTCTACATTTGTGTTTATCCAGTGAATCCTTTTCTTCTTTTTTATACATGAGTTGCCTTCTCATAGCTTCATCAAAGTCAACTTCATGGCCGTCAAAGTCTGGTCCGTCCACACAGGCAAATTTAGTTTTGCCTCCAACGGTTACCCGGCACCCGCCACACATTCCAGTACCGTCAATCATTACAGGATTCATACTTATTATGGTTTTTATACCGTATTGTTTTGTAAGATTACTAACGACCTTCATCATAATAAGTGGGCCGATAGCAATTACCATATCGTATTTGTTTCCTTCTTCTATAAGTCTTTTTAACACGTCGGTTACAAAACCTTTATTTCCATTTGAACCGTCATCGGTGGTTATAAAAACCCTGCTGCTTGCCGACTTCAATTCTTCTTCAAGAATTATAAGATCCTTGTTTCTGAAGCCTGCTATAACATCGACCTCTGCTCCTAAACTGTGGAGCTTTTTTGCCTGAGGAAATGCAATTGCTGTTCCGAGGCCGCCACCAATAACTGCTGCCTTTTTTACACCTTCCAGGTGTGATGCTACTCCTAAAGGGCCTACAAAATCAAGTAGAGTATCACCTTCTTCCAAAGTGCCAAGGAGTTTTGTGGTTTTACCGACTTCCTGAAATATTATGGTAATTGTACCTTTTTCTCTATTGTAATCTGCTATGGTTAAAGGAATTCTTTCTCCCTCATCACATACTCTTAGGATAATAAACTGTCCTGGTTCTGCTTTTCTTGCTATTAAAGGGGCTTCAACTTCCAATAGTTTAACGGAAGAATTTAATATTTGCTTCCTGATTATCCTGAACATCTCTTAAACCTCCTTCTGACGCTTTATTTGTCTTATCCATTTTATCACGTTTTTATATATTATTTAAGTGATATTTGTAATAATTAATAGGGAAATTTTAGAACGATTTATTCATAGGGTATCTATAAATGTAAGGAGCGTGAAAATGAAAGTGGATTTTGTGCAACCCTGCATATTTTTTTGTGGGAATAAATTACATAATTGTAGCAATGCTCGCTAAAACCTTGTGGTATAAGAGATATAAGTTTTGCAGGTTTATATTATCTGGCTTGCATTCGAATTATTTTTAATTAACTCTTGCAATTTTGAGATAGATTTGATATAATTCGATTGATTTAATATCTTACAATATTCTTTTTAAATTCCCCAAACTATTTTTTTTGGGGTATACAACGAGGTATGCCGTACATGACATACAATGGTGTGTGTTGATTTCCTGCATAAAGGCAGGATTAATTTGCATAGGTAAGAAAAGGTTAATTACCAAGCTACAGCTACTTATTACAGTTGCTGGCAATTTGTTATATTTGCCAGGATTTTTATGCTATTGCTGTAAATAATATTAAAAGTAATTTGCTTAAAAAGCAATTGCCCATATATGATTATTATTTTTTAGGAGGGTTTTTAAATGAAAATACTTGCTGGTGTTATGGAGAGAGTTGTAAAAAGAAATCCTAACGAACCTGAATTTCATCAGGCAGTTAGGGAAGTATTGGAATCATTGGAGCCAGTTGCTGAAAAGCACCCTGAATGGGTTAAAGCTGGAGTATTCGAAAGAATAGTTGAGCCTGAAAGACAAATCATTTTCAGAGTGCCATGGGTAGATGATAATGGTGTTGTTCAGGTAAACAGAGGTTTCAGAGTACAGTTCAATAGTGCTATCGGACCTTATAAAGGCGGTATCAGATTCCATCCTTCAGTTTATGTTGGTATAATCAAGTTTTTAGGATTTGAACAAATTTTGAAAAACTCATTGACAGGATTGCCTATGGGTGGAGGTAAAGGTGGAAGTGACTTCGATCCTAAAGGAAAATCTGACGGAGAAATAATGAGATTCTGCCAAAGCTTTATGTTTGAATTGGCAAAACATATAGGTGAAAATACTGACGTACCTGCAGGTGACATCGGTGTTGGCGGCCGTGAAATCGGATACATGTTTGGTATGTACAAGAAGATAAAGAATGATTTCACAGGAGTATTGACAGGTAAGGGATTAAACTGGGGCGGAAGTCTTGCTAGAACAGAAGCTACAGGTTATGGTCTCTGCTACTTCATGGATGAAGCTATGAAGGATATAAAAGGAAAATCTTTCAGTGGTGCTACAGTTGTTATTTCCGGTTCCGGTAACGTTGCTATATATGCGACACAGAAGGTTCACCAATTAGGTGGTAAAGTTGTTGCTTTGAGCGATTCCAATGGATATATTTACGATCCGGACGGAATTAAACTTGACACTGTTCAACAGATTAAAGAAGTTGAAAGAAAGAGAATCAGCGAATACGTTAAATACCATCCAAACGCAAAATACACAGAAGGATGTTCAGGAATATGGACTATCAAATGTGATATAGCTCTTCCATGTGCTACTCAGAACGAGCTTGACGAAGCTGGTGCAAAGGCTCTCGTTGCTAATGGATGTTTTGCAGTAGGAGAAGGCGCTAATATGCCATCAACTCCAGAAGCAATAGAAGTATTCTTGAAGAATGGTGTAGTATTTGGACCTGCTAAAGCTGCAAATGCAGGTGGAGTTGCTACTTCAGGTCTTGAAATGTCACAGAACAGCATGAGATATTCATGGACTTTTGAAGAAGTTGATGCAAAGCTTAAAGATATCATGGTTAATATCTATAAGAATGCAAGCAAGGCTGCTAAAGAATATGGACAGGAAAATAACCTGGTTGTTGGTGCAAACGTAGCAGGCTTCTTAAAAGTTGCTGATGCAATGTATGCTCAAGGTATTGCTTATTAATTAGAGTTTTTGTGAAGGGCGTTGCTTATTTAATGAGCGGCGCCTTTTTGTATGCTGATTTAGAGGTGGTGCCGATTGTTTTAGTGGCAAACAACGTAATTTGCGTGACCTTCGCAAAAAATCAGTAGGCCTTGGCCTGATAATTTTCGCACGCGTCTATGGGACATCCTGTCCCAAGACGCTAAAAATGCCCTCCGTGGCATTTTTGCTTCAAATTATCAGGCTTTCGGCCACTGATTTTAATGCTCAGGTCAAGCAATTACGCCATTTGCCACTAAAACAGGTTCTAAACGTAATTTGCTTTTTTTACAGGCCTAGTTATAATTTTGTTACTTTTTTTGGGTATTGACAAGTTGAGGTATATGGACTATAATATAATTCCGTTGGTAAATATGTGCCCATAGCTCAGCAGGATAGAGCGTCGGTTTCCTAAACCGCAGGCCGGAGGTTCGAATCCTCTTGGGCACACCAGTTAGAAGTCGTTAACCGTTTGGGTTAGCGGCTTTTGTTGTATGTTGGGAAAGGTGTACATAATAGCTTTATGTGGATCGGAAACACTTAAGATCTTCTAGGAGGTTCTAATGTATCTTAATAAATATTTGGTACATTGGAACTTTTTTAATGCCAAAGAAAGTGTATTTCTTTCTGGGATCAAAAAAGTCTACCGAAAGACTGTTTACTGCAGAGAAATACCCTGGCTTTAAATCGGCGAAGCAGACTTTATTATATTGGAAAAAAGTGATATAATTACTTTCAAAAACGCGTTTATTACAAACAAGGTGGTTGCTATGTTTAATTTTTTCAAGTTTATTTCATCCAAATTAAAATCCGGAATTGAAGAAGAAAAGGATAATGGGCTTTCAAGAGAAAAAGGGAATGAACCTTCAAGAGATACGGGTAAGGAGATTTTGCACAAGGCTCCAGGTACCGAAGAGAAAAGCTGGAATTTGGATTTTAAGCCTTTAAGGAGTTTAGTTGTTTGGGGCTTTGATGAAAACAAAAACCCTTCGTTTCTTATTCTGTATGGGCTGCAAGATATTACTCAAGCCCATACGCTGCACGATGAAGTCACATATACAAGCTACGCGGTTTTTAAGGGGAAGGGAGGGCATTTGCCTTCTACTAAAGCTGTTGAATTTGTTGACAGGGACAATATGAAACAAGGATTGTATTATAAATGCAGGCGTAGTAATTACTATGACTGGAGCAAAAAAGACGAATTCAAGGTTAAGGAGTTTTACAATCTAAGCCCTGAAAGTTATGTGGTTATTCCTTATTTTTCACCTGTATCCCATGAGGAGCTTGTACGAAAAGTGGGTCAAGGATTAAAACCGAAAGGATTTATTCCTGTAAGGAACCCAGATGATATATTAAACTTGACTGGAGAATTAACACAGTATCTTGATGTTGTCGTAAAGATGATAACTCATCCAAACATATATATTAGAAAAAAACTCTTAGCTGAATTAATATCAAAGAATCCACCGAAGGAATTATATTACAGGCTTTTGAACCGGGGAAGCACAGAGTTGATTTCCGGATTGTTTTTAGAACTTGCAAAGAAAAGTAATCCGATTCTTAAGGCAGAGGCAGAGGAATTGCTGGAATCAGAAATGGATTGGGCAGAGGAGAACTTTGCAAAGGGAGTTAAGAGGTGTGCGAAAATATATATTAATGCGCTGGATCCTGATCATAGAGCCAAGAGAACTGTATGGATCCGTGAATCCTTAAAAAATATGGATTTACACCTTACCAATATAGGTGTTAAGGAAGTTCTGCCTGAAAAAATCATCGATGGTGTTGTCTATAGAAAATATGCAAACCAGGGAAAACTTATGGATCACACCTACACCTATGATTATGAGAAACGAAAATACGTAAGGTCTGAGGTTCAAAACCGATACAAGGTTGGGCCGTATTCCGATGGAAGGAAACTTAAAGTTATTGACTTCAAAAACACAATTCAGGAAGCTGAGATATACCAATTGGCTGATGTTATAGGAAGGATAGCCTACTATGTGGATGCTCCAAGGTTGACCTATTATCTCAGAGGGAGCGGAAAGACAAAAGCATATAAGTATTTTCAAAGATATCTTAGAAGAATAATGGATACCTATGCACAAACCAATGAAGTTAAATTCATGGAAGCAATGAAGCACTTGCTGACAGGTTATGGGGAAAATGATTACGTCTGTAAATATCCTGGAAACTTCCAGTATAATATGTTTATCAAGTACTATTTGTATCATGATTTTGGCGAGAAGGCCCCAAGCGATTGGAGCACACACTATCAATGGGTTACAAATGATCAACTTGTAAGACTGAAAGGCCGCTACGAATTCAGAAAGGAAATATGGGACAGAAACCTTGAGATAGTTGCTGATATCGCTGCTAATGCCAAGGTGGATGTTGTTATTAAGGCATGCTACTATATTTTAAAGGATTCGCCTAATGCTTCAAAGTTTATAAATGAAATAAATTATAGTCAGTTGATAAAATTGGCTCTTTCAACATACAAACCGCTATCGGAAATGTTCAAGAACATACTTAAAGAACGGATGGAAAAAATAAATTCCTTTGATACTGACTTAATGCTTGCTTTGATGGATTGCAGCGATGAAGAGATGAATAAAGCTGCCATGGTGTATTTTAAGAAGAACGGAGGTTTATTATCGCCTTCAATTATTGCACAGCTCCTTTTGATGGGTAATATTAACCAATGGGCAGACTTGTTCCATGAGAACCTGATGGCCTTTGAAACAAGCCAGTATGTTGAATTTATTAGACATTTGTTAAAGCCTGATTTTTGCAACTCAGAGTGGGATAGAACACTTTCAACCAGTGTAACTGACAGCCTTTCAGCGTCTGCAAGCAAAATAGGTGAAGCTTCCGAAGCTGATAAAGTTTCAATAATGAGGGAAATTATAGCGCTGCTGTTTCACAAAAAGTTACCTGACTGGCAGGCAGGGTTTTTAGAAGAATTGATATTTTCCTTTACCTATGAAAATATGGAAAACATACTTAAGGAAGTGGAAATAACTCCTGCTATAAGGTCAACTTCCGTAAGGAATAAATGTATTATTTCTATTTTAGAAGCAGTCAAGTTAAAGAAATTACCTAAAGATTCGGATGTTATCAATATTCTGGAAACGGGAACTTCCAAGATGATAAAAATGTTGAATGAGATACTGACCCGGAACAAACTGCAGCTCGGTGATAGATTATCAACACTGTTGGTAATGTTTGAATCTGATGTTTTAACACTTAACAGGTTGGCAGAAGAGGTGTTCGATAGTATGCAAAAAGATGAACAGAAAAAGCTGCATTCTCTTATTATTGACTCTCCGGTTGAAAGGGCTCATTTACTTGGACTAAACAAACTTGACCTTATGTATGAAGATGCAATTCCAGAGCAATTTATAATTCAAATGCTCGAACATGGTTCAAGTAAGGTAAAGGCATATATTTCAGATAAAATTGATAAAGCGATAGCACATTGTGGAGTGGGGAATGGAGGACTATTTATGTACTATTTAAAGACACTTTTGCTGCTTCCAAATAAAAACTCCGGTAGTAAAGAAAAGGTCTACAAGGTTCTTCCTCAATTTGTCCGCAGGAATAAAGACAATTTGTCTGAAATTGAAAATATATTGCTCGATATTGGTGGATCGAATAACATAATTGATTCCGAGAGGGCTTTGGTTACCCTTGCTAAGATCAGGAAGGAGGGTGATTTGTATGCAGGTTAATTATAAATACTCAAGTCCGTCACTGTGTCTTCAGCAGGAAGGGCAAACTGTTTTGGGCTTAAGTCCCGATCTTTCAAGGGATGAGAAAGTTTCTTTTGAGGGTAGACTTAAGCGTCCGCTGGTTTTCAGAGATGCCATGCTAATGTTGCGCCAGATTGTGATAAGCGATACAAGGCAAAAAAAGAAAGAGAGAGCAGAGTATTTCGCTTGGTTGGAACAGGAAATAGAAAGGCGTATGTTATTGCATGAAAAATATATTCCCGGAGTAAGAGAAGGTATTTTAAAAGACATGGATGGTCTAAGAGACCAACTTGCTCAGAAAGACACTGAGATAGCAAAACTTGTAGCAGTGAAAAATGATTTGAAAAAGGAAATAGACAGTTATGACGTCTGGAAGGATTACTATAAAATCGAACGGGATTTTTGGAAATTCATTAAAGAGAGAGATACGAGTTTGTGGTTTGTACTGGATCCTGTAATAACGGTACATCCCGACAAGGTGACTTTTGAGGCGTTTTCTCTGGATGAATCCATATATGGATGCTTATCGGTTAACATGGATGAATTTGAAATGGTTCAGGAACCGCATTTAGGAACAACGAATATAGACTTTTCGGCAAAACTTGCAAGGGAAATGGAGCGGTTTCGTACATATACAAATGTTGAATTGTCGGTTAACCCAGGTGGGTTTACAGTTGATACCGGTATAATGCCGGAGTACGTAGAAAAGAAAATTGAGCTGCCTGAAACATGGATAAAGGGTTTTAATCAGGTTTCAGCTGCTGCGAGCCTTGGAGGCATCGAATTGGAACTTGAACCGGTAGATTTATACGATATCTGTTCGTTTCTAAGAAGGCACAAAGCCAATAAGAGCCCAAGATATATGAAATGGATAATGGAACCGGGCAAACACATAAGAGTACTTTTTGAGCCCTTTGGTAAGGAACTGGAGCTCAAGGCGGTTTATAACGGTAAGAAGAAGCGGGAAGAGAAGATATGGGGGAGCAGAAGATGGCTGGTCATTGAAAAGGTAATTCCCCTTGCCGGTTCTTTTAAAATCAGGCTACTGGGGTTTGGTATGCCGCAGTTTATAATTGCGGACATGGGAAACATGAAGATGACTATCGGGTTTACATCCTGGTCGGCAAACGACTGGGTTAAGGGAACTGCTTTTAACATAATCGGAGGCTTTATTGGGAACGGAAATTATAATGAGATTTACCAATTATTGAAGGAACACAGATACTTAACACTGGAGGAAATTGATTCAAAATTAAAGAATTCTTCAAAAGCACGGAACAAGGCAGGGATAGGCATGCTTATACGGCGTGGAGAGGGATTTTTTGATCCTGTCAGCAATACGGTAAGATTCAGGCAGTTATGCAACACGCCAATTAATAAGGAATTGTATGAAACAACGCAGATGGAGCTTAACGTTCAGCGCAACCTGGAGGAAGGGCTTGCAAACTTCAGGCTGAAATTCACTGATGAAAGGGAATTTGTCGCAACCCATTCATTTAAAATACCAAATACAAAATACAATAATTGGAAGTACAGGGGCACTGAGGATTATAACAGGGAGCACGATCTCACACAGACAGAATTGGCCATAGATGAGGACGGTCAGATTTCAAAAGTAAAATGTACCTGCAGCGAATTTAACAGGGGATGCAGGAATATTTCCGAGCCTTGTTCCCATATCCTGGCTTTGTATGTAAGTGCTTCAAAGTTTGTACATCTTGAACTTGATGAGATGGTTGAATATAAAATAGATGATATTTTGGAGATGCTTTTATGATAGAGAATAATGGAGTGCCAAAGGACAAAAAAGCAAACTATAGGGAATTGGTTAATCAGATGGGTAAAAAGGAATTTACCCTTTTGAAGATGCAGGAATATGGATTCTGGCCGAAAGATCTGCCTACACCCTATGAAATTCAACAAAACGAAACACCGGAGAAATATGCCAAGCGACAAGGACTTTTGAAGGAGTATCAAAGATTAATTGATCAGATTGCAAAGTTGTACGAAGAAAAGGATGATATAAACAAAAAACTTCGGGAACTGCAGAAGGAATATGATGAAACCTGGGATTTGGATAAAATCCGTTTGGATATTTCGCAAAAAATAATGAGAGAGTCCATAGAACGCCGTGCTGAGCGGAAAAAGCAGCGTGAACTTGAAAAACAAAAGCGTTCTTTAGACTGGCAGCAAAAAAAGAGTGAACAAATTATATTCATTGGGCGGGGATATTCTTCACTCATGAATGATATTCAAATTGATGAAGAGAAACTAAAACTTCAGGGCCTTCCTATAATAAAGTCAGACAGGGATTTGGCAGACGCTTTAGGAATTGATTATCCAAGTTTGAGATTTTTGACTTATCACCGGGAGGTTGTTTCAGTTGACCATTACCATCACTTTAAAATACCCAAAAAGAAGGGTGGGGAGCGCAGTATTTCCGCACCAAAGTCAAAGCTCAAAACTGCCCAGAGAGCAATACTCGAAAAAATTCTATCAAAGCTGAATATTTCGGATCAGGCTCATGGTTTTTTAAAGGGAAGATCTGTTGTTTCAGGAGCGCAGACTCATATTAGTCAACCTGCTCTGCTCATAAATATGGATCTGGAAGATTTTTTCCCGACCATCACCTTTGAAAGGGTACTTGGGATGTTCCGTGCTTTTGGGTATTCGGGATATATTTCCTCATTACTTGCAATGCTGTGTACTTACTGTGAGCGTATGGAAATAGAGGTCAAAGGGAAACCAAAATATGTGGCAACATCAGGAAGGATACTACCTCAGGGGTCACCTGCAAGTCCGATGATAACCAATATTATTTGCAGAGATCTTGACAAAAGGCTTAATGGTTTGGCAAAGAGCTTTGGATTTATTTATACAAGATACGCAGATGATATGAGCTTTAGCATAAATGAAGTATCAGACTTAAATGAAGGCAGATTTTGTGGATTAGTTTCAAAAATAGTGTCCGAGGAAGGCTTTAAAATAAACAAAGCCAAAACACGTTATTTAAGGAAAAACAACTGCCAGTCGGTGACAGGAATTGTAGTAAATAATGACCGGTTGGCAGTGCGTAAAAAGTGGGTTAAGAGGTTCAGAGCTGCAATCTATAATGCAAGAAAACAAAAGGTTGCCGGGGAGCTGAGTAATGCAACCAAAAATGAAATATCGGGTATGGCAGCGTGGCTGAAAAGTGTAAATGAAGAAAAGTATAGAGATATGATCGGTGCTGTTATGGAGATAATAAAAGAGGATTAAGTACATATCGCAGCAGAAGCTGCAATCAAATAGTATGTGTCGCTGCGATAAACAGATGAAGTATATATTCTCAAATAATTTGCAATTGACTTTTGCTAGAATAACAAACTTTTTGAGAAGAATAGTATATTGAATAGTCGTGAATACTCTGTTATACTATTTTATGTGATAAACTGGTATGCTACTTAATAATTTAAAATAGGTCTAGAAAAACATAATAATAGATTCCTTGGCCTTAATGCCTCGGTGTTTCGCCGCGGTCGAGATTTGCTATTCAAACTTCACCCGGATGTGCGCAATTCGCGTCGCTACCACTACTGTGGCTACTTAAAATGGATCCTACGGTTGTAGCACAGTAGTGGTGCTTTGCTGAAGTGTCACATCCAGATATTAGAATTGTTAGCAAGGAGTCTATTATTTCTTTTATTTTAAGAGGGTCAATTACTTTCGGTTGATTTTCTTTGTGAATTCCAATCAAAACTGATGTGTAAAGGTGTATGAATTTGGGTAAGGAAATAAGTCTTATTGAGAAAACTAACGTAAAATACGATTATGAAGAATTAATTCTGGGTTTTTTTGCTGCAGAACGTAATGCTGTAATACTGGACAGCTCTTTAAAATCAATCGACATAGGACGATTTTCTATTATTGCTTTTGATCCGTTCATGATGTTTGAAACAAAGGGAAGCACTGTAAAGATTGATAATAAAATTGTTATAAGTGGAAATCCTCTTGAAATCCTAAGAAAATACATAAATGACTATAAAATTGAAGATGGCCTTGGTATTGTGCCTTTTTGTGGTGGGTGTATAGGATATTTCTCTTATGATATTGTAGAGTTTATCGAAGAGCTTCCACAAAGGGCAATTGATGATTTGAAGGTCAGCGACATTGTCTTTGGTTTTTACAATAAAGCAATAATAATTGATCATTTGGAACGTTGTGTATATGCAGTAGGTGCATCCTGTGGGACTGATGGGCCGAAAGAAAAGGCTGCAAGGGAAAATCTGGACAAAGTTAAGAGTGTTCTTGATCAGATAGTTCAAATAGAGCATAAAGCACAATTAGGAAAATTGAAGGTCAGTTTGCCTTCAGGAGTTAAGTCCAACTTCAGCAGGGAAGATTATATAAAGATTGTTGAGAGGGCCAGGGAATACATAAGGAACGGAGATATTTTTCAGGTTAACCTTTCGCAGCGTTTTGAAGTAGAAATACATAATGAACCCTATAAACTTTATTTTGAGCTTCGCAGGAAATCTCCTGCACCATTTTCTGCTTTTTTGAATTTTGAGGATATTCAGATCATCAGCACATCCCCTGAGAGATTTATAAAACTCGAAGGAGACAGAGTTGAAACCAGACCTATAAAGGGTACAAGACCCAGGGGGAAGAATAAGGAAGAGGATAATTATTTCAAAAAGAAACTCATGGAGAGTGCAAAGGATAAAGCCGAGCTGACAATGATTGTTGACCTTGAAAGAAATGACCTGGGGAGGGTTTGCAAAATTGGCAGCGTAAACGTTGAAAGGGACAGGGAGATTGAAGAATATGCAAATGTGTTTCACACCGTTTCAACTGTAACAGGAGAGCTAAAAGACGGAAAGGATATTATAGACTGTATATATGCAGCTTTTCCGGGTGGTTCTATAACAGGTGCTCCTAAAATAAGAGCAATGGAAATAATTGAGGAACTCGAGCCCTATAAAAGGAATGTTTATACCGGAGCGATTGGGTATATAGGTTTTAATGGAACTTCTGATTTAAATATAGCCATAAGAACTGTTTTAATTAAAAACAAAAAGGCTTATTTTAGTGTGGGTGGTGGAATTGTCTGGGATTCAGATCCTTTAAAGGAGTATGAAGAAACCCTTCACAAGGGTCAAAAAATGCTTGAAGTTTTGGGTGGTGGACAATATGAGAGATGATAACAATAACGAATCAGCAAGCAAATATGATTATGGATTTTTATATGGTTTTAGCATATTTGAGACGTTTTCTGTAGGTGAAAACGAAAAAGTCTTTTTACTTGAAAAGCACATAGAACGTATGCTGAAGTCAGCAGAGTTTTTTGGAATTGAACATAAAATGACAGAAACTGAATTGATGAATAAGGTGTTTGAATATATAAAACAGAACGGGATTTCAGATACTATTTTAAGGATGACGCTCAGTGCCGGAAACCTTCAAAAAGGTATAACACCTCAATTAATGTTTACATGCCGGAAAAATGTATATACAGCTGAAAAGTTAGCTAAGGGATGTAAGTTGTTATTATCGAATATCAGGAAAAGTGAAAATTCTATAATTCTAAGGCATAAGACCTCAAACTACCTTGAAAACTTTGTTTTAATGAATAGAGCAATAGAGGAAGGGTATGACGATATTCTTTTTATGAACTCCGCGTCCTATATCACAGAGACTACCAAGAGCAATATATTTTTCATCAAGGATAATATAGTTTACACACCGGATATAAATTGCGGCCTGCTCCCGGGTGTAATCAGAGAATGGGTTATTGGTGAAGCAGGCCGTCATAATATTGAATGCAGAAGTGGATTATACACTATAAATGATTTTGTAGATGCAGATGAAGTTTTTGTTACAAATTCAGCAATGGGAATAATGCATGTTAAATCCATTGACGGAAGATGTATTAATAATGGAAAGTGTGGCTCCATTACACAAAAACTTGCCTTTATTCTGCGCTCGCACCAATGAATATTCCTGAAACTGAATCATTCTCTATTGAGAAAATTATACCCCCGTATACAGTGCCTACAACAATAAATTCAGAATCTTCCTTATTTTCAGCAGGGTCAATCTCCGGTTTGTAAGCCTCATAAACTTCGGATTTCTTGCTTCCTATACCTATTCCACGGCTTGTTTTATATGTACATGGACTGCTTATGTCAATTGATGCTACAGTAATCGCATTTTCGGTTTTTACAATTTCTAAAATGATTCCTTCTTTAGCATAAATCCACGACTGGTGCTCCAGACCGTCAGAATCCCAGACTAAAAATTCAGATTTTTCTTCCGGCTCGCCCAGGGCCTTTACAACATCCTCTGAACTCAATGAAAGATTTATTGGGCCTACAGATTCATTTCTCAAAAGATCAAAACCAAGTGTTAAATAATCTGTTTCGATGTTTTTTACTGATTTCTCAGGTTCTTGTGTTTTATTGGCAGTAGCTGTGGGACTATTTTCGGAATTCTTTGTAGTTGATGTTACATAATGTGTACTTGTTGATGTTGCATCAGGTGTGCTTGTTGCTGCACTTTCCACTTTATCTGAAGTGATTGGAACTGCACTGTTTTGGTTGTTGGAACAACCGCATAAAGCTACCGAGATTATCAATGATGCCAAAATTATATTGAATAATTTCATTTGTTTTTGCCCCTTTCCAGACTAAACTTCATAAAATGAATATTTCTATAACCCATTTATTTTATAACATTTATAAGTATTAATAAAGCCTTTTTAATGCTAATGGAATTTATTGTATAGAATTTTACACACAATGGGTTTGACAATAATACTAATTTTAGTTATAATTTATTAGCAATAATGCTTTTTAGGAGCGTATTAATTGGAAAATGGTTGCCTTTTTATGAAAGAGGCTTTAAAGGAAGCTAAAAAAGCTTATAAGAAGGATGAGACCCCGGTTGGTGCAGTTATAGTAAAAGACGGCAAAGTGATAGCAAGGGGACACAATGAGAAGGAACTGAAAAACGATCCTACCCTTCATGCTGAGATATCTGCCATAAGGAAAGCGTGCAAGAAGCTTAATTCCTGGAGGCTCAATGATTGTGACATGTACGTTACTTTAGAACCTTGTGCCATGTGTGCGGGAGCCATCATTCAGGCAAGAGTAGGAAGGCTTTTTATAGGCACAACCGATCCAAAAGCAGGTGCAGTCGGTTCGGTAGTTGATATATTGGGTGTAGACAAGTTTAACCATAGGGTTGAGGTTAGCTATGGATTGTTGATGGAAGAGTGTTCAAAGATTTTGAAGGACTTTTTCAAGGAACTAAGGCAAAGAAAAAATAAATAATCATATATGGAGAGATGGCTGAGCTGGCCGAAGGCGCTCGACTCGAAATCGAGTGAACGTTAATAGCGTTCCGTGGGTTCAAATCCCACTCTCTCCGCCAGTTGTAAGACTTTTGCGGATTTGACGCGAAAGTCTTTTTTAGTGGTTTCAGGTGGAATTTTTAGTACTATCATCGGTATAATTGCATTAAGTTCATAACGGATTTTGCTATACTTCTGCCGGCTTTTAAAGGAGAAAAAGTTACTGTTGCTAGTACTACAATGGATATTTCCACAGGAACTCATGGTGCACTGATTAAACCTGATATAAAAATAAGTGATGTAAAGCTTAAAAAATTTGATGCTGTTATAGTTGTCGGAGGTACTGGAGCACCTAAAAACTCGTTTTGATTTTATCTAAAAGTAATTCCGCCGTCTGAACTCATGTAAAGGGTGCCTTCTACTACTGCGTAGATAATGTTGGGACTGACAAAGTCAATATAGTTAATACAACCTTCGTGGAAAAAGATACTTCTAAAATTATGGCCTCCATCCTGAGAATGCAAAATGCAATATTTACCATCTTTGCGTCCGGTGAGTACGAAGTTGTCTTTATCAATAAGAAGGATATCTGATAATACTTTGCTGCCGTCTAATTTAAAAGGCTTCCAGGTTCGACCAGCATCTGTGGTATTGACCAGGATACCGCCATTTGCAAATCCCCAACCGTAATCATCATACGCAAATGAAGCGTTCCAGACTTCCTCCTGCTGAGGAATACTTATCCAGGTGTCCCCTACATCTGCAGTTTTATACATTTCCTTATTGCAATTTCCTACGAAACAGATATCTGAATTTATAGTAGAAAAAGTTGCGGACAAACTATTGAGCACTTTAACTATGTCCCAGTTGTGTCCACCATCCCGACTCCTCAAAAGCTTAGTAACGCGTTCAGGATCATATAATGCCAGCGCCCAAAGAGTACCGTCTTCTGCTATTTTGATCTTCTGTATATTACTATTTTCAACTTTGAAGAGCTTTGTCCATGTTTTTCCTCCATCAGCAGTTGAAGATATATAGGTTTCTTTGTCAGGAAAATAAACCACCCCAATACCTTGTGAAGCAGATGAAAATGATATTGGTCCAACGCTAATATTTAGAGGATATACCTGCTTCCATGAGTTTCCACCGTCAACAGTCTTATAAAGCTGGTTCTGATAGGAATATCCACTTATTGTATATCCTTCTTTTTCATTTAAAAAGTCAGGTAAAGGGTTATAGTCTGTTTCACTAGGTGAGACCAGAGACTCATAAGAAAGCCCTCTGTCTTTTGTTTTTACGAGATATCCTCTTGAGGCACCTAAATAGCCTGTTCCATCATGGAAAAAGCGTATACCGTTCGCATAGCCTCCTGCATCTAAGTGAGGAACACCAGTACCATCTTCTTCGTTAAATCCTGAACTTGCCTGTAAAGTCCAATTCTTTCCCCCATCAGATGTATAATATAGTTTCTTTGCTTCAGAACCGGCACCGCAGCCAAAACTATATAATAAGTATCCTTCTTTTTTTGAAATCCAGCTCATAAATGCCGGCAGTATGTGTTCTTCGGGAGCTTTTATGTCTCTCCAGCTCAATCCACCATCTGTGGAAACGTATATTTCATTGGGATTAGTCATGGCAAATATAAGTTTTTCATTAACTGCCTGTATTCTATATATGTTACTAATACCTTTAAAGTTAGGCGGTTCCCAATTGCAGCCTCCATCCTCTGTCATTACTAATCTGCCGTCATTATATGCGAAGCCCTTTAACTCTGTGATAAACTTAAGGTCGGTCAGAAGAATTCCCGTGTTTATAGTACTCCAATTATTACCACCGTCAAGCGTCTTAAGTAGCTTGTATTCAGCGGATTCAGAATTTATACCGTATTTTTGAGCTATTGACAAGTATCCTGTATTGGAATCAATAAAGCTTACAGAGAGTAAATCCTGCTTCAGGGGTAAATTAACAATTGTCCCTGTTACATCTTCACTGACAGCAGCAGATATATTTTCCGCATCCATAAATCTAAGCTCTTTTATATAAAAAGTTTTGTCTTCAAACACCATCTGGAAGAGCTTTCCGTCTTCATTCAACTTAACATCATTGCAATTCAATGGATTGTATTCAATTTTCATAGTTTCTGCCTTTTCCTGCTGAATATCTAGCTTAATCAGGAATTGTTCTGCCATATCAACTTTATTGCATACGAAATATATGTTTCCGCTTTTGTCCTTGCCAAGGGGGTAAAGAGTTGAGGAATCAAAAATATCCATTTTAAACTGCTTGCCGGATATTGTATCCTTTATGCAGCCATTACTGAAGGTCAGTTCAAATGGGCTCTCTTTACTTTTGCCGAGAGTATCAAGGTCATAATAATAAATCTTATTGTCTGGCTCAACAATAATTACTTTTTTATCACAAAAATACGCCTTAACATATTTTTCGCGATCAAGTCCCGAAAATTCCGCATCCAGTTTTTGAAACTGCCTACCGTCACAATGGTATATTTGTAATCCGTCGGAGTAACCAAGTATATAGTAATCTGAGTTTGTATTAATCCAGACATCCATAATCATAACTGAAGAATCTATGAATGCCTGCTCGTATATCTTACCGGGATAAGCTTGAACAACTCTATACGCTCCTGTATCTGCAATAAAAAAAGCATCATCTTTTGTCATAAACCCATGGGGTAATAAAGTTTGATCATCACTGTTTTTATTCATATACACAGCACATTCCCATTTATCACTTTCCTTTTCGTTATTAATACTACCTTCTTTTATAGGTGAACTAAACTTTTCGGAATAATATGCATTCATTTTGGTTAATAACGGCTCTATAATACTTTGAGTGTGCTGTTTGCTGCTTTGTGCATTATTATTGGAAATTACAATATATAAGATCAAAAGAATTATGGACAAACACGCAAGGACTTTATATTTCATGGGTTTTTTAAGTTTATTTATTATAGATTTATTAGCTAACATAGTTTTATGTCCTCCTAATTTGATTCTAATATTGGTCATTTGTACAAAAAGATTGCAAATATTATCCTTATTGATCAAATATAATTATATCATCTTTTATCTTATAGACAATAAAATTGTTTAAACTTATAAAAATAGCGTATATATAAATAAGAAAAGTAAGTTTTATTTTTTAACAATTCGGAGGTGTTTGTAATGAATAAGAATAATACAAATAATAGGAATGAAAAAAATTCCAATTTAGCATCTAAGCCTTTAAAAAGAGACAATAATAACGATGGGAATTTACAAGATATGCCGACAGAAGGAGCTTGCTCAGCAGAGTTTCAACAAGGTTGTGTTTCATTGGATGACTAATTCTTGGGATTATAGCAATTGAGATAATAAAAGTTTACTGTGGTTGATAAAGGAATTTTCAAAATATATTTAAATATAAATTCATTTAAAACAAAGCCTGGGAATTATTCCTCCTCGGGCTTTGTTTTTTAAAACTTTATTTTAGTGAAATGGACTTTGTAACAGCATTTAGTAATTTGCGTAGCCCTTAGCTTCCACTACCCATTTTCCATCACTTTTTTGAGCATCAAATTCAGCATATCCTCCATTCATGGCGTTGGTATTATTTACCCAGTAGCATTCCAATACTACTTTTACCACATCTTCTTGAATTTCAAAACAAATTACTTCCAGCTTCAACGCATCTCCAGCATCATAAGTTACCTTTCTCATTTCTTTTGGCGTCATACATACTACATTTAAATCTATAAGAGACTCAATCCATTCTTTCTTAATATTCCTAGTAACCATAAATTTTTTGATTTTGGGTAAATTGCTAAGAACGTCCAAACTTGTTATTTTCCCGGCGTTATAAAAGTATAACTCTTCAAGATTGTGCATACTTTCAAGGATCTTTGTAAAATCTACTTCAGTTCCTTCGGATGCAATTCCGCCCATAATACTATAAGTATCATATGTATTTAAAGTAAGATGTTTTAGGTTACTCAAACTTGTTAATGTATCAGGATTTTGTATAGTATTACAAATGACCTCTAATTTTTCCAGTTGGGGTAACCCCTTTAAAAAGCTCAAGTTTAAATCCTGGGAATTGATTAAGAGCGATTTTAGCCCTGTAAAAGCACTTAAGCTTTCTATATTAGATATATTACTTGCTTTAATACCTAGACTTTCTAAATTCTTTATATCTTTAAACTTATTAATATCATTATAATTATGCAGATAAACAGTCAAATCGGCAAGGTTCTTAAGAAGACCCACTCTCTCCGCCAGTTGTAAGACTTTTGCGGATTTGACGCGAAAGTCTTTTTTAGTGTTATAGGGTGGAATTTCTAAGGGCAGCGGATATTGATAATCTGCTGCCCTTAGAAACCATTATGTCAAACGAGTTTATGGTAGTGTAACTGTCAATGTATTGTTTGATTTCTCCCATGGGAAAGTCAGGTTGAGGCTGGCGACCTGATCCACATCCAAGATTTTGCCAAAGCTTTGAGTAAGCGTATATGTAGTATCTGTATGTCTTTCGCTCCCGGGTCCAGACGAATCATATATATCGAAGGCCTTCGTGTTGTGCAGCGTCAGTGTGGGTGAAAGCAGAGAACCGGCCGTATCTAAGTCTGAATGGTCAATAAGTTGCTTTAGACCATCTCCGCTAAGATCGATCTTCAACGACAGTGGGGAAAGCTCAACGGAGTTCACCACTATGTTATGACCATTTACATCATAAGTCTTATTAATCGAAAACGTTTGTGTATTATCCATATAGGAAAGCTTCCAGGAAAGTTTCCAAGGCCCTGACAAGACAACATCCGGTTTTACAGTACCATTATCAACCTCAAGATCTCCAAACTCAACCGTAATCGTTTTGCCGTTCAAGTCTTCTTGCTTTCCATTGATCAACCATAATTCATAATAACGCTCGTTGGCTGCCCCAGAAGTCGAGGAAGTTCCGGTTTGATCTTTGAATCCGCTGCAAGATGAAACTCGATTATTGGCACCTTCTACATTAACTTTTGGACCAAACCTGCATTCATCCAACAGTATTCCTTCCGGTGCTTTGACATCAAATAGCATATAAATGCCGTTTTTGTCGCCAAGCGTCTGAAGTGCTGTAACCGTTAAGCCGTTTACTGTTACAGTTTGGTCCACTGGAGCTAAGGCTCCGGCGGATACCAGCTCACTTTGCATCTGTTCATCTGCTCCAAAACGCTCTGCGATTTTACTATTCCATTGTATAACATACGTGGCGGTCGCGGTCGTCACACCAAGTGCTGTGATAACGGCTGCAAGCGCAATGGGAAATCTTTTTTTCATAACTTTCTTCCTTTCGGTTTTATTTATTACCTGAGTGTCCAATGTTCGTTGTACTGTTTCGTGAAAGCTCTGAGGAACTTCTGGGTAAACATTTTTCCAATCATTGTTCATGAAACATAACCTCCATTTCTCCAAGAACATACTTTAATTCCTTCCGTGCGCGCGACAACCGACTTTTTACGGTACCCTCCGATATCTTTAAGATATCAGCCATTTCTTTCGTACGAAAACCTTCAATATAATGTAGGACGATTACCAAACGAAGATCTTTTTTCAACTCCATAATGGCGTTAAACAGACCCAGATTATTCCGCTGTTCCATTGAATATTCTGCTTCCATATAGTCCTCAAGGGGCACAACTTTTTTGTTAGCTCGGCAAATCTGGTAGCATTCATTAATCAGAATTCTGCATAGCCACGATTTGAAGAATCGGTCGTCCCTTAAGCTGTGAAGTTTGCTGTAGGCTGTAATAATGGCTTCTTGTACGGCGTCCGCGCAGTCACTATCATTCTTCAGAATGGTTTTAGATATGTGATACAGCATGGCTTCCGCTGCTGTCACCTGTTCGACAAAATCATTTTTGTTCACTGAGACTGCTCCTTTTTGTGTACATTACAAAGTTCCTTTCTTTTACCGACCGATAAATTTCTTGAGCTCTGACAATTAGATGTTTCAAGATGGTGTTTGGTTCTCTCTATATAAAAAATTGATAAATTTTTTGCTTGAAATATTGAATTACAATACTGAAATTTTGGTTTCGAACTTTATTATAGCATAAGGAAAAGTGCGCTAAGGAGCACGGCTAACGCATGTATGTAATTATATGGAATGCAAGTTCGTAAAACAGTTAAAAAGCTTAAAATAAAAGCGTTTTAACTGTTTTTTTATTTTTAAATATATGTTATAATTTATATAAATAATATA
>Ga0208826_1000627_pt1 | contig 35069 bp, 23 predicted proteins | sample AD_UKC115_MetaG_FD_184451 | JGI IMG/M metagenome (GOLD analysis project Ga0208826, IMG submission 184451) | Active sludge microbial communities of municipal wastewater-treating anaerobic digesters from Hong Kong - AD_UKC115_MetaG (SPAdes)... | ecosystem: Engineered > Bioreactor > Anaerobic >...
AAAATTTTCCTGTACTAAAGTTCTATAGTTTGGAAATTTTGGTTCAAGAAGGTTGCTCATATATTGAATATTTCCTATTTGAAAACAAAACTTTTTCTCTGTTATTGAAATTTGACATTTATTTTCAGATGTTCTAACTCGTAATATTAATTGTAGTAATTTTTTTGGGACTATAGATAAAAAATCTGGTAATTCATCAAAAGATTTATATATAGCTAATCTTCTTTTATCAGTAGCTATCATATTAATCTTATCTTCTTTTTTTTCTATAAGCACACCGATGGTCGAAAATTGTTTGTCCATCTCTTCAGAAGTTGAAAAAATTGTTTTTTGAATCATGTTCTTAAAAAGATCAATATCAAGTTCAAATCTGTTTTCAAAAATAATATCAAATGAGATAGTAAATTCTGAAGGATCCATTGTCTTAAGTTCAAATTCAAATGATCTATCTTCTGAGTATATATTAAGAGATTTATTGTCTATTGTTTCAAAATTAAGTTCTACTTCTGGAACAACTTTAATTATATCGAAAAGTTTTTTAGCATTAACTAAAATCTTTCCAGGTTGAATTACTTTAGCATTATCAGAAGCTTTAAAGTATGTATTTGAATCTGTAGCTGAAATAAAAACTTTATTATTATCAAAAGCTTCTAAAAGCAAATTTGAGAATATAATAGATATAGTTTTTTGCTCAATAACAGAATCAGCTTGAGAAATAAGTTCTGCAATCTTAAATTTTTCAATGCTAAATTTCATACAAACTCCATATCTTTATTATATTAAAAATATAAATACTTTCAATGGTTTTTTATTCACCGGTAATTTATTATTTCTATTATATTAAAATTATTTTATATTTATAATCTTAATAATAATAGAGGTGAATATGTGAACATTTTTTATAAGTGCTGGAAATTCTAATGTTTATGATAAGAATAATTTTGCCTATCTTTTTCACATAATTATTTTGATTTTTATTTTAATAGCAAAAAAAACAAAAATAAGCACATTTAATCACTGTTAATCACATTAATTCACAGTAGAAAATTAAAATAATGAACTAAATGTGAATTGATTGCTCTCCAACAAAAAACTGAGTTCTTTTCCGAACCTTCTATGAAGAGCATATTTTTTTCTTTTTTTAAAGATTAGAGATATTTAGAACTTTTAAAGGCAGGTTATACGCTACTGCCTATGATTTTATAATAATTATATCGAATTAATACTTTAATTCAGAAACAACATTAATTATTTTTTATTACTGAACAAGATTTTATGTTGAGGAGATAAAAAACAAGTTTTAAGAACTTAAATCCTTTACAATACTTTCTATGGTGGATCGTAATAATTCATCTTCCTTCATGCAATCATTTATTTTCTTGCATGCATGAATTATTGTTGTATGATCTTTTCCACCAAATGATAGACCTATTTCTGTTGTACTTGCTGAAGTTAGTTCCCTGCAAAGATACATGGCAATATTTCTTGCTCTTGAAATAGATGCATTTCGTTTTTTTGATTTTATATCATAAGATGAAACTTTAAATGTTTCAGCAACTTTTCGAATAATATCATCAATTTGAATTATTCTGGTTTCTTCAATATATTTGAATTGATCTTTTAATATATCCTTCGACAGTTCTAAAGATAAAGATGCGAGATCTATTTTATATATATCACAGTAGGCAATAAGTTTGATTAAGGCTGATTCCAGTTCTCTTATTGAAGATTTGACATTTTTTGCTATAAAGTGCAAAATTTTTTCATCAATTGTTCTTTTTTCCCATTCACACATCTTTTGTAGAATGGCAATCCTTGTTTCGTAATCGGGTGGAGTGATTTGAACAGTGAGTCCCCATTCCATTCGATTTCGAATTCTATCCTCAAAATCTTTTAAATCTTTTGGTGGTTTATCACATGTAAATACCATCTGTTTTTGAGCCTGGTGAAGAGCGTTAAATGTATGAAAAAACATTTCCATGGATGCTTCTTTCTGTTCAAGATATTGAACATCATCAAGAAGTAAAACATCAGCATTTCTGAATTTCATTCTAAATGAATTTATTTGTTCATTTTTTAGAGAATATATAAATTCATCTATAAATTGTTCTACATGCATATAAATAATTTTAAGATTTTTGTTATTAATAAGGATATGATTGGCTATTGCTTGTAAGATGTGTGTTTTACCAAGTCCGACACCACCATAAATAAAAAGAGGATTCATATGCTGGCCTGGAGCCTGAGCAACTCGAAGAGCAGCTGCAGCACAAAATTGATTGTTTTTACCTATTACAAAGTTATCAAAAGTGTATCTTGGATTTAAATATTGAAGCTGGTCATATCTGAAAAGATCAGATTTTAAAGTTTTATCTTCCTTATTAGCAACTTTTGAGGATGTTTGTTGTGTTTCATTTTCTTTTTTATCAATTATCTTTTCACTATTCTCTTTTGCTTTTTCAGAAACAATATATTTAAATTCAACATTGGTTTGATTAAATTCATAAAATGTTTTTTTTATTATATCTGCAAAAGATGAAATAAATTTTTCTTTGGATAGAGAACTTGGAAACTTTATAATAATGACATTTTCTTTAAAAGAAACAGATAAATCTTTAATCCATAAATTGTATGAAAGATCGTTAATTATCTCTTTAGAAAGAAGATACAGTATTATTTCATCCCATATTTTTTTATTAATCATCCTTCCTTCCTGTAAAAAACCTTTAAAGACTAAAAAGATTATCTAAAGCCTATGTCTGGCTGTATACCTGGATTTTCCATATGGATTTTGCAGTGATTCTCAAACAAATCTTCTAAAATTTTTAAATTGGATAAAAAATAATTAGAAAAAAATTGTAAACAAAATTAACTATTATTAAAAAAAAAATCAACATAAAATTAAGAAATTTATTTTTCTTGACTATAAGTATATATTTATTATTTTTTTAAGCACATAAATAACAATGATTCTATATTATTATTTTTGTAATTATACAGGAGATAGTATGAAAAGAACATTCCAACCTCATAATTTGAGAAGAAAAAAGACACATGGTTTTAGATCTAGAATGAAAACAGCTGATGGAAGAAAGGTCCTCGCTAGAAGAAGAAGAAATAATAGAAAACTTTTAACTGTTGGTGATGTTAAAAAAGCTAAAAAGTGGTAAAATTAAAAAGAATACAAAATAAAAATACTATTTTGCAACTTCTTAGTAAAAGTTCAATATATCGAGGCAAAAAATATAGAATTCACTTTAAAAAAGGTGAAGAAGATTTTTCTTATGCTATTTCTGTTTCCAAACATTTAGGTAATGCTGTTAAACGAAATAGAGAAAAAAGGTGGGTAAGGTCCATCTTTTATAAATATAGATTTGATATTAATTCTGGTGCCAATGTTTTTATTATTATTAAGCAAGCAGGTGGATTATATACTGAGGCGGAAAATGAAATTTTTGGCTTTATTAAAGAAAATTTTAAATGATATTTTTTCATTTCTTGCGATTTGTATTATACGATTGTATAAACTTTTTATATCACCATTATTGCCCCCTTCTTGCAGATTTACTCCGACATGTTCCTCTTATGCTTTACAGGCTTATAAAAAATACAATTTTTTCAAAGCAAGTTTTCTTACAATAAAAAGGATATTGCGATGTCATCCTTTTTCAAAAGGTGGATATGATCCTGTTCCATAGTACTAATATTCTTTTTAATCAAGCTAAATTTTAATATCAGGAGATTAATTAATTGGATAGAAATCAAGTCGTTTTTTTAATTTTATCTTTTCTTTTAATTTTTGGTTATTATTTTTTAATTTATCCTAAACTTAATCCAGTCAATCAGACACCTACTCAATCAACAGAAAACATTGCAACCGAACAAGATTTGGAGCAAACACCTGCAATGGAAACTCAAAGTAAAGAAGAGCAAGGTTTACCTGGCAAGAAAAATTTTGATATAAAAACTTCAATAAATCCTGAAAAAAAATATGATTTCAAGAAAGAAAAAAATTCAATAAGTTTGACAACAAAGGGAGGTGAGTTTGAAGAACTAACAATTAATGAAAGAGATAATCTAGTTATTAAAACTCCTGAGACGAAATTCTTATCGACAGAATATTATGAAACTAACACTGGATATGTTGAAAATTCTCACCCCATAGACTTTGCAGTAAATAATGAACCAGATGAAAATAGTATCTCTCTGAGCAAAATATTTTATGATTCAGCATCCAAAGAGGTTGAGATATCAAAAAATATTGTTTTTGAAACTTCAAATAAAATGAATGTAACAATTTCAATCAAAGGTTTGCAAAACAATATCCCAAGGTTTGATGATAATCTTGTAATTTCACTTTTTTCTTTTAATGGAAACATCGGTCCAAAAGAGTTGCTAACAAATAAATACAATAAGCAAGAAATCTCATACTACTACGCTAAGAAATTTAACATGGTTAAAATGAATAAAAAAGGTTTTTCCACGATTCCCGATTTTAACTGGATTTCTATTCAGAATCTTTACTTTACAATAATCATTGAAAAAGTAAATGCAAATAACGCAAATGCTCTTGCTATTTTAAACCAGAATAATACACAGACAATGATTGTCAAAGCCAATGCTCTTGATCTTGTAGAAAATGTTTATAAATTTAATGTTTATTTCATGCCAAAAGATAGAAAAATGCTTTCAAGTTACAATAAAACTTTTTTAAGTATAAAAAATAGATTTGGTATACTTAACCCTCTGGTTATAGCCTTTGAGTATATCCTTTCATTTCTTTATTCCTTAATTAAAAATTGGGGTGTTGCTATCATCTTTCTTTCAATAATAATAAAAGCTCTATTATTTCCTCTATCAAGGCAATCAACTGTTTCGATGAAAAAAATCTCACAACTTAATCCTGAGATAAAAGAGATTCAAGAAAAGTATAAAGATAATCCTCAAAAAGCGAATGCTGAGATGCAGGCTCTATATAAAAGAGAGAAGATAAATCCTCTTTCTGGTTGTTTGCCCTTGCTCATTCAATTTCCATTTTTAATTGCTCTTTATAATGCCTTGCTTTATAATATTGAACTTAGAGGGTCATCTTTTTTATGGATCAAGGACCTATCCCTTGGGGATTCTATCTTACATTTATCATTCAAAATTCCTCTTATAGGTTCTGATATAAGACTATTGCCAATAATAATGTTGCTTTCGCAACTTGGTCAGACATTTTTCCAGGCTAAATCTCAGGTAGCTTCAACAAAAGAGCAGCAGATGCAAACCAAACTCATGACATGGCTTTTCCCGATAGTATTTTTCTTTGTTCTTTACAACATGCCTGCTGGTTTAATACTCTATTGGACTTGCTTGAATATACTTCAAATACTTGAAACTCTTGTTGTATCTGCTTTTGAAGGCAGGAAAAATCTTGTTAAAAGCACTAAATAAAAGGAGCTTATCATGCTTCAAAAAATATATATATCAGGGAAAACTTTCGAAGATGCTAAAAAGGTAGCATATGAAAGATTCAGTAAACAGGTTGATCAGTTGAAAATTGAAGAGTTTAAAGAAAACCCTCCAACTATTATACTTGAAGTGCCGATAGAGAATCTTAAAGAAGATCTTTTCAATCTTTCCACTAAATTTTTCGATAAAGCTTTTAATCTTTATAGTATTGAAGGGACTATATCTGAACCAGAGTTTGATGACAACTATTATATTATAAGAATACGAACAAATAACGATTTATTCTTTGTAAAAAATAATGCTCAGATACTTTTAACATTACAGGAGCTTATAAATGCTCTAGGTAAAAAACAGCTTGGGTTTGAACCTCGCATTATACTTGATTGTAAAGATTATAGATTGCACAGAAATAATTTTTTAAAAACTATTGCTCTAAAAAAAGCAGAAGAAGTTAAAAAAACAAGAAGATCTTTTATTTTTTATCCACTGGATTCTTATGAAAGAAAAGTGATACATACAGCCCTACAAAATGATGATGAAGTTACTACAGAATCAGAAGGTAATTCAAGATACAAAAGAGTTAAGATTCTGCTTAAAAATAAATAAATTATTTTTATATTTTTTATTTTGCATCTGATTGGTTTAAACAAAAGGAATTCAAAGGTAAAGATACTACAGTTAAAAGTAGTCGGTGGTTTAAATCGAAAGTTCGTTAACAAACCTGGCTATACAATATTCTAAAGTCAGAAAAAAATCATATACAATTTTCGAATTTTTCAAAAGATATAAATAATTAAGAGTGATCAACTGTTTATTTAAATATAAAAAATTTTTGCTTGGTTTAAGGTAATTATTATGAGCGAAGGGATATATGCTCTTGCAACGCCTTATGGTAAAAGTGCGATAGCCATAATAAGGGCAAGTAAGGAAGGTATACTCAACCTTATGTTGCCTTATTTAACTACAAAAAAAGTTGCAGATCGAAAGGCAATATTAACATATCTATATTTTGATAGAGAAAGAGAAAAATTAATAGATCAATTGATAATGATCTATTTTCCGGGGAAATCATCCTATAGTGGGGTAGACACAATTGAATTTCATTGCCACGGCTCTGTTTTTATAGTAAAAGAAATTTTTAAGTTTTTACAAAGCCTTGGCTTTAGAGAAGCTTCCAGAGGTGAATTTACAAGATTGGCTGTACTGAATGGCAAAATGGATTTAATTCAGGCTGAAGCTATAAATAATCTTATAAATTCTGAATCATTTGATGCTTATGAAGTTTCTTTGAGGAATTTATCATCTGCTCTATCAAATATAGTTGAAGAAATCTATCAAGAGATTTTAGATTCTGCTTCGATAATTGAATCAATACTATCTTATCCTGAAGAAGATTGGGAGCTTGAAAATCAATATATAGATGATATTTACAATAAGGTCGATAATTCATTAAATAAAGTTGAAGAATTACTGAAAAACGCCAATTATGGCATTTCCTTGAACACAAGATATGACGTTGTTATAGTAGGCCCAACTAATGCTGGTAAATCTTCACTTTTTAATGCCTTACTAAAAAAGGATAGATCCATTGTCTCCGATATCCATGGGACAACCAGGGATTATATAGAGTGTGACTATAAACTTGATTCATTTCAACTTTCCCTTTATGATACGGCTGGACTTCGAAAAACTGAAGATAAGATAGAACTTGCCGGCATAAAAAAAGTTAAAGATTTGATCAAAGAAGCCGATTGCTTAATTCATATCTTATCCATAGATGATATCTTAAATCTATATAAACAACAATACAATAACCAGAAATCCTTTAGCAAAAATTTAGCGGATGAAGAAAGATTATTTAATATTCGCGGGAATGATCTGGTTACCTTTGAATTGTCTTTCATAGATAAAATAAACAATAAATTGATTTTAAATAAGAGTATTATAACAGTTATAAATAAGATAGATCTTATCCTTGATGATGAAAGAATAGAAAAAAAATTAAAAGATGATTTTAAGAAAAATTATGAAGATCTTTTGAAATTCGAAAAGGGAATGAATATAGAGAAAGTGATCGAATATGAGGAAAGATTACAGGATATACTCGAGAGAATTTTTTATAGTCTGGATAAAAACCATAATTTTGAAAAATTATTTAAAGATCTATGTAAACATTCATATAATTTAAGACCAGCGTTTATTTCGATTGAACTTGGGGTAGGGATAAGGCTTTTAGAAAGAGAGATAACTAACAGTTTAAACAAGAAGATAAATGAAGATAGTGCTGGATATGATAAAAGCAAACCTTTTATACAGACAATGAGGCAGAGAGTTTTGTTTGAAAAAATAGAGGAATACTTGAAAAGATCATTACAACTTCTTGATGAGAAAGAGGCCTACGACATGATACTTGAGAATTTAAGATTTTCTATAGAAGCTTTCGAAAAAATAACAGGAAAAGATTATACTGACGAAATACTTGATTCCATATTTGATAAATTTTGTTTGGGGAAATAGTCTTAGAAGAAAAAAGCGCGAGATGGGAATCGAACCCACATAATCAGCTTGGAAGGCTGATGTTCTACCACTGAACTACTCGCGCAAATATTTTGATAAAAAAAAACTATATAAATTATCTATTATGTCAAGTATTTTTAGTCTGCTAACCGAAAAAGCTAAAAGTATTTATTTAAATTAAGTCCTATGATTCTCGACAATAGTCTTTGTATCTCTTGCGATGGCTAACTCTTCATTTGTAGGGATAATATACACTTTTACTTTTGATTCAGGGGTTGAAATCTCACCTTCCTGTCTGTTTAGTTCTGTATTTTTATTTTTATCAACGATAATACCAAAATTTTCCATATCAGCTAAAGATTTTTCTCTGATAATTTCATCATTTTCACCTATGCCAGCCGTGAAAACTATTGCATCAACTCTACCTAATACGGCTAAGTAAGAACCGATATATTTTTTAAGCCTATAGATAAAAATTTCACTTGCAAGTTTTGCCTGATCATTTCCTTTATTAGCTTCATCCCAGATAAGTCTGATGTCGTTAGATATACCAGAAACACCCAATAAGCCTGATTGTTTATTAAGAAGGGAATTTACTTCATCTATAGCAAGATCTTCCTTTTCCATAAGGTAAAGTACAATATAAGGATCTATATCACCAGATCTGGTACCCATCATCAAGCCCTCAAGAGGAGTGAAACCCATGGATGTATCTATTGAGATCCCATTTTGAATAGCTGTGACCGAACATCCATTACCAAGGTGACATGTTATAAGATTGCATCTTGAAAGCGGTTTCCCGAGCTTTACTGCAGCCTGTTCGGCGACATACCTATGCGAAGTTCCGTGAAAGCCATAGCGACGAATTTTGTATTTATTGTAAAGATTGTATGGAAGGGGGTAAATATACGATACTTTTGGCATTGTTTGATGAAAAGCTGTATCAAAAACTGCAACATTCGGTATATCCGGGAGAAGTTTTCTAAATATTTTGATCCCCTGAAGATTGGCTGGATTGTGCAAAGGAGCTATATCTATGCATTCTTCAATCCTTTTTTCAACCAGATCATCGATAAGAACAGATTTAAAAAAGTACTCACCACCATGAACGACTCTATGTCCGATAGCATCAATTTCATTAATTGACTTTAAAACACCTATTTTAACATCTGTTAAAGTGGCAATTACACCGGATATGGCTTTCTCATAATTGATACCAGCAGCCACAGATTTAATTTTATCTGACCCGGATTTTTGATAATTAAAAATGGTTTCTTCTGCGCCGATTCTTTCAACAAGTCCTTTTGCAAGAAGTGTTTCAGTTTCGATTTTAATGACCTGGTATTTGATTGATGATGAACCACAGTTGAGAACTAAAATGTTCATAAAACTCTCCTTTAATAAATAAATCCAAGCATACAGGAAAATATCTATTCTATTTATTAATCAAACAACTATACTTGATAAAACAAATTAACTTTTTATTATGACTTATGCAATTTCCAACATATAAGATTTGAGAGGTAAGTTGCACAAAGCCATTTGAAAAATGGCAAAGAACCATACATTATTATACATAGAGATGAAATTACTTTTTTTAAAATAGCTTATAAAAAATTCCAATCTTTTTAATCAACTGCTGGCTGGTAAAACAGGCGAACAAGTTGATTTTATACTAATCCAGCTTCCAGCACTCTCTGCATCTTGCTTCATAAACTCCCTTGCCGCCGACAAGTACTTTATCTTTTTTCTGAGTGCCAACAAACTTGGTGAATGCACCGTTATCGCTACCACATCTTGTGCAAACAGCATTAAGCTTTACGACTTCTTCACTAAATGGGATTAGCTGCAAAATCTCTTCGAACATCGAAAGTTCGCTTGTTGCATCTAATCCTGCAACTACTATATGTTTGCCAGAATTAGCCCATAGGTTGGCAAAGTGTGCAAGGTTAGTGAAAAATTGGCCTTCATCTATACCTATGTAATCATAATCTTCAGGATTAAAATCTGCGAGATCTTGCAAAAAAAGATAAGGGATATTATCAAGTTTTTTAAGTTCATCATGTGTTATAGTTTCTCTTGTATCTATCTTTGGTCTTAGCAAAATTGCTTTTTTTCCGGCAATTATCGCTCTTTGTAGTCTTCTTAAAAGTTCTGTTGTTTTTCCAGAAAACATAGGTCCAATAATGAGGCTAATCATAATCTGAGTCTTCTTTTTGTTTATGATAAAAAAAATATAAAAATCTGCAAGAAAATAATTTTTTTTTTTAGAAAAACATTTTATAATGAATTTGGGGGATATTTGAATGGGTAAAGAGTACATCTTAGCTATAGATGCCGGGACCACATCATCACGGAGTATAATCTTTGATAAAAAAGGTGATATAGTAGCTGTCGCCCAGCAAGAATTTCGACAGATCTATCCTGAAAATGGCTGGGTAGAGCATGATCCTTTAGAAATTATTGATACACAAATTAAAACTATCAAAAGAGTCATAGAAAAAGCTGCAATAATGCCATCACAGATTGTTGCAATTGGGATTACAAATCAAAGAGAAACAGTTGTCGCGTGGGATAAAACCACTGGTAAGCCACTTTACAATGCTATTGTGTGGCAATGCAGAAGGACTGCTCCTCTTTGCCAGAAGATGAAAACTGAAGGGATAGAAAAAATCATCCAGAAAAAAACTGGTCTGGTTGTTGACCCTTATTTTTCTGCGACAAAGATCAAATGGCTCTTAGATAATGTTGATGCTGTTAAAAGTGCGTATAAATCCGGGAATCTTTCGGTTGGGACAATCGATAGCTGGCTATTATATAATTTAACTGAAGGAAAGGAGCATAAGACCGATTTTTCGAATGCTTCAAGAACAATGCTTTTAAATCTTGAAAAACTAGCATGGGATAAAGATTTACTCGATTACTTCGGTTTTTCAGAAGAGATACTTCCATTTGTTCAGAATTCAAATTCAGATTTCGGGCTTCTTAAAAAAGAAATTCTCGGTGAACAAATCCCAATCACAGGAATTTTAGGGGATCAACAGGCTGCTCTTTTCGGACAGAATTGCTTTGATTTTGGTGAAGCGAAGGTGACTTATGGAACTGGGAGTTTTATACTTGTAAATGTAGGTCCAAAGCCTATCTATTCAGCTAATAATTTGCTTACTACTGTTGGCTGGGTTGTCAATGATCAACCAATCTATGCTATAGAAGGTTCAGTCTTTATCGCCGGTGCAGCCATTCAATGGCTTCGTGATAATCTAAAAATAATCAACAATTCGACTGAAACCGAACATTATGCATGTGAAGTTGATAGCTCCGATGGGCTTATCTTTGTTCCAGCTTTCACTGGACTTGGAGCTCCATATTGGAAGCCTGATGTTAGAGGTATGATTTATGGTATTACGCGAGACACAGATAGAAGGCATATAGTAAGGGCAGCTTTAGAAGGGATTGCCTTTTCAATAAAGGATGTTATTGAGGGGATCATTGAGGATTCAAAAAGGGAATTAAAAGAAGTGAAAGCAGATGGTGGTGCTTCCGCAAATAATTTTTTATTGCAATTTCAATCAGATATTCTTGGTATTCCTATTGAAAGACCTAAAATTATTGAAACAACGGCTCTAGGTGCTGCTATGATGGCTGGTTATAAAAGAGGGTTGTTCGATTCATTTGATGAGATTAGAAAATTTTATCAAGTAGATAGAAAATTTTTTCCATCCGATAATCAGCAAAATGCATTTCAAGGTTATCAGCAGTGGAAAAAGATAATAAATAAGATAATAAGTTAAGAATCATAAAAATATGTAACGCGAAAGAGTGAAGAATTATAAAAAAGTATACTCTGAAAATATGTGAATAATTTGTGAAAAACAGTAATATAAATAAAACTGAATTTATTATATTGCCAATAATCGTTGTTTATCAAGCTTTATACTTTTTTTTAAGGGTATTTTTCCATGATATTTGTAAAATGACTTGTGAATAAGTTGGGAATAAAATGAGCAATTCCAGAATTTTATTAATTGCTATTGGCAAGGTTGATGCCAAAGGATTAAAATATGAATGTGAAAAATTAATTGCAAGAATCAATCAATATATATCCTTCTCTTTACTTGAGATAAAAGAGTTTGGGTTGGATGGAAAATTGGAGATTGAAAAAGAAGCTCTCAAGATTTTAGAAAAAACTGATGATAGATCTTTTAAAGTTGCATTAACCGATAAAGGAGAAAATGTCAACTCCAATGAATTCTTTGAATTTATGGATAAGAGATTTGTTGATAACAAAAGTATTACTTTTATAATAGGTGGAGCGTTTGGTTTATCATCGAAGATAATAGAAATTGCAGATTTTAATCTTGCTTTATCATCTTTTACCTTGACTCATCAAACAGCAAGGTTAGTATTACTGGAGCAGATATACAGATGGACAGAGTTTAAAAAGGGTCACCCTTTTGTTAAATAATTTTGAATTTATTGGTAATGTCAAGTATTGGTGTGTAAAATTTTTATTTTTGGTTTTATGAATTAAAATTAACAGAGATTGGGCCGAACCCACCTTCCAGAATGTAAAACGTTTTCGTGTTGAGTCTCTCGGTGACGCAAAGAATCAGTTTCGTGTAGATTTTAATTGAGGCAATTCGCCAGGTTGACATCCAGGTTTGTCTTGAATTATGATTGCCCGCAAAGGATGAAACAGGGTAATCGAATTAATTGTTTTTTGATCACTACAGGTAGGAACGAAGGGTTTGGTCGTTAAAGAGCAGCAAAAAGGCTATCTAAAGTAGCTTTTTAAGAAAAGAATAATTTAACGAAAGCAAGAAGGTAATCTAAATTGAGCATGAAAATTTTATGGGGCGAGTTGCTATTTGACTTTTTTATCATTGCCACTATTGCTATGTACACCAATACCTTATGCCATGAGTGGGCACACAGTTTCACTGCTACTGTTTTCGGAGTTAAATCCCGCCCTTTTGATATACACTATACACCATTTCTCTTTGGTATAGATGAAAAAGTTAATTACGACAAGGTTGCGGAACTTCCGGCCTGGCAGGGGGTAGCCATTGCTGCCGCTGGTCCTGTGGTCAACTTTCTTTTTGCCTGCTTATCGCTTATTTTTCTATTAATATTCCGCTGGCCAAGCACGATCGGGCATAGAACCTTATTGTTTTTCTTATACAGTCTGGCCTTTTTCAGCATTGGCGGCTGGTTTAATTACACGATTATTCGTGGAATTGTGCCGAGAGGGGATATTGCCAATATCGTCAGGTTTGGCTTCATACCTTCCTGGACGATCTGGCTTCTGGGAATCATTACCTCCATAATATTACTATTGCTCTTCTTTGGACCGGCCAGTGTGAAGTTTTGTCAGACCTTTAACCTGATAGGCAAAAAAGCTAGGCTTGTTGAGCTGGTAATTGTAGCTTCGTTTTTTCTCATGTATCAGGGCAACGTTATCTACAACTATTTATTCAAGTACTGAGTTGCTCAGGCACGCAAGTAGCAAGTAGATAAACTTTAAGATTGATAGACTTAAGAAAAATAACAAAAAATAGAAGAACAAATGACTTTTGTCATTGCTTCTCAAGGTTCAATTGTTATTGAAAACTACCTGCGTGTGGTAAAAATAAGGGACAGAATACTTGAGTCCTAAATAGAGGGAGAAAAAAATTGATTTTAAAAGTTTCTTTAAAGAACGTTTTCAGAAATAAAAATGGTATATTTATTTCATCAATTTTTCGTGAGTGTAGTAATATTAATATATATTAGAAAAGATAACTAAGATAATATAAAAATATACAAAAACTCATATTATTATTTATGAGCCATCTATTATTAATAAATGGTAATTTATTTTTTGGAGCGAGTATGAATACAATAATTTTGCTTGCGATTGCTACTTCTTTAGTTGCGCTTATTTATTCGTTTATTAAAAGACATCAAATTTTCAAAATTCATGTTGAGAATGAAAAATTAATCCAGATTGGTTCCTACATCAATGATGGAGCAAATACTTTTTTGAAAAGGGAATATATAGTCTTATTGCCATTTGTATTTATAGTTGCCTTTTTTTTATTGGCTGGAAACAGAGGATCATTAAAATGGCAATCCCTGGCATTTTTGATGGGATCTTTATTTTCAGCGTTAGCAGGATATCTTGGTATGACAATAGCTACCAATGCAAATACAAAAACTGCACAAAAAGCAACAGAAGGGATGTCAGCCGCCTTGAAGGTGGCTTTTGCAGGTGGATCAGTTATGGGGATGACAGTCGTTGGATTGGCTATTTTGGGAATTTCTATTCTTATCCTGTTTAGCAGGAAAATATTTGGGAATGATGTCTCCATTGCTGCGAATACAATCTATCCAATTGTTACAGGCTTCAGCCTTGGGGCTTCAACAGTAGCTCTCTTCGCAAGGGTTGGTGGTGGTATATTTACTAAAGCTGCGGATGTTGGAGCTGATCTTGTTGGTAAGGTTGAAGCAGGAATACCGGAAGATGATCCAAGAAATCCAGCTGTCATTGCAGATAATGTTGGTGATAATGTTGGTGATGTCGCAGGAATGGGAGCAGACCTTTTTGAATCTTATGTTGGTTCAATCATAGGTTGCATGATCCTTGGTGCATCTACTCCAGCAGATGATCAAACAAAGCTGCTTTTGTCAATACTTCCTTTATTATTATGTTCGATAGGTATTCTTTCATCTGTCATAGGCACATTTTTTGTTCGGATTACTAAAAATGGTTCTCCACAGAAAGCATTAAACCGGGGTTCGTTTTCAGCTGCCATTTTAACAATACTGATAATATTCCCTGTATGTATTAGAGTTTTTTCAAATCACTATTTTTATTCCATGAAAACCGGGGTTCATATAGCTTTAAGTGCGGTTTTTGGCATAGTAGCAGGGGTACTTCTTGGTGTGTTAACTGAGTTTTTTACAGGGAAGAATACAAAACAAGTAAGAAAGATCGAAAAAGCATGCATAACTGGTCCAGCAACTACAATTATCTCTGGACTTTCAGTAGGTATGCTTTCGACATTTCCACCTATTTTGATCATAGGTTTTGCAATTATAGCAAGTTATTTAGCATCTGGTTTCTATGGCATAGGCATAGCAGGTCTTGGAATGCTTCTAACACTGGGCATACAACTTTCAGTGGATGCTTATGGACCTATAGCAGATAATGCTGGTGGGCTTGCAGTCATGTCAGAAATGGATCCAAATATACGAGAAATTACCGATGAACTGGATGCTGTCGGAAATACAACAGCTGCAATAGGAAAAGGATTTGCAATAGGTTCAGCTGCATTGACTTCTATAATACTTTTCTCTTCATTCAGTCAGAGCATTTTTGGGTCGATATCGAAAGGTTTTGATATAACCGATCCATTCGTTCTTGCGGGACTATTGATAGGAGGAATGATTCCATTTCTATTTTCATCTTTAGCCATGGATGCGATAGGTATTGCTGCTTATGCTATGATCGAAGAGGTTAGAAGGCAATTTAGAGAGAAACCTGGTATCCTTGAGGAAAAAGAGATTCCTGATTACAAAAAGTGCATCGATATATCCACAAATGCAGCATTGGTAAAGATGATACTACCTGGCTCTATTGCCGTCATTTCTCCAATTGCAATAGGTTTTTTTGGTGGTATCTATATGCTTGGAGGTTTTTTAGCTGGTGCAACCATAACAGGAGTGTTACTGGCTATATTTATGGCAAACTCAGGTGGCGCCTGGGATAATGCAAAAAAATTGGTTGAATCAAAAGAGCATGGGAAGGGATCTGAATCGCATAAGGCAGCTGTAGTTGGTGATACTGTCGGGGATCCGTTCAAAGATACTGCAGGACCTTCACTTAATATATTAATAAAATTGATGTCAATAATATCAGTTGTAATAGCTCCAATGCTTAAATCTTTCTGGAAAATTTAAATAAATATTTGAGAAGGAGATTTCAATGAATATGGGTAATACCAATTATATTAATCGATTATATATGGTTTTGCATCCCAACCAAGCTCTGATAGCCAGTCAGTTAGATCCTGAACACTTTGCAAAGCACTATATGAGCGGTTCAACAAGATATTTTGAAGGGAGATTAATTTTTGTGGAAATAGATCCTAAATTCAGGCATCCTTTTTTTAAGATCGATGAGGCAATGAAAGAGCTCGTGCCACATGAAGATGGTAGACCTAAGGCTACAAAATTTATAAGCTGTTATAGGGTTTTAGAGCATGTTGATTTTGATTATCTGATGAACTTGTATTACTCCAACTCTCTTGGTGATTGTGTTGAACTTGTTGCAAGAGAAGATCATCCTTCACTTCGAGGTGATGAAATGAGGATAATACTGGAAATAAATCCTATAAAGATGATGGTTTTAACCAGGTTAAATTTTCTTGAATATGCTAAATATATTACAAATCCAGATATGCCAAAGGGAGCTTCAAAGATGTTTTACGGTCAGCTGGAATTTAATGTTGAAGAGTTTTTGAAAGAGTTTGAAGAAAATCCTTTTATACAGAGTGTAGTTCCTGGTATACATCCGGCAAGACTTAGAGAAGCAATCCTTGAAGTAAAAAATAATCCTGGGAAAAGGACAAAAGGCTTATATCTCGATTGCCCTATTGATAAAATTTCATATTCCAAACTTAGACACGGATTTATCTTCGCATCAAATGATAAAATAAAATTTTATCCTTTATTACCGATGGAAGAAGTTGAAAAAAAGTATTATAAATTCTGGAAAAATAATTAGTTTTGATTTAGATTACTTAGCTAACCTGCCCACACTTTTAGCAAAAAGCTCCGAAATATCTTTATTTTTACATTGAAAGTTACTAAGAATTTATATGTATTTATTTTGAAGGCAGATGAAATGTATTGACAATTTTTATATTTATAGTATTTAAAAGTGCTATCGGGGAGTAGCGCAGTTGGAAGCGCACTTGATTTGGGATCAAGGGGTCAGGAGTTCAAGTCTCCTCTCCCCGAATAGAATAAATATTTCTAGAAAATGCACCTGTAGCTCAGTTGGATAGAGCATCGGATTTCTAATCCGAGTGCCGCAGGTTCGAGTCCTGCCAGGTGCGGTACTATTTTGTATAATGGAATGACGGTGGATGTAGCTCAGCTGGCAGAGCGTCTGACTGTGGCTCAGAATGCCGTGGGTTCGATCCCCATCATCCACCCATATGGTTTTCTGGATTTATTTATTATTATTTTCAAATGTTTTATTAAAGGGCTTGAGCGCCCTTAGCTCAGCTGGATAGAGCGTCGGACTTCGAATCCGCAGGCCGCAGGTTCGATTCCTGCAGGGCGCATTTAACGGGTCGCTAGCTCAGTTGGTAGAGCAACTGACTCTTAATCAGTAGGCCGAAGGTTCGAATCCTTTGCGACCCATTTGCTTTTCTGCGCTTTAATTTCTTTTAATCTTAAATTCACTGGTTATTTGGTTTTTTGATAATGTAAGCTTGATGAACTTACTATGTTTATGCGAGTGTGGTGGAACTGGCAGACACGCTAGACTTAGGATCTAGTGCTGCAAAGCGTGGGGGTTCAAGTCCCTTCACTCGCATTTTTTTATTTAACAGATATGATTTTCAACGATCTGCCTTATAATTTCTCAAGAAAAGCTAGAAACTCATAAGATTTCCATGCAGGAATAGAAATTCAAAAAAAAATATTTAACTAGCGCTAGATTGATAATAATAAATAAGAGGATAAAAAATAAGGATGCGTTTTCCTGAGAGTATATCAATATTATAAGTATAAAGAAGGAGAAAGAGGTAAGAATATATCGATGCTAAAGAGTCTAACTTGATAAGCTATTTCTAAGAAAAGTACAATAAGTATAGATCCCGAATTTGATTGCTTATATGTATGCTTTTGGTTTATATAAAATAACAAAACCATGAGACATAAAGTTTGAAAATATTAAAAAAATAAGCTAAAAGGGAGAAATACTATGAATGATATTTGTCCAAATGCCGAAAAATGTCCAATATTTACTGGAATATTAAAGGATAAAAGCTTCACGACTAAAGCATATAAAGAACAATACTGTGAGGCTGGTATAGAAGCAATAAAAAAGTGCAAGAGATACCAATGTAAGCAAAGATTTGGAAAGGTTCCTGAAAATCTATTGCCAAATTCTGGTATGTCTTTAGATGAGATTCAGAAAGAGAATAATTGGTAATAATACAGCGAAAACTACCTATTGTTAATTTTATCTACCTTTACTATATTTTTAATCGTACTCGAAAGCATAATAGTTGTCCCTGGGCTTATAAATAGTTGTATATTAAAAAATGTGGGTTTTTTCAGCTGAACCATTAATCATATGAAATACTTAAAAAACATTATTGGGTTTATTTTTGTAATTTTATTTATATTTATATTCGTACTTGTAATATCTCTAAAAAATCTAAACACAATTTCTCGATTATTATTATTGTTTATCATGCTTGTAGGATTACTTATAATAAATATATTTATAAGACCTTTAATGGATAAAATATCAAAAAAATAATGCACTCTTTACTTCTCTAATTCTATTTTTTATTTGTGAGGTTAATCTATATAGAAAAAGTTTTGTAGAGTATTCCCTGATTGGAGATTTGATAATACTGTATAAATTACCAAAAAAAATGGGAAAGTATATATTATCACTCTTTGCTTGAAGATACGAATGAATAATTATCAAAGATTTGCCTGGTATAGAGTGAATAATTATAATTAAAATATTCAGAGTTAATGCTACGTTAAACTCCAGAAATATCAACATTATCAAGTACTATTGCGTCGGGACCTATATAGCTACCTTTTTTAACGATATTTGAAGATAATTCAAGTGTATCAATGAGATTTCTAATATTACCAGATACCGAACCACCCTTGATGGGGATCTGTTTTCCATTCTTTGTAATATATCCAAGTCGGATTTCAGAAGAAAAATCACCTGTAATCTCTTTCGGTGAAAAAGCACTAAATCTAAGAAGAAGAACTATATTTTCTTCTTTAACAATCTCTTCAATGCTTCTGGTTCCGGGGTTTATGACATAATTAGTCAAAGGACCGGTATATGGAAGGTTTAGATATTGTGAATATTGGAGATCTGAGATATACTGAACCATCTTATTGTTTTCAATGATACTAAAAGGTTTCAAGGGTATACCATAGTCATCTGCCACTCTACTGGATGCTCCACCCGGGATAAAAGGATCAGATTTGATTGTTAGAGGAGTTTTAGGATTTTTTAAGATAATTGGTTCACCTAATTTTAGGAGAGAAAATTTATTGTAAACGGCTAAAGCACTTGCATGAGTCAAATAAAAATTGAAAAATTCTTCTAAAGCTTCTTCAGAAAAAATAACCTTATATTTTCCTGTTGGTAAAGTTGCCGCATTTATGCTATCATTTGCATATTTTGCATGTTTTTTTAAAGTTTGTTCAAGATCAAGTTCATCTAAAAAAGTTGCTTGATCTAAAAAATAACTTTCTGATGAATCGTCAGGTCCTGCTAAAAAAACTCCTTCAAGCATAATTTTAGTTTTATCGAATGAATATCTATTTGATGAGGAGTTCGAGTAATGTTCAGATATTCTGGAAGTAAATAACTCTGTAGTTGATAATTTTGCATTGTTTATAGATTTAGCAAGAGAACTTATTTTATTGGATAATTCATCACAAACAATGTATGGATTTTCATATATACTGGAATCACAATTGTTAAATTTATTGTAATGAAATTTTTCATTTTTTATTTCATAAAATGGATTGTTAACTAACCTGGCTGATACTATCAATTTGTCTATCATATTTTGAATTTGTTCTACCGTACAGTTTTCTGGTAAAATTCCAGAAGAATCACCTATGGTTTGAAGCTCATTTAACTTATTTAAAATAAAAATAGAAATCTTGTATTTTACAATATTAATCTGTCTTTTTGATTCTGTTTGTCCAAATATAAAGTAATTCTCTGCTCTATTTTCTTCAATTGTTTTAACAGACCAGAAATAGAGATCTTTATCTGATAAAATTTTTTCTATGATTTTCTGGGTTTCATTTATATTATTTTCCATAATAGTCTCCTCATTTTTAAAAAAACTGATTTTATCCTGAATAAAAAGAACTAATATACAAATTATCTAATATACAAAATATTGAATATCCATAATCTTTTTTTAAAATAATTTACTCTTAAGCTAACCTTGCCTTTAATAACAAATGGGGACCTCCATCTGTAACTTTTACCCATTCTTTATGTCCTTTTCCACAATAACCCATGGAAGAGATCTTAAACTGATCACTAACTGCTGTTATGCTCATTAACAGATCAGGAACATAACCTGTAACAATGACAGGTGAAAAAATATTTCCTGTAAGTCTGCCATTTTTTATTTCCGCAGCATAAAGAGATTCAAGTTGAATCCCCCATCCCTTTGGATCTTCCATCCCGTTTGTAGCATAATCAACGTAGTAACCGTAATTCACCTTGCTTAACATCTCTTCAAATGAAGTATTTCCTTTCTCAAAGTATGTATTTGTCATACGGGCATATGGTTTATGTGAGTAAGATTCTCTTCTACCGTTTGGTGTTCTAGGAATTTTAAGCTTTGAAGCCGAATATAGATCTGTCATACCAGATATCAGAATGCCATCCTTTATAATATGTGTAGTAGATGCAAGTTTACCTTCATTATCGAAAAAGAAAGAAGCACAGGCTTCGGGATCTTCTTCCCCTAAAGTTGGATTATCCCACATGTTGACAAGTTTTGAGGCTACTTGTTTACCAAGATATTGTTCACCTTTTGCTCTTTTTTTCAAGAACATATCTGTTTCCATTCCATGGCCAAATGCTTCATGTGCAAACATTCCGGCCATTTCTTGAGAAAATATACAATCATAAACTCCGGGTTTTAATCTGGGTGCTCCAAGTACCTTAATGCCATCTTCTACAACAACTTTTGCTCTAGATTTGTCAAAAAACGAATGTTCAAATCCACCAATTTTACAAAATCCATCAAAAATAGGTGAAGAATTTTTGCCATCCGATAGGACCATATAATACATTGAATCAAATCTACAAAGAGATTGAAATAAAACTTTGTTTCTATTGATAAATAATTCATCCCTTTTTTCATATCCAATCCGGTACATAGACATCTGTATAAGTCTGGATAGGGAATCTATTTCTTCTCTATTATTTCTAGCTGTTTGAAGGAAATCTTTTATATCAATAATAGAGGGATCTTTGATGATGGGCTGCGAAAAATCTTTTGTCAATTTTTCTCCAGGATCAATCTCAAATGTTTCCGAGCTTTTAGAAAAAGGAATAGACATAAGCGTTTCAACACCCTGCTTTATATTTTCAAATGTAAGAGAAGAACTTGAATATTCTATGAAATAAGAACCAGTAAAAGCTGTTAAAACATAACCAGTTTCAGGATCAGGAAAGATTATCTTATCTTCTCTTGTAGATGAAGCAACAGAAGATCTCTCTACTGTTTGAGCAAATGCAGATGAATAAGGAAATCTGGTTTCTAGAGTTTTTACAGCATCAATAAACTCTTGTTGATAATCTTTAAGATTTGTCATTTTTTTTCCTGCAAATAATTATTTTGTTATAAGTAGCTTCTCGCTTTTTTATGTAGTCAAAACAGTTTAAAGTTCGAAGTATAAAGTTAAAAATTCGTCAAAGGTTTAAAAATTGAACTCTTCGCTGTTTTGTTTGGGTATTAATTCTAAGTTGCAAGTTATAATAAAAAGTTATTTTTATATTATTTTTATATTATATAGTATTAAAAAGTAAAATAATGTTATGCTTTCCACTTTTTAATTTAGATAGCAAAGATTTTCACTGTACAATCAAGCTGAGCAAATAAAACAAAGGAAGAGCGAAAAAATATATGTAAAAAGTTGTAACAGGGCTGGTCAAAATGAGTAAAACATATTGACTTAATTGAAACAGAATAAGATTTATTGTCTATGAAAAATTATAATAGCCATTTAACAACTAATTTTGGCTTTTGGCTATGTTTATGTATGCAATCTCATCATTTATTTCCCACTTTTTTGACTCTTTTGGAGGTGCACATTTATCAAGATCAAAGAGATTTAATCTGTTGCACAGGGTTTCATTGCATATATATGATTTAAATTTATTGATACTTTCCAGTATTGATCTTGTAGTCCATATAGAAACTTCTATTCTATCGATAACATTATAATTTTCTTCTTTTCTTGTATTCTGTATTTTATTTATGATTTCTCGTGCATCGCATTCCTGCTTTAAATCTAAAGTTATATTTGTATCAATGGCAACTGTAAGATGTCCTTCATTTATAATGGCCATATTTTTTGCGGGAACTCTTTCTACAATAATATCATCAGCTTGAAGTTCATATGCGAAGTCATCTTCTTTCACTTTAATCTTATTTCCTTTTAAAATAGAAGCTATTTGTGCTGAACTGAGTTGCAAAATGGCTTTTTGTGCTTTGGATATATCTTTACCTAAAATTTTCCCGAGTTTTTTAAAGTTTGGCTTTGCACTATATTGTAATATGCCTTCTTCTTCTGATGAAAAATTAACCTGTTTAATATTTAATTCGTCTTTGACCATATCTTCAAGATTGCTTATTAAATCAAGTTCATGTTTGTCGGGGTCCACTATAAATATCTTTGCTAATGGTTGCCTGACTTTAAGATTATATGAAGTTCGTAAATTTCTTCCAAGCATAACTGCTTTTTGTATTATTGACATTTTATTTTCGAGGTCTTTATCGACAAGAGGATATAAACTATCAGGGTATTCAGTTAGATGAATAGATTGAGGCATTGAAGGCAACTTCAGGTTCTGATATATAGATTCCGTAATAAAAGGGATGTAGGGAGCTGCTATCTTACAAAATGTCAGCAATACAAAATATAATGAGTGATAGGCTTCGTTTTTATCGGTATCATTTTCTGATTTCCAGAATCTTCGCCTTGAACGTCTGATATACCAGTTGGTTAAGTCATCGATAAAATCTATTATGGGAGGTATTGCAAGATACAGCTTATAACTTTCAGTTGCTTCTGTAACTTTTAATATAAGTGTTTGAAGATTAGAAAGTATCCATCTATCAAGTTCATTAGAAAATTGCTTCATATTTAAAGGAGAATATATAAGTTTTTCATCTGGTTTCCAGTTGTCGATAATTGCGTAGGTAACAAAGAAAGAATATGCATTGTATAGTGGAAGTAATATATTTTTAACTACCTCTTTGACTCCATTTTCTGAAAAAAGAAGTTCTTCCGCTCTTATTACAGCCGAATTTATGAGGTATAACCTTAAAGCGTCTGCTCCATAGTTATTCATGATATATGATGGGTCAGGGTAATTTTTCAACCTTTTACTCATCTTTTTACCTTCTTCATCAAGGACCAGCCCGTTTACTATACAATTTTTAAAGGCTGGTTTTTTAAAAAGAGCAGCAGCTATAACTGTTAAAGTGTAAAACCAACCCCTGGTTTGATCGAGTCCTTCAGCTATAAAATCTGCTGGAAATCTCTGTTTAAATTTTTCAACATTTTCAAAAGGGTAATGTTCCTGTGCATATGGCATACTACCAGATTCAAACCAGCAATCCAGAACCTCAGGGACTCTTTCCATGGAACCGCCACATTCTGGGCACTTTAAAACTATTTTATCGACAAAATGTTTATGCAGATCTTTTACTTTTGTTGATGAAAGTTTTTCGAGTTCGGAAATTGACCCTATGCAAATAGTTTCTCCACAATCCCTGCATTTCCAAACAGGTAGTGGAGTGCCCCAGAATCTATTTCTTGAAACAGCCCAGTCTCTTGCACCTTCAAGCCATTTGCCAAATCTACCATCTTTAATATGATCTGGCACCCAGGTAATTTGTTTATTTGCATTGATCATATCATCTTTTATTGGGTCAATCTTAACAAACCAGGTAGAGACAGCTTTATATATTAAAGGAGATTCACACCTCCAGCAATGTGGGTAACTATGAGTTATGGTTTCTTTTTTAACAAGTACCTTTCGTTTCTTAAGATCTTCAATGATTAATGGATCAGCATCTTTAACCAGCATCCCTTTATAATCTATTACTTCTTGAGTAAATTCACCATTTTCATCTACTGGAGATACTATAGGTAGTCTATATTTTATACCTGTATTGTAGTCATCTTCACCAAAACCTGGTGCTGTGTGAACTATACCAGTTCCATCTTCTATCGATACATAATCTGCAAGCACAATTTTAAAAGCAGAAGGACTGATGCTTTTAAAATATGGGAAAAGGGGAATGTATTCTTTACCTTCTATTTCTGCACCTGTAAATCTTTTAACAATGGTAAATCCTGATTCATCTTTATAGTATGAATTTAACCTATCTGTCGCCAGGATATACCTTTCTTTTGATTCATGGTCAAGCACCTCGATATATTCTATCTCTGGACCGACAGCCAGAGCAAGATTTGATGGTAATGTCCATGGTGTGGTCGTCCATGCAAGATAAAAAAGAGTATTATCGTCTTTAGCTTGAAATTTCACGGTTATTGCTGGATCTTTAACCTCTTTGTATCCCTGGTTTACTTCAAAATTTGAAAGAGGTGTCGCACATCTTGGACAATATGGTAATATTTTGTAACCTTCATAGATAAGATTCTTTTCCCATAAAGACTTAAAAACCCACCAGATAGACTCCATATATGATGGATCCATCGTTCTATAAGCATTTTTAAAATCGACCCATCTACCACTTCTCTCTATGATCTTTTCCCATTCTGATGTGTATCTTAAAACTATGCTTCTACAGGATTCATTAAAATTTTCTATGCCATAAGAGATTATATCTTTTTTTGTCTTTAAATTTAATTCTTTTTCCATCTCATTTTCTACAGGCAAACCATGGCAATCCCATCCCCATCTTCTTTCTACATGATAACCTTTCATGGTTTTATACCTGGGGACTATATCTTTAACAATGCCAGGGACGAAGTGTCCATAATGCGGAAGTCCTGTTGCAAAAGGTGGCCCATCGTAGAATACAAAAGCTGGAGAATTCTCTCTAAGTTCTGTAGATTTTTTAAAAGTATTTGTATCTTTCCAGAATTTTAGTATCTCTTCTTCCATTTCTGGAAAACTAACATTCTGGTTAACTTCCTTAAACATAATAACTCCTTGATGGAAATAAATATAATCAAAAAGAAAAAGTTTGTAAATTAAAAATTGATAATCACGTTAATCTATTTAGCAGCTATAATGATGCTAAACCTGGTATTGGTTCATAATTAAGTTATCTAAACTCTCTTTTGTTAAGTACAATTTTACAGAAAAAAATTATCATGATATCCATTAAAGAAAATAAAAAAAATTTGAAAATCACTTCCGGATCAGCTATTTTTGGCAAAGAAATAATTGCCGATGGGAAGTAGATCTTTAGCAATGGGAAAAAGAAAAATCCTTTCATTTCATAAGATAAAATAACCAGACCCGATATGAAAAGCAAACCAGCTGCTGAAGAGTAAAAGAAAAATCCGGATATAAAAGCAAGAAGTATAAAAAAGTATATTGAAGGTAAAAGTGAAATATATGAAAAAATTAGATTTGATAAAAGAAAGGAATCTGATACTGGTGCACCATTATCGAATCTTGGCGGTCTGCCAGAGAAAATAAGATTGTAGCTTATAAGATGACAGATAACTAATGAAATTAGCAACCAGAAAAGGCAAACAAGAAACCAGTGTAATGTTTTACCAAGAAAATAATTTGTTCTCGATGCACTTTGAGTAAGAATTAAAAATATTTTATTGCTCTTAATTTCATCTCTAATATCTGAATCAAGTAAAAGCAAGATTATAAATATACATATATAAAAAACTATATTGAATGCATATCCGCCATAAGAATAGTTTAAAGGTATTTCAAGATTTCCACTATTGCCAAATCTTCCAAGATGCAAAATGAAAGTTAGAATTATCGATAAAATAATGAAAGCCAAAAAGTAAATCAAAAATGCATTATTCTTTTTGCTTTTAATAAATTCTATTTTTATAAATGAAATAGTGTGATTCATATTACCAACCTTTCTATCATCCTTATTTATTATTCTTTCTTTACTCAATCTTTTCACTTACTTCAGCAAATATTTTGGACTAATAAAAAAAACCTAATTTTTAGATCATGGAAAAATTGTGAATAATTCATTTTTCGATAAAAAATAATTCCTTTAGATGTTTATATATAGGCTCTATAAAAGATATCTTGAATTTGTTTTCGAAAAGAAGATTGTTTATCTTTTCAATATAATTGCTTAAATCGTTCACCTTATCGATGTAGTCTTGAGTATTGAAGTTAACTTCCAGTTTGTTTTCATAAAAATCTATTTTTGTAATTGGGATGCTAGTTTCCAGAATAAGTCTTTCTATTGTTTCTTTTTTGTTGTTGTCAAGAATCTCATTAAAAGTTATGGTAACACCTAATAGTTTCATTATCGCAAGAGATTCGTTTGAACCATCAAACTTTTTTTCACCTTTGTGGATTATTATTATATGATTTGCAAGTCTTTCAACCTCTTCAAGATAATGCGATGAAAGCAAGATAGTGCACCCAGATTTAGATAAAGTTGAAAAATATTGCTCTACCAGATAGATACCATCAATATCAAGACCATTAGTAGGTTCATCAAGAATTAAAAAATCAGGATGTAGAAGAAGAGCACTGGCTAAAGAAAGTCTTTGTTTCATTCCTCTCGAAAATGTCTTCACAGGCTTATATATCCAATCTTTAAGGCCTATCTGTTCAAGAGCATAAGTTATATCTTTTTTTATCGATCTCTTTTTGAATTTTGATAAGTTTAAATATGATATTATGCGAAGATTTTCATAAGCTGTTAAGTTATCATAAAAATTCTGAGAATCAAAAATGAAGGTTATTTCTGGTTTATTACCAATGGATCTTTCTGTTTTTCCCTTGTAGATAATCCTGCCATCGTAATCAGGCAAAAGTCCAGCAAGTATCTTGATGGTTGTAGTTTTACCAGAACCATTTAATCCAAGAAAACCAAGAATTTCACCCTCATTAACTGAAAATGAAAGCTCTTTAATAGCTTTAAATTGACCATAATTCTTTGTTATTTTATCTAATTCCAATAATGGAGGCATCACATCTCCTTTTTTTGAGTCTATCAAGTTATGCAATGGCTTTAAACTTGAAGTTTTAGACTATCTTATTTAAAAACTTAAGTTTTGTATTTTATCTCTTTGATTTATAAATTTTATTTCGGGATTTCAGGCTTTCGACTTTTGACTGTATTGATAAAATATTTTTCCCGAACTTTTGACTTGTGACTTTCAACTTTTAACTATTGTACTTTCGACTGTATTATATAAATTTTTTTGCTAAAAATGTAAATTTAACTATTCCATTAATGAAATCTTTATCCCAGAAATACTGGATAGATAAAGGCAGTGATACAATACCTGGAACTCCTATTGAAAATAATAAGCCCAATCCATAGCAAAGAAGTATATTAGTATCACCAGAAATTTTTATAAGATCACAGGAACATATTAGAGAAGTATTTACAATTGAAATTGAAAAAATATGTATTAGAAGGTCAGAAGAGAAAGAAAATGCCTGTGAACCATTTATACTAGATACATTATCCATAAATCTAAAAGGTATTACTTCTGGATATAAAAAATAAAAATAGGGTGAGGATAAAAAATAATTTGAAATTGTAAAACTATTGTCAGAATTGGGAGAATTACCATATTTAATGAGCCCATAAGAGTTTTTATAATAAATAGATGAAAAAAATAGATTAACAAAATTAAATGCTTTAAAAAAAATGTCTGTTCGAACACTAAATGAATAATCAGAAAAGTCATTTAGAAAATTAATATTAATGGATAAAGGGTTTAAATCAAGTCTAAAGATTTGTGAATTAATAAGATAACCCTTCAATGAAAATCCAAATATTGTTCCATACTGGTAATTCTTATCAAAATTATTTTGAAATAAAAAATTTTCAAGCGCATAAATTTCAAAACATGGTAAAACATTTAAACCAATACCAAAAGCTATTGAAGGAGCTAAACTTTCTTTATTAAATGGGTAAAATATACTAAAAGATAAAATTATAGGGAAGTAGGTTTTTCCAATTTCGTAGCTAAATGAAGTTTCAATAAAGTTTTGCATTGAAAATTGGTATTCGGATTTGTTTTGATATTCTATAATTACCTTGATGTCCAAAGACAGATCATTTTCAATTATTTGTGAGGAAACCCTTGTTATATAGGGAAGTTTAGAAATCAATGCAAGATCATGCTCAAGAAAGGCTGGATTAAAGGCTTTTCCCTCTTCAATTTTTAATTTTTTTTCGATATTTAAAAGATTTATAGAACTATTGATTAACCTATAACTATTAACGATTTTATTTTCTGCTAAAGTTATGATTATGTTTATGATAATTAGATCGGCTAGATTGGCTGTATTATAAGTTTCCTGTATCTTTTTAATTATTTCATTGTTATATATAGTTTCAAAGTCCACTTCAACAAGGTTGAAATATCCCCAGCTTACCAAAAGGTTCTGGATATCTATAAGAGTTTCTACAGGATATATTTCATTTTCTGATATTTTCAAATGGCTGCATATTTCTTCGTTTGATATTGTACTGTTACCCTGTATAATTATCCTGTTTATAAAATATTCACTTCCAAACAGTGTAATCGAATAAAAGTTGAAAAATAATACAAATAAAAAAATGGATAAAATAATAAAAAATGCTTTTATATAAAGATATTTGTCAAACATGCTTAGCTTCATTTCTTAGTGTCCATGACCTTTTTTAGAACGTATTCATTTAAATTTTGCATGAAAATAATTGTTGGTTAAATAAAAAATTAATAAAAAAATAAAATAAAATTTATCATAAAAAATTGAAAGTATTCAAAAGCTAAAAATCGACAAGAAGAGATTTCATTAAATTATTGCACCTCACAACTTAAATATTCAAAACCAAACCTGAACTTCTTAGCGCAAAGAGCAAAAAACATTTAACCTATAGTTGTTAAATAAATTTTCCCTGTTTTTTTCAATATATTTAAAAGATAAAACATGTTGCCATTGTTTAATATGACAGAATATGGTCCAGAAAGATAGAAAATATTCAAAAACTCCATAGAAACAGTAATAATTTTATCTTCCTTTTTTGAATATATTGATGGATTCTGAATGTTTGAAAGGTATATAGAAAAGGTTCCGTCAAAATTATATACAACAAAATCATTTATTCCATCTTTATTTAAATCCTTTTCATTGTTAAAAATAATTTGACTTATCAATGCTTCAAGATCAAGAGTAGAATAAGAATCGAATGTAAGTTGGTTTGATTCGAGTAAATTTGGATTATCGAGAGAAATATTCTTTTCAATTTCTATTATTGGAGATTTAGCGAAAGCATCAGCTATCTGCGGGAAAAGGGAGATCTGGAGTGGCAAGGCTCTTTTCATAGAAAGGGAAAGAAAAAAATTTGATGCGAACAGTTTTGATCCTACACTTATAAGATCTGTTTTCCCATCTTTATTGAAATCATTGAAGAATAATTTGCTTTCAATACCTGATAATGATTCAATAAAAAACTGGTTTGATGGATTGGCTTGCCAGCCTTTACCATCTCCCTTAAAGAGGTAGCATAGAATACCGGTTTTGTCTGTATTGACTACTGAAGCCATATTAAAGTTCATGGTTAATATATCTGGATAATTGTCATTATTAAAATTAGAAATTAAAAGGTGGCTGTTGAAAAAGGAATAGCCTGACCTTATAGAAACAAATTTTGAAAGATCAAGAGTATTTTGTACTTCAAAGGAGTTTTTCTTAGAGTTAAAAATACTGTATACAATTTTTGTCCTGTATTGCAAAATAAAATCATCAAATCCATCACCATTTATATCTTTAAATATCAGATCAGGAAATACTATAAAAATATTTTGAGAAGATGAAAAGCCACCAAACGAGGATTTATAATCATAAAAAGCCTGAAAAGAATATGGAATCGTTTGAATCAATTTCGTCTGGGAGTATATATCTATGTAATTTGAACTTATAAGAAAAAGCTCTTCTATCCCATCTTTGTTTATATCATCACTCATTTTGATATAAGGAAAATCTGATGAAAAGGAGTAAGCAAAAGCATTTCTTTTAGTATTTAAATAATTTTCAATGGAATATGAGCCATTTTTTAATTTAATAATATCTATACTTGATTCTTTAAATAGAAGAATAGAGTTGTAATCCGACGATTCAAAGGTTCCAATCGTAAAAAAATAGTATTGTTCGCCTAAAGGGACGTCAAAGATTTTTTCTATTATTCCTTTTTCAAAGCTTAATATTGCAATATGTATCTTTTTTGTAAAAATGTTTTTATAAGAACAAATTAATTCTGGACTATTTTTCCCATAAATATCTTTGTCTATATATCGAAAAATCTCACCATTCAGGGAGAATGAGGGTGATTTGTTTTGTAAACCCTCTATGTCAAAAGCAAATAAGAATAAAAAAAGAATGAAAAAAACAAGAAAAATAGTAAAGAATTGTTTAATTTTACTCATATTTTGCCTTTAATCCTTTTATTATCAGTAAATATTTAGTAAACAAGAGACAAATCCTATTTTTAATAATATATAAAATAAAGATGCTATAAAGCAAGCGAAAATGGGTAAAATATATAAAATATTTACCTTCTTGCTATTATTCTCTTGAATGATAGCATAAAATTCAATATTTTTTATGAGTTTTTATGAGTTTATTAGATAAAAATATAGTCGATATATAAGATTATAGGTATATTTTTAACAATCATTTTTTAATATTCAAATTTGATGAAAAAATTTGGTTTAATGGATCCATTTTACTTTGATTTGATGCTATTTCTTAAAGAGAACCACTTTTTTAGTGATGATAAATATCTTCTATATAATTTTGATTGCATCTCCATCCTTAATGAATCTATTGATAGTGGTTTGATTGACATAGCACTGACTGATAAAAGCCTGCTGTATGAATCGGATAATGTTGGTCTATTATCAAATTTTATGGACACTCCATATAGATTGGTGGGTGTATCAAACTTTTATGAGAAATTAAAGGATAAAGATCATATACTAAAAGTTGCTTTGCCCATCAAATCAAATCCTTTTAAACTTATGATAATGAATTTTTTAAAATCCTATCAAGCCAGGAATGTTAAAATACAATGGATAAAATACAACTGTTCAAATATTGAAAAACTTTTTTCATATAAGCTTATAGATTTTGCAATAGTCCTTGAACCATATAATTTTCTTCTTATGAGTTCCAATCTTGCTTCGATAATCCCTTATCAAGTATCTGAAAAAGTAGCATTGTCAGTTATTTATAACCGAAAAAGCTTTGATACTTCTAAAAATGCAAGCTTAAGTGAAATAAAATATTTTAAAAATTCACTTTTAAAGGCCTTTGAGTTTTTGGCAAGTCCGAACTCAATAAATCAGTTTTTATCAAAATATGGGCAGAAATACAACTACCTTAAAAGTTATAAAGATATCTTTATTGAAAGCTTTAGCTTAAATATAAAAAATGGTATAAATAAAAATGCAGACAAAGAAAAAGATATTAAGATTCGAAAAGAAGGAGCAGTCAGCTCTCTTTTAAATCTAGAATTCCTTGACGATAAGGAAAAAATTGATATCATCTCAACTCAACTTAAAAATCTTTGCGAAAGCATAATAAGAAAAAAAGATGGCAAAATTTATTCTATTCCAGAAATAAAATTAATAAATATTTATTTGAGAGAATTAAGAAATCAGCTTTGTTTTCTTAAGATCGAAAATAAAATACTTGACGATAGAAACAAAATTGCAATTCAGGAATTGCAAACAAATAGAGAAGAACTCGCAAATCTATTTATGCAATTTAAAGAAACTTCGGATCAACTTATAATAAAAAATATACAGGATCAAGAAGCTGTTAATTCAAAAAATAGATTTTTTGCAACAATAACTCACGATTTAAAAACTCCCCTTTCAGGTATTATATCAATAACCGAACAGCTTTTCGAAGATGTAAAAGAACCAGAAGCAAGGAGAAAACTCGGTATAGTACTACAATCTGCCAATATTTTATTGCAAATGCTAAATAATATGCTTGAAAACGCCAGAGATATCAACGTATCTCAAAGACTTGAGGAAAAAGTTTTTAATTTTACAAATTTAATAAATTCAATAATTGCCAATATAAATGAGAAGATAAAAGAAAAACCGCATGTCGAATTTAAGACTTTGATTGATGAAGATATACCTGAAATTTTGTATGGTGATCCATTAAAGTTAAATCAAATTGTCTATAACCTTCTTGGTAATGCTGTTAAATTTACTTCAAATGGTTATATTGCCCTAATAATAAAACTTGAAGATAGATCAAAAGATGTAGTTAAAATAAGCATCTGTATAAAGGATACTGGTATAGGAATAGCTGAAGAAAATCTTCAACATATCTTTGATCCATTTGTTCAAGAAAATGAATTGATAAAAGAAAAATATGGAGGCACAGGTCTTGGCCTTTCGATTGTTAAAGAGTTTATCGAACTTATGGGAGGGAGTATTCACTGCACTTCAAAAAAAAATGAAGGGACTACCTTTTCAGTATTTCTAACTTTTAGTTTGCCAAAGATAGAAGAAAAGAAAGAGCACATTGAATCTTTTGTTGATCAGATTGTTTTCAAAAATTCTTCTCTGCTTATTATTGAAGATAATGCTGTGAATCAGGAAATAATAAGATCTTATTTAAAAAAATATGATACTTTAAAGCTTACAATTTGTAACAATGGATTGGAAGGACTTGAGAAACTCTCTAAAGATGAGTATAATCTTGTTCTCTGCGATATAAATATGCCAGTGATGAACGGAAAAGAATTTTGTATAAAGGCAAAGAAAATATATCCAGATCTCCCTATTATTGCTTTGACAGCTCATGATTCAGTAGAAGAAAAAAATGAATTAATTCAACTTGGATTCAATGATATAATTTCAAAACCATATAACAGGACTGGAATTATTAGAGGGATCACTCGCTTTATACCAGTTAAAAAAGAGATAAATAATAAAAATTATGATGAAACAGAAATGAATAAAATAGAAAAACAGGAGAATTGCAGAAATTTGACTGAAGATAGAGAAAATAGTTTAGAATCAAGAATATCAACAATAAATCACGAAGAGATAGATAAAGGGAATGCGACTTTCGTTGATAATTCTGGATTTTCTGAAAGAGAAAAAGAGGTTTTTATTAAGTTGCATGAATATTTGAATAACAATAAAGAACTTATGAGTTACCAGAGGTTATTTTTAACTGATCTTTTAAATTTTTACAAGAAGCTTAAGGATGGTATTGAAAAAAAGGATAAAGAGCAACTTAAGTATTTTACTCACAATCTTAAGGGAACAGCACCTATGATAGGTTATAATGAGTTTACTGATTTCGCTCTGGAAGTTTCAAACTTATATAAACAGGATAGGTTTGATGAACTTCAAAAATATAAAGAAATTATGCTTTCAATTATCGAAAAGATTGTAGAAAGATAGAGCAGATTAAGAATGTTATACCAGAATTTAGACATAATTCTATTTTATATATGGAAATATGGATTTATCTAAACAAGATCTTATGCTGTTGTTCGTCGAAATAGAAGGTTACAGGACCACTCATCTCCTTTTTATTCTGGTATACTTCGCTTCCAAATCTTATAATAACTCCATCAAAAATTCTAATCTTTATCTGAATAGTAGCATCTTTAAATGAGATTGATTTCTTAAGGTTATTTATTGATTCTTCCAGCTCTTTTTGGGTATCAATGAGATTAAAGAATTGGTCCAATTTCTTTTCAAATTCATCTAATTTACTATCTGGTAATTTTCTTAAGAAATTTTCAGGATCCTTAAAATAATCGTCACCTATAGATAATCTGACCTGTTTAAGTTTATATGTTGAGGCCAGGAGTTGCTGTTTTAGCTCTTCAAGTTTGCTTTCTCTCTCTATATCAACTCCAACAATAAGAGTAGTAGGAGCTGCAAGTTTTGAACCTATTTCATTTGCTATTATTCCTTTTGAAGCAAATATTTCTCCACCAATTATGACTGATTTCCCTATACCCTTAATAGATCCTCCACATATTATCTTTGAATGCAATATTGAATTTGTAAATTGAATATTCCCAGCACATTTAATGTTGGCGTTTTCTATATATTCAGCAACTAGATCTTTTTTTACAAAGATCTTAGTTTTTTGCATTTCTCCGGAAATTCCATGTTTTACTCTGCAATTTCCGCCAACTTTGATACTTGCATTGAAGATTGATTCCTCAACTATAAGGTCTGCTTCTGTCTCAACTAAAAAGCCTGGATTAATTTTTCCATTGACTAAAATTGAAGATTCCGATTTAATGTTCCCGGTGGAGAGATCAATATCTTTATCAATTTTTATTATATTGTTGATTGAAACTTTATTAAATTCATCAAGTTCAACTATTCCATCTATTGCAGCTAAAACCTTTGATCCTTCTATTTTTAGATTTTTTCCAACTTTATAACCGGTATGAGGCTCAATAGGTGGTTCTATTTCGTTACCAAACACATCATACCCTTTCACAGGTTTCCTTCCTTCAATATATTCACCTATTTGCTCTCCCGCTTTTACATTGATAAATTTTTCTCTTTCTTTAAAATCTATTGAGCCATCATCTTTAAGTTTTCCTGCCTTTGCCGAAAGTCCAAAAAAAAGTTTTATTTCAGCTTCTCTTCCACTTACTGGCTCCACCCCCTTTGCAAGAAGTATGGTGATGCCATATCCTTTTACTGCAAAATTGAGAGCCTTCTGGATATTTTCTGTTGAAGTGTAATTTAATATCTTTTTATCTTTGATGATCTTTAATATATTGTCTATGACCAGGTAGCCAGGATCTTTACTATCTAATGGAGGTAATATAAGATAAGCATAAAGATCCTTTTTGAGAGTGACTATTGGATCTAAAATA
>Ga0208826_1000629_pt1 | contig 35031 bp, 31 predicted proteins | sample AD_UKC115_MetaG_FD_184451 | JGI IMG/M metagenome (GOLD analysis project Ga0208826, IMG submission 184451) | Active sludge microbial communities of municipal wastewater-treating anaerobic digesters from Hong Kong - AD_UKC115_MetaG (SPAdes)... | ecosystem: Engineered > Bioreactor > Anaerobic >...
GCAGGCGTTTGGTTTTTGCTTGCCTGTCCCCGCGGCGGTTGATTTTCGGACAAAAAAAGACCACCGGAAAAAACCGGTGGTCTTTTTGGTGCGGCAAACGGGACTTGAACCCGTACGTCGGTTGACACACGCCCCTCAAACGTGCCTGTCTGCCAGTTCCAGCACTGCCGCATGAATCAAGCGTATGTAATTATAACAATTCGAAACTTCAAAGTCAAGACCGTTTTTCGACCGACAGCAAAAAATCGTTTAGAAACCTTTTTCCGGGGAAAGATAAAAAAGGGCAATCCTTAATGGAAAATTTGGGAGGCGATACCATGGCGGGCAGGATGTTCGGCGCGTATCTCGGCATCCTTGCCGCGTTCGCGCTGCTGTTTATCAGGACCGCGGCCCTTGCCTCCGACCGTACGCTTTCGGATGCGGCCGCCTATCAGAGCACCAAAACCGTGCTGCTCTCCTCCTCGCGCGGCCTCATTTACGACCGGAATCTCGAGCCGCTGGCCGGCCGGGAGAGTACGACGGCCGCTGTGGTTTTTCCCGGAGAGGCATCTCCGACCGTTCTGGAGAAGCTGCTCTCCGGCGACAGCCTGCTCGCGGCGATGCGCAGCAGGCTTCCGTTCCTCACGGCGGCGAAACTGCCGGAGTCGGAGGGCGTCTATTTTTTTGAGCAGCCGGTTCGCTATGCGGAGGATCAGACGGCCGTCCATCTGATCGGCTATCTGGATGGAAACGGCGCCGGCGTCTACGGAGTTGAAAAGGCCTTCGACGGCCTGCTTTCCGGCGCCGGGCCATCCGTCTCCGTCACATACAGCACCGACGCCTACGGAAATCTGATCGGCACGCCCTCGGTCGACGCCAAGCATGCGGACGGCGGCAAAGACGCGGCCGTGGTGCTCACAATCGATACGCAGATCCAGCGGATTGCGGAGGCGGTGCTCAAGGAACATCTTGAGAAGGGCGCCGCGGTGGTCATGGATGTGCACACCGGAGATCTGCTGGCCTGCGCCTCGGTGCCGGAGTTTGACCCGGATAACCCGGCCGCCTCGCTCTCCGATGAAAACGCTCCGTTTCTCAACCGGGCGTTTTCCGCCTACGCGGTCGGCTCGACCTTCAAGCTGGTGGTCGCGGCCGCGGCGCTGGAGAGCGGGATCTCCCCGGATTACAAGGTCTACTGCTCCGGTGCGGTCGATGTGGATGGGCAGGTCTTTCACTGCCACTGGACCACCGGCCACGGCGAGCTCGATATGGCGACCGCGATGAAATACTCCTGCAACCCCTATTTCATCACGCTGGCGCAGGAGGTCGGCGGCGAAAAGATCCTCGAAATGGCGCAGAACCTTGGCTTCGGCTCGCCGTGCGACTTCTGGGACGGGCTCGGCGCTGCCGCCGGAACCCTGCCGACGGAGACGGAGATTCAAAATCCGGCGGAGCTCGCGAGCTTCGCCTTCGGGCAGGGAAAGCTGAGCGCGACGCCGGTGCAGCTCGCGGCGCTGATTTCCGCCGCCGCGAACGGGGGAGAGGCCGTCACCCCGCGGCTCGTCAAGGGGATTTACGACGCGGACGGCACCTATACCGAGACCACTTCCTACGAGCCGAATCCGGTGATGAGCGCCCAAACCGCCGCGCTGCTGCGGGAGATGGCGAAGGGCGTCCTTGAGGAGGAGGCCATTTCCGCCGCGATGCCGGCATCGGGCGGCGGGGGAGGCAAAACCGCCTCGGCGCAGACCGGGCAGTACGACGAAACCGGCGCGGAGATCATCGAGGCGTGGTTTATCGGCTATTTCCCGGCCGAGGAGCCGGAGTACGCCGTCGTGGTTCTCGCGGAGGACGCGGAATCGGGGACGTACGATGCCGCGCCGCTTTTTAAGGAGATTGCGGATCGGATCAACGCGCTCGGCGAAAAATAACCGGTTTTTGCAGGAATTTTTGACGGAACGTAAATTCAGCGTGAAATACTTGTTCTGCGGCGGGAAATATGGTATGATAACTTTATCCTTGAGCAGAATTTGACGAGGGAGGCCGGCGTATGAAACTTGCGGCGATGATCGGAATCATGAGGGCGTGCGTCGGCGCTTACGACCACTATCAGGACGAAAAAAATCTGCTCAGTGAAAAGCTGAGGAACACACGCAGAAAACTGAAAGGTGGCAATTCTATGAAAACAATCGGTATCATTGTCGGAATCGTCTCCCTGATTATCGCAGGTGCCGCCGCAGCGTATTTCCTTTCCAAGAAGTGCGGCCGCTGCTGTGGGGACGAGGATCTCTACGACGATTTTCCGGAGGAAGAGATCGCAACCGACGCGGACGAGCCTGCCGCGCCGAAGGAAGAAGAAACTCCCGCTGTGGGGACTCCCGCTGCGGAGGAGACGGCCGAATAAGGCAGGAAAAAAACAAAACAAGCCGGCGCGGAAGTGCGTTTTGTCATGCGGCAGACGGGTCCTGTGCGACAAATTACCGTGAACCATGTCAGGCGGGGAACCGAGCAGCATTAAACGGTGGATTTGGGTGCCGCAGATTCATCTGTGTGCCGCATGACAAAACGCAGGTCTGCGTCATTTTTATCGCCGAAAGGGGGCCCGGCAGTGTATCAGGCGCTGTATCGCAAATACCGCCCGCGCAGGTTTGACGACGTGGCCGGGCAGGAACATATCACCTCTATCCTTGCGCGCGAGGTCGCGGAGGGCACATTTGCCCACGCCTATCTGTTTACCGGCAGCCGGGGCATCGGCAAGACCACCTGCGCGAAGATTCTCGCCAAGGCGGTCAACTGCCCGGAGGGAAAAGACGGCGAGCCCTGCGGCGTCTGCCCGATCTGCCGCGGCATCGACGAGGGCTCGGTTCTCGACGTCGAGGAGATCGACGCCGCGACGAACCGCAACATCGACGACATCCGCAGCCTGCGCGACGAGGCGGGGTTCACGCCCGTTCTGGCAAAATACCGCGTTTACATCCTTGACGAGGCCCATATGCTGACCCGCGAGGCCGCGAACGCGCTCTTAAAAATTCTGGAGGAACCTCCGGAGCACGTGATCTTCATTCTGGCGACCACCGAGCCGCATAAACTCCCGGCAACCATCGTCTCCCGGTGCCTGCGCTTCGATTTCAAACGCCTCACCCCGCAGGCCATCGCCGAGCGCGTGGGCTACGTCTGCGGCGAAGAGGGCATGGAGATCGACGGCGAGGCGGCGCTCCTGATCGGCAAGCTCGCCGACGGCGGCATGCGCGACGCGCTCTCGCTGCTCGACGTCTGCCGGGCGGCGGGCGGGCGCATCACGGTCGACACGGTCACAAAATGCGCCGGGCTCTCCGGCCACGACCATCTTTTCGCCCTGGCGGAGAAGGCGGCCGGGAAGGACGTTCCCGGGATGCTCCGGTCACTCGAAGAGATCTACGCCGGTTCCGCGGATGCCTCCCGGCTCTGCGACGAGCTGATCGGCCACTTCCGCAACCTGATGGTCGCCTCGGCCGTGCCGGGGGATTCCGCGGTGCTCAAGGTTTCGGCCGGCGAGCAGGAGCGCCTGATTGCGCAGGCAAAGCGCCTGACGCCGCAGATGATCTTCTACGCGATCTCCGTGCTGCAGGATACGGCCGCGAGGATGGGCAAAACCACCTCGAAGCGGCTCGAGCTGGAGCTCGCCCTGGTGAAGCTGTGCAGCCCGGACCTCTCCGATTCACCGGAGGCCATGCTCGCGCGGATCGACCGGCTGGAGCGGGAGGTCGCGCTGCTGAAAGCAGGTTCGGCGTCCGCCGCGAATGCGGATCCGCCGGAGAAAAAATCACGAAAAAAGAGCCCGGAGCCGAAAGAACCCGAAGCGGACCTGTCGGAGACGGAAGAAGAACCGGAAGCGGAGACGGCGGCACCGGAGACGGGCAGCCTGCCGGCGATGGCGAAGGCACCCCCGGCGGATGCGCCGTGCCTTTTCTCCCTGTGGGAAGAGGTGCTCGCAAAGATTCAGGCCCGGAGCCCGATGATTTTTTCGTTCCTCGCCAATTCGGAGGCGTATCTTTCCGAAAACAGGGTGCTCATAGACGCAAGGAACGAAACCTTTATCCCGTACATGCAGCGCAACGAGGACGCCCGCAGCGTCATTAAAGACGCGATCACGGAGGTCAGCGGCCGCCGCTACGGGATCGGGCCGTATAAAAAACCGGAGTCTGCGCAAAAACGCAGTACCCCGCTCGACGAAGTGCTCCGGCGTGCCGGGGCCGCGGATATTCCGGTGACAGTCAGATAAGTATCAAAAAAAGGACGGACAGAGAGTATGAAAGCAAGAATGCCCGAAGGGTTCGGCGGCGGCGCTCCTTCCAACATGCAGGGAATGCTTAAGCAGGCGCAGAAGATGCAGGAGATGATGGCGGATCTTCAGGAGGACCTGAACGCCCGCGAGTATGCCTTCACGGTCGGCGGCGGAATGGCCGCGATCCGGATCAACGGAAAGAAGGAGATTCTTTCCATCGAGCTCAAGCCCGAGATCGTGGATCCGGAGGATATCGAGATGCTGCAGGATATTCTGGTCGCCGGCGTCAACGAGGCAATTTCCGGCGTCGAAAAGACGAACGAGGAAGAGATGGCGAAGCTGACCGGAAGCATGAAGGTGCCCGGCCTCGGCCTCTGAGCCATGGGATACAATCTGCTGCCGCTGGCGAAGCTGACCGAGCATTTCGAGCGGCTTCCCGGCATAGGAAAAAAGAGCGCGCAGAGGCTGGCGTTCCATATTCTCCGCATGCCGGAGGAGGAGGCACGCGACTTCGCAGGCGCGATCCTTGAGGCGCGGGAAAAGATCGGCTACTGCAAAATCTGCCGGAACCTGACCGACGGCGACTGCTGCCCGATCTGCTCCGATCCGACGCGCGACGAGACGACGATCTGTGTCGTCGAGGACCCAAAAGATGTCATTGCTTTTGAGCGCACGAAGGAGTATCATGGGCTGTACCATGTTCTCGGCGGGCTCATTTCCCCGATGGACGGCATCGGCCCGGAGGCGCTCAGTATCAAGGAACTGATGGCGCGCCTCGGAGACGGCAAAGTCAGGGAGGTCATCATGGCCACGAACCCGACCGTCGAGGGCGAGGCGACCGCCATGTATCTCTCCCGTCTGCTCAAGCCGCTCGGCGTGCTCGTGACAAGGCTCGCCTACGGCATCCCGGTCGGCGGGAGCCTTGAATATGCCGACGAGGTGACGCTTTACCGCGCGCTCGAGGGCAGAAATACCATGTAAAAAATTCCGGAGGCAAAGATGAATCTTCACGGCCTGACAGACGGCAAAAACAGAAAACAGTTTCTTCGCTTCTGCTTGATCGGCGTGCTCAACACGGTGGTCGACTACGCCGTATTCTCGGCCGTGGGCCTCTTTTCTCCGAATATTTACCTCGCCCAGACCTGCGGCTACGCGGCGGGCGTATTCAACAGCTACACCCTCAACCGGAAGTGGACCTTCGACACGCAGGGGAAGTTTTTCTCCCCGGAGCTCGTCAGGTTCATCGTGGTCAATCTGGTCTCCTATGCGGCCTCGCTCGGGGCGCTGTGGCTTCTTGCGGATGTGTGGGGGCTCAACAAATATTTCGCCAAGATCCTGCTGGTCGGCGTGACGCTTGTCATTAACTTCGTGCTGAATCGGATCTGGGTCTTCGGCGGCGGGGAAGGAGGGCCCGACCTTGCAGAAAAACGAAATCAAGACGATCGCCCGCAATAAAAAGGCCTTCCACGACTACTTTGTGGATGAGACCTTCGAGGCGGGGGTCGAGCTCTGCGGCACGGAGGTCAAAAGCATCCGCGCCGGCGGCGTCAACCTCAAGGATAGCTGGTGCGAAGTCAAAAACGGCGAGATTTTCGTCAACGGCATGCACATCAGCCCCTACGAGAAGGGCAACATCTTCAACAGGGACCCGATGCGCACGCGCAGGCTGCTGATGCACCGGCGCGAGATCAGCAAGCTGTTTGGACTTATCCAGCAGCAGGGCATGGCCCTGATCCCGACGGAGCTGTATTTCAAGGGCTCGCGGGTCAAGATGGCGGTTTCGGTCTGCCGCGGCAAGAAGCTCTACGACAAACGCGAGGATCTCGCGGAGCGGGCGGCCAAAAGAGACATTGAAAGGAGCATGAAGGAACAGAGAGTATAAGCATACTCCCGCACCTTTTGCTATATATGGGGGCGTAAAGGTTTCGACGGGGATTCTGAAGTATGGATAGCGGGCAGAGGCGCCTACCCTCTATAAAATGGGCAAAAACAACAAACGCTAACGATAATTTAGCTTACGCGGCCTAAATAGGCCGTCGTCCGTCCCATGAGTACCGCGGCCTGGGAACGGGCGTGACTTAGCGGTGAACGTTGCAGGGAGGCTCCTCCGGCCTTGTAATGTATAAGGGGGATACTGAACCGGTAAGCCTGCCTGTCGGCGTGCCGGGGAGGGAATGCAAACGACAGGATGCGCCCGGAGAAGTTCTTATGGATGGATTTTCGGACGGGGGTTCGACTCCCCCCGCCTCCACCAGCAGGCTGAGCCTGCACACAATTCGCGCTCCTCACAATGTGGGGAGCCGTTTTTGTATGTGCCCGCGCCGAAGACCTGCCGTCCGGATTGTGCAAACGACACATTTTATAAAGCAAATGAAATGACCCGGACCTTCGCGGTTCGGGTCATTTTCTTCCCAAGGACCGGTACGTTTTTCTCTGCCTGACATCAGCATCCCACAAAGGGATATGTGCCGCCCAACTTTATGGAATGCGCAGGGAATGCCGCGGCAATAATAAAAAGAGAAGCGAAACGGAGATGAGAACCTTTGAATCAATCACTTTGGGAAGATACGGCAATGCTCCCGTTACTCGGCGTTTGTGATTACAACGGGAAAACCAACGCGGCGGGGAAAAAAGGAACCAATATGCCGCCGCGCTTTTCCCTTCGCACAGCATGCCGGAGGGACAGCTTTTTGCGAGTATCGGAGCCGCACTTTTTGACCTCATCACGCCGAAGCCGAAACGCTGCCCGCATCCCGGCTTCGCCCTCAGAGGTTACGATATCAAGCAAACGCGGGGCTGCTCCTGCCGCGGCACTCTGATTTGGACAAGCGAAAAGCTTGTCGGCGATCCGGAAGCGTGTGCTCCAAATGTCCGGTAAGTTCAGCGGATATTATTTTAAACACCAGAAAAACGGGCGGACAGTCGCGTTTATTCCGGGCGTATCGGACGACGGTGCATTCATACAGATGATAACGGATCACCGCTCCTATCATTTTGCGTTTCCTTCGGCCGTGATGGGCAGGAAAATAGCCATCGGTAAAAACCGATTTTCCACGGAAGGGATCCATATCGATCTGCCTGGGATCCGGGGGAATATTTCGTATTCAGACGTTATGCCGCTAAAGTCGGATATCATGGGGCCGTTTCGTTTCTTCCCGATGGAGTGCAGGCACAAGATTTTGAGTATGCGCCACAGACTGAACGGCTGGCTGAGGATTGGAAACGAGATATATGATTTCGAAAACGGCACCGGATACATCGAGGGTGACAGCGGAAAATCGTTTCCAAAAAAATATGTTTGGATTCAGGCAAACGATTTTGCGGGCGGCGGCAGCGTTATCATGTCGATCGCGGAAATACCTTTCTGCGGTTTTCATTTTGAAGGCTGTATTTGCGTTGTTATGAAAGACGGGAAGGAATACCGCCTTGCAACTTATCTCGGCGCAAAAGCGGAATTAAGCAAAAAATCCATCATTGTATGTCAGCACGGTCTCAGGCTTGAGGCGGATATTTTGTCCGGCGGCACGGGGTTTCCTCTCGTGTCGCCGCGAGACGGAAAACTGAGCGGTATTACCAGGGAGAATAACAATGCAAAGATCCTTTTTCGGCTGTCCTATAAAGGCAAAGAGATATGCGAACTTCTAAGCGCAAACGCCGGGTTCGAATGCGTGGGATATCTTCCGGCGTAGGAGCCGGACAGGGTAACTGCGTGAATACGGAATCCGCATCCAAAGCGGGCAAACGATACAATTTATAAAGACCATAAAAGGACTCAAACCACAATGGTTTGAGCCCTTTTATTATGCTGTTTTTTATGGTATACTCGGTCCGGATTATTTATAAAATGACAGGGAGGAACAAAAATGAAAATTCAGGATGTTCCATTTTGTACCGTCGATTGGGATGCAATACAACCAACCATACATCCGGGCATCACCGGAGAGGCCTATTGGCGTACCTTTGAAATGGGGAATATAAGAGTACGTATGGTTGAATACACACCCGGGTATTTTGCCGATCACTGGTGCAAACGCGGGCATGTTCTTTTTGTTTTGGAGGGTGAATTGGTAACCGAACTTGAAGACGGCAGAGAATTCAGGCTGACGCCTGGAATGAGCTATCAGGTTGCCGAAGATATCAATCCGCATCGTTCCCATACGGAAAAGGGCGCGAAACTTTTTATTGTGGACTGACAGTTTGGGCACAGTCGGAAATCCGCATCTGAATTGAGCAAATGATACAAGTAAAAGCAAGGTAAAAGGGCTGAACCACAAGGGTTCAGCCCTTTTGTTTTTATCCGCAGCGGAGCCTGAATCCGGGCGGAGCGGACGGCGCCCCTCCGGCCTCCCGCGGCCATGCGCTGCCCGAACCGGAGCATACGGCCGTTGTGCGGCCCCGCGTGCCCGTTTGATGGACGCCCCGGCATCGCTTAGGGGACAAAAAATACGCCGCCCAAACTTTTGGGCGGCGTATTTTTACTATGGAAAGTCGGGCTGCCGGTTTTTCCATCTCCGGCGCGGCCATGCGCCGTTCTGTTTTTATTTTGCGGCCCGGCCGGGGTTCTCCGGCTGAGCATCACCGGCTCCGTCGTCGTCTTTTTTGAGCACGCCCGTTTCCGCCACGCCGCCGTCCGGCTTTTCAGAAATGTTCCGCTCCGCGCGCCGTGCATCCTTCCGCCTTTCAACCAGCAGGAAGATGCTCCAGAAGGTCACTCCGCTCAGCGCGGTGAAGCCGACGATATAGAGAGCAATTTTCCATTCCTCAAAGGCGTTTTTGAGCGCCGTGCGGGTATCGGAAGCCGCCCCGCCGTCCGCATTTTCAGCCAAAGACGAGCCGCCCGAAGCTGTCTCTTCTCCGGAGGCCGCCGTCACCGGCAGAGAGAAAAGCACGATAAGGGCCATAAAAAGAGCCGCCATCCTTTTTCGGGCCATCCCGGAAAACTTCCATTTCCGCATTTGATACGCTCCATTCCTTACTTCCGGCCCGGCCAGTCTGTCCGCCGAAACCGTCATTCTATTATTATAGAAATATTTCCCAATAACTTCAATATAAAACGGATATGATACGATTTCTTTACCGCTTTTTAAAGCTTCCTTTCCGGTTTGGGCAGGAGACAAAGCGGCCCCTGCCGGAGACGGCGCCAAACGGGGGAGCAAAAAGCCGGCGTTTTCCATTTTTTTTGTTCCGGACTTGTTATTTTTTCGGTGCCATTATAGAATGAGGAAGAAAGGAACTCCCGTTTTTTAAGGAAAAGACCGCCCATGCGTCTCCAGACAGGGGACGGCTCCATGACGGCGTGGATCCGGCAGAGCGATCCGCGCCTTGCAGGGAAGGCCGCCCGAATACGACTCCGGGATATGTATGAACATGAGAGAAGGGTGACGAAATGAAGCAGCAGATCCTCGCGCAAATTGCAGACAGACTTTCCGCCCTCGGCATTTCCGCCCGGTATGGTACGGGCACCGATATCTCGATTGCCGAAAACTTTTTTGACGCCAACTGGGGAACGGGATCGAAAAAGATTGACTACGAGGCATCGGTTTTTCTCGATGAGCAGAAGCAGACGGCATTCATGTACGAAAAGACGACGGAGACGGGCCGGGGCCTCAGCTTCGGCAGCGATGAAGAGACCTCCTTCCAGTCGGGGAAAACGCTCTTCCGCAAGGTCAAAGGTGTGCGCTGCGGGCCGGATGGGCGGAGCGTCGAATACAATCTCGACCTCGGCGCGATCCCCTCGGCCGTTAAGGAGACCGCGAAGCAATTCGGCTGGAGCTTCAAGACGGTTTTGAAAAAGGAAAAAGCAATGTATCCCGCCGGATATATGCCGGCGGCGGCTCCTGCTGTGGCAGCTCCGGCTGTGGCGGCTCCGGCTGCGGCAGTTCCGGCGGCGGCAGTTCCGGCGGCGGTGCCTGCGCCGGAAGCATCTTATGTGCCGATTGTTTCCCCGTCTGCGGACGTATCGTCTGCGGACGTATCGTCTGCGGACGGAGGGAAGCGGGCCTTCTGCACCAACTGCGGCGCGCCGCTCGCCCCGGGGGCAGCCTTCTGCACCGTCTGCGGCAGGCCGGTCAAATCCGTGCCCGAAACCGGCGTTCCTGTCGTTTCGACAGGCGTTCCTGACGGGAGGGCAGGCGGGTATGCCGCACCGGCCGCTTCCTATCACACGCCTGCGCCGGCTTACGGGCAGGCGGCTCCGGGAGCATCCGTACCGAAAAAGCGGCGCGGAACCTGGCAGCTTATTGCCATGGGCGTGCTCGCGGTACTCTTCGCAGCGGTCTATGCGCTGGCCGGCGTGGGCTTTCTGGGCTGGATGTTTTTCCTGATCGTGATTGCCGCCGACGTTTTCCTCTTTTTCCGCCTGCGGGGCGGGAAGGTCGTCGCCGGAATCGCGCTTCTGGCCGTATCGGCGGTCGTGCTGTTCCTTGGGCTGGCATTTGCGGCCGGTCCCTCCGGCGATCATCCGGAGCAGACGGGCGGCATCCCTACGCAGGATATACCGGATGCCGTTCAGGAGCCCGCCGCGGAGATCACCTTCTCCAAAACCTATCCGCTGGACAACGGCGGAAGCCTCCTGGCCGAGATCGTGACGACGGACTTGGGCAAATATGAGGTCACGCTGACGCTGACGGTGCCGAATACGATCCTGCCGGAAGATTTTCTGCTGAGCGGCGAAGGCGGCTATTTTGAGTACGAAGGTGCCACGCTTCAGGAAATGGAGTTTATCGAAGCGTTTCTCTGCGACACGGAGGGGGCTACCTTCTATTCCAACAGCTCGCTCGGCCCGGCCTACACGGAGAACGGGCTGGCCGAGGAATCCTCGACCTTTCTGGCACTGACAGGGCACACGGCGGAGGAACTCCGGGCGTTCGCCGAAACCTATGATGAGATAAACGTGTTTCGCTACCGCGCCTCGGAGGTCGGCATCCGGGATTTGCAGGCCACGGAGGTAAACGGATACACGAGCTATACCTACGGCTACAACTCCGAGCGGGCCTTCAATCTTCACCCGTCCCTGCTGGAGGTCGTGATCCCCTGGGACGATATCTTTGCGGAATCGGGCATCGCGTGAGCTTCTCCGGGAACAGGGCATTTTCTTTGAATAAAAGAATTAACCGTCCGGAAACGGCCCCGACCGGCGAACCTACCCTATGCGAGAGACTTTTTTTCATCGGGAAAGATATGAATTTTTGAAAAAACACAGCGGAAAGGCGGATCGGCATGAGACGAAAAGACAGAGAGGTCACCGAAGCGGATCAGATCGACGCGGCCGTCCGGTCGTGCGACTGCTGCCGGGTGGGATTTGCGGACGAGGGTACGGTATATATCGTGCCGCTCAATTTCGGCTATTCCACGTCGGAAGGTGGGCGGGTCTTTTATTTCCACGGCGCTTCGGAGGGCAAAAAGATGGATTTGATCCGGAAAAACCCGGATGTCGGGTTTGAGCTGGATACCGGCCACGGGCTCTCCCTCTCCGAAACGGGCTGCGGGTGCTCCTTCCGCTTCCGGAGCGTGATCGGCCGGGGAAAGGCCGCGCTCGTGGAGAATCCGGAGGAGAAGCTCGCGGCGCTGCGAATCCTGATGGAGCAGTATGGCGGCAAAAGGGACTGGACCTTTGACGAAAATGTCGTGCGCCATACCGCCGTATGGAAGCTCACCGTGGAGGAGATCTCCTGTAAGCAGCACGACTGACGGGCCGCCTTTTTTCTGCCGCGTCTCCGCTGCCGCACGGATGTGCCTTTGGGAGGCAAAATGCGGCCCGGATGCGCGGGCCCTGCCGTCTTGCGCGGCGGGCGGGAACAGGGAGCCGGGCCGCTCCGATCGATCATGACGGTCCGTGACGGGCCGGAACCGAGGTCTGAAATGAAAAAAGTAAAAATTACCGTGCTCAAAAAAGAATTTGATCCCGTGCTCGCGGAGGAGTACCTGACCGACGGCAGAGAGGCCGGCGCGTGCCCTCTGCTGAAGGTGGGCGACGAATTTCTCTACGAGGGCGGCGCGGAGATGCCGGCGGGATTCTGCCCGTGGGCGTGGATCGACATCTATCATGGCGTGAGCGCCCTATCCGCAGGCGCCTCCTTTGCGCCGTGGAACAGCAGGGAGGGCGAGCAGATCCTCTGCTGCACCGACGGTATCCGCCCGGTCGTCTTCCGCGTGGAAGCGCTCGGCGAGTAACAGGCCCGGGGTCGGGCACAACGATCCCGATGGTCATTTGAGAAAGAGGGCGAAGGATGAAGCGGCTTTTGTTTTTATTGATGGCGGCGGCGGTTCTCGCGGCCTTCTCCGGCTGCGGCGGCTCTCCGAATTCGGATTCCGGACCAGGCAGCTCCGGAGAAAGTTCCGGCCCGGATGCGGAGACCGCAGCGGAGCTGCTGCAGGTGCTTGACGATTTCCGCGTCTATTACAACGGCTTTTACGAAAAGGCCGCGGCGCCCTCCGACGAGGAATTTTACGGAGGCCCCGGACTTTTGCTTGTCACGCGGGAGGACGAGGCCGACACGGTGCGGTTTCTGGAGGAGCGTGCGCTGGAATCCGGAGACGGGGAGCTTCCCTCTCTCTGCGGCGATCTGGCCGCGACGTATGCGGAGATTCACGCCTTCCCAGCCGACACCAAGCAGGAGGAGTACGCCGATTTTTGCGCGCGTCTCTATGCGCAGATGGAGCGGCTCGCCGGCTATCTCGGCGAAAGCATGCCCGAGGAGGTTTTGCCTCTGCCGGAGCCGGAGACCGTATCCGCCCCGGAATCCGCCATAGAATCCGCGGGCGAGCCTTCGGCGGCAGAGCCGGGGAACGGCGAGACCATCCCCGACAGCCGCTGGGATTCCGACGACGGCTACACGCTGATCTTCTATAACGGGCAGGCCTATCTCGGCACGACGTTTGAGAGCGACGAGACCATCCTCTCGGAGGGACAGGCCGCAACCTATGAGATTCAGGAAGGCACCATCCGCTTTCAGGCGGTGGGTGATCCGCGCACGGCTGCTTTCAGCTATGACGGCAGCACGATGACGGATACCAACGGCGAGATGTTTGAGCTCGGCTCCACATTTACAGAAAGTTATGGACTTGCCTGAAGCCGACAGGCCGGCAGACGCCCGGAAATGGTTCCGGGCGTTTTTTGTCGGTTTTGTGAGGGGCAGAGGAAAAGATCGGAAACCTGAAAATAAAAAATATGCAGCTTTTAAATTTCAAAATTTCAGTATGAGCTCCAAAAAGGAAAAACTTCCTGCTTTTTCTGCCGGAAAACGGAATGGAAGAAAGGCTTTGGAAAGCGCTTTGTCCGATGCCTTCCATTTTTTCGCTTTGGCAGATATTGCATTTGAAACGGGAAAAGAAAGGTGTTATGCTGACAGCAGCATTCGCGATGCAATCTTTTTTACAGGAGGTATAAACATGTTCTGTTTTGGAAATTATTGCTCTAACGGAAATTGTGCCGATCTTTGGCAGCTTCTCTGCTCTTACTTTGGTCGTTGCTGCGGCGGCTGCTGAAAAAAACATCCCATCCGTCAAATGACGGAATCGAAAAAACAACCGGCTGGTCTGGATCAGGTCAGCCGGTTGCTGTTAATCGTCCGAAATTTTGAAACCCGGGCCCGTGCCTCTTGGGCCGAAAGGTCCGGCTCCCGCAAGACGGAGACGGCGCGGTCCCCCGAAAAGGAATGGTGATAACGATGAAAAAAATTCTGGCGGCGTGTATCGCGCTGTTTTTGCTTCTGGCCAGCATGATTCCAGCCATGGCGGCGACGGGTACCACATATACCGTGGCGTCGGGCGACACCATGTGGAAGATCGCAGTGAAATATCAGGTCGGCTGCAGCGAGCTGATCGCCGCAAACTCACAGATCAAAAATGCCGATTTGATCTATCCCGGCGACGTGCTGACGATTCCGGGCACCGATACGGCGGTGCGCGCCTATGAAAAAGAAGTGATCCGCCTCGTCAACGAGGTCCGTGTCAAAAACGGGCTCAAGGCGCTGACCGAGAACTGGGAGCTTTCCCGCGTGGCCCGCTACAAATCGCAGGACATGCATGACCTCAAGTATTTCTCCCACACGAGCCCGACCTACGGCTCGCCGTTTGAGATGATGAAGGCCTTCGGCCTCACCTACCGGACCGCCGGTGAGAATATCGCCATGGGCTATGCGACGCCGCAGGCGGTCGTCAACGCCTGGATGAACTCCGCCGGCCACCGCGCAAATATCCTCAACGCCTCCTATACACAGATCGGCGTCGGATATGTCGCCGGCGGCAGCTACTGGACCCAAGAGTTTATCGGCTGAGCCGGATTCCATAAAAAATAGCATGAGCATCGGCGCTTTTGCTTTTACATAAGCCGCCTGCCCATGAAGATCCCCCGGGCCGCCGCCTTCCGCAGGCGCGGAACCGCGGCACGGGGCATACGAAATAAAAAAAGCTGAGACCCCGGAGAAAATCCGCGGTCCCAGCTTTTTTCTTTTTCTTTCCGGCGGTGCAGAGAAAGGAGAATCCGCACAGCCGGGGCGTGCCGAGTCCTGCTTACATGGCCTCGTACTGCGTGCGGATGGCCCGCAGGAACGCGGCGGTATCCACGCAGGAGACGTCGTCCCCCTCGCTGATCTCCGCGAGATCCTTTGTCATAATGCCGCTTTCGATGGTTGCGAGCGCGGCGGCCTCGAGCTTTTTGGCAAACGTGCAGAGCGCCGCGTTTTCGTCGAGCTCGCCCCGTTTGCCCAGCGCACCCGTCCAAGCGAAGAGGGTGGCGATGGGGTTCGTCGAGGTGCTCTCGCCCTGCAGGTAGCGGTGGTAGTGGCGGGTGACGGTGCCGTGGGCGGCCTCGTACTCAAAATTCCCGTCGGGGCTCACGAGGCAGCTCGTCATCATCGCCAGCGACCCGAAGGCCGTGGAGACCATATCGCTCATCACGTCGCCGTCGTAGTTCTTGAGCGCCCAGACGAAACCGCCCTCGCTGCGGACCACGCGCGCCACGGCGTCGTCGATCAGCGTGTAGAAATAGGTAATGCCGGCCTTCTCAAATTTCTCCTTGTATTCTTCGTCGTAAATCTTCTGGAAAAGGAGCTTGAAGGTCTGGTCGTACTGTTTGGAGATCGTATCCTTGGTCGAGAACCAGAGATCCTGCCCGACCGAGAGGGCGTATTCGCAGCATGCCCGCGCGAAGGAGATGATCGAGCTGTCCTTGTTGTAAAGGCCCTGCAGCACGCCGGGGCATTCGTAGTCGTAGATGGTCTGGCGTACCTCGGGGCCGCCGTCCGCAGGCGTAAACAGCAGTTCCGCCTTCCCCGGGCCGGGGACGCGGTACTCGGTCGCCTTGTAGACGTCGGCATAGGCGTGGCGGGCCACGGTGATGGGCTTCGTCCAGGTGCGGATATAGGGTCTGATCCGGCTCGTGAGGATGGCGGCGCGGAAGACCGTGCCGTCGAGCGCGGCACGGATCGTGCCGTTGGGGCTCGGCCACATTTTTTTGAGGCCGAATTCCTCCACGCGCTGGGCATTGGGCGTGATGGTGGCGCACTTGACGCCGACATGATATTTCTTGATAGCCTCGGCCGCCTCCGCAGTGATCCGGTCGTCGGTCTCGTCTCGCTTCTGGATGCCGAGGTCGTAATATTCGGTATTGAGCTCCACATAGGGCTCGAGCAGCTCTTCTTTGATCATCTTCCAGATCACACGGGTCATCTCGTCCCCGTCGATCTCCACGATGGGGTTCATCCGGATCCTATCCATATCTGTGGTTCCTTCCTTGTACGTTTTTCTGAGGAGTGCGGGCGCTCGTCCGCCGGAGCGGGAATGTGCGGGCGGCGGAAAATACGGTTCGTCTTTTTTATATCTTTTTCTGCGCGGCGTAGAAATTCAAAGGCGGCCGTCGAGCGGAATCTGCCGCTCGTCGTCCGCCGGAGCGGGAATGTGCGGCGGCGGAAAATACGGTCCGTCTTTTTTATATCTTTTTCTGCGCGGCGTAGAAATTCATCAGGCAGCCGTCGAGCAGAATCTGCCGCTCGTCGTCCGTCAGGGCGGAGATGTGCAGCGTGATGGGCACAGCCTTTTCCGGCGTGACAACGGCGGCCGGGAAATCCGCGGCACCCGATGCAAGCAGGCTCCGCACGCCGGGGATGAACAGATAGTCGCCCGGCTGGTAGTCGAAGGGCACGTCTTTGTCTATGGTGAAGGGCAGCATGCCCCAGTTGATGCAGTTGGAACGGTAGCGCTTGGTGGCGTACTCATAGCAGAGGTTGGCGCAGCCGCCCAGAACCTTCTGGCAGGAGGCGGCCTGCTCTCTCGCGGAGCCGTCGCCGGGCTTTGTGCAGAAGATGGCGGAGCCGACCTGCGTCTTTTCGAGGAGATCGGGATCGGCACCGGCGCGTTTGAGCACGTCCCGCAAGTCCTCCGGAGCATGGCCGGCGGCGCGGGCGGCCTCCTTCTCCCGGATCGCCTTGGCCCGGCCCACATAGTTGGGGTCGCGGCGGGAGAGCGTGAATTCGGCGAGCCGGAGCGGATTGGAACGGTAGCTGGAGGTCTCGCCGGAGGGGATCAGCTCGTCGGTCGTGGTGACCTCATCGTGGATGACACTCGCGAGCCCAATCAGCAGGTTTTCGCCGAGAGACGGGAACTTCGGCCATTCCGCGATGTTGGGGCCATATTGCAGCTCCGTTTCCGGGTTGGGGCTGCCCCAGCCGAAGTAGACCCGCTTTTCGTACACGCCGGAGTCGAAGCCCGGCACATGCGGGGCAGGCGGCGTATAGTCCACCTCCGCCGCGGAGGTGAGCATGCCGTGGTTACGGGCGGTGGCGGCGATGCTGCGGGCGTCCATGAGCATCACGGCGGCAAGCTGGCCCTCGCCGGGCTTGGAGCCCTCGCGGTTCGGAAAGTTTCTGGTGGTGTGGCGGATGGAGAGGCCGTTGTTGGCCGGTACATCCCCGGCCCCGAAGCACGGCCCGCAGAAGCAGGGCTTGAAGAGCGCGCCGCTCTCGAGCAGCCGCTGCTGGATGCCGTTTTTGAGCAGTTCCAGATTGACCGGCATGCTGGAGGGGTAGACGGAGAGCGAAAAATTGCCGCTTCCGGTGCCGCAGCCTTCAAGAATGGCGGAGGCCTCGGCGATGTTGTCGTACATACCGCCGGAGCAGCCCGCGATTTCACCTTGGTCGACCCAGAGCCTGCCGTCCCGGATTTTTTCGGTCAGGTGAAGGGAGGCCTTCCCGCCGAGCTGCTCCTCGGTGCGCTTCTCAACCGCGCGAAGGATGTCGCCGGGGTTCTCTATAAGCTCCCGGAGAGTGACGGCCTCGGAAGGATGAAACGGCAGGGCCGCCATCGGCTCGATGGTGGAAAGGTCGATTTCGATCATGGCGTCGTAGTAGGCGCCCTCCGCAGGGGCGAGGGATTGATACTCTTCGGCGCGGCCGTGGACGGCGAGATACTCCTCCACGGCGCCGTCGGTCGCCCAGACGGAGCTTAAGCAGGCGGTCTCCGTGGTCATCACGTCGATGCCGATGCGAAAATCCATCGGCAGCTTCGCAACGCCCGGGCCGGCAAATTCAAGAATGCGGTTCTTCGCAAGGCCGTTTTTATAGACGGCGCCGCACAGAGCGACGGATACGTCCTGCGGCCCGACCCCGTGGCCCGGCTCGCCCGTCAGATAGACGAGTACCACCTGCGGCGCGGGCACGTCATAGGTATTTTCCAGAAGCTGTTTGACGAGCTCCGGGCCGCCTTCGCCGACGCCGAGCGTGCCCAGTGCGCCGAAGCGGGTGTGACTGTCGGAGCCGAGGATCATCTTCCCGCAGCCGGCGAGCATTTCGCGGGCGTACTGGTGGATAACCGCAAGGTTCGCCGGCACATAGATGCCGCCGAATTTTTTTGCCGCCGAGAGCCCGAAGACGTGGTCGTCCTCATTGATTGTGCCGCCCACCGCGCAGAGGCTGTTGTGGCAGTTCGTCAGCACGTAGGGCAGAGGGAACCGCGTGAGTCCGCTCGCCTTTGCCGTTTGAATGATTCCCACATAGGTGATGTCGTGGGAGATCAGGCTGTCGAAGCGGATGCGTAGGGTGTCCCCGCCGCCGGAGCGGTCGTGCCCGCGCAGAATGGAGTAGGCGATGGTCTTCTCCCGTGCGGGGAGATCCGCCGCGGGAACCTCGGCCGTAGCGGCTTCGGCCGTAACGGCTTCGGCCGTAGCGGCTTCGGCCGTAACGGCTTCGGCCGGCGTCCCGTTTCGCCAATAGACGCCTTTTTCGTGTAACGTGATCATATCGGCCTCCGAATATCTGTAAAGATTGCTTTTGCTTTCGTTTTATTATACCATAACGCGACAGCGTGGTGGTATCCATTGGCCATCGCCGCGGGCGGAGCGCCGCGGGCGGAGCGCCGCGGGCGTAGCGCCGCGGGCGGGCCATAGAATTAGAGTATTATAGCCGCCTTGCGGTTCCTGCCGCTATTTTACCATGAGTTCCGCCGGATGAACAGCCAAACTTTCTCCGGCACTTCATGACCGGAGATGGAAACCGCGCCGCGGCCTTCCTACGGATATTATACCATATGAATTTTGACTGGCAAGAGAAATGCATTCGGAGCAAACGGAATTTTCACATTGCTGTTTAAAAGAGAGAAAACATGGTGATATTTGTATGAATTTGCAAAAATAAAAATGGGACTTGCAAATCCCGCGGATATCGGGTACAATAGCAATCAATTCCAGAAATGGGAGTACAAAATAAAAATGGCTGGAGGGCGCGTAACGATGATCTATGACACGGGCTTGCCGGTGGCCTATGCTGCAAGAATTGCCGACAGTGTGCGCGAGGAATATACGATAGATAAGAAGTTGGTCACGGACGAGGGCGTCAAGCGCGGTCTCCGGAACGCCGACGGCACGGGCGTGCTGGCGGGCATCACCCGCATCGGCAGCGTGATGGGCTACTATGTGGAAGACGAGATGCGCGTGCCGATGGAAGGCAAGCTCTACTACCGCGGCATCGACGTGGAGGAGATTGTGGCCTCCAACCGGAAAAACAGCGTCTTCGGGTATGAGGAAGTGGCCTACCTGCTGCTGATGGGCAAGCTGCCGACCGCCCGGGAGATTCAGGATTTCGACGCGGTGCTCTCCAAGGCGCGCGTCCTGCCGGAAAATTTCACCGAGGATATCATCATGCGGGCGCCCAGCGCCAACATCATGAATAAGCTCGCAAACTGCGTGCTGGCGCTTTACAGCTACGATCCCAACCCCGAGGACAATTCGCTGGAAAACATGCTCCGCACCTCCATCGAGCTGATCGGGCGCCTGCCGGTGCTCGTCGCGAATTCCTATGCGGTGATGCGCCACCATTATCAGGAGCAGTCCCTGTATATCCACCAGCCCAAGGAGAACCTCTCGCTCGCGGAGAACTTCCTGCGCATGGTTCGCCCGGATAAACAGTATACCGACGAGGAGGCAAAGCTCCTCGATACCATGCTGGTGCTCCACGCGGAACACGGGGGCGGCAACAACTCCGCCTTCGTCTGCCGGGCGCTTTCAAGCTCCGGGACGGATACCTACAGCGCGATCGCGGGCGCACTCGGCTCCCTCAAGGGCCCCCTGCACGGCGGCGCCAACGCGAAGGTCATTGAGATGTTCCGCTATATCAAGGAGAACGTGTCCGACCCCACCGACGACGGCATGATGCGGGCATATCTCGGCAAAATCCTCGACGGCGAGGCGGGCGACCGCTCCGGAAAGATCTACGGCATCGGCCACGCGGTCTATACGAAATCCGACCCCAGAGCGGTGCTCATCAAGAAATTTGCCCGCGAGGTGGCGGAGAAAAAGGGCATCGACACCCGCGACCTCGATATCATGGAGACCGTGGAGCGCGTCGCGGTGCCGCTCATCATGGAGCGCAAGAATCAGGAGATCCCGATGTGTGCCAACGTGGATCTCTATTCCGGCCTTGTTTACGGCATCCTCGGCATCCCGCAGGAGCTCTTTACGCCGCTGTTTGCGGTCTCCCGCATCTCCGGCTGGTGCGCCCACCGGATTGAGGAGGTCATGACGGGCGGCAGGATCATGCGTCCGGCCTACCGTGCCTATGTGAAGCACATCCCCTATGTGGAGATGGGCGACCGGGAATAAAAATATCCGCCCGGGAAGGAAAACTTCCCGGGCGTTTTTTTGCCTATGGCGCCGGAAAAACCGGCCGCTTTCGGATTCCTCATAAAAAGATCCGGCGCAAAGGCACACCGGATCTTTTTATACGGATCGGCAGGTTACCTTTCCGGCCCTGCGGATTCCGTTTTTTCGCCGGGGAATGAATCAAAACCGGCGCCCGCATCCTCACTCCGGGGTACGGGCGTTGCTTTTTGCTTTTTTGAATGGCTCAGACGATATTGGCCGGAACGGGTCCGTCTTTTTCTTCGTAGTTCCAGCGGACGCAGACGGGGTTCTTCTGGAATTTTGCGCAGGCAGGCTTGCCTTCCGGCGGATTCCGATCCCCGCCTTCGGCTTCCAGCAGCTCTTTGACCGCTTCCCGGATCGCTTCCTCACGGACAGAATCTGACATGGCGATTCTCCTTTCCACGTGCTTTTCCTCCCGCGCCTTCATTGTAGCGCCTTCCGGGATCTTTGCAAGGCAAAAGGCCGCATCCGGCAAATTCAGAAAGAAATCCGGCAGAAACGGAACCGGCGCTCTCCGTTTTGAGCATGCTCAAAGCGGATGATGCCGCCCGGGAAGAGCCGCAGCCGGATACTGGCCGGCGGTTCTCACATATCGAAAATACGGTTCTCCGGACGGACTTTTCGACAGTTTTATAAGGCAGCATAAAAAATGCCGGGCGGCTCAAGGAACCGTCCGGCGTCTGTTTTTTTGCGAAAGCGCGGGGGTCAGCTATACGCGCGGCGGCCGAAGTAACTGTCGACCGTATTGTAGATCAGCTGCTGGCCTTCCCGGTTGGGGTGGATGCCGTCCGCGCAGAGCAGATCCGACGGGTTGCGCCGCATCAGGAACGGCGTGCGGATGTCGATCAGCGGCAGATTCCACTTCAGCGCGATATTGGAGACCTGCTGGCTGAACATCTCCTGCCAGAAATAAATGCCCTTGACGGAGCCGCCGAGCCATTTGAGGATATTCTCCCGGTTGAGGCCCCGCCCGATAAAGGCGAAGTACCGCTCGGGGTCGATCGGCGGCAGGTTGAGCAGAAAGACCTGAGAAACCTCCTTTTTGAGGAGGGAGATCAGGGAATCGAAGGTGGAGGCGAACACGGAGAGCGGGGTGTTGCAGTCGTGGGCGGCGTCCGGGTCCTCGGCGATCTCCGGCCAGCGAAAATCGGAGTCGTTCCCGCCGTAGGAGACGAAGACCGCGCTGTCCTTCAGCGCTTCGGCGTTCTTCTGCGCGATCTGGAAGCCCTTGGGCAGCGTGCAGCCGAAGCGGGAGAGGTTGACGATATCGAGGCCCGTGGTCTCCTTAAAAAGATCCACGCAGCCGTAGCCGGAATTCGTATAGCGGTTCCGCTCCTCGCTCCAGACGACTCCTTTGGCGATGGAGTCGCCGAGCACGCAGAATTTCTGCTCCGGGAGGGGCGCAAAATCCGCGGCGGGGGAGGAGATTTTCTCCGGGGCGGCCTCTTTCATGCGGGAGGCGCCGGACGGAGCATCTCCGGCGGAGGAAGTCCATTCCTCCGCAAGATCGGTTCTCTCCCAAGGGAGGCCGGAGGCGTTGCTGCCGAAGTGCCCGTAGCAGGAGACGCGGGCATAGACCGGGCTGCGCAGGCCAAGCCGCCTGATGATGGCGGAAGGGCGCAGATCCACGGTGCCGCGGATCTTCTCCAGAATCTCCCCGACCGGAATGTGTTCGGTGCAGAAGGTGTCGACCCGCAGGGAGACCGGCTGGGCGACGCCGATGGCGTAGCCGATCTGCACCTCGCAGCGGTCGGCATACCCGGCGGCAACGATGTTTTTCGCAAGATAGCGGGCCATATAGGCGCCGCTGCGGTCCACCTTCGTGGGGTCCTTGCCGGAGAAGGCGCCGCCGCCGTGGCGGGAGTAGCCGCCGTACGTGTCGGCGATCAGCTTGCGTCCGGTGAGGCCGGAGTCTCCGGCCGGGCCGCCGATGATGAAGCGGCCGGTGGGGTTGATCAGGTATTCCGTCTGCTCATCCAGCATGGATGCCGGCAGTGTCGGAAGAATGACGTGTTCGACGATGTCGCGGCGCAGGGTATCCTCGTCGGTGTAGGCCTCGTGCTGGGAGGAGACGACAACCGTCTTGATCCGGCAGGGAACGCCGTCGCGGTATTCCACCGTCACCTGCGATTTGCCGTCCGGCAGCAGGTAGGGCAGGATGTTATTGTGCCGGACATAGGCGAGCCTGCGCGAAAGCGCATGGGCAAGCTCGATCGGCAGCGGCATCAGGCAGTCGGTCTCCCGGCACGCGTAGCCGAACATGATGCCCTGGTCGCCGGCGCCGCTGTCGAGCGGATCGCTGCGGTCCACGCCCATCGCAATGTCCGGGGACTGCTCGTGCAGATCCACCGTAATGGCGCAGCTCTCCGCGTCAAAGCCGTGGCCGGCCTCCGTATAGCCGATCTCCGTGATGACGCCGCGGGCGATCTGCGCATAGTCCACTCTGGCCTTGGAGGTGATCTCGCCGAAGATATGGAGCTTGTCCGGGATGGCGGTCACTTCGCAGGCGACCCTGGAGAAGGGGTCCTCCCTCAGAAGCTCGTCCAGGATCCGGTCGGCGATCTGATCGCACACTTTGTCGGGGTGGCCTTCCGTTACGCTTTCCGAAGTGAAATAACTGATGTCTGGCATACGTGTACCTCTTTCTTGTGAATTCAAACCGCAGCGGCTGCAGTGGCTGCGGCTGCCGATATTTTTCGTTTCCGTCCGGAGCTTGCGCAGGACGGCTCCCGCCCTGAGCTTGCGCAGGACGGTTCCCGCCCGGGGCATGCGTTCCGCCCCGCGCCCAATCCGGGCGGTTTCCCCCGGTTACCTATTATCTCCTATTTTTCCCATATTTTCAACAGCAAAAATCGAAGAACCGGAAAACGGGCAGAAACGGAAGCTCCATAAGCGGAGAAAGTCCTCGCCGAGCGCAGGCCGCTTTTTGCTTTGGGCGGGAGCGGCATACCCGGCCGGGAGTGTGACAACGGTATTGATTATATCTCATCTTCCGCGGCGAGTCAAACCCCGTTTTCTCTCTTTGTTCCGGAAGAATCCGGAGATCGGCGCTCTCCGGAGGGGAGACGGCGCAAACCGATACTCTCCGGATTGGAGAGCGCGGGAGACGGGGGAGTCCGGCATGGAAAAATCAGAAAATTTTGTATAAACTACGAAAATATTCCGTATTTTTATTCCTGGGAAATTTGCGCGGATATGAGAAAAAACGGAAGAATCTACAGACTTCGCACGTAAAAATTGTGCATTGTTAATAAAAGCTTTCAACGAATTTCGGAAGGTAAAAGCATTTTGGAGATTGTTTTTACCGGCCGGGACATTTATAATAGGTTTGGAGGGGACGAACACCCCTCCGGTTTATGAGAAACAAATGATGTAAGGAGGAAACACAATGAAAAAGCTGCTAGCTTGGTTGCTTGCCGCTCTGATGGTAATCGGTCTCAGCGCCTGCGGCGGATCGGAATCCGGGGTGGATACTACGGATATGACCGTTCACGACGAAGTAACCGGAAAAGTCGTCATTTACACTTCCATGTATCAGGACATCATCGATGCCCTTGAGGGGACGCTCGCGGATGTCTTCCCGAACTGCGAGATCGAGTTCTTCCAGGGCGGCACCGGGACGATCCAGTCCAAGGTGACCGCGGAGCTCGAATCCGGCAAGCTCGGCTGCGACATGCTGATGGTCGCCGAGCCTGCCTACGCCCTTGAGCTCAAGGAGCTGGGGCTGCTCCACCCGTACATTTCCACCGAGAAGGATAATCTCGCCTTTGATTACGACGAGGAGGGCTACTGGTACCCGGTGCGCATCTCCAACATGGTGCTTGCCTACAACCCGGAGATGTACACCGAGGATCAGGTTTCCCACAGTCTGTATGATTTCGCCTTCGACGAGGGCAACACGGATCTCATCTCCATGTCGAACCCGCTGACCTCCGGCACCGCGCTGGCCTCCGCCGTCGCGCTCTATCAGGCGTACGGCAACGACTACTTTGTCGCACTGGGCGCGCGCAACGTCGCGGTCGAGTCCGGCTCCGTCGCCCTGACGAAGCTCGAGACCGGCGAATGCAAGGAAGTCATGATCCTTGAGGAATCCGTGCTGAAGAAACGCGAGGAAGAGGATTCCCCGATCACCTGCATCTATCCGGAGGACGGCACCATCTGCTGCCCGTCTCCGATCATGACGATCGAGGACGACAAGAGCGCCAACGCCAACTCCGCCGCCTGCGAAGTCATCACCGACTGGTTCCTCTCGCTCGAGGGACAGTCCGCGATTGTCGCCGGCTGGATGCACTCCGTCCGCAAGGATTATCCGGAGCCTCCGTTCGACGCCCTTCCGACCGCGGAGATCACCGCCAACCTGCTGCCGGTGGACTGGGTCTACTGCTACCAGCATCGTTCCGACGTCCGCACCGCGTTTGAGGATGCCGTCAAGATCCCGGAGAGCTGATTTTTCGCATATCCTGTTGAATTCGGCGGAAGGCGGCAGATCCGCCGCCTTCCGCCGAATTTTTCAAAAGCCCCGGCATGCGGCTTCTCCTTTGGGCGCCGGGGCCTCATCCTTCGAGAAGGGGGCAATGTGTTATGGAGACGGGAGCTTCCGAGGCACCGAAGACGGCAAAAAAATCCTATTTCAGTTTCAAATGGGCGGCCATCTTTGCGATCATCGTGTTCCTGACCGTCTTTGAGGTCTTTCCGCTGTTTTATTTGGTTTACCGGGCTTTTTTTCCGGAAGGCGCCTTAACGCTGAATGCATTTCGGGATGTATACAGCTACCCGCTCAACTGGATCGCCGTGCGCAACACGATCATCACCGCCGGCGCTTCCATGTTTTTGGGCGTGCTCATCGCATTTCCGCTCGCATGGCTGGTCGGGAGAACCAACCTGTATTTCAAGAAGTTTTTCCGCACCCTGTTTGTCATGACCTATATGGTGCCGCCCTACGTCGGCGCCATGGCGTGGCTCAAGCTCCTCAACCCGACGGTGGGCACCCTGAACCGCATCCTCGCTTCGGTACTGGGGCTCTCCGAGCTGCCGTTCAACATCGAGACGATCGGCGGCATGATCTGGGTGCTGACCACGTTCTATTATCCCTATGCCTTTATCACGATATCCCGTGCCATGGAGAACATGGACCCCTCCCTTGAAGAGGCCTCCAAGATCTCCGGCGCTTCTCCGCTTCGGACCGTCATGACGATCACGCTGCCGATGATGGCGCCCTCCATCGTTGCGGCGGGGCTGCTGGTCTTTATCTCCGCGGCCTCCTGCTACGGCATTCCGTCCATCGTCGGCTCCGGCAAGGTGAATACCGTCACCACCCGCATCATCGATCTCGTCTACGTCGGCGGTACGGACGGTCTGGTGGATGCCGTCACGCTCGCGGTCTTCCTGATGGTGATTGCGAACGTCGTGCTCTATCTCTCCACTTTCGTCGTGGGCCGTAAGCAATATATCACCGTTTCGGGCAAATCCGTCCGCCCGAATATCGTGGATCTCGGAAAATGGCGCATCCCGCTCACGATCCTTGTGATCGTCTTTGCGGTCGTGGTCGTCGCGATCCCGTTCATCTCGGTGTTCGATACGTCCTTCTCGATCCGGATGGGCAAGACGGCCTGGGACGGGGGCAACTTCACGCTGAAATACTGGGCTTCGCTCTTCACGAGAAAACAGATCCTCAATGCCGTGCAGCACTCGCTGATCGCGGCGGCGACGGCGGCGACGGCCGGAATCGGGATCTCCTGCGTGATGGCCTACCTGCTGACCCGCACGCGCGTCAGAGGCCGCCGCATCCCGGATTTCCTGATCACCTTAGGCTCCGGCACGCCGAGCATCGTCATCGCGCTGGGGCTTATCATGACGATGAACGGCAAGTTCGTCATCAACATCTACAACACGCTGTTGATTATGATTATCGCCTATATGATTAAATATCTGCTGATGGGGATGCGCACCATCGTCTCGGCGATGACGCAGATCCACGCCTCACTCGAAGAGGCCGCGCTGATCTCCGGGGCAAGCTGGTTCCGAAGTTTTAAGGACATCACAGTGCCTCTGATCGCGCCCTCCGTCGTCGCGGGCTGGTTTCTGATCTTCATGCCCTGCTTCTACGAGCTGACGATGTCCACGATCCTCTATTCCACGGATACGACCACCATCGGTGTCATCCTGTTCCGGTTCCAGGAGTTCGACAGCCAGCAGATGGCCTCCACCATGGCCGGAGCGATTCTGATTTTCATTGTCTTGGTCAACTGGCTGCTCAACAGGCTGACCAAGGGCAAATTCTCAATCTGAGGAGGGATGACGAATGGCAACGATTCAAATCGAAAACGTGAGAAAATGCTTCGGAAATGTCGAAGTATTGAAAGAATTCAACCAAACGGTCGTAGATAAGGAGTTCATCACGCTGCTGGGGCCCTCCGGCTGTGGCAAGACGACGATGCTCCGCATGCTGGCCGGCTTCGAGAAACCGACCTCCGGCACCATCTCCATCGACAACACGGTCGTCAGCTCCGACAGGACCTTTATTCCGCCGGAGAAGCGCGATATCGGCATGGTCTTCCAGAGCTACGCCGTGTGGCCGCACATGACCGTCTTTGAAAATATCGCCTACCCGCTGAAAATCAAAAAGCTGCCGAAGGAGGAGATCCGCAAAAAGGTCGAGGCCATCATGGAGGTCGTCCATCTGAGCCAGTATGCCGACCGGATTCCCTCTCAACTCTCCGGCGGCCAGCAGCAGCGCGTCGCACTGGGGCGCGCCCTCGTCGCCGAGCCGCGTCTGCTGCTGCTCGACGAGCCGCTCTCCAACCTCGACGCCAAATTGCGCGAGAGCATGCGCTTTGAGATCAAGGAGATCCAGCGCAAGCTCGGCATCACGGTCGTCTATGTGACGCACGATCAGATCGAGGCCATGACGATGTCCGACCGCATCATCGTGATCAACGACGGCGTCATCCAGCAGGTCGGCGGCCCGATGGATATCTACCGCCGCCCGGCCAACCAGTTCGTCGCGGCCTTCGTGGGCAAGATCGTCTTTCTGCACGGCGATTCCGAAAAGGGAAAGATCACGATCACGGGTACGAGCCAGACGCTGGATTATGACGGTGAACTGACCGGAAAGGTGGTCGTCGCGATCCGGCCGGAGAGCATTCATCTCGCCAAAAAGGGCGGCATGCTTCACGGCGTGCTTAAAACGAAAGTGTTCATGGGCGACGTCAACGACTGCACGGTCGAGCTGCCGGGCGGCGACACAATCCGCGTGATCGCTCCGCCGGAGACCTACGACGAGTACGAGACCGGCGAGGAAGTCGGGCTCGAATTCGGCGAATTCCACGTCTACGAGGACGACGGCTCCGACGTCACACGGATTTTGACCTGAGCTGCATACCCGTTTTGGGGAAGAAAAAAACGCCTCTCAGGAGGCGTTTTTCTTTTATATACGGGATCTTTTTATTCCGGGCGGGGTTTTGCCAAAGAAGGCATCGCGCGCCGCTCTGCTCTTTATAGCCTCTTCCGGAGAGAAAAAGGAGATGCCATTTCCGCGGCACCTTTTTCCCATGGATGGAGAAGGCCGGGCGGATGCCTTTCTGAACCCGTCTTTGTGGGAGCGTCTCAGCGGGTCACGACATCCAAACCGCGGGTATCGTAGAGCACTTTCGCGTGGTTCTTTTTCAGGAGCGTCTTTTCCATCGGATTTCCGGACTCCCTGTCTATCCGGCTCCTGTAAATCTCCCCGCAGCGGAACACGTCGCCGTCCACGTTTTCAAAATGCTCATCCTCGACAAAAATATGATATTTTTCCGGCTGCATGGAGCTCGCGCGGATCTCTCCGCACAGATATTCGTCGGTCGTGTAGGTGATGAGCTGATAGACCCGGTCGGTGTTGTTGAGAAACCGGTAATCAAGATAATTGTACATGATGGAGGTGCCGGTGCCGAAAGGGATCTGCCGGTTAAAATCCGGAAACAGATCGATATAATCGTGGTGGTGGTGCTCGACGATCTTCATCGGCGTATGCAGCACCATCCAGTGGATCAGATTCGTGAACTGACACATCCCGCCGCCGATGTCGCTCGAAGGCTTTCCGTTTGAGATCGTAAGCCCTTCCTTATAACCCTTTTGCGCGGTCAGCTTTCCCACGAGCTCCCAGAACGAAAAGATTTCGCCAGGGCGGATCAGAACGCCGCTGACCTTTGGAGCCGCCAGCGACAGGTTGACGGCCTTGTTTTCCTGCAGGCGCATATCCACGTTGCCGAGTCTGCGCCGGATCAGGGATTTATGCCGGTAGACGAGATACGGCAGCGGATCGGCGGAGATGGTTTTTGCAAACCCGCCTTTGGTCAATGCATTTTTTACGGACCGGATCAGCCGGCATTTAAAGACGGATATTTTATAAGTAAAAGGGGATATTTCGCAGAACAGTCTTCTTTTCATAATGTACCCTCTTCATCCATTAGACTCAAGCAAACTTGATATTCCAAGGCGGTGGACTGCCTCCCCGCCCGGCAAAACTTTTCGGGCCGTCACGCCTTCGCTTTTGGCATTAGCACCATCGCTCCACATGCCTTGAACGGGAAAAATAGAGAAAGGTTCAAACGGCATGGCCTAGGCGGAAGGGCGCCATATAAAAATCTACTAATACCAAATTTTCACCAACGTATTCCAATGAACATATCATAGATAAAAAATAAGCAAAAGAGTGTGTTACGGTGTCGGATATTAATATAGAATATACTCATGAATTAAAACCATTTCAACAAGTGGTGAATATTCCCAATCCATTATATCAATCCCTGCAAGGCAAATATTTTATTGGGCAAACGCCGACATTATTTGTTGGCAACGGCAGCAATGCGTGGGCAGCACTTATAAACCCTGAAAGTTCTCATAAGAATTTGTTTTTTAATGTATTTACAATTTCCAACTTTTCTTTAAACATTATTACAGCCGAACTCTGGTTAAATACAACTCCCCCGGGGGATCCGGCCACATCCTCACTCATATCGCCTACGAATACAGCCTTCCTTCCCAAACCGGATCATAAGATTTTATTGCAATTTGTACAGTCCACCGACGGGGTACCCTCCGGCGGAGTCAATATATTAGACCGTATTGTTCCTCCGGATACCACATTGGTATCTGAAGAGGACGGGAAAATAATCGTACCTCCGGGAGGAAATGTTCTTCTGTTCCTGAAGTCTTCCGGGATTGAGATGATAAATGCCATTGTAGCTTTCGGCTGGTGGGAAACGAGGGAAGAATTCAATGTATCATAATGGTTTCCTCTGCTTATAAAGGCTTATTTTCACAAAACAAAGTATTTTATCTAATTCGTCCGCTCAATCTGGTCTGCTTTTCAGACATAGATAGGTTCCCGCGCATAGAGGCGCCTTCCGCTTATCGAAGCGAAAGGTGGGCCATGTAGCGGGAACCCTTTATTTTACCGACTTTTTTTCAGCCCTGATATTTTTGCCCCGCGATATCAGCACCACCGTCTCAACGTGGAAAAATCCCCAGCCGAGACAAACTGGAATTTATTTTTCAGCTTTCAGAGTATAGGTGCAACTCCAATTCTTCAATATTGTTACATTTGCGAATCCCGCCTCGGTCAGAATCCCCATCTCATGTTCTACGGTCAACGGCGTATCGAAGTGATAGAGTGCGTGATCTGTGATTTTTTCCTCTTGTTTCAATAACTCAAGATTGTGAAAACACTCTTTTTCAAGGGACGCAGACTCTGCAAAATAATCCGTCAAAATAAAATATCCATCGTCTTTAAGAGCACGAAGAAGCTTTTGATACAACGATAACTTCTCTTCTGCGGAAAAATGGTGCAGGGATTCAACGGATACGGAGGCATGATACTTTTTATCTTCAAAAGGAATTTCAAAATATGAACCATGAATGAACTTCATATCTTTATGGGGGAATTTTGCTTTAAGCGTATTTAGCATAGCCACAGATAAATCAATCCCCGTAATACGCACATTGGGATTTAAGGAGAAGTATGCTTCCAATTCAAGCCCTGTTCCACAACCCAAATCGAGGACTTCACTGTCATCTTCCATCGGAAGTTGTGCGGCAGTGTATTTATAAAACTCGCTTGCGCCTTCAATATGGGAAAGCATGTGATCATCATAACCTGACAATCTGTTTTCAAAGAAAATATCCATTCTCTCCAGCATACTATATCAACTCCATATCGAGTTCATCGTTTCCTTGACAGTAACACCACCGTCTCAACGTGCACCGTGTGCGGGAACATATCCACCGGCTGCGCCTTTTCCACCGTGTAGCCACCTTCCGTGAGGGTCTGCAGGTCGCGGGCGAGCGACTCCGGCCCGCAGGAGATATAGACGATCCGTTTCGGCCGCACGGCGAGCAGGGAAGAGAGAAACTTCCGGTCGCTGCCGTCCCGCGGCGGATCGAGAAAGACCACGTCGAGGGATTCGTGTTCCTTTGCCATGCCGTACAGGAAGTCGCCGGCGTCGCCCTGCGTGAACCAGCAGTTTTGGATGCCGTTGCGCTTCGCGTTGGCGATGGCGTCCCGGACGGCGTCGCGGTTGAGCTCGACGCCGAGCACCTCGCCCGCCTGCCGGCTTGCGATCATGCCGATTGTGCCGATGCCGCAGTAGGCGTCGAGCACGCGCTCCTTCCCCGTCAGCGCGGCGTACCGCATGGCGGCGGCATAAAGGTTCTCGGCCTGAACCGGGTTGATCTGGTAGAACGACTTCGCCGAGATGCGGAAGGTGAGCCCGCAGAGCGTATCTTCAATATAGCCCTTGCCGTAGATCACCTTCTCCTGATCGCCGAGCACGACCGGGCCGAATTTGTCGTTGATATTGAGCACGACCGTTGTGATCTCCGGGCGCAGCTCCAGCAGCTTTTTCAGGAACGGCTTCTGCAGCCTGAAGATCGTCTCGGCCGCTACGAGCACGACCATGACTTCGCCGGTTGCAAAGCCGCGCTTCACCAGTACATGCCGCAGAAAGCCGGTGCCGGTGCGCTCGTCGTAGGCAGTGATCTTGAATTCCGGCATCAGCTCGCGGATCGTCCGGATGATCTCGCCGGCCGTCTCATCCTCGATCAGGCAGTGGCTCACGGGGACGAGCCGGTGGCTGGAGGCCTGGTAGATGCCGGAGAGGATGCCGCGCTCCGGCGAAAAGCCGAACGCCGTCTGCACCTTGTTGCGGTAGTGCCACGGGTTTTTCATCCCGATGATGGGCGCGACGGGGCCGAATTTCCCCAAAAGGGCCTCCATCTTCCGCTGCTTGAAGGCCAGCTGCTCCGGATAGGTCAGATTCTGAAGCTGGCAGCCGCCGCATGTCTCCGCATACCGGCACTCCGGACGATGTCTCTGCTCCAACGGGAAGCCCCCTTTTTAAAAGTTATGATTCAGTATACCCCAGGTGACGGTTTCGTGCAAGGAAACCGCGCCCCAAAAACCATTTTTGAAAAAAATTTGCCGGAAGGGCAGGAATCGCCTTCCGCAGAATAGGATAGAGTATCCGCATACGGTGGTTTTCCGGCCGAAATTGCAGCACAGGATTCTTTTCTTGCAAAAGTAAAGCTTCGTATGGACGGGAACGCCGGTGGGATGGTATAATATTCACAGGACGGCCGGGATTCCGTTGTCGGAGGCCGCCTGTGGCAATGGTCGGGGATGCCGCGTCCGCCTCGATTCGCGGGATCCCGGAACAGGACCAATTTCTTCGGGAGGGATGCCAGTGAATATCGCGCATTTTCTGACGCCGAAGCTCTTTGTGGCAACGCTGTATGAGGACAGCACGATCCGGCAGGGGCTGGAAAAGATGCATTTTTACCACTACACGGCCGTTCCTGTGACGACGAGGGAAAACATCTACGTCGGCACGGTGAGCGAGGGAGACTTCCTCTGGTACCTGATGGAGAAGGCCGATTCGCAGGACGGGATCTCGTTGCGGGATATGGAAGACCTGCTGCTGCGGGATATCCTCAAACCGGACCGCTATCCGCCGGTGCCGATCACCGTGTCGGTTGAGGAGCTTCTGGCGCAGGCCATGAACCGGAACTTCATCCCCGTCGTGGACGGACGCGGCGCCTTTATCGGGATTGTCACCAGAAAGGCGATCATGCAGTACTTTGCTGACCCGGCGGAAGAAAAGGGAACCCCCGCCGCGCAGGCCTGCCCGGAGCTCTCTCAAGGGGCCGGCAGGCATGAGGCCGGGTACGCCGGACTGCTGTAAGTTTCGGCGAAATTTCACGCGGAGATCCGCAAAAAACGGCTGCGGCCGTGGGCTGGGGGAGATTTTTTTTCTCGCCCCGGAATCCCGGCCTCCATCATACACGGAACACCTGCCTGACGGCAGAAACCTATTCAAATGACGGGTTCCCGTCATTTGACGGGAACCAAAAACCCTTTCCCATGCAGAGAAGCATGCGAAAGGGCTTTTTTTGTCCGTCTTTTCGGCGGGGAGCCTTCGGGTCTGAAAAAAGGGCCGTACCGCCGGGCGTTTCCCATAAAAGGGGGGCCGGCGTTTTTTGGCGGGGAAGGGGGATTCCGGTCAGTAGGGCATCAGCGGCGCGGAGCCGTCGTCCTCCATTTTTTCGATGGAACGGATCTCCACCTCGTAGCTGCAGCCGTCGCCGACGACGGTCACCTTGTCGCCGACCCTGTGGCCGAAGACGGCTCTGCCGAAGGGGGAATCCTTGCTGACCCGGCCCTCCGTCGGGTCGCAGCGCACGGTGGTCACGATCTGGTAGGATTCGAGCTCGTCGTCCTCCGGAACGTAGACACAGACCTTGTCGTAGAGGCCGACCGTTCCCTCCGCCGCCTCGCCGCCGATGATCTTTGCCGTTTTCATCATCGCCTCAAGATAGCGGATGCGGCTGTCGTTCCGGTTTTTGGCGCGCTTGGCCTCCTTGTACTCGAAATTCTCGCTGAGGTCGCCGAATTCGCGGGTGCGCTTGACCTCCGCGATCAGCTCGGGGCGCAGTGTGAGCTTCCGGTGCTCGACCTCCGCCTTCATTTTTTCGATGTCTTTTTCAGTCAGCTCATCATACATGCCGCCCGCCTCCGCAAAAAAAAGGATAGCCTTATTATACCCCGCCCGGCTTTTGCATTGCAAGAGAAATCCGGGAGGCGGAAAAACGGCCGCTGCCGGAGCCTTTGTCTCTTCCGGAAGAAGCGCCTCCCGCCGCCGGAAAACCGCTTTTCTTTCCGAATCGTCTATGCTATAATGAACGAAACAAAACGGGAGGAGGCCGCATTATGGATCGTAGAATCGGCTTTATCGGAATGGGGAATATGGCGAAGGCCATCGCCGGGGGGATCATCGGCTCCGGCGCGGCGGAGCGCACACAGGTATCCGCCTATGACCCGCTGCAGAGTAAATTGCAGGAGAGCGCCTCGCAGCTCGGGTTCCGCCCGTGTGCCGAGCCCGCGCAGCTCGCGGCGGAGAGCGACATCCTCGTCATGGCCTGCAAGCCCTATCAGATCGAGGGTGCTTTGAGCGAGCTCAGGGGCCTGCTCCCCGGGAAAGCCCTCCTCTCCATCGCGGCGGGCTGGGATTTTCACCGTTACCAGCCGCTTCTCGAGCCCGGCGTCCGCTTTCAGGCGATCATGCCGAATACCCCCGCCATGGTCGGCGAGGGCGTATTCCTCTTTGAGGAGGAGAATTCCCTTGAGGAGGAGGAGCGGCGGGAGATCATGAACCTGTTTTCCTGCATCGGCTTCGTGCGGGAGCTTCCGGGGAAGCTGATGGGCGTCGCGGGGGCCGTCACCGGCTGCGGGCCGGCTTTTGCGGATCTTTTTATCGAGGCCATGGCGGATGCCGCGGTCAAATACGGCCTGCCGCGCGAGCTCTCGTATGAGCTCGTCTCCCGGATGCTTCTGGGTGCGGCGAAGCTTCAGCTCGAGACCGGAGAGCATCCCGCCGCGCTCAAGGACGCGGTCTGTTCGCCCGGCGGCACCACGATCCGCGGCATCGCGGCGCTGGAGCACGCCGGCTTCCGCGCGGCCTGCATGGACGCGGTGGACGCCGTGATGGGCGGCTGAGAAGAAAAAAAACGGCGCAGCTTTGTCCTGGCAGATATGACCGCGCTTTTTGGGGATCGGAAGATTATTAAAAGGAATGCCGGAAGCCTTGCCGGGTCGGCGGAGCGCCGGCACAGTATCCTGTCTGCGGCGAATGCCGTGATGAGCGGCTGAAAGGCTGAAAGCGCGGTGCGGGTCCTGGCAGATATGGCCGCGCTTATTGGAATCTGTCGGGTTTACGGGCATCCTGCAAAAAGGGGATCCCGGCGGCGTGCCGGTCGTCCTGCCCGGAACATTTTTTCGGCCGGGGCGGTTTTTCCACATAGGAAAGGGCAAAACGGTTTGCCCTTTTATTTTCCGCGGCGCGTATGTTCTTTTGATACGCGCAAACGTGAATACGAAAACGAAAGAGAGAAACGCATGAAGTATCTTGTGATCGGAGCGGGCGGCGTCGGCGGCTGCCTTGCGGCAAGGATGGGAGACGCCGGCCTCGAGGTGGACGCGCTCGCCCGCGGGGAGAATGATGCGGCCATGAAGCGGCACGGCCTCCTGTTTCACGGGCTGGACCGGGACTATCTGCTGCCGGCAGAGCGCTGTTTTTCGGAGGAAACCTATTCCGGCAGCCCGGATTTTATTTTTCTCTGCACGAAG
>Ga0208826_1000630_pt1 | contig 35023 bp, 22 predicted proteins | sample AD_UKC115_MetaG_FD_184451 | JGI IMG/M metagenome (GOLD analysis project Ga0208826, IMG submission 184451) | Active sludge microbial communities of municipal wastewater-treating anaerobic digesters from Hong Kong - AD_UKC115_MetaG (SPAdes)... | ecosystem: Engineered > Bioreactor > Anaerobic >...
GCATACAAAATCGATGGAAAAGAAACTACTCAATTTCCTTTTGAAGTAGCCAACAATGTCGAACCTGTTTATGTAGAATTAGCTGGTTGGAAAACTGATTTAACTAAGATCAAGGAAGAAGAAAAATTGCCAGACAATTTTAAATCCTATCTAAATTTTTTAGAAAAAGAGTTAAAAATTCCTATAAAAATAGTGTCACTTGGTGCCGATCGTGAACAAACCATCGTTAGAAATGTTTGTAAATAAATTATTATATCAATGAAAAATTCATTGATTGTGATTTGGAAGGAAGGAAAATTATTTTACTTAAAATGCGAGTAAATTTCTGTGTCATATTTTTATTTTGGCAAAGATTTTGCTTATTTGCTGTCGAACTTTTAAACAAATAAATTATGTTGTGGGCTTATATTATTTTCATTGTCGTTGCAATTGTTAGCTTTATTATTCAGAATAGTTTACAGAACAAGTTTAAGAAATATTCCAATTTATCTATTCCTAATGGTATGACAGGAAAAGATATAGCAGAAAAAATGCTGCATGATCATGGTATTTATGATGTAAAAGTAACTTCTACGTCAGGACATTTAACAGATTTCTATAATCCTATCAACAAAACAGTCAATTTAAGTGAACAAGTTTATGATTCGAGCAATGTAGCTGCTGCAGCAATTGCCGCTCATGAATGTGGGCATGCAGTTCAACATGCCGAAGCTTATGCTCCCCTCACGTTGCGATCCAAACTGGTACCAGTAGTTAGTTTTGCTTCTTCGTGGATGCAATGGGTATTGCTGGCAGGGATTATATTTCTCAACACATTTCCTCAATTAATGTTAGCAGGAATTATTTTATTTGCTACAACAACTTTATTTAGTTTTATTACTTTACCGGTAGAAATTAACGCCAGCCAGCGGGCTTTGTTGTGGCTCAACAATGCCGGAATTACTAACCACGAAACGCATGAACCTGCCAAAGATGCTTTGAAAACAGCTGCTTATACTTATGTAGTAGCAGCTTTGGGATCGCTGGCAACACTGGTTTACTATATTTTGATTTTTATAGGTGGAAGCCGGAGGTAACGGTAACTATCAAAACCGAAGCTTTTATAAGGAAAACTGACTTTTTTGAAGGAAGGTTTTCCTTTTTTAACGGATTTTCTTTACCCCATTTTGCAGCTAACTATCGTTAATTTGTTGAAAGTAGTGGAATTGATTTTTTTGAATTTAGATTCGTGTGCTACAGATTTTTGTTTGACGAATGAATAATTTTTGTGTCCTAATGACTGATAGATAATTTTTTACCTTTTCATTAGGTTTAGTGCACTGCCTAATATAAACAGTTTATCAAAAGTTTTTTCTCAGTTACATGATTCCTACGCATGACTGAACAAAAAAAAACTCAAAAATAAGAACAATCTTTTCACTAAAATTTTACTATCATTAATTGTATTTTAACAGTAAGTCAAAAAACTGCAATTTGGATTAACCTTTATATAAAAGACTGGATCAATTAGATAGAGAAGAGTTGGAACGTTTAAATGGAAATCAGTTAAAGCTTTTTGGTTACAAAAGTGAGGAATTGAAAAAGACTTTTCCCTGCTTGACAATAGCAGTATTCACATCATCAGCCTATAATTAATTTTTGGTAAGATTTACGATTATATTGTTTTTTTAATACCATTAAATGAACTTTTCAGACACTTAATTATAGCACGGTTAACTTTCTTTTTAAGCCAAGTTAAAAGTTGTTTTTAAAATTTTTAGACATCCCAAATATGGAAAAAGCAGGTAAATACAAAGTGCAGTACCTATGTAAAAATGCATGTACTTGATAAAACTCCTTTATAAGTCTAAGTCGTCAGAGTTAGCAATTGCTCATGAAAAAATTTTCTTGTAAACAGCGATTAATTCTCTTTTTTCATTAAATCACGAATTTCTGCGAGCAACTTTTCTTCATTACTTGGTTCTGGAGCAGGTGCTGGTGCTTCTTCTTTTTTCCGGCTTAATTGATTCATACCTTTAATCAAAAAGAAAATAGCTGTTCCAACGATAAGAAAATCAATAATAATTTGGATAAAATTTCCATAATTCCAAGTGATAGCCGGTGTAACAACATTTGTACCGTCCACAACCGCCTTCTTTAATACTATTTTCAAATCAGAGAAATTTGTACTTCCAAGAAGTAGCGAAATTGGCGGCATGAGGATATCGTTAACAAAAGAGGTTACTACTTTACCAAAAGCAGCGCCAATTACAATACCAACTGCCATGTCAACAACATTGCCACGCATTAAAAATGCTTTTAATTCTGCTAATAGTTTTTTCATAATGATAATAATTTAATGTTAATTTTTTATTTGCAAATAAAAGAAAAAAAAACAATGTGTCAATAATTAAAGAAAGAATTTTAAGGCGTTTATTGTAAATAGATTCGTTAAAATGGGAAAGGATGGAATTTGTCCGACAAGTAAAAAACTGACGAGGTACAAGGTTCAAGATACGAGGTTCGAGTTTTGAGCAAATGAAGAAAAAATTTCTGTGTCCCATTGTTCGACACACTCTCCAGGCCACATCGCATAAAATCCCCTGATTTTAACCGCTGATAAAATCAAACATTTTGCTAAACAAATATTGGTCATAAAAACCTTATTGAAAACCTTTAACCTTCATAACAGAAAATATTTCCTATAGTTTAATTATTATCTTATTCCTCCGGGAATTTTTCTTTTCTCTGAACGTAATTAGCAATGCTATTCAGAATTGTTGTCTGCAATGTATATCAAAGAAAAAAGGTGAGTAGCACCGATATCTTTGTCGCTACTTTGTAAAATTTGTTTTATCTTTGTAGGATTATTATTACATGTTATTACAATCCTGTAAAAAATTTCAACAATGATATTTCAGAATAAACAAGTAGCAAAAGATATTTTTTACGTTGGAGTAAATGATCGCCAAAAAGCAAAATTTGAAAATATAATTCCGTTACCTTTTGGAGTTTCCTATAATTCTTATTTAATTATTGATGATAAAACTGCCTTAATGGATACTGTTGATTTTCATCAAGGTGAAATATTCATTGATAAGATTCAATCTCAATTGCAAGGTAGAAAACTTGATTATTTAATTATCAACCACATGGAACCCGATCATTCAGGTTCTATTCGTTTGATTCGCAAATATTTTCCTGAAGTCATATTAGTCGGTAATTTGAGAACATTGAAAATGATAGAAGGATTTTATGGAGAAACTTCTTGCTTGAGGGAAATTCATGATGAAGAAATACTATCATTAGGCACTCATGAGCTTCAGTTTTTCCTTGTCCCAATGGTTCACTGGCCCGAAACAATGATGACATTTGACCGAACGGAAAAAGTTTTATTTTCTGGCGATGCTTTTGGTTGTTTTGGCGCTTTAGATGGGGCTGTGATTGATACTGAAATGAATGTGGAGAAATATTGGGATGAAATGATACGTTATTATGCCAACATTATTGGTAAATATGGTTCTCCTGTTCAAAAAGCTATTCAGAAATTAAGCGGAGTTCCTTTTGAAACAATTTGCACGACGCATGGACCTGTTTGGAGAGAAAATATTCAAAAAACGGTAAATATTTATGACCAATTAAGTAAATACGAAGGGAGAAACGGGGTTGTAATAGTGTATGCTTCAATGTATGGAAATACCGAACTAATGGCTGAAACTATTGCTCAAGGTTTGGCAGAAGCTGGCGTAAAAGAAATTACAATTCATAACGCTTCCACAACTGATGCGTCATTTATTTTAAGGGATATATTTAAATACAAGGGATTGATCATAGGAAGTCCTACTTATAACAGCGAACTTTTTCCTGAAATTGAAGCTTTACTTCAAAAAATAGAGCTTCGTCAAATCAAAAACCGTATTTTTGGTTGTTTTGGCTCTTACACATGGGCAGGAGCAGCAGTAGATCATTTGAGCCTTTTTGCTGAAAAAATGAAATGGATAATGATTGATAAAGGAGTAGAGGAAAAACAGGCTTTGAAAGACAATCAATATAAAGCTTGCCTACAGTTAGGACTCAAAATGGGTGAAATGTTAAAACAATCTTTTCAACAAGAAAAATAATTTTTTAAAATATTTTTTAGATAAAGGAATTTCATACCATTTTTTTTATCTCTTATTAAATTAAAAAAGAAATGAAAAAAAATAATCCATCAGAACTCAGTAAAATCAATTATTTTCTTATTGCAATAGGTTTTGCTATTGTTGTAATTGGTTTTTTCCTTATGACAGGTTCTTCTACCGAAATTATGTTTAATCCAGATATTTTTAGTTTCAGAAGGATAACATTAGCACCTATGATTTCTCTTTTTGGTTTCTTATTCATTATTGTAGCCATTCTGTATCAACCAAAAAAGAAACAGTAAATGAGTTTTTTTCAGGCCATTTTAATAGCCATTGTCGAAGGGTTGACAGAATTTTTGCCAGTTTCTTCTACAGGGCACATGATTATTGTCCAAAGCCTTTTGGGCATTGAAAGTACAGACTTCGTAAAAGTTTTTACTGTCAACATTCAGTTTGGAGCCATTCTGTCAGTTATTGTACTTTATTGGAAACGTTTTTTCAAACTCAATCCTCTTCCAGCTCTTGATAAAACATTTATCGAATCAAAAAAAGATTTTGCCAAATGGAAAGTTTATTTTCAACGCTTTTTATATAAATACGATTTTTATTGGAAACTTTTAATTGGTTTTTTGCCAACAGGTATAATTGGATTCTTGGCAAGTGATTATATCGATACGTTATTGGGTGAAGTATGGGTAGTGGCTTTGATGCTCTTACTGGGTGGCATATTGATGATATTTATCGATCAATGGCTGAAATATCCTTCACCTAATCAGGAAATAAGTTGGAAACGAGCAATGAAAATCGGATTCTTTCAATGCATTGCTATGATTCCAGGTGTTTCACGTTCTATGGCAACAATTGTCGGCGGAATGGCAACAAAACTCAATCGCAAAAATGCAGCAGAATTTTCTTTTTTCCTTGCTGTTCCTACTATGGCTGCTGCTTCCATTTTCAAACTAATTGAATTATTACGCACCAGCAACGGAAGTCAAGTATTGACACAAAATTTATCACTTTTACTTGTTGGGAATGTAGTAGCTTTTGTAGTAGCAATGGCAGCCATTAAATTTTTTATTGATTTTCTTACAAAATATGGTTTTAAAGCGTTTGGATATTATCGCATCATAGTGGGTGTTTTCCTTTTGATATTAATTTATTTGGGAATTGATTTAAAAATAGTTTAATGGACGTTATTGCTGGAGAAGTTTTCTATGTGGATAAGCCATTGCATTGGACATCGTTCAACGTGGTAGATCGAATAAGAAAAAAAATAACAAAAACTTTAAAAATTAAAAAAATAAAAGTAGGTCATGCAGGTACACTTGATCCCTTGGCAACAGGAGTGATGATAATTTGTACAGGCAAGGCTACCAAATCAATTGATTTATATCAAAATCAGGCAAAAGAATATATTGCTACTTTAAAGTTAGGTGCTACAACTCCTTCTTTCGATTTAGAATTACCAATTGATGAAATTTATCCAACCCATCATATTACCCTTGAAATGGTCGAAAATGTTCTTCACAATTTTTTGGGAGAAATTGACCAAATACCACCTATTTATTCTGCCGTTAAGGTAGATGGCGAAAGAGCTTACAAATATGCAAGAAAAGGCGAAAAAGTTGAACTAAAACCAAAAAAATTGGTTATAAATAAGTTGGAAGTATTAGAATTTAATTTACCTCTTCTTAAAATTCGGATAGATTGCAGTAAAGGTACTTACATTAGAGCTTTGGCGCGAGATATTGGGAAAGCTTTAGGAAGCGGTGCTCACCTGGTTGCGTTGCAGCGTATACGCATTGGAGAGGTTCGATTGGAAGATTGTTGGCAATTAAATGACTTATTACAATATCTTGACAATGAGCTTTTAAATTCTGTCCCTTTCACAAAATAAATGAAAAATATTCTGTAAGATTTTTTAAAATAACTATTTAAAAATATAATAACAGCAAAAACAATAATTTAAAATATACAACGTTGATTTTTAAAAATTCATCTTTTTTTAATTAAAATTAGCAATAATATTCTTTATAATTAGCTGTTTTGATTATTTTTTTTTCTTCTTTAAAAAATAAAAAGGTATTAATAAGAAAGTGTGTTTAGTTTAACAATATAATGTTTTAGTTCTATGAAATTATCTCAATTTAAATTTAAGTTGCCTGACGAGTTGATTGCACAGTATCCTGCTCTGCATCGTGATGAATCGCGACTGATGGTAGTGCATCGAAAAACAGGCGAAATTGAGCATAAAATCTTTAAAGATGTGCTTGATTATTTTAACGAAAATGATCTTTTTGTATTGAACGATACAAAAGTCTTTCCAGCTCGATTGTACGGGAACAAAGAAAAAACAGGAGCTCAGATTGAAGTATTTTTATTACGGGAATTAAATCCTGACTTGAAGCTGTGGGATGTCTTGGTAGAGCCTGCTCGCAAGATCCGAATTGGCAACAAGCTATATTTTGGCAACGATGATTCACTTGTGGCTGAAGTAGTTGACAATACTACTTCCAGAGGAAGAACTCTGCGTTTCTTATTTGATGGCACTCACGAAGAATTTAAAAAAACACTTTATTCATTAGGAGAAACACCACTTCCACGCTATATTAATCGCTCAGTTGAAAAAGAAGATGCCGAACGTTTTCAAACTATTTTTGCAAAAAATGAAGGAGCTGTAGCCGTTCCTTCAGCAGGTTTGCATTTTAGCCGTGAATTAATGAAACGAATGGAGATTAAAGGCATTGAAATAGCTTTTTTAACTTCCTATATGAATTTAGGAAATTTTCGTGAAATAGATGTAGAGGATCTCACCAAGCATAAAATGGATTCAGAACAAATTTCTGTTCCAGAAGAAACGGCTGAAAAAGTAAATAAAGCTCAGGAAAACAGACAAAATATTTGTGCCGTTGGTGCTACCGTTATGCGAGCGTTAGAATCCGTAGCATGCACTGATGGCAAAATAAAATCTTTTGAAGGATGGACGAATAAATTTATTTTTCCTCCTTACGATTTTTCTGTAGCTAATGCTCTGATAACCAACCTTCATTTTCCCTGCTCAACTTTCTTGATGTTAACCGCCGCTTTTGGTGGATATGATTTAATTATGAATACATACCAAATAGCTATTGAGGAAAAATATCATTTTGGGGCGTATGGAGATGCAATGCTAATAATATAAAAATTTGAAACTCAACTTATTGTCAAACTTTATGTGAATAGGGTAACTGAAAATTGATTTTTATTATTCTTAGTTATCCATTAAAAAAATAACTTTACTATTTTTAAGAAGGAAAGGTTTGATTTTTAAAATCCTCTTAAAGTAAGAGGATTGTGAATATGAAAATATTTTTTAATTTTGCACACCGCTTATTAGAGTAATTTCAAATTTTAATATTGTCTCATGGTGTAATGGTAGCACGTCAGATTCTGGATCTGCCTGTCTAGGTTCGAATCCTAGTGAGACAGCAATATTGCAAAAATTTTAAAGTATTTCAATCAAATTTTCAAAAGTCACTGACTTACTCTCTAAAATTCACATAATTTTCAATAATTAGTTTCTTCCTTTTCTGTTTCAATTTTGCAGCATTATTCATAAATTTTTCGGTCAATTGTTAGTTTATTGCAACTATTGCTATTATTAATTTCCAGCGGGAATAACTCCTGTTCCTTTTTGAGTATCACTGCCACCTGCTTTTATATCATCATTGCTAATGGTTTTTTTGACTTTCTTAATAGTAGTTTTTAAATTACCAAATCGGAAGGTGGCACTTAACCTCACGTTTCGAATTGGTTCTAAATAAGTAGTTTTTTGCAGAAAACCTAACCCTTTAGTTCGAGATCTGATCTCTATCGATTCAGGAAAAGGATTAACAGTGGAAAGATTAATATCTAATTTCTTATTAAATAAGCTTTTCATTAAGTTAAACGAATAAAAATAAAAGGAGGATTGGGTGGTTTGCAACTGAATGTAACTATTAAAAATGCCTCCATTGGCTCCTAAACGAAAATCTTTCGGTAAATTTAGTGTTAATCCGCTAAAAATTTGCCCCGAGAAGCCATCGTTTTGTAATTGAGTATCATTTGTACTCCTAATATCAGTATAATTTATATTAGCATTAGCATATAAACGTAATTTTTGATTCGGAGTCCAACTTCCAAAAATGTTCAAACTGATATTTTGATTTTTCCCGATATTTGCTTGTGTATTATGAGTTATTCCATCTTTTATAAAACTATAAGAAGTTATAGCGTTGTTGGTTAAAGAATAGCTCAAAGTTGTATTTAAATTGGTTTTTTGAGAAAAAGATCCAAAATTGATATTAAAATTGTGGGTATGTTCGGCGTCCAACTCAGGATTTCCATAATAAATATCGGTTGGATTAAGATTGTTAACGTAAGGATTTAGATACCAAATACCAGGGCGCGAAATCCGCATATTATAACCAGCACGTAAAGTTTTTGTCATCCCCAACTGATAGGAAACTGTAATTGATGGCACTGGATCAAAAAAGTTCGTATTGATAATAGTGTCCTGAGAATTCATAAAATGAATTCTCAAAAAGGTATATTCTCCACGAAAACCGACATTTAAACCAAATTTCCCAGTTTTGAAACTGTAATTTACATAACCAGATAGAATATTTTGATGGTGATTTAAATCATTTTTTTGAATCGTATCTGTTTTCCAAATCTTGTTAATAACATCATAATAAGAATTATCGGTGGTACTGTAATTTTTTCTGAAAATATATTTTAGTCCAGTTTCAAAAATGTGTTTTTGAGAAAATGGAATTTCATAATCAACTTGTCCGGTATGTTCTTTTCCACTTGCTTTGTTATTACTTTTCTGGCGATAACCATTAGGATAAAAATAATTTCCTGAAACATCTGTAAATAGATTGTCAAAATTACTGTTGTTGGGGTTTTCTTCGTAACGGTAAGAAACTGTTAACATTTCTCCTTTCTTTTTGAAATTATGTTGATAATCGCCTGACAAATTAATTCCACCATATTCAGTTGTTGAAGATGATTTAGAATGATAACTGTAATTTTGAATGCCTTGAGATAAAGCATCTTGCGATGTGTTCACAATATAATTTCCTCCATATCGAGATGCTGAAAAGTTTAAAAGATTCATCGTATCTGGTTCATAACTTAAAGCTCCACTCAAATATAAACCTCCACCATTTACTTTACTTGTTCCATCTTGTTTCAACAAATTTTCAGGTGAAGGGTCAAATTCGTGCCTTTCATAGTTTGATTCTACATCAGGTTGATTGAAATGATAATAACTGGCATTTCCCGTGAATCCAACTTTTCCGTATTTTAATGCCAGATAACCATTCCCTCCATATCCTCCCCGAATATCAGCATTCGCTCCAGTTGATCCCGAATATCCATCATCAGACCTTTTATCGGTAACAATATTAATAATTCCACCTACTCCTTCGGCATCATATTTTGCACCTGGTTCGGTAATAACTTCGATATTTTTTACGCTACTGGCAGGCATGCTTTTTAATATTTGTGAAGGATTATTAGTCATCATATTAGAAGGTTTACCGTTCAGATAGATTTTGAAATTGTTGGAACCTTTCAACTGGATTTTATCTTCTCCATCAACAGTTACCATTGGTACTTTTCTCAAAAGCTCCAGAACATTGGAAGTAGAAGATTCAGGATCATCTTTGGCATTGTAAGTAATCTTGTCTGTTTCTACTTTTACAAGCGGTTTCTGGGCAACAACATTTATCTCATTAAGTTGTGTTGAACTTTCTTCAAGAATAATTTTTCCTAAATCGATTTCGGTTTGTCCAGTAATTTCCACATTTTTTTTTAAAACATTCATTCCAACAAACTGAAAGGTAAAAATATATTTACCTGGAGGAATAGAAATCACGAAATTTCCATTTATATCGGTAGCAAATTTTTTAATGGATATTTCTGGATTATTATCCTTTGCTATAGAAATAGTTACATAAGGAAGTGGATCATTTTCAGTTGGGCCTGTTACTTGACCTTTAACCGTAGTTAGTAATTGAGCCGATAAAGTAAAACTGATAAAGAAATTTAAAAAAAAGAAGAAAATTAATTTTTTCATTAAATTTTTTACAAGGGATTCATATTGCATAAGAGAAAAATATTCAAAACTACGGATTCATTATATAATATAACATGATCCTCTTGAAAAAAATCAATTTTAATAATTTTTTGATTTGCAAATCATTGAGTATTAATATTGAATTTTAATAGAAAATTTATAAAACAGGTTTTTAAAAGTAGGTTCATAAAAACAATTTTAAAATTGGTAAAATTCGGAATAAAGATTCATTACCAAATAAAAAAATAACATTTTTAGTAATATTTAATTGATTTTTTATTATCCGCAAGAAGACCTATTGTAAATTCTTGACCTAAAATCGGAGTTGTAACTTACAGTAGTACAAGCAACCTATCGAAGATAGTTTCACCAAAATAGCGTCGACTGAATTTAATGATATTCATAAGAACTATAAATGTTGATTTTATAACGTAAAGACAATGAATATCAGTGAATTATACAAATTTTTAATAACTATTTTTTGAAAAATATGCCCTAATTTATCTCTTTTATATTAGGAAACTTTGCGGATAATCATTAAATAAAATTTTAGATATATGGAGCATATTTTACATTTTTTCAGACCTTAAAGGGTTCATTAATTATTTGAATTCAGCCTCTAAAACCCCATTATGTCCTAATTTTATGACCTTTTATGGCATAATAAAGTATGAATAAAAAGCAAGGTAAACAAATCCAATATGCTTGCTGAGAACCGATTGCATCTTTTAGCAGTCCAAATAAAACAGGAATTACCGCCCCTCCAAATATAGCTCCAACTAAAAGTGAAGAACCAACTTTTGTAAAACGTCCTAAATCGGTCATTGCCAACGGCCATATCGCAGGCCACATAAGAGAACAAGAAAATCCCATGACAAAAATAAACCATATGGAAATGGTTGGGGGAGTTAATACAACTAATAATGAAGCGATAACTGCAAGCCAAGAACAAATTTTTAAAGCAGTTGCTTGAGTTATATATTTAGGAATAAATAAAATTCCACAAATATAACCTAAAACTAAACCTAAACTAGGATAAAAAGCATATGATTCAGGATTGGGTAACCCTAAAGTTGTAGCATAATCGACTGTCGTAGCTAAAGCAATGGTTTCGACACCAACATATAAAAATAATGCTATACCCCCCAATACAAGATGAGGAAACTGCCAAATAGAAGTTTTGTTAGCCGCATAAGGACAATTAGATAGGTCGGTTTCATCTTCTCCAACAGCCTTGATTTCTTCTAAAGGAGAAAAAAAAGTAAAAATACCAAGAATAATAAATATGCCAATTATAATCAAAAAAGGTAAATATATATCTGTTAAAGCAACTTGATTAATCTCTTTCCCAATAATAGTTGCAAGAAAAATAGGCGCTACAGGCCACGCAAGTTTATTACATATACCCATAATACTGATGCGTCTTGCTGCACTTTCAATAGGGCCAAGAATAGTTACATAAGGATTAACAGCTGCTTGTAAAATAGTATTTCCTACTCCACTAATAAACGATGCCAACAAAAAGAGACCAATACTTTCATATTTAGCAGAAGGAATAAAAAGTAAAAATCCAATAGCAAATATTATAAAAGACAGTGCCATTGTTTTTTTATAGCCAATTTTTTGAATTATTTTCGCTGCAGGATATGCAAAAATTAGAAAAGCTGAAAACGTAGCACCTATAACTAAATATGATTCTCCTGAAGTTATATTTAAAGCAGTTGTTAATAAAGGTACTAAATAACTATTTATTCCTAAAGCAAAACCTATAATAAAAAATAATATCCCAATAATAATTAAAGGAACTGTATAATTTTTACTTCTTTGTTTCATAATAGTAAATTTTTAAAAATGACTCTATCCTAAAATTAATTTCTATTTATCATTTTAAAACAATGATAGGGCAAAGTTCCCCCTTTTTATTTTTACCTCAAATTAAAAAACCTTAGCCCTATCTATAAAAAATCTCTAAATAATTGCCTTACAAAACTAATTCAAGACATTTTAACCAAAAAGCATTATAATATTTCCAGTAAACAAAATTACATCCCCAATGAGGAGCAGGATCTGACATATACGCTAATACTTTACCTTTCCCCATTTCTCCATAGACTAACAATGGATCACCTGTTTCTTTTATGCGAAGAATAGTATCAAAACCATCTCTTTCTTTAGTTTGATTATACCCAAGAATAGGAGGCATATCATTTAATGGGATTTCACCAAAAAAGTTTTTCCATTTCGAATTAGCTATAATTGGATAAAAACCTTCTGTACTTTCTACTAAATCTTCACCTTCCAGACATTTTACAGGTATAATTTCTCTTAAGCGGGTTCTTCCCCAACCACCTTTTCCTGTTTCACCTGAAAATGACAGCCATCCACCCATAAAAAGGACACTTTTCCCTTCTTTTTTAACTGCATCAACTGTTAAACGTGTACGATCTGGTAAAGTTAAAATATCTTTACCCATTTTCTCACGATCAAAAAAATTAGGAGCAAGTTGAAAATTTTTAGCTTCAATATCACTAAAAACTATAATATCATATTCATCTAAAACCTTCTCATATTCTCCTGGTCCCATTTTATAAAAATCCCAAGCAGGAACAGATTTCACAATATGTTCATTTGAGGACTGAAAAGCGTTTATTAGCCATTCACCATAATTAAAAATATCAATCCCTTTATATTCATAATTAAAAGGAGATTCTGCAAAGATTGGCCCCATTAATACTGCCCAATCACCAACATAATAAATTTTTGCCATAATTGTTATTTTTTAAAATTGAACTTAAAAAAAATTCTTTTCTTTCTTTATTTATTTTTATTTTAAATCTTTCCTTATTCCCAAACTCAAATAAATGTTTTATTGTTATATACTTAAATTTAAGCTGGTACTCATAATTTTGACTTAGCTATAAAATTATCATCTCCACCATTTGTAAGTAACTTTACCAACAGCTTTACCATTTTTTATTCCGATGGCAGATATTTTTGTTGATTTGTTAATAACAAAAGGCAAGGTGTATAATATAGATTGTTCATTAGGAGCTGATCCATCTAAGGTATAATATATTTTAGTTTCAGGTGAATTTATGTCCAGAACAGCTATTTTTGAATAAGGACCATCAGAATATAAGTTTATTGATACCTCATAAAAAGTTTTACAATAGTTGACTTTTAATTGTTCAAGACGTTTGAAATGATCTTCTAAACGATTAGCAAAATTATTCCAATTTTTTTTATCCTTATTACTCCAAGCAGATTCACTAATAGCTAATGCTCTCGGGAAAACCATGTATTCTACTCTTTCTGGAGTAGACATATATTCTGTCCAAACGCAACCTTGAATTCCTTTTATATATGATCTCTCAACCAAATTAAGAGTATCAGGAACAGGTTCATAGTCATATACTTCACGTAAAGGAACCAAATGTCCCATACATAAATTTTCCCGTTCAGGATCAGCTTGATAATAATCTAAATAATATTTTATATGAGGACACATAATTACATCATGATGTTGTTGAGCAGCCTTAATACCCCCTTCTTCTCCAAGCCATGACATCACAGTGGCATTAGGGGCAAGCCCACCTTGTAAAATTTCATCCCAACCGATAATTTGTCTGCCTTTTGAATTAACAAATTTTTCAATGCGACGAATAAAATAACTTTGAAGTTCAAATTCATCTTTTAAACCCTCTTTTTTAATTAAAGCTTGACAATGCGGACACTTTTTCCAGCTATCTTTAGGACATTCATCCCCTCCAATATGGATATATTTAGATGGAAATAATCCCATAATTTCGGTTAGAACATTTTCCAAAAATTCAAATGTTTCTTCTTTGGGACAGTAAACTTCTTTATAAATTCCCCATCGTGTTCCTACCTCATATTTTTCTTTCAAACCACACGATAAATTTGGATAACAAGCAATTGCAGCTAAGGCATGTCCTGGCATTTCAATTTCAGGAATAATAGTTATAAAGCGTTCACTGGCATATTTAATAATTTCCTTCACTTCATTTTGTGTATAGAAACCTCCATAAGGGATTCCATCATAAATATTCGATTTATATGTCCCAATTACCGTTTCTTTTCGTATTGAACCATATTCGGTAAGTTTAGGATATTTTTTAATTTCAATTCGCCATCCTTGATCATCGGTTAAGTGCCAATGAAAAACATTAAATTTATGAATAGCCATTAAATCAAGATACCGCTTTATGAATTCTGCAGGCATGAAATGACTCGTGACATCCAAGTGCATTCCCCGATAAGAAAATCTCGGGAAATCGCTTATTTCTACAGCCGGAACTTCCCATTTTATTTTATTAAATTGTTGATTACCAAATATTTGTTTTGGGAGTAATTGATATAAAGTTTGAAGGGCATAAAAAGCACCATTGGGATATGAACTTTCAATAATAATATGATCTTTATTTATATCTAAATAATACTCTTCTAATCCCATTCCTTCCTTTTTTAAAAAATAAATAGCATTATTGATTTTTTTATTATTATCATAAGTTAGTTTTAAATTAATTCCTGCAACATTTTTGAATCTTTCAATAAATTGGTTGACAATTTTTATAAATTCTTTTGAATTATCAGTAATAATAATAGTTTGAGAGTTTATAGTAAAAGAACCGTTTCTTTCTATTATTTTTTGAGGTTGTGGAATAATATTATATTTATTTTCTAAATTCTCTCCGTTAATTTGAAATGCTACTATTAAAAAAAGAAATAAGATTATTTTTTTCATTTCCTTTGCCTATTTTCTTAAAATTGTTTCGTTATAATGTCGCCTATTTTGGTCCCCTTTTTGGTATATCCTACAGCTTTTATTATATCCCCTTTTGTCACTACTATTGAATCTGAATAAATAGGTGAATGTGGAGTTGGTTTTCTACCATTTGTGGTATAATGAATCTTTGCTTCTGGATAATCAAGCGAAAGAGCTACTTTTTTAGGGAAAGGTGCTTCTCTGTTATAATTAAAAATCACATGATAAAAAGCCTTACTATAATTGACGTTTTTTTGGTCAAGTCGTTTAAATTCTTTAATCATTCGCTTACAGAAAGAATCCCAATCTTTATTTTCTTTTGAACTCCATCCTATTTCCGACATAGCAACAGCACGAGGAAAAGCCATATATTCAGCTCTTTTAGGGTTTGAAATATATTCTGTCCAAATACACCCTTGTTGTCCTAATATATATTTTTCTTGTTCTGGTTTTATAGGAGTTTCAACTGCATAACTATAAATATAACTAACTGGGTCATAATTATATACTTTGCTTAATGGCAAAAACAATGACATAGATAGTTCTTCTGTATCTGGATCTTCTTGATAATAATCTAAATAGCACCATCTATTTGGTGTAAGAATTGTATATTGATTTTGTTGAATAGCTTTAACTGCTCTTGCATGCCCGCGATAAGCCATAACAATAGTATTGGGAACAGAAGCATTATCTATTATTTCATCCCAACCTATAACTGTTTTTCCACCTTTTTCTCTTAAAAATTTTTCCATCCTTGCAACAAAAAAAGTATGTAATTCATTCTCTTTCTGAAGACCGAGAATTTTCATTAGATTTTGACAATGCGAACATTTTTCCCAATTATCAGTTGGACATTCATCTCCTCCAATATGATAATAAGGAGAAGGGAATAGCGTAAATAACTCAGTAAACACATCTTCAAAAAATTGAAATGTAAAAGCATTTGGACAAAAAACATCTTTTTTTATTCCTACAGTTGTAGCTACTTCATATTTTCTATCAGGGAAACATGATAATTGAGGATAAGACGCAATTGCTGCTACAGCATGACCTGGCAACTCTATTTCAGGAATAACCGTGACATATCTTTGTCTTGCATATTCAACAATCTCACGAACATCTTCTTGCGTATAAAAACCCCCATGACGAATGCCATCTCCTTTATTTGTTTTATCAACTGGACTTTCTTTTCTAAATGCTCCAATTTCAGTTAAAAGTGGATATTTTTTAATTTCAATTCGCCAACCTTGATCTTCTGTCAAATGCCAGTGGAACATATTTTGCTTATGCATGGCCATTAAATCAATCAATTTCAGAACAAATTCTTTAGGCATAAAATAACGACCTACATCAAGCATTAATCCACGATAAGCAAAACGGGGAGCATCTTTAATTACGCAACACGGAACGCTCCATTTTATGTTTTTAGTTATTTTATCTCCATATATTTGAGGAGGTAGTAATTGAAGAATAGATTGTAAGCCGTAAAAAACGCCGTTAGATTCACTTGCCTGAATGATAATATTTTTTGGTGTTACACTAAGTTCATATCCTTCTAAAGGCAAACCTTCTATTTTTTTAAATATGATAGAATTAGATGAATTAAAAGAACTATCTTTTATAGTTAAATGATAACCTGTTGCTCTTTTAAATTGCGTAACAAAATTTTTAGCTATCTCATCAAATTGCTCATTTTCAATAATAACAGTTGTTCTTTTATTAATTACAAATTGTCCATCAGCAGGAATTAATACAGCAGGTTTCGGAATTATTCCATACACTTCATTTTGTTTTGCAAATAGAGAATGAATATTTACAACGCTCACAATAAAAATCCATAAATATTTTTTCATCACTTTTTATATTTTCTCTGTGTTTGTATTGTTTTAATAAAATGCTTTTTTTACTGTCTCTTTTATTGCCGTTTCATAAACTGAAGGCATTTTATCAGAAAGTGGGAAAGGAGTACCCACATATACAAACATTTGATTTATTTCATAATCATAATTATCACCTTTACATTCAAAGGCATTTTTACTCGGTAAATAAGAACTTTGCCCATTGGTATAGCCCATAAAAAGAATAGGAATTTCCGGGAAATTTTTTCGTAAAATTGTTTGATATTCGTTAAAAGGTTCACCCTGGGAAAAAAATAAAACTATACCACCTACTTTTACAGCACCAATATGAAGTGGTAAATAATTCTGTACTTCATTGTTTGTAATTTTCTGACAGGTTTTTATTCGCCATGATTCAACATCATCTTTCCAGCTTTTTGAAATCTCTCTTTTAGAAATTTCATTTGCTAATTTATTAACACTTTCATAAGTAATTTCATCACTTCGAAAAGGAAGTTTCACTACTTCATTAATAACTTTCAATGATTTATTATCCTTTATTTTCGTAAAACGAGTCATTCGTATCGTATCAGCCAATAATTTCCCCATTTGTTGTGTATAGGAAGTATCAGCTTTTATACCTCTTAATGGATCCACATTACCACTTGCTCCTGTAAAATAAAATACTCTTCCTCCCCACTTCTTTTCTAACTCGTCAACTGTGATACCAGGAAAATCAGTTGAAACCCATAAACTTTTAGGACCTAAGCTAACAGGATGACAAGCATAATTAACTAAGCTAACTATAGGCTTATGTTTTTTATTTAAAAATCTTACAACGTTTACCTCATGATCGCATGGACCATTTTTCTCTCGTCGATTAACATTTAAAGCACAATTAATTTTACCTACTTCCAAAGTAAAAGGTTGATAAGCTTTTTCATCTTTTATGGTCCTCACAGCATTTTCAGCAATAATTTCTAAGCATTCGTTAGCATATTCATTTTTTACACGGGGAGCAGAATGGGTATGAATTTCATGGACAAAAATATGGTCACGATCGATTCCACTTTCTTTAGCAATTCTATCACGAAGCATATCTGCCTCCTTTAAAGGAATTTCCATCAAATCATTCGTAATAATGCAAACTTTATCTAAATCATTTTTTATAACTAAACAATGGGTTTGAATATGTCTATGAATACCTCTTGAAAATCCTTCCCTTGCAGCAAACCCTGCTAATTCAACGGGACCTTTTGGAGTAATATCAGCAATACCAATATTACATTTTAAGGAATTATCAGCAGTAGCACTACCTATTACACTAAAAAATGACAGGAAAAAAATCAGTTTGCATTTTTTATACAAATTTTTCATTTATAATTAAATTTAAAAAAATAAAATTTCTTTTGAGGACAGATATGCTTTTATTAAATGAAGATTTATTATCAATAGCCTGGATTTTGTATTAATACACCCTGAGCTTTTGTCATTTCATTACCAGGGATGGGTTGCAAATAAAATTGATCAAAGAATTTTTTAACGATCTTTGTAAGACACTTTGAATAATCAGGTTGTCCATTCACTCCTTTTTGAGCAATATTATAAACTAATGTTCCATTTGTTTGTTTTACAACCTCAATCCCATATCCAGGAATATTTTCATAAATATTGGCTAATTTCCAACGTCGAAGATCAAAGAAACGTTTATCTTCAAATGCCAATTCAATTCTACGTTCATGAATAAGTTTTTCTCTTAATTCATCACCTGTTATCTCATCACCAATAGGAGGCATCATAACACTTGCACGATTACGAATTTTATTGATGTATTCACGACAAGTTGCTTCATCACCTAAATTTAAGCAGGCTTCTGCATAGTTTAAATAAATTTCGCCCAACCTAAACCATGGATAGAATCTCGTTGCATTATCAGTTTCGCTAATTACATCATCTTCAATATGCCATTTTTTCAACCAATAACCACTACCTCCTGTACCTACCGTTTCATTATAAAAAGGTCCATGTGGAAAACTCCTTGGATTAGCCGATTTATAACTATCTATTACTAATCCACGAAAAGTACAACCTGGATAAATAATAGTTTCATAAAAACGAGGATCGCGTCCATCCCATGGTTTAGAAGGATCGTAGCCAGAACCATCCTCAAAAGGAAGTTTTCCTGTATCTTTCATTTCATACTCACATACCATCTGTTCATAAGGAGTACAGGATAACCATCCACCAAAAGAATAACTCGGAGAGTAAAATACTTGTGCAAGATTTGTTAATTTTGCCCATGATCGATCAAAATATTTTGCCCAAATAAGCTCGGGACAATTCACATCATACCAAATATCTTTATAATTATCAGCTAAATCATATCCGGGTAAATCAATAACAGCTTTAGCTGCAACTCTTGCACTATCCCATTTATGTATATTGTATACACCTTTAAATATTAAATTATTTCCTGTTGGATTTGGATCATCGGGATCATTAAATAATGGACTGGCGGCATAAAGCCATACTCTTGATTTTAAAGCCAAAGCCACATCCCGACATACCCTTCCTTTTTGAGTTGGTGTTTCGGGAAGATAAGCCAAAGCTGAATTTATATCAGAGAGAACAAAATTTACACAATCGTCATAATTATTACGTTTTACATCATAAAAGTCATCTTCTGTAGTATAAGCCTTGGTGATAATTGGCACACCTCCATATCTCCAAATCAAATTAGCATAAGTCCATGCTCGAAAGAAATAGACTTCTCCTTTCATTTGCTTTTTTATATTTTCAGATACAGTTGCCTCATCAATTTGATCCAAAAAGTCATTCATATTACGAATATAAGTATATGCTCGTTTCCATATATTCAAATAAGTCATACGTGTATTATGAGCATAACCTCCTTCAGATATATAAACTACGTTGTCAGGAGTCATTTCACCTCTTGCAATGTAATTAGTAGAAGTTCCACCATACCTAAAGTAACCTTCATCAGTAATAGCAGCGAGTGTCCCTTCAGTAAAAGGATGTGGAATTGCATCATAAAAAGTATTTACATAAGCTGTTAATAAACCTTCATTAGAAAATACTGCCTTTTCAGAAATCTTATCAAGAGGCTGCTTTTCTAAAAAATCATCATTACATGACACCAGCATAAAAAGAGAAATAAAAATAAAATATATTAGTTTTTTCATAATTGCTTGTATTTTAAAATGTTACTTTTAATCCAGCATTAACAATGCGTACTTGAGGATAATTTTGAGCTTCAGAACTGGTATTTTCTGGATCAATAAAATCAAGTTTTGAGAGAGTAAATAAATTATATCCACCTACATAAAGCCTCATATTTTTTATTCCCAAAGCTTGTTTTTTGAAAGGGATAGTATAACCTATTTCCAGATTTTTTAACCGTAAAAATGAAGCATCATAAAAATAATAAGTAGAAGGAGTAGGACTCCCATTATTGATGGTTGATCCCAATCTTGGACGTGAACCATTCGGATTCTCTGTTGTCCATCTATCTTCAATAGCATATTTTTCAACATTACCCACTCTAGGATCTATTTGAGGATACACATATTGAGAAGCCTTTGCTTGACCTTGAAGCAATATCATAAAATCAAAATTTTTTATTTGACCTTCGAATGTTAATCCAAATACAATTTGAGGAATCGATGTCTGATTTTGGCGAATTCTATCATAACTATTAATTATACCATTGGTATCTGTATCCAGAAAAATAAAATCTCCTAATTTAGCACCTGCCATTTGAGGGTATGTTGTTAAATCAGTCGAATCTTTATTAATACCAATTACTTTATATAACAATAATGCTCCCATTGGCTTACCTTCTTGCTTCATATAATCATGACCCTCGCCCCATGATGGTTCATCCATATAAACAACTTTGTTTTTTGCATATAAAAAATTACCAGATATTTTATAATTAAAGTTATTAACTTTATTGGCATGAGAAAGTTGTATCTCAAAACCGTTGTTGTTCACTTCTCCTATATTCTCCATAGGCAACTTTGTTAATCCAGTATAAGTTGGAATAGAGGCATTTCGCTGACAAAGAATATTCGAACGATTGGTTTTAAATCCTTCAACTTCAAACTCTAATTTCCCTTTCCAAAAATTGCCATCTAAACCTAAATTATAAGTTTTTGCAACTTCCCAAGTAACATTTTTATTAGGAATAGTTCCTGGTTCAATACAATTCTGAGCGACGCCATCAAAAACCTGATAATAAGTTCTATAGACATAGGTCGTCAAATATTGAAACGGATCAATTCTATCATTTCCTTGTTCACCATACGAGAAGCGGAGCTTCAAATTATCAATAATATCAGTGTTGTCTTTAATAAATCCCTCTTCTGATATTCGCCATCCTAAAGCTATACCAGGGAAAAATCCCCACCGTTTGTTTTTTGGAAAATTTTCAGAACCATCATATCTAAAAATAAATTCAGATAGATATTTACTTTTATAATCATAAGAAACTCGTCCAAAATAACTTCTTCTTGCCGTCTCAGCAGCCGATCCATTAATATTAAAATAATTTTTATCTTTATCACCAGCAAAAAATTCATCAATCGCATCACCTGGGAACTTGTCTTTTTGAGCTGAGAAATAATCACTGCGATAAGAATTTTGTTCAATTCCAAACATAGCTCCTACATTATGCATATTATTAAAATTACGCTGGTAATTTATCATTCCATTTAAAGTAAGAGAATGAGTGGGATTATAATATTCATATAGATTAGGGAAAGAAAAATAGGTACTGATTTTTTCCTCATATTCTTCCGTTGTTCGATTGTACTGCCAATATTTCCACGGTTTAGCCCATTTTTTGGTAAAAGTTGAAGTAATATCATAAGCGACATGTCCTTCCAAGGATAATCCCTTGACCACAGTACTTAAATCCCATTGAGCGGTAAGGGTGGAATTTAAACGAGTCAAGGTAGAGTTATTATATCCAGCAATATCACTTACCAAAACAACTGGATTTAGACCCGGTCCTAACAGCCCATTTGGATATCGAGCAGCGGTAGTTGGTTTCATATTTTTTGTAATATAAAAAATGCCATAATCACCACTGCTAAAAGGAGAATAATTTTTCCATTGAATTCGTGGGGCTAGATCAAAGCCAATTTTAAAATGATCTGTTACATTTACATCTGTATTTGCACGAATATTTAATTGACTGAATTTAGTTGCACTATTACGATAGATACCATCTTGCATGTCTGCACCTACTGATATAAAATATTTAGCAACTTTGGTTCCTCCATTTACAGACAAATTGTATTTTTGCTGAAGAGATAAGGGCTTAATAATTTCGTGAAACCAGTCAGTATTGGGATATAATACTGGATTGGTACCATCTCTAAACATTTGAATTTCCTCTTCAGAATAAGTTGCTCCAGAACCATCAAAAATACTTACTTCATTTGTAATTTGAGCAAATGTTGGTGCATCGCACATTTCAAGCACTCGTGTAGGTGATTGGAATCCTGCATCCACTGAGAAAGTTATTTGAGGTTTACCTTCTTTACCTCGTTTGGTTGTCACCAAAATAACCCCATTTGCTGCCCGTGCACCATAAATAGCTGCAGAAGCATCTTTTAAGACTGTTATTGATTCAATATCATTGGGATTAATCCGATCTAAAGTTTCTCTTCCTGCTATACCATCGACTACAATTAAAGGAGTGTTATCTCCTAATGTACTTAATCCTCGAATAAAAATTGTTGTGTTATCAGCACCTGGTTCACCACTTCTATTATTAACTATTGCGCCTGCTACTCGTCCTGCCAATGACTGAGAAACATTAATGGCTGGACTTTTTACTATACTTGCTCCTGGCGCCATAGCAACGGATCCTGTTAAATTGATTTTTTTCTTTGTCCCATAACCTACGGCTACAACTTCTTCTAACCCTATTGCTTCTTCTTCCAAAATTACATTAAAGGTAGTTCGTTCTCCAATGGGTATCTCTTGTGTTTTCATTCCAATAAAAGAAACTTGTAAAGTTTGAGCATTAACAGGAATATCGAGTGAAAACAATCCTTCACTATCAGTAACTGTTCCTTTATTTGTACCTTTTATTAAAATAGTTACACCCGGGAGAGGATTACCAGCAATATCGGTGACTTTCCCTTTTATCGTTCTTTCTTTTTGTTGGGTCTGCTGAGTTGCACGAATCATATTGTCTACAGTAGAAGCATTTTGATTCGTCCTTTTTAAGAGTACAATATAGTTATTTTCAAATTCATAAGCTATGTCAGTTCCCTCAAAAGCTTCCTGCAAATAAGTCGATACTTTATCAGAGGTATTAGGAAGGTTTACTTTTTGATTTGTATCAATTTCACGATTGCTATAAACGACTAAATAGTCGGTTTGTTTCTCAATTTCACTTATCAGTTGACCTACAGTTATGGAATTATTTTTTAATTCAATAATAGCATCTTGAGCTTTTGTACTAATTGCCATCAACTGAAATGAGAAAACAAATAAAAAAATAAAACTAATTTTCATTATCCTGAATATATCTTTAAGAGTTTCATTTTTTATTAAATAAGGTATTGCTAGAAATTTTATTTTCATATCTTTGTAATAAATTAAAAAGTGAATACTAAATTGTTTAATTCCGTGTTTGCTTTTTAGCGATAAGTGTTGCAGCACTTATCGCTTTCTTTTTTATTTAAAATAGTTTTTCATAGGCATTTTTTTAAAAGGTTATTGAAATTATTTTGTTATAGTAATAATATTGTTATTTTCATCTGTGACAATATTAAATTGTTGTATTTTTCTGATAATGTGTAAAATTTCATTTATTCCATCTCGTTGACGAAATTTTCCTGTATATCTTACGTTGAAAATTTCAGGGTCTTCAACTTTAATGGTAACATCATAATACAATTGCAATTGTTTTATGATGTCAATTAATCTTTCATTTTCAAAGCAGTAAATGCCATCTTTCCACAAAAAATGATTAGGATTATCTATTTTTGCTACTGTGAATTTCCCATTTCGTATAGTTGCCTCTTCATTGGGCTTTAAAATAATGCCTTCTGATTCTTTATGATGCTGATATATTTTTATAGAACCCTCTATAAGAGCCACTTGAGAATAATCCGTATTGGGATAATTATATACATTAAATTGTGTCCCAAGAACTTTTAATTGAATATTTTGCGTTTCTACGATGAAAGGTTTGCGATGATTTTTAGCAACATTAAAATATGCTTCACCTTTTAAAATAACTTTACGTTCTTTATTTGAAAAATGTGATGGATAAATCAAAGTTGATTGAGCATTCAGCCAAACGATGGTACCATCTTGTAGTGTAAGTTGGGCTCTTTGTCCTGCTGGTACATAAAGAGTATTTTTTATGTTAGAAATATCATTTTTAACAAAATATAAAGTTACAAACACACTCGATGCTATTAGAATCATTGCTATAGCTGCAATTTTACTAATAATTTTAAGAGTTTCATTACGTCGTTTGATATGTATCTGTTTTATAAATTGTTGAAAACTTTTCTGAGCTTTTTCTTCATCTCCTCTTTGCTTTAACACATCACTTAAAGAAAAAACATTTTGTAAAGAAATAAACTCATTCTTTAAAGAGTCATTATTAGAAATTTCTTTTAACAATTGTAATCGTTCCGCATTATTAAGCTCTCCTAAAAAAAATTTTATAAGCCGATCATCCATATTTTACCTTCTTTTATTAGAATAACGATTAATAATAAAAAATCCACTAAGAAAAATGAAAAAATATTTTATATGAAAAGGAATATTAGTAATGGTAAATAATTTTTTAATATTTCTTTTAGCTTTTTGTAGGCTATTGCCATCTGATTCTCAACAGTATTAATTGAAAGATTCAATTCTTCAGCAATTATTTTTTGTTTTTTTCCTTCAATTTTATTCATAATAAAGATTTGACGACATTTTTCAGGAAGTGATTGGATAGCATTTTGTATAACAGTTTCAATATCAGTTACAGCAAAAATGTTTTCATCAAACTCTTCTAAAGAGGTAAGTTTTAATTGAAGAGTTAATTCGTATTCCTCCTGTATTTTATTCCTGGCATTTCGGATAACAATTTGATGACGAAGGAAATCAATGCATTTGTTTTTAACATTAGTGAAAAGATACGCTGTCAAATTGAGATGTTTTGGAATAAATTCTTTTTTCGCCCATAAATTGAGGAAAACATCTTGCACAATATTTTCGGCATCTGCTTCATTAATAACGTATTCTTGTGCAAAACGTTTTAATCTAGAATAATAAGAAATATAAATTTCTTCAAAGTCAGCAATACCTTTAATGGGTTTTTCCATAATGGTTAATATGCTTTTTTAAAAAGTCATTTAAAGTTTTCTATGTCTGATATTTTTATTCTTTATAATGGTATAGTTAAAAACAAAGAAGAGAAATTCGTCAATTAAAAATTAATTAATTTTTATTAACAACAAATTTTAGGACAAGTTAATATTTGAATTAAAGAACAAATATACACATTCACCACTAAATTAAATAAAGTTTACTTATAAATTTTAATCAGAATTCAAAATATTTTTGTTTGATAATTTTGATTTAAAAAATAAAGATCAATTTTAATTTTTTTTAAAAAAATGAGAATTGAAAATTAATTTTATAATTTTGCTAAATTAAAAAACATAGATTTTTTGTTAAATTTTAGTTAATAATTTTATTGGAATATATATTTATATCTAAATGAAGACACTAAAAATTCCACGAATAGATATTGCTCTTTTTGAAACTATTGTTGATCGAATACACCATCTTAATGCAAATGGAGCGGAAATTGCAATAGATCAAATTAATTGGAAAGAAACTTTTTCAAAGTATTTACCTGTTACTGTTCACGTAGCTCATGATAATAACTGTCTTTATTTGTTTTACCAAATAAGAGGAGAAGTTTTAAGAACTGTCAATAATAAAGACTTTATGCCAGTTTGGGAAGACAGCTGCGTAGAATTTTTTATGCAACGACCGCAAGAAAAAACGTATCGAAATTTTGAATGTAATGCTCTTGGCGTACTTTTAGCAGCCAAGCATGAAAATCGAGAAAAAGCAGAAAAATTTTCATTAGATGAAATGGCAAGTATCTTAAGATATACTTCTATTCGACATCGATATGAAGAGGGTAAAGAAGTTAGTGATTGGACTCTTTATTTAGAGATTCCTAAGCAAACGATGGGCTTTTTACCCAATGAATTTTTATCGGGAGAAAAAATCAAAGCTAATTTTTATAAATGTGGTGACCAAACTGAAGAACCACACTTTTTGAGTTGGAATCCAATTAATACTCCTGAGCCCAACTTTCATGTTCCCTCATTTTTTGGTTTACTTGAAATGGAATAATAAACTTATCAACTAAAATACTTTTATGAACGACAATCAAAAATTAATAGAAATTACTTCTCATTTCATTACTCCAACCGATGCTATAGAAATAAAGCCTCTTGGAGCAGGTCATATTAATGATTCCTTTAAAGTAGCCAATGGGTATGAGGAGTATGTTCTCCAGCGAATCAATCACTCCATTTTCAAAAATGTAGATCAATTGCAAAACAACATTTTGAGAGTTACCACTCATATTCGTAAAAAATTGGAAGAAAAAGGTGAAAAAGACATTGACCGTAAAGTGTTAACCCTTATTCCTACCCATGAAAGGGAATGGTATTATCATGATAAGGATGGAAATTATTGGCGAATGACACGCTACATTAAAGACAGTAAAAGTTATGACGAAATTAATCCTGATCTGGCTTATCGGGCAGGTCTTGCTTTTGGGGATTTTCAACGAATGTTAGCAGATCTTCCGGGCGAACCTTTATTTGAAACCATTCCTAATTTCCACAATATGGAGGCTCGGCTGGGAACCTTTAGAGAGGCTGTAAAAAGAGATAGCGTTAGTAGAGTAAAAGAGGTTTCAGATTTGATAGAGGAGATAGAAGCTCGAGCTGACGAAATGTGTTTAGCTGAACGTTTACATAGAGAAGGGAAATTGCCTAAGCGTATTAATCATTGCGATACTAAAGTAAATAACGTTCTTTTTGATAGCAATGGTCAAGTATTGTGTGTAGTGGATTTAGATACTGTTATGCCAGGTTATGTTCTTTCAGATTTTGGTGATTTTATTCGAACAGGAGCAAATACTGGTGCCGAAGATGATAAAAATCTTGAAAATGTAAATATTGATCTGGATATTTTCGAAGCATACACAAGGGGCTATTTAGAAAAAGCTAGGGAATTTCTTACTGACACAGAAATCGAGAACCTTGCTTTTGGAGCAAAACTCCTCACTTATATGCAAACCGTTCGTTTTCTTACAGATTATATCGATGGTGATACCTATTATAAAATAAGTTACGAAAATCATAATTTAGTACGTTCACTCGCACAGTTTAAATTATTATTGAGCATGGAGGAAAATTTCGATAAAATGCAGAAGATTATTAAAGAAACAGCCAAAAGGTATAAATGTTAATAGATTTTCGGAATAAATTACTCAATATTCTTTTATGATTTTTAAATGCTTTTCTTCTTTATATTATTTTTGTAATAAACCATTTTTTAAAATAGGCAATTAACAGAATAGCGATACATAAGAGAAGACAAATTATGGAAAAAATTAGCCCATATCCATTAACAAAAATAATAGGTGCAAAAGTAATTAAAGAAATTTCTACTGGAGCGATAAACAAATAAGCTATGGCATAACTATCTAAACAATAACTTTGCATTTCAGGATCAACTACTCGAAGCAATGCAATCCCATTAGCCATTGTACCGGTGAGCCACCCCCATGTAAAAATGGCCTTTTCGAACCAAAATTCTTTCAGCCATTTTCCAGGTATTATAAATACGTAAATAAAAGTAACTATTAAACCAGTTGTAAGCAAAATAACTAATGGTATGATATATTTTACTACTATTGATATTTTAATAGAGGCAATGCCAAAAGCAATTAAAAAATCGGTAAAAGTCCCACTGATATGTTTTATCGTTTGTGGACAAACATAATTACTAACGGATGTTTTATCAAATATTAGTTTAATCAAAATTCCAACAATAAATGCACAACTAAATACGGGCAATTCAAAACCTGACAAAATAGAAGTTATTATTTTGCTCATTCCATAGCCACCTAAAGCAATAGCAACTACTATAATAACATTGAAGGTAAGGGAATCTATTGAAATAGAAGAACAGGTACTTTCTCCTATTTTTTCACGTTTTTCAATAGGCAAAAGGCCTGTACGTAATTCTTGTGGTAAATCTTTATAAGTTGGCAGAAAGGAAGTATATCCTTTTTGATTTGCCCATTTAATAATAATAAGTCCAAGAACAATAGCAGATAATATACCAATAGTAGCTGATGTCATAGCCAAGCTCATGATTTCATTATGACCAAATTTTTTGAAAGTCTGTCCAATGGCAGCAGCCGTACCATGCCCTCCACAAAAGCCAGCAGGTAATGTGATTCCAAAAGCAGGATCAAGTTCCCATATTTGATTTAATACAAGTAATCCCAATAATCCACCAAAAGCCCATTGAAAAAACATACCTCCTTGAGAATAAGCCCACAGAGAACCAATATTAAGCTTATTCTCTTTATTTTTTTGAAAAGTGAGAGGGAGTGCTCCAAATATTAAAGCAATTAATATGCCCGCATAAGTACTACAATTTTGTGAAAGTGGGATCAAATTAAATCCCCCCGTCCCCAAAATCAACCCCATGAAACCAGCTAATATACTCGGAGGAATAAATAGCTTTTGAATTAATTTTATCTTAACTCTCATTAATTTGCCAATGAGTAACAAAATAGAGACTATACCTATATCGACAAAAAGAGTCCAGGGAGTAAATTCATTCATTTATGGGAACTGTTTTTTAGAAAAGAATTTTTTTAATTAATACATTTATTAAAAAACACAGCATTCATAAATATTTTACTTGTTCCAAACCAATAAGAACGAAAATTCATATCATCTACAAATAGAATAACTATGCCTTTTTTATATTGTTTTGCAAATAAAGCTGGTGCATTTTTTAATAATCTTTCATTCTTTGAAGAAAGGAAACCTGAAAGTAAAGGTTTAGAACTATAATGAAGAGGTGAAATATAAGGATCTGCATCTTTTTCAAAGATAATATTCCCTGTTTTCATTACTGCTATTTTGTCTTGATCTAATCCCCACATTAAGGGATGAGTTTTATCAAGATCACAATTCATAATTGTGCCAGGTATTAAATCTCCAGCATTTGCTATTTTTTTGTCTGCATAAGCTAAATATAAAGTTGAATCCTTTTTAAGGCAAGTATTTTTAATCTTCAAATGTAAAATCTTTTCATTATTCAACCATTCATAAGCTTTACCTGTAGCAATCAAAGCTCCACCATTGGTAATCCATTCTTTTAATGATTTTTCACTGGCTTTATCAAAATTGGGAATACCATTGGCCATTACAACAACATTATATTTTTGTAATTTTTCTACTGTCAAATCATTACTTTCTATTAGAGTTGGGCACATTTGAAAACGTTTATCCAGCAAATACCATATTTCTCCTGATTCAGAGGCATCCATATTTTCACCAACAATTATCGCTACTTTTGGTTGCTTTAATGGTAGGTAAGAAGGGCTACCTAAGTCTATATCCGGCATTAGTCCTGAAGTTGCTGCATAAATATCGACTCCGGTTTCTTTTGATAAATGTTCAAGCAAATTATAAAGATCATCAGAAGAAAGAGATTGATTTTGAGCCGATACGAATAATGTCCCATATCCCATTTGTTTATTTATATTTTCTGATAGGAAAGCAAAAGGCATATTACTTACACTAATATGAATATTCCTTTTTTGCAATTCATAAATTACTTTTGGAGCATAAAATTCTTTATTATCAAAGACATACCCGTAATTACTTTTTCCACCAATGATTTGACCCTCATAAAATACATTTTCAGTAAGTTTTTCACCAATTAGGTCAGAAACACTTTTTACTGGTAGATATCTTAAATTAAAAGCATGAGGGAAAGTCCATGTAGAAATATCATAAAATATACTATCATCATATTCCAAACAATTTTCCATTAACGCTTTTACCATGACACTATATTTTTGTTCCATTGGGATAACATAAGCATCGCTTTTTTTAAATGAAGAATAATCTTTAGCCAGATGAAATACATCAATATGATGATACACCATATTTTCCAAAAAATGATAGGCAATGGATTTAGAGCCACGTGTATCAAATATATAGCCTTTAATTATTTCATTATGAACATTTTTAGCAGTTTGCTGAAAATATTCTTTTTGATAATTCAGTAATTTTTCTCTTATATCATATGCAGCAGATATTGTGACATAGGATGCTAAAACTTGATTACGAATAGCCCATGGAAATGAAAATAATCCTTCTTCTGTTTCTTTAAGATGACCTCGAATACTACCTTGTTCATAAAGTAAGCATATAGAACCATGTAAATCACCATAAGTTGCTGCTTTACCACAATAATAATCATCATATCTTTCTTTGGAATAATATCTTATCCCAATTTTGTCCATTTCTTTAGCACAATAAGTTGATATTTCTGATGTTAACTCTTGATTAAGTGGTGATATAAAGGGATGTACACGTTTTGGATGCCCTGGGCTGAAATAGAACAACGGTGTAAAACGTTGTTCATGAAAATCGGCAACGACATTTGGTAACCATTCAAAATAGGTGTTTAAAGCATGAATTCCTTCTGGATGTTGTGCCATTAACCAATCACGGTTACCGTCAGCCCAATAATGATTAGTTCGACTTGATGGCCAGGACTCTGAAAATTCCCGCGAATTTGGGTCGCTAACATCCGTCAGGCTTCGTGAAGTATTTACCCATGAAGCAAAACGATTGATCCCATCAGGATTAGCACCAGGTGTCATTACTATAATAGTATGAGTTAATAATTCCTCTATACTTTTGCTTTCGGCTGCAGCTAAAAAATAAGCAAAAGCAAGTGAAGCATTCACACCAGATGGTTCATTGCCATGAACACTATAAATTAAGCTGATCACTAATGGCATTTCTTTGGAATTTAAAGAAAAGGATTGATTGATATCAGTTAATTTTAAATGTTCTTCTTTTATTTTTTCTATTTTCCTTTGATTGTCTGGTGAAGTTATTATAACTTCTAAAAAAGGGCGGTGTTCATAAGTGCATCCTTTTTCATTAACGGTTACGCGAGAACTTGTCTCAGCTAATGCTTTCATATACATTACTACTTGTCCCCAATCAACATGTTGTTGCCCTAATTCAAAACCAATAACATTTTTAGGTGTAGGTATATCTTCATTATATAGATAATTTGTTTGTGGAAGAAAATATGTCAAATCATATGCATACTTTTCAGGTTGAGGTTGTGCTATGACATAAATGTTCACAAACATTAATACAATAGATATAGTGACTGAATGAAATTTCTTCATTATAAATACACAACATTATTTTAAAAAGCATACAAGTGTAACATAAAATTATAAATAGCTTGTATGCTTTTTTGACATAAATTTTTTGAACTTTAAATCAGTTAAAAATGTTTTTGCTTCTTTTTTTATTCCCCTTTAAAAAGTTGCATTTGTGACTTGAATTCACGAATTGGTAACGATTGCAAATGATTATTGCAAACGAATCATAAATCTACTTGCATTTTGTTGCCATGCGACATCAAAAGATTCCCATGTATATTTGTGGTCCGGACCGCCTACTGTTTGAGAAGGATCATTAACCACCACATAATCTATTGTACCATCGCTTGCAGCATGCAATCCAGCCACTACTACATAATGACCGCCAGTATAAGTGGGATTTGCAGGAGTACCATCAGGATAATTAAGGGGATAAGAACTTGTAATTTGTAATGCTACCACCACAGGATTACCACCTGCAATAGCATTTTTAAGATAAGTTTCTCCATATTGTGCTACTGCACTTGTAAAACCAAAATGTTTTGCAGTTAAAACAAGATTTCCGCCGTTAACACCATCGTTGGGATCATCTCCTATTGATATCAAATAATTACAAATTTCATCTACTGTTTTTACTACTCCATAATAATCCATAGCCATTTTCAAAGAAGTAGGACCGCAAGTATGACTATCAGGTTGAGTAGTAAAAGGAACTGTTAAAGTCCTGCTCCAAGGATAATCACCTGAAGTGCCTTCTACATCGTATATCCATGTACTTGGTGCTGAAACTGTTGATATAGTTACAGTATTGGGAAAAGTATTGTTGTTTTGAGCATAATATCGTATAGCTTTTGCCCAAACATAAAACATTGCCTCAGGTAAATATTGTGTACTTCCAATTGTTGAAAAATTTGGTAAGCACATATTTTGAGTTATAAAATTCACATTTGATTTTCCTTTGGTTAAAATATCAGTTTTATTGATAGTACCACCGCTAACGCCAGATGGATTAGGAGGGGCTCCAATACCTCTTACAATTGTGATGGTGGCTGGGGGAGTACTTCCTTCTCCATTATCATAAAAATAACTTAGCCACCTTGCCATCATATAATAAAAATCAGCCGCATTAATTTTTACCGTTTCTGTAGCATCCTTGATTATTAATGGTATTTTATGATAAGTATCTATCGAATCGGCTGCTGCAATAGCCAGAGCTATAAACTTGGAATTTTCTACATTAAGCGATTGAGTAGGCGAAACAGGATTGTAAAAAATAATGCTATCCACTTCGGATACCTTATGTTTTCCTATTGATACACCTTGCTTCATAATATAGATAGTATCGTTTTGAGCCTGCATTATAAAAATGATGGTTAAACTAAATAATAGCAAAAATAGTTTTTTCATTGTTTTTTAATTTTATTAATTAATAAATTATTTGACTTTATATATTTTACATGTTATTTTACAATTATTTTAAATTTTTCAACTTTATTGTTATTAACAATTGTCAAAAAATATAAACCACTTTGTAGATTGGGAATTTTAAGATAATTTTCTTTTTCTGGGTTAAGAAATTTTTCAATGATTAGTTTCCCAGTAATATCATAAAAAAAAGCTACTGTATTATTATTGTTTACTTCGCCTATAATCTTTAACTCGTTATTTTTTACAGTAATTACTTTTGAATTTGATGGCTGGTAAACCAAATCTGAAATTGTTGTGGCTCGTTTAAATTGAATATCATCATAATTTAGATCAATAGTATCAATAATGTCATTAAAAGCTATGGATATTTTCCTATTATCTTCATTAACAGTTTGAGTTAACGTAGGTATTGGTTCATTTGGATTTAATGCAAAAATAGCCACTACAAATTTTCCTATATTCCCAGTTGAAGTAATAACTAGTTGTCTGTATTTTGAATTAGCATCTACATTTTGAGAAAGCGTATATGTTTGAGGGAATAAACACTTAATAAACAATTTGGCATTTGTAAAAGCCCCATCTATTTGAGCTGTTTTTTTTTGGTCATTTACTGTTATTTCATTATTGAAATGAGTAGTTAATCTCCATTGAAAATTTTTATTTCCGGTTTGATTCAGCTCAAAATTATCAGTGACAATGAGATAAGGATGCGTACCACGAACATAAAGAATTTGCCGAATTGCATTTTTAGCATTGACAAGTTGTTGATAGGCTGATGTAGCATTACCTTTAATGTAAGTTGAAAGATCATCGTTTCTATAAGCAACAATAGACCCACTGGGTGCAGATCCATTTTGAATCCAATCTTGTCCGTTATTTTCCACAGTAATGGCAGTATGACAAATTGTTTGTGGTAAATTTGGTCCTGGGTCGATAACAAAACTTTCACCTTTCGCATAAAAAGTAAAACTTCCCACATCTCCATGATTCCAACAACCATTCCATCCGAAACCACAAGTAAAAGTCATTAAACTATTGTCATTATCCCATCCATCCCGAGAAGATATTTGTCCTCTATCAAAATACTTGAAATTCAACAAGTTATCGTTTTTTGGTGATAAGGGTTGTAGTTGTTGATCTTCCCAAAGTATAACATAAGGTAAACTTGCTCCTGTCCCTAACCACGAATTTGAACCATAACTTTTATCTCCATCATTACCCACCATTCTATCCCAACCCCATAATCCTAATCTATCTTGATATTTAGTTATAATATATAAAACTCCCCCTGCGGGTTTCATAGTGCCTTCTGTTTGATTTATCATAACAGCTGCACCTCCACCCGGTAATAGTTGATGCATATAATATTGGGGAATATAACTACTTCTCTGTTTTTCCATAATAATATCACATCCTCCAGACCTTCTTAAAGCTTCTGCAAATGGAATAGCATGCTGTAATCCGTAAGCTAAATAACCCATTCCTTCGTAAGCACATCCTGTTGCATCTATTGCATAATCAAAATAGCTTTTTATTTTATCTGTGGCTCTTTGCACCCATATTGTGGGAGCTTTATCCCCCAATACTAATCCGCAAAGACCTAAAGCTCCATGTGCAACTGCTTGATGATTATGGGCCAATCGTCTTGGTTCAGATGAACCCCAAAATTTAATTAATGAATTATCATAAAGCCATTGTCCATAACTATATATTTCATTTTCTAAAAGTTGTTTTTGTTCATTGTCCATAAAAGGTTCAAGCCAGTCATATGCTATTGCATAAGTATGTGCCATATCAGCAACAGCAAGATGTTCATTAAAATTTACAAAAGTATTTACATCTGATTGTGTCGCAACAGCACAAATTATATCAATAGCTTTATTGATATAATTATTGTTATCTGTCAGATAACCTGTTAAAGCAAGATCGAAAACTTGAACAGCAAGTGCTCTTCCACTTATTGCGCCATTGAAAACATAAGGGTTAGTTGACAAATTTAAATATGAATTTGCCTTCGTTTTCATAAGATTAAAAGCAGACTGACTTCTTCCTTTCGTTATTTTTTGTTTTAAATTAGGAATATCATTCATATTAAAAAGTAATCTTGGGTGCTCATTTTCACTATTACTTGTCCATGTGCTGGGGGCTGAAACCGTTGTTATAGTTACGCTACTCGGAAAAGTAGTATGTTCAGCATAATAGTTTATCATTGTTGCCCAGGCATAAAACATAGCTACTGGTGAATATTGAGTC
>Ga0208826_1000635_pt1 | contig 34863 bp, 35 predicted proteins | sample AD_UKC115_MetaG_FD_184451 | JGI IMG/M metagenome (GOLD analysis project Ga0208826, IMG submission 184451) | Active sludge microbial communities of municipal wastewater-treating anaerobic digesters from Hong Kong - AD_UKC115_MetaG (SPAdes)... | ecosystem: Engineered > Bioreactor > Anaerobic >...
TATGAACAACCTTTATGCCCTCGTCAAAAGAAAAGATATAGACTGTATTGTTTCCCCTTTGAATGCCTAACGATTCATCATGATAGGTTTTTATGCCTCTTATAGAACATCCGTCCACTCTGTACTCGCCATCGTCATTGATAAGAACAAACTTGCCTTTAATCCTTAAATGGGCATTATGATCATGATGTTGATGGCTTTCCGTGACAACATCTGCAATTATATCGGGCATTTTATATCCGAATGTTTCATCAAAAGGATCGGTCACGAACGTCATACCGTTGGAAAGCATTCTGAAACAAGAATGTCCAATCCACGCTATTTTCATTTTTTCCGCCTCCTTAACAATAAGAAATTATCCACCTTGCTTCGTATGGTTCAAGCTTCATACCATCAACCTCAGCATACTCTGCCGCAAGATTATTGTAAACGATCAGTTGCTTTGAAAGATTTCTTCTTTTTACCTTAAGAACAGACATTACGGAAGAAATCTCCGGTGCAGTTAAAAACAGATCTCTGTAGCATCGTCTTAGATTGGCAGCGTACTTTATGAAGTCATAGATTCTTTTTTCGTTGCAGTCTTCACCTTCTATTGCCTTTTGGGCAAGAACCACGTCGAAATTACTTCTCATAAGGTATCTTGTATCGTCATATCCTGTTTCTTTTTTTATTTTTTCATAAACCTCATAATCATTTTTCATACCTATCTCATCACCGTAATAAATCACCGGATTTCCATCTAATGAGAAAAGCACCGAAAACGCCAGCACCGTTTTTTTGTAGTCATTACAGAAGAGATCATAGGTTCTTGCCGATATCCCTGCACCTTTTCTGAAATTCCACCTTTCATCTAAAAGATAGCTCCGTACGAGATTCTTTTTCTCTTCTTCACCTACTGCTTCCAATGAAAGCTCATCATGACACCTTAAAAAGTTAAACCACTGGCATGAGGAAGGAATTTCAGGCATCACTAAGGGATTGAAAAGCTCTGAAATTTCTTTGGGATCTGCTTTTGCGATTGCTGAAAAAATCCCAGTCATAAGCGGAAAGTTATATGCGCAGTGACATTCGTCATCATTCCCAAAATATTTCACAACCTTGATAGGCTTTTCATTAGCCTCAGCAAGAAGAACAGTTCCTTCAGAAACATAGTCCAGACATGCCCTGAAGATCTTTAAGATATAATGTGATTTTTCAAGCCCATAACAGTCGGTTCCCTCCTGCTTGGAAAGATATGGCGCAGCATCCATTCTGAACCCATCAATATCTTTTGATTGCCAAAAAAGCAGGATATTAATCATCTCAAGCATCACTCTTGGATTTGAATAGTTAAGATCTGGCTGACTGTCATAAAATCTGTGGAAATAATAGTCTGATGTTTGATCGTTATACTCCCAGTTACTTTTCATTATACCGTCAAATACTATTCCTGCTCTGGCATATTTATCCGGAGTATCGTTCCATATGTAGTAGTCCCTGTACTTTGATTCCTTTGATTTTCTTGCATCGATAAACCATTCATGATCGCTGCTTGTATGATTGATAGCTATATCAAAAATGACTCTTATTCCATTCATGTGGGCCTGATGTATAAAATCAAAAAAATCCTCATTTGTTCCAAGATTACCTCTCACATTGTAATAATCACTAATATCAAAGCCCTGATCCTTCATAGGAGAGCTCAGAACGGGGAGTATCCACAATGCAGTTACGCCAAGCTCCTTTAAATAAGAAAGTTTCTCTTGGGCAGCTTTGAAGGTTCCGCCGAATCTTTCGATATAAACCGAGTATACCACGGAATTCTTATACCATAAACTTTCCTTTATGGAGTTACTTTCGATATTTTTGTACTTTTCAAGGACTGTCATTAGCAGTGAAAGTTCCTTTTTACCATTTTCATCATAAAGCTGCTGCCAAAGTTTTCGTATACTTTCCATCTGGTCCTCCTAAAAAAATTCCACAGACAGTCACCTGTCCATGGAGTATAAAGGATGTAAGTAATTTATTTGGGTATCTCCACATTTCCGTAATCTCCGATCACAAATCTTATGGAGTTGGGCTTACGTTCTATGCTCGTTATTTTGGCGTATGCACCTATTATGGAAGAGTCTATTCTTGACTTAAGATTGCTTATTCGTGCATTATCCAATATTATTGAATTTTCTATCTCCGATTCCTCTATATTGGCACCATTACCTACCGATGTGTATGGACCTATAAAAGCATTGGTAATAGTACAGTTTTCTCCTATTATGACAGGTCCTCTTACTATCGAACCCATAATCTTTGAATTCTTGCCTATATGAACATTGCCGTTCACCACACTGTTCTCATAAACATTTCCTTCAATGAAACTTGTTTTAAAGGTTTCAAGAATAACTCTATTGGCCTCTATAAGATCTTCGGGTTTGCCGGTATCTTTCCACCATTCTTTTATTATCTTGGCACCGACTGTTTTACCGGAAGATATCATCCACTGTATTGCATCGGTAATCTCATACTCTCCTCTGGCTGAAGGCTTTAAGTCTTTTATCCCCTCAAAAACCATAGGTTTGAATATGTATACACCTACTATAGCAAGATTCGAAGGCGGCTCTTTAGGTTTTTCAATTACTCTGACTACTTTGTCTTCTTCCATTACAGCTATACCAAACCTTGAAGGATCTTCAACGGGAGTAAGAAGAATTGAAGAGTCGAGATTTTTTTCCTCAAAATCCTTTATAAACTTTCCAAGATCGACGGTTATCATGTTGTCGCCCAGATACATCAGAAAAGTGTCTTCTCCTATAAATTCCTGGGCTATTGAAGCAGCATGAGCCAATCCTTTTTGTTCAGCCTGCACATGATAGCTAAGGTTGAGACCTATTCTGCTACCATCTCCCAATGCGGCCTCAAAATCTTTTTTGTTATCAGGATTGACTATTATGCCGACGTCTACTATTCCAGCATTTTTTATCATTTCAAGGCTGTACATTATGGTTGGTTTATTAGCTACCGGAATAAGCGGCTTTGCATTAGTAAATGTCAATGGTCTTAGTCTTGTTCCTTTTCCAGCACAAAGTACTATAGCTTTCATTTTTCCCACCCCTTTAGTATTTTTATCAGATCTCCGGTTATGTATGGATTAGCATATAATGCTTTTTGATCGTATATTCCAGCTTTGCTGCCGTCAAAGCGGACAACCTCTCCACCGCTTTCTTTAAGTAGAAGATATCCGGCAGCTATATCCCATGCATTTGCCTTAAGGCTTATAAACGCATCGGCAAAACCTGAAGCGGTATACGCTGTCTGTATTGCTGCACTGCCCATTATCCTTATACGCATAACCTGATGCTCCAAAAGTTCAAAGTACTTGTAGGTAGTACCTTTTATGTTACCCATTGTTATTATCGACTTGCTCAGATTTTTCGACCAGCAGGGCATAATCTTCTCGTCATTAAGAAAAGCTCCATATCCTCTGTGACAAGCAAACATCATATCCATCTGCGGAACATATACGATGCCTATTTCAGGCTCATCGCCACGCACATAAGCTACAGAAATACAGTACTCTGCCATGCCTCTTGAAAAGTTTACTGTTCCATCTATTGGGTCTATCACCCAATACTCACTGACCTTCGGTCTTCTGTCCAGATCTTTTTCCTCAGCAAGAACCTCTATATCTCCAAATTTCTTTAGAAGCTTTTCCATAAGAAGATCCTGAGTTCTCAAATCAAGCTCTGTAACTATATCGTCCGGCCCATTTTTGTCTCTTATATCATAACACGTCTTCTTCCATTTCAACAGCTCTTTACCACATTCATACACTATATTTTTCAGCTCCGAAAACAAATTTTCCACCCCATTATACTACTTGATTCTATCTTTCAAGTCCTCTTTTATTTTTTGAACCTCTTTCCAGTTAAGTTTTTTTATGTCCCCAGGATTAGGCACATCCTCAATCGACCACGGACCGAACTTCACTCTTCTGAGTTTTATCACATTATGATTGATTGCTCTGAACATGAGCCTTACCTGACGCTTTTTCCCCTCTGTTATGGTAACTGTTACCTCTGAGTTTTCACCCTTTTTAAGAACTTTTTCAATCTTGGCTGGCGCAGTTTTGTATGGTTTTTCTTCAATCAATATTTCAACACCATTTTCCAGCATCGAAAGTTCCTGACCGGTAGGATTACCCTTGATAAGCGCCTGATAAGTTTTTTCGATTTTATATCTAGGATGCATAAGAAGATCGGCAAGCTCCCCGTCGTTTGTAAGGAATATCAGACCAGAAGTACCGTAATCAAGTCTTCCTACATTGAATACATCTTCCTTTACAAAACCTTTTATATCGTCTGTTATTGTTTTTCTTCCATATGTGTCGCTCTTTGAAGAAAGAACATCAACAGGTTTATTATACAGATAATACACCTTCCTGTCTGCCTTTATTATATCGCTGACCTTATATATATATCCTCCGAACTCTACCTTATCCTCAGCGGAGACTTCATACCAAGGCTCAATAATCACCTTACCGTTTACTTTTACTCCTCCGCTCTGTATCAGGGAAATTGCTTTACGTCTTGCCAACCCCGCTTTCTGTACTATTGCCTGTAATTTTTCCATCTTTTATCTCCTCAAGTTTTTTAATCGTATCCTGTGAAAGCCATTCAAAAAAATTATCGCTAAGAGCATAAAGAAAAAGCGATTTAGTGTTGGCTTTCTTTGTCTTTTTTACCAGCCCAAGTTCTTTGAGCCTTAAAAGTTGTGTGTAGCTGTTCCTTCCTCTTGACTTCTCCACCTCAGAAAGTCTTGAGGGACCGTTAAGATAAAGAATAGCCAAAACCTCAAACTGCGATGCTGTCAGCTCAAGCTTACGTGGTTTGGGAGTCACAAGCCTTTTTATCTCCGGTTTTATCTGAAAGATGAACCTATCTTCATTCTTAGCCAGTTCGACACCGTGTTCAGCTTCAGAGTACTTTTTCTGTAACAGCAACAAAATTCCCAGAACTTTTTCTTCCGTCATATCCAGAATTTTTGATATATCTTTTACGCTTATACCCTGGGATTTTATAAAAACAACAGCTTCTACAGTGGAAATATCTATCTCATTCATATGCTGACCGTCTCTTTATCATATATACGTATAAACTCACCGTCTCCATACTCAATTGCACCGTCTTTGAGCATGTTTAAAACCGCCAGAAAAAAAACCACAAACTTAAGCTTTTGGTTTTCAGACAGTTTAAAAAGGTCTTTAATACTGAACGATTCGTAATCTTTAAGCATAGCGACTGCCATCTCAACAGTATAAAGCTCTTTCACAATCTGAAGCTTTTCCTGCAGAAGCAGAAAATCTTTAAAAAATCTGTCTATCTGTTGAGAGATATCGCCCGACAGGACGGAGTTGTTGCTCCTCACAGCCACACTTCTGATACTGGGAGTTCCAAAGTCTTCCTTTATAAGCTGAGTTGCAGATTTTATAAGATTATAATCTTCTATTATCTTATAAAGCGTATTACGGTGCCTCTTAAGCTCCTGGTCACTTTCAGAACGAGGAAGAAGTTCTCTGGATTTAAGATAAGAAAGATAAAATGCGAGTCTCATAAACTCGCCTATATCCGAAAGATTTTCTTTGTTATTTTCAACATAATTTATAAAAATATCAGCTATTTTTGAGACCGGCAGTTTTTTCACCGGCAGCTTCTTCTCACTTATGAGTTCTACCAGTTTTTCAAACGGACCGGAAAATATATCGAGCTCAATTTCTATATCGTAAAATCCCATTCGGTTACCACCTTAGTTTCATGGCGCATCGAACTTCACTCATAGTATTGCATGCAATCTCCCTTGCCTTGGCATTACCTTTTTCAACTACTCCTCTGGCATCATCTTCAGATATCTTCGAAAGGTTATCCCATATGGGCTGCATTTTGGCTTCAAGATTTTTCAGAAGAACCTTTTTACAGTCAATACAACCTATACCCGCGCTTTTACATCCTCCCGTAACCCACTGCTTTTCACTTTCACTGTTAGTAAAAGCTTTATGAAACTCCCATACTGGACATTTTTCAGGGTCACCGGGATCCGTACGCTTCATCCTTGCCGGATCGGTTATCATAGGCATTATCTTGGACTTTAGCTCCTGGGCATTGCTGTCAATAAGAATAGAGTTATCATAAGACTTACTCATCTTTCTTCCGTCTGTTCCCGGAAGTTTTGCAACTCTGGATATTATAGGCTGAGGTTCTTTAAGTATTTCGACTCCATAGGTCATATTGAACTTTCTGGCTATTTCCCTGGCAAGCTCAAGATGGTATATCTGGTCTTCGCCAACTGGAACAGCATCAGCTTTATATATTAGAATATCTGTTGCCATAAGTACAGGATAGCCTAAGAATCCAATCGTAGAAAGATCCTTATCTGTAACGTTTTCCTGCATCTCTTTATATGTTGGCACTCTCTCAAGCCTGGAAACCGATATGAGCATTCCCAAAAGAAGAGAAAGCTCAGCATGCTCTTTAACGGCAGACTGGATAAACACTATCGATTTTTCAGGATTTATACCACAGGCAAGATAATGCCTTACAAGATCAAGCGTAGCATCGTCAATAATCTGAGGTGTATCTCTGTGGGATGTATATGCATGCCAATTGGCTATAAAAAATTGTGTATCGTTACCAGAATTTTGAAGTTCTACCCATTTTTCTATAGGCATAAGATGTCCAAGATGCAACTTGCCTGTCGGTCTCATTCCGCTTACAATCTTCATGTTACACCTCCAAAAATATGAATTACAAGAATATTTTATCATACAATTGGTATATTTTCATGATTTTATAGTAAAATATAAAAAGAATCAGATTTTACCAGGGAGGTATTTAAATGTTTTGGAAAAAAGATAAAAACAGTGAACCTGTGAACCCTGAGCTTGCCAGGGAAGTTAACAGGAAAAAGAGCAATTCGAACTTTATGATAATAACTATAATATTTTTTGCAGGCCTTTTTGTTGTAAATTACTTTATGTTTCAGGGCATGCAGGTTAAATATGATGTAATATCGCAAAAAATATGCTATATCGTCAACGAAGATATGTCCGTAATACTTTCATCAGATATGAATTTAAGAGCCAATGACCAGAAATCCTACGATAAGCTTATTGAAGGTTTTAAAACTTCTGATTCTGAAAAAAAGAAAAAATACGAAGAGTTTCTTGACGGTCTGGAAAAAGATAGTCAGAAGCAGCTGCAGGTTATCTCATACTCCTCTACTTCAACTACTCAGGACCTTTACCTTACCGTGAAAGAAGACGTGAGAATAACTGGATTTATTGAAAAATCCGATGACTATACTTATATATTCAATTTAAAAAACCAGAAGTTAAAGATAGACGATAAAACATCCCTATACATTTATGCACCGGAAGGGTGGATAATACAGAGTGCCGTTCCTGTTCCGCTGATAATAGAAAACGAGTATGCAATGTGGAAAAATGCTGGTCAGATGGATTTTCCGAATGTAATAATGATCCGCCAGCCTCAGTAAGGTGCTGACCATTAATGTCTCTTTATATTATATGGTTCTTGCTGATCTTAAGTCTTAGCGTTTCTTTCGCAACACTCATTTTTGCGGTAAAGCTTGCCAGAAAACTTAATTCTTTCGAAGATTATTTCAACAAAAGCAGCACAGATTATGATGCAGATACGTCTCTTCTGCTTGCCAGATTTCAGAAAATTACCTCTGCCAAACTCAGAGCGCTTGACAACAAAATAGATGCTGTAGACAGTCTTTTAAAAGACTCTGAAGCCTCCTACTCAAAAGTACTCTCTGCCATGCAGGATTTCGATAAGTTTGTTGATGACAATAAAAAAACTCTGAAAACTCTTGAATCCTTAAATGATGAAGAAACCCTTCAGAAATTAAAAAATTTGGATAAACCTAAAAAAACAACTTCAAAGAAAACAGCCGCTGCATCCAAGAAGACCTCAGCACCAAGAAAAAAGCCAACAGCGTTGCCTGCTGAACAAACAGTCTTAGAATCAACAACTCAAGAAAAAGAAAGTATCCCCCCACAGGCTGAAATAGCCGATATTGCTTCTTCAGATAGTGTTTCGGGACAGAGCAAGAAAGAAAAAATATTCTCCCTTTATTCCAGAGGCATAGCTCCTTCAGATATAGCAAAGGAGCTTGGATTAGGAACCGGAGAAGTTAACTTGTATATTGATCTTTATAAAAAATAATCAGAAAAAACTTTTCAGTTACGGAGAACTTTTATAAACCTGTAAATGCCAAATCTGTCGGTGAGCTTTTCGATGTCACCAAATTGGGAGAGAATCTTGTAGGTTTCTTCTATAAAAAATTCTGTCGTCTCAAAAAGCATGTACTTTACTTTCTTGACTTCTTCGTACTTTGAAAGTCCTATAAAAAAATCCTGACCTTTCTCACCCGCATAAAGCGCATTTGCCGGCTCATACTGAAGATCGGGATTATTATAGCTTGAATGTACATATGGAGGATTAGAAACAATCATATCAACTTCCTCTCCCACAAAAGGCTCCATAAACATACCTTCTCTGAAATCTATTTTTACCATATTTTTGCAGGCGTTGTACTTTGCAACCTCAAGTGCCTGAGAAGAAATATCAGATGCAAAAACATGAAGATCGGGATTAAACTTTTTTAGAATAACAGCTATGACTCCTGAACCAGTACCTATATCGGCAACTGATTTTATTTTACAACTGTCTATCATCTTCATGGCATACTCGGCAAGATCCTGAGTCTCCTGTCTTGGAATAAGAACGCGTTCGTCAACATAAAATTCTGAAGAGCAAAAACTGACCCTATTGGCTATATATGCAAGCGGATATCCCGATACAAAATGCTTTACTATTTTTTGGGCTATAGATAGGGGAATGTCTATGCTATCGTTAAATATATATCTGGAAGGATCTTCATTGTAAATATAAGAAACAGCTTTTGCAAGAGAAAAACGGGAAACTTTTAAGTCTCCCGGTATTTGTTTGTGTATTTCTCTTAAAGTCATTTTATATTCCAAGCACCCTTCTTACTTCTTCTTTTGCCATATCAGGACTCCACGGCGGATCAAAGCTCAGTTCCACCTTGACGTCATTTACTCCGGAAACAGCCTTGACCTTGCTTCTTGCATCTTCGGTTATAAATCCTGCAAGTGGACACATGGGTGTTGTAAGTGTCATTATAACTTTCACATTATCTTCATCGTCAACTTTAACTTCATATACCATTCCCAAAGATACTATATCAAAACCAATCTCCATGTCATATACATTAGAAAGCGCCTTAAAAACATCTTCCTGAGTTATCTTTCCCATATTATTCTTCCTCCATCAGAATTTTTTTGAATTAATTACTACAGAAGCATTATTCTTAAAAACTTCAAACTCCTGTGGCAGAATTTTATCAAAATAATCTTTAGCCTTTATATCTCTGAGGTTAATTAAAATAGTGTCTTTTGCTTCCTCGTAAGTAAGCTGTTTGGATACGGCCTTCTTTTCTATCCTGATTATAACGGTTTTTTCCTGAATGGCAGAAGGTTCAACAATACTTCCGGGTGCCCTTGCTTTAAGAACCTTTGAAAGTTCACTTTCTTCATCAAGATACACCGTCGTTTCCTGCGCATATGATGTCTTTAAAAGCAAAGCATATATCTCGTCAAAAGTATAAACTCCGTCTATTATCTTCTGATAATACTGCTTAGCTTCATCATTTTTATCAAAATAAAGAAGCTTTATTGATGCATAAGGTCTTGATACATAACTTTTCTTGTTAGTATCGTACTCCTTTTTCATTTCCGAATCGGTAAAGCTGTAAGAAAGAGTTATTTTTTCATGCAGCTTTAAGATTGCATTTTTATAAAGAGCCGAATAAAATTTATCGTTTATATAACTTGCTATGTTAAGATAGCCTTTGGTAAAAAGGTACATATCAATATCTTCCTGTGTAAAACTTGAATCCTTGAAAATCTGTTCTATATTCTGATTGAAATAATCCTTGGTGGTTGTCCTCTGAAGATCAATACCCTTTGACTCAACAAACTGAATAAAAAGAACTTCATTTATCAGCTTATCTCTTACATATTCTGAGTATTCATTCAAAAGTTCAATACCTGTAGCCGTCTTTGTAAGCGAGTCATAAAAATCAGGAAAGTTAAGCTTTAACGACTGTAAGATAACCAAGCTCTGACTTCTTGCTGTAAGCAGATCATTGTCAACTGTTTCGCCGTTTGCTTTAAAAGCTATGTTCTGTCCAAGATCTCCGTATGTGACCACAGCAAAAAGACCTACTGACAACAACGTAATAAATACCAGAAAAAAAAGTTTTTTCATCCTTTTTCACCCCTTATTTTATCCCACATTTTGATTTTATCTTCTTCGGAGTACTCGTTGAACTTTTCGCCCGCAAGTTTTTCCAGAGAAACAAATCTTTCATGAAACTCTTTGGAGGCTTGGTTAACAAGACTTTCAAAATTAATGCTTTCCTTTACACTCATATAGATTATTTTTTCCAGTACTCCTTTATAATTTCCGGAATAAAGATCTTCACTTATAAGTTTTTTTACATCATAACCGAAGTAAGGATCAAAGCCTACAGCTAGCGAATTCTCAAAAAGTCTTCTTAATTGGATTATGGGAGGAGCTCCTCTCTTATACTTGCCTATTCTGCACATTTTCTCATTATCTTCTTTTGACTTCAGCATTTCCCACTGCTCATAAGAATAGCCTTTACCATCAGAAAAAACATGCGGATGCCTTCTGACCATCTTGTCACTGACTGAACAGAGCACATCACCGATATCGAACTCTTTATCTTCATAGGCTATCTGTGCATGAAAAATACATTGAAACATGAGATCACCGAGTTCTTTTTTCAACTCGGAAGTATCTCCGCTGTCTATGCTTTCAACAACTTCATATGCCTCTTCTATCGCATAAGGCCTAAGAGACTGATGAGTTTGCTTTTTATCCCACTCACAACCTTTTTCAGATCTGAGCTGTTCCATTATCTCTAAAAGCCTTATAAATTCTGATGAATATAATTCCTTTCTTTTCTCATCCATACTTGTTTTTTCTCCCTTAGTCATACATTCCGTAATAACCGGCGATCTTTTTGAGAAGACCTCCAGCGGCATCATTGTTTTTTTCGTTACTGTATACAAGTTTTATATACTCCTGAGCCTGAAAACTTTCAAGTACTTCATCCGCAGTTATAGCTACCATTTGGCCTTGCGGCGAATAACCTATAAATGCACATATATGAGCTGCGTCATCAAAAATACCTGAACCTCCAAGCAAAGTTTCTTCACTGATAATGTCACGGTATTCATATGTAAAAAAGTTTACATACCCTGTTTTTGACTCTGAAAGTCCAACCTTGATAGATCTTTGTCCAATAAAATCATAAAGCTCATATGCATTGGATTGTGAAAAAGCCAGAGAAGCCGGCGAAATATCCTGTTTGATCCTGTATTTAGATACCTTCATTATACAAAGATCCTTAAGCTTTCTGTTTATATAAATACTGTCAGGCGCAACTCTTTGATCTCCTACTTTGAGCCTTACATCCATATATGAAAAGTTTTGCTCATTAAGCTTGGTCATTACCGGAATTATTCCGCATGCTGAAAGGGATGTCAGTATATACACCGACTCTCCGTCTTCATAGAAAATACTTCCCGATGCAGAGAAAACATACTCTTCATTATCAGAAAACCTGAAAAAAGACGATATTGCCACTGAACAGCTCCTTATATCCGAAGATTCAAAAGTCTCAAATTCTTGAGCAACTTTAAGGGGCGTATTTATATAACTGACATAACTTCCAAAATGATCGCCGTTTGGTTCGGTCCATGGCGTCAGTCTGCTATACTCGCCAATCTGCATTGCTTTTACATCACCGCTTTCACATGGGATTAAAAGCTCAGCTACCCCATCGATATCCACATCATCAATAACAACATTCGCAGAACAGGTATCGATTATGTCGGCTTTAAACTTTAACTCATCGGTAAGAGTATCGTACCTGTATACTTTTCCGGATGAAGAAACCAAAAAGATCTTATTGCTCCATGCAGTTTCGTTATCATACAGCCCTATCACCAGTGGTGAAGAAAAAAATGCTTCCGAAGGAATCTCTTTCTGCTTGACAAGGTTTCCGTCCGGATCAAATATGCTCATCTTTCCCGATTCATCCGCAGTAATTATGTTGATTATTCCTGACAAGTAAAGATCACTTGCAGCAGGATTTGAAAGAACTCTGCTTTTAAGCTCACTTATAAGCCTTGCATTTCCAAACTTATCACTATAGATAACCTTTCCGCTCAAGGTACAGTAAACTATATCAAAATCACCATCACTATTTATGTCACATATCAAAGGCAACGAAAAAATATCGTCACCCAGTTCAAACTGCCACAGTATTTCACCACTGGCATCCAAAAGAGTCGATACTCCCTCAAAAGATGTCATGAGAAGCTCATACTTTCCATCATAGTTTATATCTACAGGCTGCGGGGGCACAGAATAATACTCATAACCGGTATAAACTCTCGATACTATGTTACCCAGATAATCCCAAAGATAAATAAAACCATTCATTGAAGCTGAAATAACATATCTGTCGCTTTGCCATTCTGCACTGTCACAAAAGAAAGAACTGGGAGCCATGAAATAATCTTCGTTCTCTGTCAATTCTACTGACGATCTCTTGATTTTTGAGTTTTTATCCAGAACATTAACGGTAACGTACTCGCCTTTTCTCATATCCTTTAGTATCTGCATTATATCCCACCAGCTGAGAACATCACGTCCCTGAACCTTAAGTATTCTGTCCCCGGCTGAAAAAACATCCATGTAGTCATCGGCACACACTATACTTCCGTCCTGTATGGTCACATTAAACGGAAGATCCGTAAACACAGGAGAAAAAGAAGTAGTCATCTTTAAAGTGCCTCCGATGACTTTAAAAACTTGCACCGGGCCTTGAGCCAGCACTGCCACTATTTCACTCTCACCATCATTATCTATATCTTTACAAAAACATGGAAAAACAGGCGACTCTGTTTGAAACGAGTATCTGGTATGACCGTCAGTCCTGTCAATAATCTTCAAAGAACCAGATTCTTGTGTCTCTGAAAATGAAGATCCGAAAACATAGCTGTTTTTATCATAAAACCGTGGAATGCTCCTTATAAAATGATCCTGCTTTCCTGCTTGGCCATCCCAGAGAATAATTGAAAAAACACTGCATGCACAAATAATAATTCCGACACAAAAAAATACTCTCTTCATACTTACCCCCTATCACATACCTATCCTCAAAAGTCTCTGAGCTGAGAATTCCGACCTATCGGCAATTATTTGTCCGTTTACAATCAAAGTTCTGACAGGATCAAAAGTAATTCTGAATTCATTAAAGATTCCATATTTTTTTACCATCTGCTCATGAAGCTTAGTCGGATAGCCTTTATGCTTTTCAAAACCATACTGAGAATATTTTTGGGAAAGCTTAACCATGTATGCATCCCGTTCATACTTAGCAATAATTGAAGCTGCACCAATTATTGATGATTTCTGATCTCCTTTAATTATACACTCATTCCTGAACGGAAACTTAAAATTCTTACCATCAACAATAACGTATCCTTCCCTGCCGGCAGAAAAAAGTTTTTCGTAATTACTCAGCATACTCATCTGCGTGGCTTTGAATATATTGTATAAATCAATATCCTCGGCACTTACATAAGAGCTTACAAAGATAAGATTGTCCGTTATGAGTCTGTATCTTCTTTCTCTTTCCTTCTCATTCAATGACTTAGAATCTGCACCTATCTCACATACAAATTTTAACTCATCTGGATTTGAAACAAAAACAGCTGCGGAAAAGACAGGCCCCGCTATAGGTCCGCGTCCGGCTTCATCCATACCGACGACATACTTATATTTTTCAAAGTATTGCACATCAAACCCATTCAATATATCGCCTCCCAGATAATTTTATCATAGCATAAAGCTTTTTCAAAGATGCTTGACAGTTTATCTATTGTATGATAGAATGGATACAAATATTATTAGGAGCGCTAACTATGTATAAAAATAATATATCCTTCAATTCAATAAACATATCCAACAGATGGTGGTGGCATCTTTTATAAGGTGCTCATTCCGTATTTATATCTGAAAATATAAAAATAACGGGCACCTTTTTAACTAAAAGGTGCCTTTTTTATTGGGTTTCTCCACATAAAAAAGGAGAAGCCCAAATTTTATTTTACAGGAGGAGATACTATGACAGAAACAACTATGAAAAAAGAAGGCTATTACGGAAGTTACGGAGGAATGTTTGTACCACCTGTTCTACAGGAAAAACTCGAACTGCTTGCCGGTGAGTTTGAAAGAGCCCAAGCTGATGAAAGCTTTATACATCAGTATCGCTACTATCTCAATGATTACGTGGGCAGACCTTCACCTTTATACTACGCCAGAAACCTCTCTGAAAAAGTTGGAGCAAAGATCTATCTCAAACGGGAAGATCTTAACCATACCGGTGCTCACAAAATAAACAACGCCGTAGGACAGGCCCTTTTAGCAAAAAGAATGAATGCCAGACAGATAATTGCGGAGACAGGAGCCGGCCAGCACGGTGTTGCAACTGCAACGGTTGCAGCCCTGTTCAATATACCATGCAAAATATTTATGGGAAGGGAGGACATAATAAGGCAAAAACCTAATGTCCAGAGGATGGAAATGCTCGGAGCGGAGGTTATTGAAAGTACAAGGGGAACCATGACTTTAAAAGATGCTGTCGATGATGCTTTTGACTATTATGTCAAAAATCCTGATGTATTTTATCTGCTTGGCTCAGCCGTTGGCCCCCATCCTTACCCGGCTATGGTTAAGTTTTTTCAGTCGGTTATAGGTAATGAAACACGCTACCAGATTTTAGATAAAGAAGGAAAGCTCCCTGAAAATATTTTTGCCTGCATAGGCGGAGGATCAAATGCTATAGGAATGTTTTCAGCATTTTTAGAAGATAAACAAGTTAAACTTTTCGGAGCCGAAGGCGGAGGTACAGAGCTTACAAACGGAAATACTGCAGCCACACTTACTTTAGGCAAACCCATCGTATACCAGGGAACCTACTCTTACTGTCTTGTCGATGAAAATAATATTCCTGTAGATGCGTACTCTATCTCCGCAGGTCTTGATTATCCAGGAGTAGGACCGGAGCATTCATATCTTAAAGATACTCAGAGAGTACAGTACTTTCCAATAAGCGACAGTGAAGCTGTAGATGCTTTCAAACTGTTGTCGCGACTGGAAGGTATAATACCAGCAATAGAATCCTCACACGCTGTTGCTCTTGCACTGAAAATTCTTAAGTCAGAACCCGGACTATCGGTGATCAACCTATCAGGCAGAGGAGACAAAGATCTGGGAAGATTCTGAAAGCACCAAGTACTACCAAAAAAACCGGAAAGACAGTTAAACTTAATTAATCTGTCCTTCCGGTTTTTATTAATGCTTATCCGTTTGTATAGAAACCAGATTCCTGTAATGTTCATTAGTGCTTAAAAGCTCTTCATGCTTTCCTTCGCAGCATATCTTTCCCTCACTGAGCATAAGTATCCTGTCGGCACTTTTTATTGTGGAAAGCCTTTGCGCGATAATTATAATCAACTTGTTTTTTCCTTTCTCCTGTTTTAAAAGCTCCTGAATCTTTTCTTCAGTATGCGAGTCAATATTAGAAGTAATTTCATCCAACAGCAGCACTTGCGGATCATCCACCATAATCCTTGCAAAAGCCAGAAGCTGTTTCTGACCTCCGGAGAGGCTTACTTCGCTTATTAAAGTATCGTATCCCTTTTCAAATTTTTTTACAAAATCATCTACTCCAGTTTTTAAAGTAATCTCATTAAACTTATCCGCTTTTACTTCTCTTCCCAGAAGAATATTATCTTTTATGGTTCCTTCCTTAAAGAACATGGACTCCTGTTCAAGATAACCAGCTCCACTGATTCCATACTCAGTGATATTATAGCTTTTGATGCCGTCATAAATAAAAATGTTTCCTTCCTGAGCCTTATATAAACCCAAAAGCATATTCATTATTGTAGACTTTCCCGAACCACTTTCGCCCACTATAGCTGTTATTTCACCACTTCTTGTACTGAAAGAACAGTTTTTTATTATAGATTTCTGATCAAAAGAAAAGCTTATATCTTCAGCTTCAAGTTTCGATACAACAGACGGAACTACCATATCTGAGCGCTTTTCCTCTTTTTCATCAAGAATACCCATAACTCTCTTTACAGAGCCATAGGAGCTCATCTTAAACATATTGACCTGCATCATAAGCTGTAAAGGCCCGGCTATAGCCTGTATATAAGCCCAAAAGGCAAGAAGCTGCCCTACAGTAAGCATATCTTTTATGACCATATAGCTTCCAATTGAAAAAACAGCAAAAGCGATTATTCCAAACATACCGTTTCCAAGCGTCCCTACAAGCTTAAGCACAAAGACAAGCTTCTTTTTACTCTTTATATAGTTTTCCTGATGCGACTCAAAATAACTGTTAAGCCAGCCATAAGGCTTACCGACCTTAATGAACTTAATATTTTCAAGAATATTTATTATAACAGCCCCCATCTTACCAAAAAGAGTTCTCTCGGTTAAACTCTTCTTCTGAGCCTGTTTGTTTATTACAGCCACAAGCATATAAAAAACGAAGAACAGGATAACTGGTATAAGCGCAAGCTTCCAGTTCATAAAAAATATTATGAAAAGAATACCGGCAATCTGCATTAAAGAAAGCAAAGTAATCGGAAGTATCTGCGAAACCATCATGGTCACATTATCTATATCCGATATAAGATGAGTGGCCAGTTCTCCGGAACTGTTCCTGATAAAAAAAGCTGTAAGGAACATCAAGAAATTTTTTTATTACACGCCTGTTGAGTTCTTTCTTTACTTTAAGTCCTGTAAACTCAAAAAGAATTTCCCCGAGATAACCAGTAGAAAGAGCCACAACCATGACTACAACAAGAATCATAATATAATGCATAAGAGAGGACATATCGCCTGAAGGAAGAGACTTGTCAACTATCTGCTGAAACAAAAGAGGCAGAATAATATTTCCCGCCGCTTGTAACGATATAAGAAAAAAAGTAAGTATCTGACTGTACTTATACTGTCCTATAAGTCCCCTGATAAACTGATTAAGTACTCTTTTTTCTTTCTTGTTTTCATCATTCAACGTTCTCACCCCAAAAAGTTTTTTAATCGCTATTTTTACTTTTTTCTAGTATCATAGAATAACTTTAATTTAACGAGGTGGATTATGGAGCTTTCACATCTGTCTTTTATCACGGAAGATCTTGAAAAATCAAAGGCTTTCTACAAATCTCTTGGTTTTGAAATTATATTCCAAAGCAAAACAGCTATTCAGGTAAAAAAAGACAATATAAATATTCTGCTTAAGACTTCAGGTGAAACAACTGTACACATCGCCGGATATAAAAACCAAGAAGCTTTTTATAGGTCTCCTGAAAACATTAGATACGAGCTTACTGACCGGAGAATAAACGGATACGAATGGCCGCCAGTAATTGCAGATACTGTTATATACTCTGATATAGATACCATCTGGAATACCTTTGTAAATATACACGGCTGGGATCCATGGTTTACAGACGGAATGACCATGCAGCTACAAGAAAATGGACAGATGTATATCCGCTGGTTCAAAAAAACATACGGAGAAGAGGTTATTGATTATGGAATAATAACCGGAATAACTCCCAAAAAAATGCTTCGTTTCACATGGAACAAGCATGAAGATATCTTTCTTTCAGATGTAATCATAAATTTCTTTGAGGCGAGCACCGGCGGGTATTGGGTCTATGTTTTCGATGAAACCTGTATATCGAATGAAAAAGATCTGAAGATAAAGTTTGACTGTGCAGTAGGCTGGGGTGAAATGCTCACTCTAGCCAAGCTTTATATTGAAAAAGGTATTATTTTATACTAATATAAACAATTATTTTTATTATACCATAAAAATACTTTATTTAATTATAATTCACTAAAAAAACGATAAAATACCTATTTAAAATTTTTCATAAAAAAACTGCGATTCTTAAAAATCGCAGTTTATATATTTCCTATTCTTTTTCGTATGGAACACCGCTTGCAGCAGGAGATCTTGTTTTACCGATAAACCCACCGACCACAATGATTGTAATAACAAAAGGCAGGAGATTAAGCAATGCCTTTACCTCTGAAGGAAGACTCAGCATAGACTGAAGCTGAACATTCATTGCTTCTGCAGCACCAAAAAGAAGGGTTGCAAACATAGCGCCTACAGGATTCCAGTTTCCCAGTATCATGGCGGCGATTGCTATAAATCCTTTACCAGATGGCATTTTGTCATCAAACTGTCCCATTTCTCCTATTGAAAGGTATGCTCCACCCAAAGCTCCGAGAAAACCGCTCATAAGGACTCCAAAGTACCTGATCTTTTTGACGTTTACTCCAAGGGTATCAGCAGCCTTGGGATTTTCTCCGACGGCACGCATTCTGAGCCCCAGAGGAGTTTTATAAATTACGAACCATGATACAAATATGGCTATTACCGCAAAGTAAAAGAATACAGAAAGTTCTCCGAAAATGTCTCCTATAAAAGGCACTTCCTTGAGTCCAGGAATTCTTATAAGAGGAAGCTTCGGAAAAAAGTTTGTAGAGCCTTCATGTCCGAAGATAGGAGGCATAAGAACGCCGACAAGTCCTTCGGCAATAAGCACGAGCGCTGTTGCTGAAACAACCTGGTTGGCCGACCACTCTATGGATACATACGCATGAAGGGCTGCCATGGAAACTCCGGATATAAGGGCGAATATCAATCCAATCCACGGATTACCTGTAATAAGAGTAAATACTATTGCCACAAAAGCTCCCATCTTCATTATTCCTTCAAGCGCAATATTAGTTACTCCTGTTATTTCACTGTACACTCCACCCAAAGCCGCAAAGATAAGAGGAAGCGCAGAAGTTATAGTTAACTTATAAAAAAGTGGGGACATGAATACAGCCAAAATACCTTCAAACCAATTCATGCGTTTTCACCGCCTTTCACCCTGAAAAGCTTTATAATTAAAGTTTTTATTATTCTTTCCGCTGCCACAAGAAAGATGATTATTCCCTGTATCAGGCCTACAAGATCATCAGGTATTCCTGCAAACTGCATATTGGTCGACCCCGTACGTAATGAAGAAATAAGAAAAGCCGAAAAAATACTTCCTATAGGACTGTTTTGACCTATAAGTGCGATAGTGATACCGTCAAATCCCCTTCCACTTGTAAAAGATCCAAAAATTCTTAAATGTACGCACATGACTTCCATAGCCCCTGCAAGTCCGGCAAGGCCACCGGATATAGCCATTGTAAGAATTATATTTTTGCTTATCGATATTCCGCCGTATTCGGCAGCATAAGGGTTGAACCCTACGGCCTTAAGCTCATATCCAGCCGTTGTTTTTTCAAGAATGATGTATATAATAATAGCAGCTGCAACTGCAATTATTATACCTGAAGGCAAAGTGCTTGCCTGGACCGTGAGTAGTGGTGGAAGCTGCACACTTTTAGCTATTTCTGGCGATTTGGGAACACCATCACCGACAGCAAGCGGACCCACAACAAGATAATTTCCAATATGATATGCTATCCAGTTCAGCATTATGGTTGTAATAACCTCATGTGCCCCTGTTTTAGCTTTTAAAATTCCGGCTATGCTTGCCCATACTGCTCCAGCCATTATACTGCAAAGTATTGTTACCGGAACGGCAATTATCATAGGTGTCTGACCCATGTTTATTCCAACTATTGCTGCCGCCATACCTCCAACGGCCATCTGACCCTCTGCCCCAATATTGAAAACTCCAGCTCTGAAACCAAAAGCTACTGCAAGACCGGTAAGAAGTAAGCTTGTCATCTTGGTTATATTGGAGGCCCAGGACATCTTTGAACCAAAAGCCCCTATAAACATTTCTTTATATGCTATAACAGGATTTTTTCCTATGGCTAAGATGACAACTGCCCCTATTAAAAGAGCTATTATTACTGAAAGTACAGGAACTAAAATTTTTATGGCTCGATTTTTGGATTGAACAGTCATTTCTTATCGCCTCCCGGGTTTTGCGGCTGAGTTATCTGTTCTAAAGTCTTTCCGGCCATCATGAGTCCTATCTCTTCTATTGAAAGCTCTGACGGCTTAAACTCACCCATTGCTCTGCCCTCATACATTACAATTATTCTGTCTGAAAGGGTCAGTACCTCTTCAAGTTCCATAGAAACAAGAAGAATTGCTACATCTTTTTGTCTGAGATTAATTATTTCTTTGTGAACATACTCTATAGCTCCAACATCCAAACCTCTGGTCGGCTGGTCTATAACTATAAAATCCGGATTGGCTCCTATCTCTCTGGCAAGAACAAGCTTCTGCTGGTTGCCGCCGGAAAGATTGCCAGACAGATTGTTAGAATCTTTGGGTCTTACATCAAATCTTTCTATCATGCTGTTGGCATTTTCTATAATATCCTTCTTTCTCAGAAATCCCCTGCGTGAAAAAGGCAGCTCAAGATGACGTCCTAAAATAAGGTTATAGTAATTTGGATAATCTTTTATCATTGCATACTTGTGCCTATCTTCCGGAATATGTGTTATCTTTGCTTGACGCAACTGGGCTACATCTTTCCTTGAAAAATCCTGTCCTTTATAGATATACTGGCCTTTTTCTATTCTTCTTAACCCGGTAAGTGCTTCTACAAGCTCTGTCTGACCGTTCCCGGCAACACCGGCAATACCCAGCACCTCACCTTTTCTTAATTCAAAACTTAATCCTTCAACAGCATCAAGTTTACGATTATCTTTCACCCAAAGATCGGATACTTTAACCACGGTTTCTCCGGGAGTTTTTACAGGCTTTTCTATGTTCAGAACAACTTCCCTTCCAACCATCATATTAGCAAGCTGTCTTTCATCTGTCATATCTTTTGCAACCCTGCCCGTTACTTTTCCCTGCCGCATAACAGTTATATTATCAGAAATAGTCATTACCTCATTAAGCTTATGACTTATGAATAATATGGTTTTCCCATCATTCTTAAGTTTTTTCATGATCGCGAAAAGTTCCTGAGTTTCCTGAGGAGTAAGAACAGCTGTAGGTTCATCCAGAATAAGTATTTCAGCTCCTCTATAAAGAGTTTTTATTATTTCAACTCTCTGCTGGGTTCCTACGGGAAGATCTTCGATAACCGCATCTACATCAACTATGAGCCCATATTTTTCAGAGAGCTCCTTAACTTGTTTTCTTGCCGTCTTTATATCAAATCTTATATCTTTAAGCGGCTCACATCCAAGAACTATATTCTCAGCAACTGTAAGATTATTCACAAGCATAAAATGTTGGTGAACCATACCTATTCCAGCCTTTATAGCATCTCCGGGTCCAGAAAAATCTTTTTTTTGTCCATTAATATAGATATCTCCCGAAGTCTGCCTGTAAAGACCGTACAGCTGATTCATCAGAGTAGATTTTCCAGCTCCGTTCTCGCCTATAATAGCGTGGATCTCTCCCTTTTTTGCACTGAGATTCACCCTGTCATTAGCCAGTACTTTTGGAAATTGCTTAACTATATCTTTCATCACCACTGCGTAATTTTCATAATTTATTTCAGCAGTAGAAGACATTACAGCACCTCCTGCTATTTCAGTTTTATTTACTTTGCCGGTACAAACAAAATTTATATCGGCAAAGTAAATAAAAGGGATGGGGATACCCCACCCCATTCAAACAATTTTTATTTTACCTTAAAATTTTTCAGACCGACTTCATCTTCAGGAATAATAAGCTTTCCAGATTTAATATCTTCTATTAACTTTTCGATCTCTTTAAGTGCAGTAGGATCAATCATATCTTTGGTATACGTAAGAGCAGAAAGTCTGACTCCGTTTTCCTTAAGACCCACAACATTATTACCTGAAGCAAACTTTCTTCCCATTGCTGATTTTATGCCTTCAAAAGCAGCAACATCAATACCTTTCATTGCTGATGCGAGTATTATTCCAGGGGCTAAGTAGTCTTGGTCAACGTCTACTCCTATTGCAAAATAACCTTTTCCAATCTTTTTATAAGCATTTTTTATAGCATCAAGGGATGCTCCGTCTTTAAGTCCGTAAAGAGCAAGTGCCTTTTCTTTGGCAGCTTCAAAAGCACCGTTTCCTGTTGCACCGGCTGCTGCAAACACAATATCTGCTCCCTGTTCCATCTGTGCGAGTGAAAGACTTTTACCCTTTGGCGCATCACCGAAATGGTTTGCATAAGCTATGAGAACTTCTGTATTTTTACCCTTAAGCTGGTTATAAGCTTCCACACCAGCCCTGTAACCTATTTCAAATCTGGCAACTGCAGGAACTTTTATTCCTCCGAGAAAACCCACTTTTCCTGTTTTATTTACTGAACCTGCAATATAACCAACCAAAAATGCTGATTCCTGTTCCTTAAAGTTGTAAAGAGCAACGTTAGAAGGAATAGGATCAATAACTATATCGATACCGATAAATTTCTTATCCGGAAACTGAGGTGCAATTTTTGCAAGAGCATCTGCCATAAGGAAACCAACAGCAAGAACAACATCGGATCTCTTTGCTGCATCGGTAAGGTTTGGAATATAATCCGTCTGTTCCTTTGATACAATTACTTCAGCTTCAATCTTAAGTTCGTTCTTAGCTCTGAGAACACCTGACCATGTTCCGTCGTTAAATGATTTATCTCCCAATCCACCCGTATCAGTCACCATGATTGCCTTAAACGAAAAAGCGCTTGATACTAACATAGTAACAATCATGACAAACAACAAAAGTTTCTTCATACTTTTTTCCCTCCTCTTGATTTTGAATTTAAAAATAGCAGGATGGACATTCCCACCATAATTAAGTTAAAAACAAAATTTAAAGAATACTCGGTACTTGTTAGCATCGGATACCTTACCTCGCTTAAAATGATCATTTTTGAAGGAGAGACAAAGGAAAGAACCACAGATGCAGCAATTGCTGCGATCGATAGTTTTTTCAGTATTCCTTTCTCCGATAACATAAACAAAAACAGCGAGAGGAAGAATAAAACCAAAACCTTCGTTCCATACTGAGTATTGTGGGCAAAAACTGCTATGTTCTCAGAGCTTTTCATCAATTCAAAATCTCTTTCAAAGTTCGCAAACTTATCCCCTACATTATAATCAGATATTATTTTTTGGATATGCGGTTTTATAAATTCTTTATACTGAGGACTGCCGTAACTTACAATACGCGAAATCTGTCTTTTGGCTGAATCATAGTCACCTTTCTGAATTGCCTTGAATAAAAGAGAGTTTTTGCTGAGAACAGTGTCGTTAAGAAGGTACGTACTGTACTTTGAGTCGCAAAAATCAATGTTTCTGACCATCCCAAGATCTCGAACATAAACATATGGTGTAAAAAATAAAAGGACAAGACAAACAAAAATAATAATATTAACCATCCTTGAAAAAACAGAAACTCCTTTTCCGAATGACCTGAAAAGCATAAAAACAAAGTAAATTACCACTGCCACAATGATAAAACTTCCATATATAAAAGAGCTTATAACATCTTCGGAAAAGTTAAACGTAAAAAGAACAACCAAAAATTCCGATGTAAAAATAACTGCTAAAAGATATTTAAATATTTTTTTGAAAAATATAAGAAAAATGATTATTGCAGCCACATAAACTATATACCTAAGAAGAAAGTAATCTCTGCCTCTTACAGCACTTTCTATTAGAATTGTTATTACGGAGTCTATATCACTTTTTGCTTTTTCAACCGCATGAGAGGAAATAGCATCCGATGCCCTGTCGATCTCAAACTCAAGATCAGAACCGGTCAGTCCTGATTCGGATATCTTTCTTATGCTTTCTTCTATCCTTTGCTTTTCTTCTTTAATAATCTTTGCGTAGTCAAAAAGAGGTTCTCCTTCAAACGTAAAGTATTTAGGAGATTCCAACTCACCTGAGAAACTGTATTTTTTTATGTCTGTGTAGGGAGAAGACTCTACAAGCCCCAGTGAATAAGCAATAACGTTGCCAAAATAAGTAAACCTTTCATTATCGACTGATCTGAGATACTCCGAAGTTGCATCATTAAAAACCCTTTGCGATCTTATTATTTCACTAGTAATCTTCTGACCGGAGAGATCTGTCTGTACATAGCAAAGCAAACCCGCAAAAGCCAGTTTTTGTTCAATGTTCTCAAAAACCTGACTTGATGATGTATCTGAGAGATATTTCTGCACACCCTGTGGAACATCTGTATAATCAGCGGTTCCTACCATAATGTTCCTGTAGAAACGATAAAGCCCGATATCCTTTATTTCATCAAAAAAATTTTTAAGTTCGCTTTCCTGGCTACTGTCTCTAAGAAAGCTTTCGTACTTCTGAATATAACCGATATACTCCGACTTGACTCTAGCATCGTCCATCGAAAAAGAAACCGTAACGATAAGTAACATAGAAAAAATTATACAAATTATGCTTTTCTTCATTTCCCTTCCTCCTGTCTGTTAATTTCAAGCATCTTTTCAATAGCATTGGTTATTATATTCATGCCTGTAATATTACTGACGCCATCTGGAAGTATTATATCACATGTATATTTCTGAGGCTCAATAAACGACCTGAAAGAAGGAGCTACAAAAGTTCTGTACTGAGTAAGAATACTTTCTATGGATCTTCCCCTTTCAATGGTATCCCTTTCTATTCTTCTTATAAGCCTTTCATCAGCAGGAGCATCAATATAAACCGAAAAATCAAAAAGCTCCCTCAACTTAGGCTCATGAAGAACTAGAATACCTTCCATAATAACCAGATCATTAGGAAAAAAACTCGTGCTTATGCCAACTTCTCTTCTGCAGGTCACCATATTATACACGGGTATATTAATTGTATTTCCGTCTTTTAACTTTTTTGTGTTTTCTATAAAATAATCAAAATCAAACGCTTTAGGATCATCAAAATTGAATTCTTTTAATGTCATTCCAGGGGGGAGATCTCTATAGTAATCATCCATACTCAGTACATTAGCCCTATCGGCAAAATGCTCGGCAATTTTTCTGGCAACACTTGTTTTCCCTGCACCGCTTCCTCCGACTATGGCAACTAGAACCAATAGCTTCACCCCTTTATATAAATCTACAATTTTTAATAATGCACAATAATTATACTATATTTTTCCGTTTTTAGTATAATTTAGTTAATCAGAAAAACTAATATTCCCAAGGTTCATTCATAAAATAAGAATATCAGTACATTAGCCCTATCGGCAAAATGCTCGGCAATTTTTCTGGCAACACTTGTTTTCCCTGCACCGCTTCCTCCGACTATGGCAACTAGAACCAATAGCTTCACCCCTTTATATAAATCTACAATTTTTAATAATGCACAATAATTATACTATATTTTTCCGTTTTTAGTATAATTTAGTTAATCAGAAAAACTAATATTCCCAAGGTTCATTCATAAAATAAGAATATATGATAAAATATTGCTTAGGTATATTTTATCAGGAGGGGATCAAAATTCAAAAAAGAATTATAATACTTTTTATGCTTGTATTTTTATTTTGTACGGTACTGACAGGACAGGATTACTTTGAAATAGTGGAGAGATTCGACATCGGCCCCCGTGCCTTTCATATTGATACGCATAAAAACTATGCAACAATCTGTGATTATGATGGGAAAGTAACTGTATTTGACATCTATACCCTTGAATCGTTCAGTTATTCCTCATGTGTCAGACCTATGGCAGGATTTTTCAATGGTGAATATCTTTATGTAATAGACAACTACAGGAAAGAAGTTCTCAAACTACGAGGAAATACAGTAATAAAAAGAGTTTCTCTCGGATCTAACCCTGTTAACATGAAAACTATTGATAATAAAATATTTATATCTGCTTTTGATCCTGACAAATTATTTGTATTTGATAAGAACCTTTCCCTTATTCAAAGCGTTGACCTTTCAGTCAAGAGTCCTTTCCTACAAATTGCCGGAAAGGATCTATATATACCAATGAGAGAAAACACCAAAGACAATACAATAACAACAAGATTCCTTTTTTATAATGCAACAGTAGGGTCTTACATAGTAAACTACCAGAATATACGTTCGCCTATAGATATTCTGGAATACAAGAATAGACTTTTCATAGCTTCGTACTACAACGGTAAGATCTACGAAAATCTTGCTGCCGGACAGAAAGAAGTGGCGGCTTTTGGTGGATATCTCATAAATATTGAGCTTTTCAACAGTTATATAGTCGGTAACTCTCTTTTTGGAGGAGTATACTTCTACGATATAGAAAAAAAAGGAATTGTAAGAATGCTTGAGGACACACCAATTGTCGACATAGCGGTTTCTCCATCCAACAACTATATTTTTGCACTTTCAAGTATAGAAAACAAGCTTTTTATAATAAAGGACTTCCACGTATATCAGGAAATAAAACTTGATGATTATCCCATTGATGTAGAGGTTCCTGATGAAAGCGTAATTCTTGTTCTTTCTACACAGACAGGAAAAGTACAGGTTATAAGAAAGTTTTGAGGCTCTGCTCTATCATCTGAACAGCCGCGGAAAGTTTTTCTCTGTAAACTATTGCTGTTTTTTGTGGATCATAATTTTTGGCTTTCATATACGCATAGGCTCGTGGAATATCCGAAAGTTTTTTATAAAAGTACTCGTAATCAGGACAAATATTTTTTACAACTCTTCTGTTTTTTGCACTGCCGCTTACTACTGCAGGTACACCGAAATACATAGGCACAACAGCACTGTGAAGTCTGTCAGAAATCACAAGCTTGGAGTTTATCAGGGTAGACTGAATCTTTTTATTGTCCCCAGTTGGGAAAGGTACACTCCAGTCAGATACACTTCTTAGATAGTCCACAAACTTGAAAGATATCTCAGAATCTTGATTGGAGTTGATTGCCAGAGTATTTATGTTTCTGTTTTCTATTTCCAAAAACTCATATAGAGGCATAAAGTCATCATATTCTTTTTTTATACAGATACTTGTTATATCTGTTGTCTGAGCTTGCATTCCGATATCGCTTATTGCATAAGGAGCGATATCGACTATGTTAAAAGAGTTTTTACAGTATCTCCGCGCATATCTAAAAGACGCCTCATCGCGGTAAAAACCGTATATCTGAGCATCTTGGGTTTTTAAAAGAGACTTCAGAAGCTTGTTCGCAAATTTATTTTTTATAGGGCCAAAACCCTGAGAGATAAGAAAAAACGGTTTCTTGTACTTAATCGTTTTTTTTGCTATATAATAGTAATAAAGAAAGCTCTTCAAAGACGTTTCTGTCTGGAAAAGGTTACCGCCTCCAAATATGACCAAGTCGCTGCTCTTTATTGAAAGAAGAATACTATAAAGATCGAACTTTTTTATATCAGTTATTTTGTAGTTTATAGGAGTTTCTATTCGTAAAAGATTATCAGAAGGAATGATTACTTCCCCCTGAAATTTTATGTCACTTAAAATTTTGAGCATACTATTGAGTAAAAGCTCATCACCAAAGTTGTTGTACCCGTAGTATCCTACAAGAAATATTTTTCCCATTTAAACCTCCGACTTTTTAGGAATATCTATTTTATATATGGAAATATCAGTTAGGAGGGATAGATATGTTTGACTTAACTTTTTCGGTACTTCCACAGGCTATGAATGCGGCATCAGCCAGAAACTCTGTTATTGCCCAGAATATAGCCAACCAGAGCACTCCGGACTATAAAAGAAAGTACGTTACCTTTGAGGAAGAATTTCAGAAAGCTCTTGGCAGTTCTGATGAGATAGCTCTCAAGACCAACAAATCCTCACATATAAATAATACACCATCTTTGTCGCAAGTTCAACCTCAGATTTTGCAGGATACTTCCAGATCAAACAGAGAGGATGGAAATAACGTTAACATAGATGTAGAATCAGTAAATATGTATGTAAACGGTATGTACTACAATGGACTGACCCGCCTTATGAACTATTCGATTCAGCGGTATAATACTGTCATAAAAGGAGTGCGATGATAAATGGAATCCTTCTTTAAATCTATGAATGTAGCAGCAAGCGGTATGACAGCCGAAAGAATGCGTTTTAATGTTATAACACAAAATATAGCAAACGCCGAAACCACAAGAACTGAAAATGGAGGTCCTTACGTACGCAAGTACGTTACCTTCCGTGAAATACTTGACAGTACATTCAGCGATAATGATACAAACAGTTTTTCGGGTGTACAAGTAGATTCCATTGAGGAAGATTCTGCACCTTTCAGGCTTGTGTACGATCCTACCCATCAGGATGCCGATGCCGAAGGTTATGTACGGTATCCGAACGTTGTAGCGCTTAAAGAAATGGTTGATATGATGAACGCTCAACGGGCGTATGATGCTAACACTGCTGTAATTTCAACTGCACGTTCAATGTTTAATTCCGCTTTGAATATAGGAAGACAATAGGGGGTGAAAAGAGATGATTGAAAGGATAAACGGTCTTAAAGGGCTTCACAATCTTGAAATACAAAAAAACCAAAAAACTTCAGGTCAGAACGATCTTAACTTCTCACAAATGCTCAAAGATGCAATCAATGAAGTTAATGATCTCCAGGTTAAATCCGATAAGATGACTACAGACTATGCAGCAGGACGTATAACTAGTATTGAGCAGGTTACCGTTGCAGCCGAAAAAGCTTCGCTTTCATTAAAACTTACAACAGAAGTAACCAGCAAAGTCATAGAGGCCTATAAGGAGATTATGAGGTTGCAGTTATGAATGATGCAAAATTAAACTCTTTAATAAATGCGGTTGACGGTTTTTTCAAAAAAAATCCTGATGCTGATTTTGACAAGCTCGACATTTTTCTTAAGGAAAATTATGAACAGAAAGATATTGACGCTTACTATGAAATATTAGGGCAAACTCTGGGTTCAATGGATGGTGTTATGGAAAATCCTATGAATGCCTTTCTCGAAGGTCCTAAGGAAAAAGTGAAATCATATCCGGGAGTTACCGTGGTAGAGTTTCCTATGGAAGAACGTCTTCGTTCACTTGCAGTAAAGGACTGGGAAACATGGGAAAAAGATATTTCGGAGTTTGACCATGCATACGATTCGACTGAAACATTTTTTGTTTTAGAAGGACGGGCTTTGCTTGAATTCAAGACTCACAAAGTAGAAGTAGAAGCTGGCGATCTTGTACAGATCGAAAAAGGCGCAAAGTGTCATTGGAATATCAAGGAACCTGTAAGAAAATACTATACGTTTGATATAAAAGAAATATAGAGGTTAAAACCTCTATATTTCTTTTATATCCGAATACAGGTGTTTTTTATCTTATATCCTTCAAGGGAGTGTTCAATTTATGGCTGAATTTACGTATGTTTACGGACCAGTTCCTTCAAGAAGACTTGGAATATCTCTAGGGGTTAGTCCAATACCTAAGAAAACATGCAACTACTCCTGCATATATTGCCAGCTTGGAAGAACAACCCATATGACTAATCAAAGAAAGATTTTTTATCCGGTTGAAACTATTATTGCTGAATTAGAAATATTCTTACAGAAAAATATTAAATATGATGTTATAACAATAGTTGGAGAAGGTGAACCAACACTATATTCAGGTCTAGGGCAACTCATTGAAAAATTACATAAAATAACTGAAAAACCAATAGCAGTAATAACTAATGGCTCTCTTCTATACGACCATGATGTTCAATCTGACTTAATACAGGCCGATATACTTCTTCCCACACTGGATGCTTATGATGAAAAGTCTTTTAAAAAAATAAACAGACCTTATCCAAGTCTAGATTATTATAAAGTTCTTAACGGTCTTGAAGATTTTTCCAGAAAGTATAAAGGACAGTTGTGGCTTGAAATAATGCTTATGAAAGATATTAATGATGACCATGATGCAATTATAAAATATTCTGAAATTCTTAAAAAGATTAAATATGAAAAGCTATACTTTAATACGCCTATTCGGCCTCCTGCAGAAACAGGGATATTTGCATTAAGCCACGAAAGAATGAATCATGTTGCGGAAATTTTAGGAGGCTTTTCGATTGATCTCTTAAGTTCGCACGGGTTTTACAGCGAGATAAAAAATGATTACCAAGCTCTTATGAGTATAATCAAACGTCATCCTATGAACCAGTATGAAATAGAAGAATTTCTTAAATCTCGTGGAAATACCTCTCCGGAAAGTTTTATGAAAAACTTAGAAACCGATATTTCTATTGTTATAATCGAGTATAAAGGTTATCGTACTTATAGACTAAAATAACGTGATAGGAGGTATTTTTATGTTCAGAATAATGCGGAGAAATAACCAGCTATTGTCTCCCAAAGAAACCCAGGAAGTTCTTAATCGATGTACAAACGGAGTTCTGGCTTGTTTAGGCGATAACGACTATCCATATGCCGTTCCATTAAGTTTTGTCTATTTTAACAACAAAGTATACTTTCATTCTGCCAAACAGGGTCATAAAATTGATGCTATTTCTAAGAATCCTAAGGTTTCATTCTCAGTAGTAGACGAAGATACTGTGGTGAGTAAAGAGTATACCACCTACTTCCGCAGTGTCATTATCTTCGGCAGAGCCAGAATAGTTCAGGGAGAAGAAAGAACCGAAGCTTTAAGGGCTCTGATCGAGAAATATTCAGGCGACCAGCCAGAGGAATCAAAACAAAAAGAAGCAACCGGCTGTATTCACTCACTTATAATAGCCATAGATCCTGAGTATATTACTGGCAAACAATCTATTGAGTTTGTTAAAAATCAAAAAGGATAATCACAAAAAGTTATATTAATTTAATGGATGGTGAAGTATGAAGAAATGCAGTGTAAATTCCGGAATAGATCTCAGAATACTTTAAAATATTAGGAGGCTTTACAATGTCTATTCCGGATCAGAAAATTTATCCCCGAACCAACGATAAGAGTACTGTTTATTTAAAACCATTAATAAAAAATCCCTGTATATCTATAGGCGATTACACTTTTTATAACGACTTTAAAAATGATCCTATGGATTTTGAAAAAAACAATATTTTATATCATTATCCTATAAATCATGACAAGCTTATTATTGGAAAATTCTGTTCTATTGCATGCGGTGCAAAATTTATTTTTACTAGCGCTAATCACACTCTAAAATCTTTTTCAACCTATCCGTTTCCGATTTTTTGGGAGGAATACGGAACTCTTCCAGAAGATACAGTACGGGCATGGGATAACAAAGGAAATATCGTAGTTGGAAATGATGTCTGGATAGGATATGAGGCAGTTATAATGTCCGGTGTGCATATTGGTAATGGAGCCATTATAGGAACTAGGACTGTTGTTACAAAAGATGTGGAACCATATTCTATTGTAGGTGGAGTACCAGCAAAACTTATCAGAAAAAGATTTAAAGATGATGTAATCAAAAAACTTCAGATGACCTGTTGGTGGGATTGGGATAAAGAAAAAATTAAGAATAATCTTAAAACTCTTACCAATATGGATATTGAGAATTTGTAATTTTTTCTATTGTGACTTTTCAGAACACGTTTTTATAGTGTACATTAACCTTTTGATACATTCGATAACCGGGATTATCCCGGTTATTTTTTTAGAATACAAAATATTTTCCATGCGCATTTGTCTAATCATCATAAAATTCTTTCTTTGTTTAAAAATAGACGTAAACTTTTCATTACCTAATATTATTTGTTTAGCAACTTTAAGTTGATTACAATCCATAAATATAGTATAATTTTTTTATAGAGAACATGTGAAATGATAGACTCATTTTTTTAATGGAGGTCTCTTATGGCGATACACTATTCAAAACCAGAAAAAAGACCAAATTTTTTCTTCATTTTTTTAATTATTACGGTTTTTATTGGAGGTACATTCTATATATATGCTTCATGGTATCATTACTCATCAATCAGGCGCATTGAAGTTATACGCTTGGCGGTCTCAGCTTCGGCATTTATAGAACCTCTGCATTTGAAAGAGTTGAAAAACGATAGTTCAGATCTTCAGAATGACTACTATAACACTCTAAAAACAAACATGATAAGCTTTGTAGAAAAAAATCAAGAGATAAAATTTGCATATCTTCTTACTCTTAAAGATAACAAACTTTTTTTCATAGTTGATTCTGAAACTCCTTCCTCAAAAGATTACTCCCCGCCTGGACAGGAGTATACAGAAATAACAGAATATGATTGGCTTCCTTTTTCTACCGGAGAAGCTGTTTTAAAAAGCAATATAACCGATCGTTGGGGAACATGGGTAAGTGTTTTTGTTCCTATAAAAGATTCAGATCTGAAAAGTGTTATTGCCGTTTTTGGGATAGACTATCCTGTTGATTCGTGGACTAAAGATGCTTTGCTTTATATGATCCAACCTTTACTTATAGTCACTTTCATTCTTATACTTATCTTAATGCTTTATAGAGCATTGTCCATACAGAAAAAGTTTAACAAAACATTCCGAGAACTTAAAGATAGTGAATTGCTTTTCAGATCAGTATTTACACAAGCTCCAGTTGGCATAGCTCTCTTAAGGGATTATAGCAAACATGAGGTATCGAATGATGAATTGAATATTATTGATTCTAACGAGGAATTTTTAAGAATAGTTTCCAGAAAAAAAGATGAAGGTCCTTGTTTTGATTGGAAAAGCATAACTCATCCTGATGATCTTTCTAAAGATTCAGAGATGTTCGAACAGTATAAATCAGGAAAGTTTATCGGTTATTCTCTGGAAAAACGTTATGTTTTTCCCAATGGTTCTGTGAAGTGGGTAAATATGATGATAAGAAGTCTTGATATTTCTGAGGGTTCAAAAGAGAATAAGTACCATTTATGCATAATCAAAGATATAGCTGACAGAAAAAATGCAGAGGAAACTCTTAAAGAAAGTGAAAGAAGCAAGAGAGTTCTTTTGGAAAACCTTCCTGGTATGGCTTACAGATGTAAAAACGATCATCAATGGACAATGGAGTTTGTATCAAAGGGGTGTTTTGATCTTACAGGATATCATGCGGAAAATCTTATTAATAATAAAGATCTTTCATATAATGACCTCATTGCAGATGATTACAAAGAAATAATTTGGGACGAATGGAAAAGAGTTCTTGAACTTCATGAACCATTCCGATATGAATATGAGATAGTAACTTCATCCAAAAAGCACAAATGGGTTCTTGAAACAGGACAAGGAATCTTTCGCAAGGACGGCAGTATCGAAGCTCTGGAAGGTATCATAATAGATATAACTGAATCAAAGATGCGGCAGTATCAAATAGAATATGCAAATGACCATGATTTTATGACTGGCCTGTTTAACAGAAGGTACTATGAAACACAAAAAGACCGCCTGGAGAAAAGTGGAAATACCCCTGTATCCATACTGGTTGCCGATATTAACGGGGTAAGAATGATAAACGATACTTTTGGTCATATTCAGGGTGACATTCTTATTATGGAAACTGCTAAACTTTTGCAGAAATGCTGTAGAGAAAGCGATATTCTTGCACGAATAGGTGGTGATGAATTTGCAATTATCCTTCCTTACACTTCAAGAGAAAAAGCATGGGAATTTCTTAAAAATATAAGAAAAACATTTGATAACTTCAATTCCTTGACAGCAGAAACCAAAAACCGCATAAGTCTTTCAATGGGATATGGAACTAAGGATGACTTCAATGACAGCCTTCTAACCGCTGAGAAAGAAGCAGATGAATACTTGCGAAGAAGAAAGATTTTCGAACAAAAAAGCCTTTATAATTCTGTGCTTTCGTCCATTATGGCCACAATGTATGCCAGAAGTCAGGAAACAGAGGAACACTCTCAACGTATTTCGGAGAACTGCATAAAAGTGGCTGAAAGACTTGGGCTTACACAAAGCGCACAAGATGAGCTTCATCTTTTTGCCATGCTTCATGATATAGGCAAGGTAGGTATTGATGACCGTATTTTAAATAAACCGGGAAAGCTAACTGATGAAGAATGGACTATAATGAAAACTCATCCTGAAATTGGTTTCCGTATAGTTATGTCTGTTCCTGAACTCTCCGGTGTTGCCAACTACATTCTTACCCATCATGAACGATGGGATGGAAAAGGTTATCCTCTTGGCATTTCAGGCGAAGATATTCCGATTCTTTCCCGTATACTTGCTGTAGCCGATGCTTATGACGCTATGATAGAATCAAGGGTATACAGAAAAGCTTTATCAAAGGAAGAAGCATTAAATGAAATCAAAAAAAATTCTGGAACACAGTTTGATCCTACCGTTTCAAGTATTTTTATTGAAATACTTAATTTTTAATCTGCCTAATATTTCTCAAAAAACATCAGCCAAGGCTGATGTTTTTTACATGATGAATGTATCATATTTTACCAAGGTTAGCGATTATTATCAGAAGGTACCCAGTTTACTTAACATAAAAAAAGTATAGTAGATATACTATTTTATAGGTATACAAAAGTTTAATCTAACTTTTGCCTTATACTACATAAGGAGATGAAAAAAGAAGTATGGACTTTTTTGAGTTAGCTAAAAGCAGATGCACAACAAAAGGCGGAGAACTGTTAATTAATATCTTATAATATGATATAATTTATTATAAGGTTGGTGATATTTTATGAAATTTTACAAATTATCCGAAGTTTCTGAAATAATCGGCATGTCAACAGTTACATTAAGGTTGT
>Ga0208826_1000638_pt1 | contig 34821 bp, 32 predicted proteins | sample AD_UKC115_MetaG_FD_184451 | JGI IMG/M metagenome (GOLD analysis project Ga0208826, IMG submission 184451) | Active sludge microbial communities of municipal wastewater-treating anaerobic digesters from Hong Kong - AD_UKC115_MetaG (SPAdes)... | ecosystem: Engineered > Bioreactor > Anaerobic >...
ATAGAGCTAAAACTATATACACAAAAAGCACACCTATAGTTTTTTGCGGTTTTCTGTTATCAGCCAAGATTCATGCCTCCCTTTGCTTCATGACTTGTAGTGTTAGACTGTCTTTTTTTCTTTTTATAACAATATTACCAAATTTCCTTCTGCCACCGTTTTTCATGCTTATTATCTTACAGCTTTCTTCGTAGTTGGGTGGATATTTTCCATTTTTAAGAAAAATCATCCGCAGTACTTCAGAATCAAAAAAATCAGACATGAGTTTGAATTCATAAACTTCATCTGTTTCAGAAACTCTTTCATCATAAATTTTTTCAATCTGCTCTTTATAAGACCATACAATCTGACAGAATCTTAAGATATTTTCATCATACTTGGAGTTTATATTTTCTAAAGCCGGCAATATATCAAGCCTTATAGCATTTCTTACATATTTTTTGTCCTCGTTTGAACTGTCATTAACATGTTTAACATTATTAATTGTAACATAATCCATTATCTCTTTCAAAGTTACAGTTAACATAGGATGTGTAACTTTTCCGTTAACAGGACCCAATCCTCCCATTCCTATAATTCCTGTGCCTCTTGAAAGCCTGTAAATAACAGTTTCTGCAAGATCAGAGGCATGATGAGCAGTAGCTATTTTATTATAGCCATATTTTCTTAAAATTTCATATAAAAATTCATATCTCAACTCACGTGCCCCGGTTTCTATTGTTTTTTTATTTTCTGAACAATATCCAACCACATCACCCTCTGATGCGAAAAACGGAACAGAAAGCCCTAGACAATAATCTCTGACGAACTTTTGTTCTTCATCAGACTCTTTTCTGAGCTTATGGTTAAAATGGGCAACCCCAAGTTGATATCCGGATAGCTTTGAAAGCTTGTACATAATAGTCAAAAGAGTCATGGAATCTTTGCCGCCGGATACACCTATTAATATTTTATCACATTTTTTAAATATTTCGTAATCTTTTATGAACTGAAATACCTTTCTCTCTGTTTCACTAAGTTTTATCATCACTTGCGCCGCCAGTAAATAAAAATCAATCATATTATACATTACTTTATTATATAAAGCAAAATTCTGTTTACCATTAGTATGGATAGATTATGGGCTTTTTAATGCAGCAGTATCTTAAAATTCTCTTGAAAATTTTAGTTTATGCTTATTATAATTTTTTAAAACCAACAGTATGTACGAATAACAAAACGTCCCTGCGGTATATTACCGCAGGGACAAATGTGCTGGAGCCGATGAAGGGATTTGAACCCCCAACCTACTCATTACGAATGAGTCGCTCTACCGTTGAGCTACACCGGCTGACTAGAAATATTATACTACAAAATGAAATCAAGTCAAGTTTTTTAAGAGATTTATATTTTTGTTACATTCTGATACTATAATATACTTAATTTGAATAAGTTCCGGAGGTCATTTTGAAAACAAAACAAAGTATTTTTATTGATAAAGACTTGAGTCCAGAAATAAAAAATTTTCTCGAAGGTTCTTTTATAAAGTCTGGCATGTTCATAAGTACTTCGGTTTCTCAAGCTGATATATCTATAAGCAGGCATAATCCTCAGCTCGGAAAGTATTCTCTTGTTATACGGGAATCAAAGATTGAGTTTTACGACACTGCTGGAAATGTTTTTTATACTCTTGATGTAACAGACGAAATGACTGATATAGAACTTGCAATAATTAAAACTATATCGATCATAAACGGTAGAAAACCTTTCGATCTTTATGCCTCAAAGGCTCGTTACGTGAACAAACTTTCCAAGTTTCTCCAAGGACTGGTCGTAACGCTTGAAGTAGAAGATGAAAGAACCAATATGAGCCATTCGCAAAGAGTCGCACTTTATAGTGTTGAGTTCTCTAGGTATCTTGGCCTTGATGAAGATGAACAGCACAAGATAAAAGAATTGTGCATGCTTCATGATATTGGAAGAATCGGGCTCGAACAGCTTATGCTTTTTTCTCCTACCCGAATAAGTGAGTTTGAATCATGGGATCTGGAACATACGATTACAGGTTCAATTTTTTTAAGTTCTCTTGATGAGCTTTGGTTTGCTGTACCTGTAGTACGCAGTCATCACGAAAACTGGAACGGTTCAGGCTATCCCGACGGTCTTAAGGAAAATGAGATACCTTTTTATGCACGGCTGGTAGGTATAATTGACTGGTTTGATATTGCTACTCATACTGCCTCATCTGAGTTTGACGGCATAATGAGTGTAGAAGATGCAATCATTTCGATTGATAAAAATTCAGGAAAGCTTTTTGACCCTGTTTTAGGTTCGAAGTTTGTTTTGTTTATGAAACAGTACCTTCAAACTAATACTTTTTTATAGCCCGTATGAGAGTACGGGTTTTTATTTACTACAATATTTATGGTATAATTGAGTTTATAATAACTTATGATCAGGAGGGGTTTTATGAAGGCTGAATGGATATATATCCATGACATGAAAAACTATATAGATAAAAAAGTTGAGTTCAGGGGCTGGCTGGCTAACAGGCGATCCAGTGGAAAGATCCAGTTTCTGCAGCTCAGAGATGGTTCGGGATTCATACAAGCCGTTGTAGAACTTTCCAGAGTCGGAGAAGATGTATTTAATTCCTCATCCGCTTTAAAGATGGAATCAAGTCTTACTTTAATCGGAACTGTCGTAAAAAATGAAAGAGCTCCAAACGGAATAGAGCTTCTTGCAGAAGATGTAAAAGTGGTAGGTATTCCAAACGAGGATTACCCCATATCAAAAAAAGATCACGGGATTGATTTTCTTATGGATAATAGGCATCTTTGGCTTAGATCCAAGAGACAGTTTCATATTCTCAACATAAGACACAACATAATAAAAGCAACACGAGATTTTTATAACAACCGTGATTTTACTCTTGTTGATACTCCAATATTTACTGGGTCGATAGGTGAAACTGCCGGAAATCTTTTTGAGATAGATTACTTTGATTATGGAAAGGTATATCTTACCCAGACAGGACAGTTATATCTTGAAGCTGCTGCCATGTCTCTGGGAAAGGTTTATAACCTCGGTCCTACTTTTAGGGCTGAAAAATCCAAAACTAGAAGACATCTTATTGAATTTTGGATGAATGAGGCAGAAGTTGCTTACTACAGGCATGAAGACAATATGAAGCTCCAGGAGGATCTTGTTTCATATATTGTTAAGCATGTACTTGAAAACTGTGCAGAGAGCCTTTCGGCGCTTGAAAGAAATACTTCGGTGCTTGAAAAAGTACAAGCTCCTTTTCCAAGGATAACGTATACTGAGGCTGTAAAGCTTCTTCAGAAAAAAGGCTTCGACATAAAATGGGGAGACGATATTGGCGCCGATGAGGAAACAGGTGTAGCTAAAGAATTTGATAAACCAGTAATTGTCGAAAAATACCCCAGGGAGCTCAAGGCGTTTTATATGCAGCCTGATCCTGAGAATCCGCAGGTTGTTATGTGCGACGACATGCTTGCTCCCGAAGGATACGGAGAGATAATAGGAGCATCTGAAAGAATATGGGAAAAGGATGTTCTGATCGATAGTCTTAAATCCAAAAAACTTCCGGTTGAAGGATATCAATGGTATCTTGATCTGAGGGAATACGGAAGTGTTCCTCATAGCGGATTCGGAATGGGAATAGAAAGAGTCGTCGCATGGCTTTGTGGTTTGGAACATATAAGAGAGGCTATTCCTTTTGCAAGGACTCTTTATAGAGTCTACCCGTAATTGATTACAGATATTTCAGGATACTGAACTGTTTTTTTGATCCTTCTGTTCCAGTTGCTTTTTATAATATCCGACGGATCGGAGGAAAAGATGATATTTGGAAATAATAATGAATCAACACAGCGAATTTTAAATTCTGCCGAGCTTGGTGACGAGGTTAGCATAGTCAGCCTTCGTCCCAAGCTTTTAAATGAATATATAGGTCAATCAAAGATAAAAGAACGTCTTAACGTCAGCATACAGGCTGCTAAAAAACGTAAAGATGTCTTGGATCATGTTTTGCTTGCAGGACCTCCCGGCCTGGGAAAAACCACTATGGCAAATGTAATTGCCAATGAGATGAAATCGAACATACAAGTAACCAGCGGACCTGTTCTTGAAAAAGCCGGAGATCTGGCGGCTATTTTAACCAATCTTGCCGGCGGGGATATTTTGTTTATTGATGAGATCCATAGGCTTAACAGATCTGTGGAGGAGATTTTATACTCTGCAGTAGAAGATTTCAAGCTTGATATAGTAATCGGAAAAGGACCATCTGCCAGATCAATAAGACTTGATCTGAAGCCTTTTACTCTTATCGGAGCAACCACCAGAACGGGATTGATAGCAGCTCCTCTAAGAAGCAGATTTGGTATCATTCTCGAAATGAGTTTTTATACCGATGATGATTTAAAACTCATCGTATGCAGAAGTGCAGAGCTTCTCAAAGCAGCTATATCCGAAGAGGCCGCTCTGCTTATTGCCCAAAGATCAAGGGGTACTCCTAGGATAGCCAACAGGCTACTCAAGAGAGTCCGAGATACAGCCCAGGTAAAGGGAAGAAGCAGAATTGAAGTCTCTGAAGTTGATGAGACAATGAGTATGCTTGATATAGATACATACGGTCTTGATGAAATGGATAGAAAGCTTCTTAACACCGTGACACAGAATTATAAAGGTGGTCCGGTGGGAGTTAAGGCATTGGCTGCTTCACTTGGGATAGAGCCTGATTCGATAAGCGAGGTTTATGAGCCTTATCTTCTTCAGAATGGCTATCTTATAAGAACCAGCAGAGGCAGGATGATCACAGAAAAAGGTTTACGATATCTGGGATACTCTGAAAGTAAAATAAACAGTATGCGGGGTGATCAGATTGGACAGTCAGTTAATCAAAAATTACCTGAATTTGAAGAATGAGATCTCTGAAATATCCGAAAAATATTCGAGAAATCCCAATGAAATAAAACTTATCGCAGTTTCTAAAACTTTTCCTTCATCAGATATATTTGAATGCTTTGAAAAAGGACAGAGGGATTTCGGTGAGAACTGGGCCCAGGAACTTCGTGAAAAATCCTCCGAGCTGAATCTTGAAGGTCTTATGTGGCATTTTATCGGAAGTATTCAAACCAATAAATTAAAATACATTGTTCCCTGCTCTTATATGATTCATTCCGTATGCAGAGTTCAGGAGATACTTGAAATTGATAAAAGAGCCTTCTCTCTGGGAAAAATACAAAATATTCTTATAGAAGTCAATGTTTCGGGCGAAGAGTCCAAATCCGGTATATCTTTAAATGAAGCACATAGTTTTATTGAACATGCATTAAAGTATCCAAATATAAAAGTATGCGGATTGATGACCATGGCTCCGAATACCAGTGAAACCGAATGCATAAGTTCGGTTTTTTCTTCTTTGCGTAAATTGCGCGATAACCTTTCTTTAAAGTATCCAGATATTAAAGAGCTTTCTATGGGAATGTCCAGTGATTACAGCTTAGCGATAGAAAATGGTTCTACAATGCTTAGAATTGGTTCAAAAATATTTGGCTCAAGAATCTATACTTGAAACGGAGGAAAGAGAATGTTTTTTATTGCCAACTTCTTTTATGGAACCGCTTTTGTTCTTAGGATAGGAATTAACTTTCTTCAGATTTCTATCATAATTTCGGCTGTTCTGAGTTTTATACTTCCTTACTATAACCCTGTACGTTCTTTTTTTGACTCGGTTTCAAATTTGATATGCAGACCTATAAGACGTGTGATACCTCTTACTTTTGGTCCTATAGACTTTACGCCTTACCTTGCATTACTGTTGCTTATCTTCATTGATAAGTTTCTCATTGCATCTCTTTTTGACCTGTCTGTTATTATGAGGTGAACAGCTTGAAAGTAATTATATTTTATAATCCTACCAAAACTGATGTTAGGTATATCCATGACAACATTAAACATGAGTTTGAAAAGTATTCTATAGAGATAACCGATGCAGTGCAGGCCTGCAAGGACTGCTTCGTAGAACATGCCCGAGATAATGATTATTTTATAGTTCTTGGCGGCGACGGCACTGTATTGCGGACAGTTCCTCTGGCAGTTGCTTTTAATAAACCAATCATCGGAATAAATATGGGAAAGCTTGGTTTTCTGACTGCTTTTTCACAGAACGAAATAGGAAAAGCGGCAGAATGTATCTCTATGAAGAAGCTTTCTTTTAGTGAAAGAATGCTTCTTGAAGCTGATTTTAACGGAACACAGTACTTCTGCCTGAACGATCTTAATGTCCAGAGAAGCACCCCCGACGGCACTATAGATATCTCTGTCAGTTATATGGACGAACCAGTTTACTCTTTCTCTGGAGATGGAATACTTGTTTCAACACCTACCGGTTCTACAGGTTACGGTCTTTCTGCCGGCGGCGCTATTCTTGATCCGTCAATTAAAGCAATGGAACTTATTCCGCTTGCGGCACACGGTCTTAATATGAGACCTCTTATCTTTGGACCGGAGAAGAAATTATCCATACACATTAACAATGCTTTAAACGAAAAGGGTTTTGTGCTTGTTGACGGCAACATTGTTTCTTCTTTACATAAAGGAGAATCAGTCCATGTCCGGGTAAGTTCAAAAACTTTATTTCTTGCACAAAAAGAAAAGTACAGCTTTTTAGAACTTTTGAACCAAAAATTAGCTTTTGGCAGGAGATTTGAATGAAAGAAAAAAAATATATTCAGGAAAATCCTCTTACTCCATATCTCAGAGAACCACTTATTGTATACCTGAACAATGTACTAAGAATGGGGAGAATAGTCCAGGGCATGTTTTATAAGTTCAGCGATGCATACTTCCAAAAGGATATACCTCTTTCGGAGGAAATCATCTCTCAGGATGACCGAGTTGATTATCTTGAGGCCAAACTTGATTATGAAGGAATGGTTCTGCTTTCCAAAGCTAATTTTTCAGGAATATATCTTAAGGCTAACTTGCTTGGGCTTAAGTTGGTATATATTTTTGAGAATATGGCCGACCTATGTGAAAGTAACGCTAAGCTTAACATAGAATTGATGAAGTATCCGCCAAAAATAAATGTATTGAGCTTCGAGGATCTTTTCAAACAGACACAGGAAGCTTTTTCATCTTCTCTGAGGGTTTTTTCAGATTTCATAAATATTAACCTTATAACTCTTAAAAACGAAGAGTTTTCTTCAGTTTTTTTTAATCCCTGTCAGAATATATGCACACTCAACAACGAAGCTTCTTCGCTTTTTCACGCATACAAAAAGTACCTCTATAAATCAAAAGAAAGTATTGAGTCTATAAGTCTTCATATGGACATTCTTTCAAACATAGAACATTTTTCAGACATGAGCACAAACATAGCTGAGAATATAGTATTTGCTATAACAGGAAACAAATACAGGTGCAGAAAAAACTCTCTGGATCTCTTTTTTTCAGTGGAGGAAGAAGAATGAAAAGACTTATAAAATATATCAGCAAAGAGTTTTTCGGCCCATTTCTCATGGGAATCTTTGGTTTTGTTATTTTTGTCAGTGTAGAGCTTCTTTATCAGCTTTCTGACAAGATAGTAAGAAATAAAGTTGGATTTGATAAGCTTCTTCTTCTTATCTGGTATAATTTACCGTATTTTATATCGATGGGAATACCTGTAGGTGTTCTTTTTGCAATATTCTGGATAATCTCCAGACTTTCAAATGATAATGAGATCATAGCTTTTCAGACTCTTGGCATACCTACCAAAAGAATTGTGATTCCTTTTATGATAATCGGAATATTACTTTCATGCTTTACCTTTCTATTGTTTGATACTATAGTTCCAACCGCTAACTATAAAGCAAAATCAGCAATGGCTAAGTACATATATCAGAGGGCAGAAGCATTGATAGAAGAAAATCAGTTTGTCGATGCTGGAGACGGAAGGTATCTTTTTGTAAAACAAGTGGACAAGGAAAACGGTATACTCTATAATCTTCTTCTTTATGAGGTAAGTTACAACAATGTTCAGCTTTTTCATGCTCAGAAGGCTCAAAAAAACGAAGATAAATGGTATATGGACGATGTGAGGGCATACAAGGTTGACGATAACGGCTTTATGACTCTGGATATGTCTTTCAAAAAGCTTGAACTTAATATAAATAAGAATATTGAAGAATTTCTTAACTTCGCCAAAACAGCAAACGATATGACCACAAAGGAGTTGAAGCAGAAGATTGATACTTTTTCAAAGCTTGGAGAGGATGTATCTTATCTGATTGTATCTTATCAGGAAAAGTATGCAAATTCCCTAGCTCCTCTTGTGATATCATTGCTTGGAATTTCTCTGTCATTGTTTCTGAATCTGAAAAGTAAGTCATGGAGTGTAATCTCCACATTTGTGCTTGTCGTGCTTTATCAAGGATCAGGAGCATGGTTGGGCGCACTTGGAAAAGAAAAAATCATAAATCCTGTATATGCACCATGGATTCCGAACTTGATCTTTGGATTAAGCGGAATAATACTTTTCTTTTTGCTTGACACACGCTTATCTTATAAAATCACAGAACCTCTGAAACGTCTGCTGGGATGATACCATGCGGTTAAAATATAAATCATTTTCACCAGCTCTGTTTATTATTTCTATGTTTTTTATTACACTATCAGAAACAACAGCATTCTCAGCTACAGCATATATTGATGCTGAGAATTTTACTTTCTCTGAAACTTCTGTCACGCTTGAAGGCTCGGTAACCATAAAGTACAAGGATTCTCTGGCTTATGCAGACAGAGCTATAGCTTATCTTAACGATGAAGACGATGTTTCCTTTGCGCAACTTTTTGGAAATGTTATCTACAAATTTGAGAAGCACACTCTACAGGCCTCAGAAATGACTATAAATTTTGAAAAAGATGATTCTTTCTTTATAAACTCCTATGCGGTTGAAAAGTACAAGACTAAAAATAAGAATGAAGTTAATGTAAAGATATGGTCTGCCAATACCAACAAACCGATCGACAAGGACTATATAATTTCAAAAGATGTTAAAATCACCACCTGTCAGGATTGTGTCACCTATTTTCTTATAGCTAATAAAGTTACGGTTTATCCTGACAAATTTCTTATTGCCAGAAATGTTGTTATGACTTTGTTCAATGTTCCGGTATTTTACTTTCCTTTTTACTTTCAAAACCTCAGTGAAGAAGATAAATCACCTTTCAAAGTTGATATAAAGTACGAAAACGACAAGATAGGTGTTGGCGTCAATATAAACAATGTATTTGAGAATAAAAGCTTTCTTAACTACAAACAGATATTTACAAACGACTTAAAAAATCATAAGCTCACACAGACATCTTCTTTCAAGTACGGTATACCGATAGGCCCTGGCAACCTTTTCCTGAATGCCGAGCTTACTGACACCTCTTTTAATAAATTTGAAACAGCTTATGAATTTATTACCAAAGCAACTCCCAGCGCAACCGAGGTTTCAAAGGTGAGTTACACATACGAGCCTTCATCTTCAACAGAAAACCTTTATTTTTATATTCCTACATATGTTACTCCGTATGGAGAGCTTCGTAATATTACATCTTTTTTGAACTGGAAAAACCGTAATTTCAATAATGCAACCTTTCTTAAGCTGAACTCCCAGGCATTTCAGCTTAAGTATAAAACATCAAGCATCTCTCTTTCATCTTTGAACATAGACCTTTCAAGTACGGAAAGCAATATCCCTATAGATAAGGCATGGCAGTCCAAACGGGCTTCTGTCGGACTGGACGGAAAGTATTATTTTTATTCCGGAGAAACCAGTCTTTCCGGAAAGTACTCGTATAATCTGTCGGCTATAAAAAACGAGCTGAAAACAGACACTTTTGACATTAAGAATCTTTTGCTCAATCAAATAAAACTTTTCTCTTTCCGTAACGGTCCTTTCTATCTTAACAGCGGTCTAAAAACAACTGTAGAATTTGATTACACAAACATGCTTAAAGTTCCTGCTCAAAAAACCTATCTGTCCAAGACCCAGCTTGAAGGCGCTGTTGCTCCTTCTCTCAATGCTGAACTATGGATTTTCAACTTTGGTTTAAAGGCTCTGGAACTTAAAAAGGTTTTAGCAAACTCTTATACGCCGGCATCCACAGATTCTTTTTCTTACAATGATTATATAGGCTACAAGTTCTCTTTGTTTGACGGTTTTTTATACAGTTCCATGCGGTTTGACAGGCAGTTTGAGCTGAAAGATATTCTTCAGGACACGTCTATATCAAACATATACCTTTTCCCTCAGAGAGTTTTCTCAAGAATAACTGACAACTCCAGTCTTACGGCTCTTTCTGTTGAAACAGAGAATTCACTTAACTTTCTTGGTACTTCCAATAACTTAAAAACTGTTACAAAGATGGATCTTTCAGATAAGAATAATTTTTATCCGGATCTCACAAATATAAAGTTTACTGCAAAATTTAATTTTGGTTTCACTCACCTTTCAGAGATGGATTATAAACATTCTAGAGACGAACTTGACAAACTTAAGGAAAGCTTTGAAAACTTTGATATATTTACTATGCCTCAAAAGCTTTATGATTTTCTAAAGCCTCATTCTACATTTGTAACCAACACTGAAACCCTCAACTTTAACCGCAACTATCTTTCTTCAAAGTATAAGTTATATTTTGGAAAAGAGAGTTTTCAGGATATGATTCCCGAGTCACTCACAGAATATGCTTTTTATATATACGGAAACAAGATCTTTGGAAAACTTGAAACTAAAGACAAATCAAACTATATAGATTTTACGCTTAAATTTCTTGAGCAGAATTCAGTTTATTCTTTCGGCATAGGACTTAATTATAACGTTAAAAATGAGTATCTGAAATCAATCTTTATTCTGGAATCCTTTGATCAAAAAGAATTTTTAACTGCAGCACTGACATACGACCTCAAAAACAACATTTTGGACATTACCTCCCTTAAACTGCAGAAAAGGATTATCTGCTGGACGGTCTATTCAGACATATACTTCAAAATGATTCCTGAGTTTCAGATTAAAGAACTGAGCATAAAATTTTTTATAAACGATATTCCCGAAAAAAATATAGAAGCCGGAACCAAAGGGATAAAGTTCAATATGTTCTAGGAGGAAAAACTTTGGAAAACATAAAAGAAAGAGACTTTAACCTTATAAAGGAAAAAATTGAAAACTGCCAAAAATGTCCGCTTGCACTTACCCGCAATAAAACTGTGTGTGGGGAAGGCAATATTGATTCTCCGGTAATCTTTATAGGAGAAGGACCCGGAGCTGAAGAGGACGCAAGCGGAAGGCCTTTTGTAGGAAGAGCCGGTCAACTGCTGGAAAAAATGATCCTGATGTATGCCAAAAGAAAACGCGAGGACTTCTTTATAGGAAATATAGTAAAATGTAGGCCTCCCCAAAACCGTGTGCCTTCTGAAGAAGAGGTTCGTTCATGTACACAATTTCTTGAAGCACAGCTGCTGGTTATAAAACCAAAAATTATAGTAACCCTAGGGGCAACATCAGCAAGGTTCTTTTTGGGAAGAGATGTACAGATAACCAAGGAACGCGGGTCTTTTTTTGACTGGTACGGAAATGTAAAAATATTTACTACTTTTCATCCAAGCTATCTATTAAGAAATCAATCGAAAGAAAAATTTTCTCCTTTTTGGTATGCAGCTTTGGATATGACACTTATTGGCATAATGCATCAGCAGCTTTCTGAAAACAGGCCGGTAGATGAGGTTATAAATGAAATAAGTATAAAGCTGAAAGGAAGTACAGGAGAGTAATTTGAAGCTTATTTCCCTTGAAATCAACGGATTTAAAAGCTTTGCAAATAATACTGCACTTGATATAAGTAAAAATATAATAGCCATAGTCGGACCCAACGGATCCGGAAAGTCCAATATAGTAGATGCTATCCGTTGGCTGCTGGGAGAACAGTCTTCAAGGCAGATAAGAATATCTGAAAAAACAGATGTTATCTTTAACGGTACAGATGAGCAGAAACCATCTTCAAAAGCCAGTGTTTTTCTGAGTATGACCGATACACAGGATAAAAAAATTTCGGTCGGGAGAATCCTTGAAAGGAACGGCTCTTCAGTTTATTACATAAACAACAAGCCTTCTTTGCTTAAAGATATATACAGGGTTTTTGAAAACAGGGGCGTAGGCAAGCAGTTTTATTCTATAATAAGCCAGGGACAGGTAAGTGAAATAGTTAACTCCTCTCCGGAAGCTATTATGAGGATAGTGCTTGATGCTGCAGAAATAGGCGAGTATATTGAAAAGAAAAACAGTTCCCTTCTTCTCTTGTCAAAAACATCTGAAAACCTTGAAAGACTTAATGATGTCCTCTTTGAGATGGACAAAAGGATAAAGTCTCTTTCTAACAGGGCCTCTAGGGCACAAAAATATCTCAAATACAAACAAGAATTAAATCTATACGCAAAAGAATTTCTCGGCTCTAAAAAAATTCAGCTTATTGAACAAAAAGAAATAACAGCTAAGGAAATAAAAGACATTGAGCTAAAGCTTAACTCCTTTCTTTCACAGCTTTTTGAGACAGAAAGAAAGTACCGCACACTTAAAGAGGAAATCGAAAGCACCGATAAAGAGCTTTCAAAACACGGAGAACTCATTGAAACTTACAGAACAAGACTTTCAAGTCTGGAAGAACAAAAAAACACCCTGAATCAAAAAAAATATGAGATCAATTCGGATATAATGAACTTAACCATGAAAATAGAAGTTTTAGATGAACAGATAAAAAACAGTTCTGAAAAGGCCGAGGTACTTTCCCGTCAGGAAAAGGTTGTCCAAGACGAACTGGAAGTACTTATATCAGAGCTTGCTTCTCTGCAGACCCATGCCGATGAAACAGAAAAAAAACTACAAGAGGATGAAAGACACCTTAATGAAGTTATTTCAAAACATGAGGAGCTTAAAGCAACTATAAACGCTGACGAACAGAGTATAAACACTTCATCTGTAAGGCTAAGCAGTCTTCATGAACGCATGTCCATACTTTCACGTGAAAAGGAAAGCACAGTTCTACTCATAGAAAAGATGGAAGAGTACCTACATGAGATAGAAAATACCGTGCATAAGGATAATAAAGAGGAACTCGCCGCAAGAAACGCGATATCTGAGAAGGAAACAGAGACCGACAAGATCTCCGTCGAGCTTTCTAATGTAAACAGAACTCTTTACGAACTCATGAAAGACTCTGAAAATGTAAAGTATAAAATAGAGCTTATAAAAAATCAAATTTCTGACTACGATGGTTACATGCCTGCGGTCAAAAGCTTTATAAAAGCCTTCAGAAATGACGAAAATGTTGTTGATGTCGCAGCCAATCTCTTTGAAATAGATCAGGCTTTTGAGCAGGCCGTTTCCTCATCTGTGGGAGGAAAGCTTCAAAATGTCATCATCAAGAGCTCTTCAAAATCTCAGGAGTATGTCGATTATATAAAAAAGATAGGTGAGGGAAAGATCACATTCCTGCCTCTTGACCTTATCAATGCCAAAGTATCATATAAACGTTCGGTTACCAACGAACCTGGAGTTTTGGGATATATGATAGACTTGTGCCGATATGATCAGAAGTACAAAAAGATAATGGAGTATCTTTTTCTCAATACTTTGGTGGTTGATGATATAAAAACAGCTATAAAAATATCAAAAACAGATTTTTCAAGCTCTATTGTGACTTTGGGCGGAGAAGTTATTTCAGGATACGGAAGCATAACGGCGGGAAAAATCAAAAACGATTACTCCTCAACAATTCTCAAAAGGAAAAGGGAGCTTGAACAGTTGTTGCTTAAAGAACAGGAGTTATCCCTGAACATCGAACATTATGTTCAGCTTCAGAAAAGTACTACAGAAGCTTTTTCCAAGGCAGAAAACGAAAAAAAACAGCTTCGGGAAAAATTAACCAAAATAATTATGGAAAAGGAAATAAACAATTCCAACTATAAAAAGACCCTCAATGATTATGATCAAAAAAAAGAACAACTAAAAATAACCATGCAAAGCATTGATTCAATAAGAAAAGAATCCGCAGATCTCAACGAACAGATCAATTTATTAAGCATCAAACTTTCTGATATGAAACAAGAGCTTTCAAAAACTATAAGTATACTTGAATCAGAAAGCTTAGGGTGCGGACAAAAAAAAGAAGAGCTTAGAAGCATCAGTTCGTTTATTTATCAGAAAAAACTGGAAAAATCATCGCTAGACAAACGGTATTCCGATTTGAGAAATGCCGGTGCTTCAGCCTATAAAGAAAAGGAAGACGCACAGGACAAAAAATTTGATCTTCAGCAAAGCATAAGCACTCTTTCAAAAGAAAAACAAAAAACAGAGGATCAGTACAAGGATATTTTACAGAACTACGATACTCTCAATAATGAAATTTCAAAACTGCTTGAAATATCAAAGCAGAGCAGACTCGGAAAAAGCGGCAAGGCTATGGAACTGGACTGCATTGAAAAAGAAAGAAATCAAAAAAAGGAAGAACTCTCACTTCTAAGAGAGGAAAAGCAAAAAAAAGAGTTTGATATAAAATCTCTTGAAATGCAGCTTGACATACTTTCTCAAAAGGCTTATTCTTTTGATATAAAGGATGAGGAGCTTATTCTCTCCAAAAAATCCGACAGTGATATTCAGGCTCTGGAAAACAAGATCAACGATCTGGAAAAAGCAGTCAAAAACCTAGGCAGCGTTGATACCAGCGTATTACAGGAGTTTGACGAGGCAAGCAGGGACTATGATGAAAAATCAGTGGAGAAGAAAGATATTGTAACCTCAATAAGCATGCTTAAAGAAAGTATTCAACAGATTGATGCTCTTGCACAGGATAAGTTTGATTCTTTTTTTCTTAGTCTGAACAGTCAGTTTTCAACATTCATCCAAAAGTTATTCATAAACGGCTACGGCGAGCTTAAACTCATCGGAGAAGGTAAATCTTTTGAAAAGAATATTGAAATTTCTGTAAGAAAGTCAGGAAGAACATTTCAAAAACTTTCACTTTTTTCGGGTGGAGAAAAAGCGCTTATTGCAATTGCATTTTTATTTTCTCTCATGAATCTCAATCCCAGTCCTTTTTATATTCTTGATGAAGTGGATGCGCCGCTCGATGATATAAATGCAGCAAAGCTCTCTGAGCTTATTCGTGAAAATGCTGCCAAATCACAGTTTCTTGTAATAACCCACAATAAAATTCTTATGGAAAGCGCAGAGTTATTTCATGGTATTACCATGAAAAAAGGAATTACGCGGGTAATACCGGTTGATTTTAAAGAGTTTGCATAAGTACATGGATTATGTATTTCTATTACTATTATCATATAGAAGAGGTGCATTATGAGTAAAAGGCTTAATCCAAGCATATTCAAAGTCCCGATAGACAAAATCAGAACGGGATATTATGCTGATAAGTACTTCACACGTTTTGTAGAGGTACTTAAGAAAGACGGACTGAAAAGGAATGCGTTATATCAGTTTTTCCCGCGCAAGGATTCTGTCATCGTCGGTATAGATGAAGCTCTTTCCATTCTTAAGTTCTGTACCGGATACTATAAGGATGAACCTAAAGCCATGGAGCTTTTTGAAAAGATACAGATGCTTGAAAAAAAACTTCAGGAAGCTGCTCACAGGATGGATAAGGCGGAACTACTGGCTATAACATCACAAAAATGGGATTATAGAATGCTTCTAAATGAACTTTGGGTAAATAAATCTTCTGAGATTGATGTTCATGCTCTTTTTGATGGTGAAGAGGCCAGAGATATGGAGCCTGTTCTCACTATACAGGGAAATCCGGCATACTTTGGTCATCTGGAAACGGTTCTTCTTGGAGTTCTTGCAAGGGCTTCAAGCACCGCTACAAGTGTTAAAAAGGTTGTAAAAGCCTCCAGGGGAAAACCTATACTTTTTTTCAGTGCCAGATTCGATCACTACTGGGTTCAGGCCACAGATGGATATGCTGCTCTTAAAGCAGGAGCATTCGGCGTTTCTACTGACGCAAATGCGGACTACTGGGGTGCAGAATCAGCTGGAACGATTCCGCACGCACTTATAGCTTGCTATAACGGCAGTACATCTGAAGCCGCTATTGCTTTTGACAAGTATATTGATGGATCTGTGAACAGAATGGTACTGGTTGACTGGGATAATGATGTTATAGGCACTACTTTTAAAGTAGTGGAGGATTTTTACAGACACATAAAATCAGAAAAATTTAATTGGACAAGAGAAGAAGCCGACTCAATAATCGGCCCAGGAAAAAATAAAATATGGGGTGTACGGTTTGATACCTCCGGAACCTTAAGAGACCTATCGGTAATACCCAAGGACAGGTCATCGCTGGGCGTAAATCCTGAACTTGTATGGACTGCACGAAAAGAGTTTGACAAAAGAAATCTCAATAATCTGAAGATAGTTGTAACAGGTGGATTTGACGAAGAAAAGATAAACCTCTTTGAAACGCTTAATGTTCCGGTTGATGTCTACGGTGTTGGGGCAAAACTATTAAGGGAAAAAGTTGATTTTACTGCGGATATCGTGGAAGTAGATTCACAGCCCTGTGCAAAAGTTGGAAGAGGAAAAGGTGATCTTTCCAGACTGCAGGAAGTATCGTCTTCTTACTGGCTTTAATAACTCTAAAATAATCTTAGCAAATCTTATACGCCTTACAACATCTATGATATAATAGTAATGGTTTGATTACATTGCTTACGGGAGGGGATTTGATGAGCAGTATATACTCTGTTTATATTAATTTAGAAAACTCCGAGCTTAAAGAAAAGATTGACTCTCTTTTAATTAAAAATGAGATTGAAGTTGAAACTGAGGATATTTTTAATTCTGACTTTGCCATAGTCCGTGAACCTTTGAGGTTTTCTTTTCCACACATCCTTATAACTAAGTCCATATCTAATATAGACTATAAAAATATAATCAAGAATGAGTTGATTGATTTCATACTTGAAGATTATCCACAGGAGCTGGCAGAACTCAAAATACAGAATGCAACTTACTTTGTTATGGCCCGGGGAAGCCGTGGCGCATTCAAACAGAGGATAATCCAGGAATGTGAAAAACTGAAAAGAGCTGGCGGAACTTTTTCACTCGCTCTCATCTCGGTAATGAACTTTTACAAACTGGAAAACTCTTTTTCTACTGTTGCCATAGATGAAATATCAAAAGAACTTCTGACCATGATGAGACTTTCGGTACGAAAATCTGATGAGGCTATGAAAATATCGCGAAGAGAGTACGGGGTCATCCTCCCATTCACAGAACTTAGAAATGCTGAAATCGCATGTGAAAGGGTTAAAAGAAGAACCAATAAAATAGGTAACTATCCGGATATAGACTTAGCGTTTGGAATAACAGAAGTAAGCAATCCAAACGAAGATATTATTAAGATACTTGAAAGGTTAAAAAGAGCACTTTATATTTCAGAAGCCAATAACGGCGAAATTTCATTCCAATAGCAGGTGATAGTATGTTTTCGTTAAATCTTTTCCTTGGACATTTTATAGGAGAACACGCTTTTTCAAATGTTTATTCTGAAGCTTTTACCAACAAAAAAGGGTACTACAAACATCTGATATGGATTGTTCTATTATTTTTGGCCCTTACTTTTGATTCTTTGCTTTCATCCGGTGCAGTTTTTATAGTAGCGGCTTTGCTTATGCATGTTGGTGTGGATCTGCTTCGCATGAAGAAAAAATCTTCACCGTTGCTTGAGTTTACTTCTCTGATAGCGTTCCTGTTGATATCCTTTGCTAGTACATCATTTTTGAAAGAGTCCTACATATCATGGGAGTTTCAGCTTTACCTTTGTGGTATGATGATTTCTACAAGTTTCGGAAGCTATCTATTCAGGACATTTGGTCTTATTGATCGTGAAAAGAAAGATACAACAGGAGCTACAGAACGGCTGGTAATCTTTATTTTTATGCTTGCCCATCAGTATTTATGGGTTTTTTTAAGTGCTTTAATTGCTGTTGGTTATAAACTTATAATAGAAAAACGAAAAGACAAGGAGCTTTTGCTTTCTCCTGTTTATGGAATTTTGACATCGCTTATATGGATGTTTATAATGTAAACTTATAATTTTAAGGCTTGAATCTTTTCAAGCCTTTTTTAATAGGAGGCTTCATGGAAAATATCATCATAACTCACAGTGAAGAAAAAAATGGACTTTTCCTTTCATATATTGAAAATTCTCCCTTCTACCCTGACGGCAAGGGTGGACAGCTTGGAGATAGGGGAATGATTGATAATACATCTGTTTTAGCCTGTTATGAAAATTATGTCCAGACTGAAAGATTTGTAGAGCCGGGTGAACATAAATACTCAATATCTTCTCAAAGAAAAGAGGACATAGCCCAGCAGCATACAGCTCAGCATATTATTTCGGCTGCCTTTGAAAATGTGCATAATATACAGACGGTAGGCTTTCGTATGGATGAAAAGTATTCGACAATAGACCTTGATGTTCCTGTTATTACACAGGAACTTACAGATGAAATGGAAGAACTTTCCAACAAAATTGTCAGCGATGCTGTTCAAGTACAGGAAATCATAACAGATATTGAAGGTTCTAAAAACTTTAGCCTAAGAAAGCCTCTGAGTGAAAAGATAAAAGGCAGTGTAAGGCTTATCCGAATAGGGGATTTTGATATATGTGCCTGTGCAGGCTACCATGTCTTCGATACTTCAAAGATAGGCCTTATAAAGATCATTGATAAGGAAAAGATAAAAGGAAATCTCACAAGAATCTACTATGTAGCAGGTAAAAGGGCCTTCAGGGACTACAGGGATAAAAATCTTATCTTGAAAAGTCTTTCTTCGATTCTGACCACATCACATGACACAATTGAAAAAAGAGTGTCAGATATGATAAAAGAACTTAAAGATGAAAAAACTCTTGTAAAAAGAATTTCTGAAGAGTATGCTGCTCTTTATGCTGCCGCCATGACAGAAAAACCGTTAAAATGCGGTAAGTACAGTGTGCTGTTATACTCTAAAAATGATGTTGTTAGCGGGTTTCTCGGGAAATATATAGATGGAGGAAAGTATACTTTAGTTATTGGAGAGAACGAAGATTACAGCATATCCACATCCCTTTTTGATTGTAAAGAGTTTTTCTCCGCTTTACAGAAAAAATATGGACTGCGTGGAGGAGGAAACAGTTCAAAGGTAAATTTCAAGGGTACAATAACCGTTGAAGATATCTTAAAGGAGATCTCAATTATTTAGCCGGAGGCTTTGATGGACCTTTTCATAGGAATAGCAGCTGCTGTTTTTCTTCTTATACTGAGCGTGGTAAAAAACATTTACCTTGTCTATCCGCTCATTCTTATAGACCTAATTTTTATCGGTATTTTTCTTCGACGCGGTTTCAAGCTAAAGTACCTGCTTTCTCAGGCTTTTAAAGGAGGAAAGAAGGCCTTTGTGGTTCTCCAGATTTTTGTACTAATCGGTGCAATAACTGCTGTCTGGATGTCAAGCGGAACTGTTCCGGCAATAGTTTTCTACGGAATGCGGCTTTTAAATCCTTACATATTTATTTTTTCATGCTTTGTTCTGAGTGCTTTCGTTTCAATGCTTATAGGAACATCCTTTGGAACAGCCAGTACTATAGGTATTGCCTTGATAATAATGGCCAGGAGCGGCGGAATAAGTCCCGAACTTGCTGCAGGAGCTATAATTTCTGGAGCTCTATACGGCGACAGATGCTCACCGATGTCTTCCAGCGCCAATCTCGTTGCAACTCTAACGGGAACAGATTTATTCAGGAATATTAAAAATATGTTCAGGACTGCTTGGCTTGCAACTTTTATCACTCTAGGCATTTATATGATCTTTTCGGTTTTCAATCCTTTAAATACCTCGGACAGCACCATTGTTTTTCATATAGCAAAAACTTTTAGAACTGATCTGTGGGTATTGATACCGGCACTTATAATTATTGTCCTTTCTTTTTTTAAAGTAAATGTAAAGCTTTCAATGCTTGTAAGTATAATCGCAGGATTTTTAATAAGTATATTTTTTCAGGGATACTCTTTTTTTAAGGTGCTTGAGTTTTCTTTCGGTGGTTTCTTCCTTGCAAAGGATAATCCCCTTTATAATATTATTTCCGGCGGCGGTATACTTTCAATGCTTAAAGTAGCTCTCATAGTGTTTTTTTCATCAACGCTCACAGGATTGTTTGAAGGAACTGATGCTTTTTCTTTTATCGACAAATATATGGAAAGAGTCAAAACAAGGAGCGGAACTCTTTTTTCAACTGTAATTGTTAGTATTGTTTCTGCTGTGTTTGGATGCACTCAGGTTATGGCTATAATCTTGACAGAACAGATTGTAAAAAAAACTTACAAAAAGAAGAATCTTGATAGTTACGAACTTGCCGTAGATATTGAAAATACTGCTGTTGTTTTGTCTCCGCTTATTCCGTGGAATATAGCAGGTCTGGTCCCGGCAACCACTTTAGGAGTCACAAGCGGGTTTATACCTTTTGCATTTTATCTTTTGGTTCTTCCGGTGGTTTATTATCTAAAACTATGGAAAAAAGACAGAAATATAGCATAAATGTATATTTCAACCTCAAATGTGATAAAATATTTTTAAGATGGTTATTTTTTCCTTGACAGCAGTTCGGACGTTCATGCAGACTTATCCGAATACGGAAACATTCTTAAATGGGGGTAAGATTGGTTATGGATTCCAATATTTTTTGTGACAGATGCAACAAGTATGTTGAAGCAATAAAAAAAGAGGAAACTATTCCGATGACTATAAAAGGGGAGATTATTCTTTTTAACGGTATACGTACCTTCTGTCCAGTATGCAAATCCAATCTTTATGTTGAAAGTATTCATTCTGAAAACATGGAAAAGGGATTGCAGCTCTACAGAAAAAAACATGATCTTGTATCTCCTTTGGAAATCAAGGAAGTACGTAAGCTTTATGATATTTCTCAATCACTTTTTTCAAAAATACTCGGAATAGGTGAAGCTACTATACGGCGTTATGAAACTGGTATGATTCCTTCCAAAATAAACTCTGATACCATAAAGCAGGCAAGATCACCCAAAGCTTTCATGAACTTTGTCGAGCAGAATAAAGAAAATATTTCTCCGGAGGATTACGAAAAAGTCTCTGCAGCGGTTAAAAATCTTTTGTCTGATATGGACAACAAGAAACAAAAATCTGAGATTCTGCAAATACATAAAAGTTACGATATGCAGAAGATTTTTTATATAATCCATTATATAATAGGTTTTTCTTCAGAGAATGATTTTATTAAAATACTTAAGCTTATGTGGCTTATTGACTACTTTTACTACAAAAAAAATTACAGATATTTTTTTAGCTCACAGCCCGAAGAAAAGCTTCCTTATAAACATATTTTTGAAGAAAAACTTTTGTTCATAGTGGCTTTTTTGGGTCAGAACAAGGAGTTTGAAGTAAAGATGCTTGAAAATGATGACGCAGCATTAAAAATATTTATCAAATCAACTGATGCAGATAGTAACTACAGAATTTTTGAAGGGGATCTTTCTTTCATAAACCAGATTCTTTCCGAGTATTCAGGCAAAAGCAATCCAGAGCTTAAAAGGATCATGACGGACCTAATAAATCAGGGAGGGGTGATAAGATGAGGAAAGATATAAAAGGCGATACAGTAAGGGTTTATCTCGAAGGTTCACTTGATATTTCCAATTCCAAGGCATTGGAAGCAGAGCTGAATGAGATTAAGACCAAAAACTATAAAAAAGTCATCTTCGACATGATTGGCCTTAATTATGTTGACAGCAGTGGAATAGGAAAGATTTTTTATTTTTTTACAAGTTATAAAAAAACTGGCGGTGAAGTGGAGATTCAAAACGTTAAAAGCCCCAAGGTCAGAGAAGTAATAGAACTTATAAAAATGGATAAAATAATAAAAATTTCATAACGGAGAGTGATTACTCTCCGTTATTTTTATGAAAATAGCTTTGAGGATATATCCTGATTAGATGGGAAGTCTTTTTTTACATCCCCTGCAAAAACTGGTTTTACCTCGCTGACACCTTTAAAAGTGCCCAAAACATTTATCTTCAGTTCACTCAGATACTTTTTTGTGATCTGATACTCTATTGACGATTCCTCCGGGAAAAATATCGTAAGCCTACCTTCTGAAATATCGTAAGACTTGTCTCTCAGTGCAAAGAAAAGTCCAAGATTCATTTTTGAGCTGTCATTAGCAAGCTTTTGAAGCATGATATGGTAATCTCCTTCACAGACTTGTTCTGAATCCTCAGTAAAAAAGCCTTCTTCAATAGAATTAACTACCTGGCTTATCACATTGCTTTCATAGTGGATATCTAATTTTTTATATCCATATGCAAGTGATGTAACATATATTTCAAAGACTGCCTTTTTATTCTCACTATACTTAAGATCTTTGTTTACTTCATTCAGCTCACGTACAAGCTTTACAAGAGCATAGTTCTTATCGTTTTTTATCTTTATAAAAAGCTTTTCGATACTCTGTTCTATAAGTGCTTCCGGTTCTTTACCGCTTTCAAAAAGATCGGATGAGAGTTTCAAAAGGTTATCAACATCACCGGAGATCAAAAAGCTTATAAACTCTTCAACCATGTTATCATCAAAAAGTCCTAAAATACTCAATGTTTCAGATGAAGTGACTTCCTTTGAACAAAATTTCATTACCTGTTCAAAAAGCGAAAGGGCATCTCGTGCTCCTCCCTTTGCTCTTTTAGAGATAATACTTAAGGATTTTTCATCAATTGTAACTCCTTCTTGAGCACTTACTCTTTTTAGAAGCATAACAATATCTTTTTCACGAATATTTTTGAAATTTATAAGCTGCGCCCTGGAGATTATTGTCTGAGGAACTTTTTCCAGATTGGTTGTGGCTAATATGAAAATTACATGCTCCGGAGGTTCTTCAAGGGTTTTCAACAGTGCGTTAAAGGCTTCTTTAGTAAGCATATGAAATTCATCTATTATATATACCTTATATTTTCCGTGAACAGGACGGTAATTTGTAGAATCCCTAATTTCTCTTATCTCATCAATCCCCCTGTTTGAAGCTGCATCCAGTTCAATTACATCCATAAACGAACCTTCATCGATTGCTCTACAGTTATCACAGTTGTTACAGGGATTATATCCATCAGGATCGCAGCAGTTAAGGACTTTTGCAAGAAGCCTTGCTGTACTGGTTTTCCCGGTTCCCCTAGGACCGGTAAAGATATAAGCATGTGAAATTTCTTTTCTGTCAAGAGCGTTTGCAAAGTATCTTCTGACATGATCCTGTCCGATAAGCTCATCAAACGTTTTGGATCTGTACTTTCTGTATAGGCTCACCATAAATTATTCCTCCGCTTCTTCTTCCCCTAGATATTCAAGATCGAATACCTTAGTGTTAAGAACAGATAAAATTTTTTCAAGCGAATCTTCTTTTATAAGAATATCTGCATGTATGCTATCTAAAAATTTTTTTTGCTTAAATGCCCAGTCTTTTTCCCTTTTGAGAATTTTTTCAAGCTGTGCAAAGCTGGAATAATCTGTTTTAAACGAGTAGAGAAAGAATTTTTTGAAAAGTACCACTCCCGCCAGATCTATAGCCGACTGTGCCGATTGGGCATATGCCTGGATAAGTCCTCTTACACCAAGCTTCACTCCTCCAAAGTACCTTGTCACAACAACTGCTACATTTATGATACCGTTTTTTTCAATTGCTCCTAAAATTGGCCTTCCAGCTGTTCCGGAAGGTTCCCTGTCATCTGAAAAATCAGACTGGAAACTGTTATTTTCAATTATCTTATATGCCCAGCAGTTATGCGTCGCATCATTATAATGCCTTGATATTTCTTTTATGAAGTCTTTTGCCTGCTGACATGAAGATACTTTTACTGCAGACGCGATAAAAATTGAACGTTCTATATTCAATTTGACGCTGCTCTGCTTTTTTAATGAATAATAACCCATTATTTTTTCTCAACTCTTGTCATTATAATATTGCTTAGCAGATATGAAACAACTCCAAAGATAATCAGAATAAGGATCTCATATGAAACTTCAGGCAAGGAGTACCCAAGAACCGAGACCTTTCTCCAAGCATCAACAGAATACTTTATAGGCATGAAATTTACTATATTTTTTATAATGCTTCCCTGTGGAATAGGAATAAGTATATCTCCAAAAAGCATCATACAGCCTGTTAAAGCTGTTAAGAGCAGTCCGGAGGATTTTGATGTTTTTGTAAACGAAGAGAAAAGTATACCGAAAGCCGTAAAACTGAATGAAGTGACAATAATAAGAAATATTATTTCAAACTCTCCCGCCATGGAATGAACACCAAAAAGCCTGTATATATACCATGAAAAAAGACTTGCCACTAGTCCAACCACAAAGTAAGCAATAAATTTAAAGTTAATGAACTGATATACTTTTAATCCATTGGATCTGTAGATGTCAAATAAGCCGCTTTCTTTGGTATGGGCAATTGAATTTCCTACTCCTATCATACAGAAAATCATTATCATTATTACAGCCACACTTGGAGCAAATATATCTTCAAATCCTATATCGGCTTTAATTTCAGATCTGATGCTCCCGGTTTTCATGTTAGGGACAAGTATCTCAATATCTGGCGCTTTACGCTGGGTATCAACTCCAATTCCTCCCGACATAAGGAACTGTAGAGTGGAACCGCTTTCAAGATCTGGTATTCCTGCAAGCTCTCTGAAAAGTGCTTTAAAAACCGTATAAACCGCAAGACTATCCTGAATTTTCTGAGGATTAGGAATAAGATTGAGCTTGGTAGGCTTATACTCCTTAAGATCACTCATAAAACCTTTGGGAATAATGATTATCGAATCGTAGTCTCCACTTTTTATAGTAGTACTCAATGCCTCTTCATTTTTGATTTCAATAGCATTTTCCCACTTGAAAAACTGTTTCAGAAATATAAAACCAAACTGTCCGAGCCACGTTTTATCTTCATTATAAATAGCTATCTTATAGTTGGCAAGTATGTTTTCAGGATAAAATACCGAGCCAAGATATGCTATTATAACTGGAAGGATTATTATCAGCGAAATTACTCCGGAGTTCCTGAAAAATTTTTTTAGTTCGAATATGCTTAATCTTAGGCTTTTCGTATGTATCCCCCCATTATTTTTTTTCTTTTAACCTTTTAATTGCAGTTTCAAGCTTTTGGAGTACTTTTGGTTCTTCATAAAATGACAACCTTTCGTCGGCAGTATCTATATACAGTCCATATGTTTCCACTTCCGGCTTATGAAGTGTCCTCAGCCTTTTGGCAGGTAGAAACATTTCACTTATCTTGGTATAGTATATCGGGCTTTGCTTTTTGGCAAGCCGGAACACTCCATAATCAATTATATCATCAAGCATTATAGTCCTGCTTATAGTGCTTTTAGGCATTGGAACCGTAAACGCAGCTCTTCCATCGCCTATAAAAACAACTGTTGTCTTCAATCCTGAAAGAGATTCGAGATCATTTATCTCTCCCATACCGAAAAAGCAAAGTTCAAACACTCCTTCTTTTGTCTTTACACCTGCTTGATTGAGCTCTTTTCTGAGATTATCAATAACTTTTTCATCTGAAGCAGCTACCAGAAATAAGGCCGATGCAATTGCCATATAGACAAACAAAGGAATGTTTGATACACCGTTCATAAAAACAGCTGTCTGGCTTGCAATAAGAACAAGTGCATACACTACAAAGTTCAGAGAAGAGTTTTTTCTTATAATAAAGTACGACAGTATCATAAGAATCAGAGATACTCCAAAAAAAATCCATCCTCCAAGGAAAAACTGAATAAACGGAATCAATCCAAAAAATATAGAAATAATTCGTTTTTTCAAATCATCCACTCCTTTCATTTATTTTCCTACACAAAAATTACTGAATATACTTTCAAGAAGATCCTGTGTATAGTCTGCCCCCATAAGCTCATTAACAGCCTGAACGGCTTTTTTTATATCTATCATAATCACATCGGATGTGTATCCCTGCATGTATGAGCTTTTTGCAGCCAGCATTGCTTCGTGGGCATTCAAAAGCGCCTGCTTCTGCCTCTGGTTTGTAAGAACAGGCTCATTTATTTCTACTTTATCACACAGCATACCGTACATAATTTTTTCAAGTTCAGAAATATCGTTTTTCAATGCAGAAACCTCAACTGTTTTCCATGTTATATAAGATGGAACTTCCCATTTCACGAAAGAAGCACTGTCTTTTTTATTAATTACAAGAATTACATTATCTTTTTCCTGTGAAGCAACAAAATCATAAAGATCTTTGTCTTCCTGTACAAAACCTGTTTCACCGTCAATAACAAAAATAACCATCTCTGATTGTTCTATCGCTTTTTTTGAACGTTCTATGCCAAGGCTTTCAATCTCGTCATCTGTCTGCCTTATTCCTGCGGTATCGATAAGTCTAAGGTTTATACCAAAAAGACTTATATTCTCCTCAATAGTATCCCTTGTAGTTCCTGCGAGTGGTGACACAATTGCCCTTTCGGTTTTTAAAAGCGCGTTTAAAAGCGTACTTTTCCCGGAGTTCGGTTTTCCTACGATACAGGTTTTTATACCTTGAACAGCAGCTATACCATTTTGAGCACTTTTTAAAATGCTTTCTGTTTTAGAAATAATTCGATTCAGATTGGATATTTTCTCACTACTGTCATCCTGTTCAAAATCTTCCGGATAATCAAGCTCTACCTCTATGGCTGCGGCAAAGTACATTAGCATATCTTTTATCTCTTTAATCTGAATAGAAATCCCATTATTGAGATTTGCTGACGCAACTTTAAGAGCGTTATCGGTTTTGGCGGTTATCATATCGTTTATGCTCTCCGCTTTTATGAGATCCATCTTGCCGTTAAGAACAGCCCTAAACGAAAACTCTCCGGGTAGTGCCTGTCTTGCACCTGATTTAATAATTGTTTCAAAAACCTTTTGGGTAATAAGCCTTCCTCCATGGCAAAACACTTCAAGCATATCTTCTCCGGTAAAACTGAAGGGATTCTGATGAAAAACCCATGTTACTTCATCTATCAAAGCTGCCCCTTCATAAAGCATTCCATAGTACATATGCTTAACGGTGGGATTCTTTTTAACAAAAATTTTTTCAGCTATATTCCGGCTTTCACTTCCGCTTACTCTCACAACAGCTACTGCTCCCTGACCCAGGGGAGATGAAACTGCGGCTATTGTATCAAAGATCATAAAATCACTCTCCGAGAATTTCTTTAAGAAACTTCACTTCATCAAAGTTACCGTATACTATATACTCTTCATTCTTTTTATCCTGAAAACTTTTCTTCGAAAACTTGCGGATCTTAATTGGATCAGGCTCAAAGCTCTCTACATACTTCATCTTTATATAAGCATCCCCTATTTCTATCTCTCTGATATTTTTCAATGCTGCCATTACTTTTATCCTTGCATACTCGATAAGTCTTTCTGTTTCACAAGGCATACGGCCGAATCTGTCTGCTATCTCACTGTAGAGCTCATCAACCTCACTTATATTTCTTGCTACGGATATCCGCCTGTATATCCGCATTCTCTCTATGGGATTTTCAATATACTCCTCAGGAATGATTATAGAGCCTTTTATACCTTTTATCTCCGTAATAAAATCGCTATCCCTCACTACATCCTTATCGTTGTAAAGCTGACTTAAAACTCTGTCAAGAATACTTTTGTAAAGTTGAAGTCCAACAGAGTTGATATGCCCTTTTTGGTCAAGCCCGAGAATATCTCCGTATCCGCGTATTTCCAGATCTCTTAACGCAAGTCTGAGGCCGCTTCCTGGTTCATTGAACTCCTTAATGGCTTCCAACCTTTTCCTTGCATCATGATTAAGAACAGAACTGGTATGCATAAAATAAGCAAAGGCTCTTTTGTTTGACCTTCCGACCCTTCCCTTTATCTGATAAAGCTGCGATATTCCGTATCTTTGAGAATCGTCCACAATGAGGGTATTAGCATTAGGAATATCTATACCGTTTTCAACTATGGTTGTCGCAACAAGCATATCAAGCTTACCGGAATAGAACTCCTGAAGTATTCTAGAAAAATCGCTCTTTTTCATTCTTCCGTGTGCGCAGGATATACTTACTTCAGGTATCGTTTCCTTAAGCTTCTTGTATATTTTATCTATATCCTGAACTCTATTATGCACATAAAGTATCTGTCCGCCCCTAAGTTTTTCTCTGAGTACAGCCGTTCTTACTATCCGTTCGGAGTAGTTTCCGACAAAAGTTTGAACCGGAAGTCTGCCGATCGGAGGGGTACTTATGGTCGAAATATCGCGTAATCCGCTTACAGACATGTACAATGTACGCGGAATAGGCGTTGCGCTCATGAGCAAGAAGTTTACTCCTTCGGAAATGCTTTTGAACCTCTCTTTCTGAAGCACCCCGAATCTTTGCTCTTCATCTATTATGACCAGTCCGAGTTTTTTGAAAATAAGTTTTTTTGAAAATAGTGCATGTGTGCCTATAACTATATCAACAGCTCCATTGCTTACCTGCTTATAAATTTCTTCTTTTTCGCGCTGGGTTTTATACCTGTCAAGAAGTTCTATCCTTACCCCAAACTCATTCATACGTTCACAGAAACTATCAAAATGCTGTTTGGCTAAGATAGTGGTCGGTGCCAACATAAGCACCTGATAATCAGAAAGTACCGTTTTAAATGCCGCTCTCATGGCAACTTCGGTTTTTCCAAACCCTGCATCTCCAACTAAAAGTCTGTCCATTGTTTTTTCTGAGATGAGATCACTTTCAATCTGTTCAATTGCCCTTTCCTGATCTGTGGTTTCAATATACGGAAAGGTCTCTCTGAACTTTCTTTCGGTTTCACTATCTCCGTTTATAATCAAGCCTTTCTGCTCCTGGCGGATCGCATATATTTTTACCAGTTCATTTATCCTTTCCCTTATGTTTTCCTCAACTTTTTTCTTGGTATTCTTCCATCTTGCTCCCCCGGGAGTTGATATTTTTACGCTCTGAGCATCGCCTATATACTTGGAAAGCTTGTCTATACGTTCGGCCGGAATGAGAGTTTTGGTAGAACTTTCATACTCCAGAATTATGTATTCACGTACTCCCAGTGCGGTTTTCTTTTTTTCAAATCCTCTGTATATACCTATCCCAAAATCTTCATGTACAATAAGATCACCTGATGAGATATCTTCCCAGTCAATAAGCGGAATAGTTGTTATATCCTGTTGGGCATCCAACTCTTTTGTATAATACTTAGTTGGAACATCTACATTTATTTCAATGCTCTTAAATAAAGAAAGAATCTCCAACCCACTTCCACTATAACGCCTATATATATCCCTTGCAGCAGAAAAACTGCACATTTCAAGATTTTCACGTTCTTTTTCCGCAAAGCTGCTCATCACTTTTTCTTTGTTTACTATGTATATCTGAAGCCTTTCCTTATCCAAATAGTCAAGAATGGTTTTTTTATCCTTAAAAAGGATACCAGGCAAGGCATTTATCATATCAACCGTTATTGCCTCTTTTTCCCCGCTTATGGAAAGTGCCCTTTCCACTCTTTTTTCAAAAAAACTTATATTTTCAGGACTTTTAAACGATTCGCTGCCTGCCACCATTATAAACTCTTCAATCTCAGAAACAGATTTCTGGGTATTCGGGTCAAAAAAACTGATTCTTTCAATCTGATTATCAAAAAGTTCAAGTCTTAAAGGATTGTCGTATATCGGTATAAATATATCCCTTATAAATCCTCTTCTGGCATACTCTCCATGACTGTGAACAGCACTTACAGTACTTCTGAACGAAGATTGGTATCCTATATCGTAAAGATTTTCTTCGAAAGAATCTCCTATTCTGTACTTTCTGAAATAAAAATTTTCTTTGGGAATGGAAAATCTTGTTAGTGCATGCAAAGAAGTAAGAATAGTAACCTTGGACGAGGTTGCTGCGGAAAAAAGGGTCCTGAGCCTCAGGCTCTTGACTTTTGAAGATATATCCATTTCTTCAAATGGAAATATATCGAAATCTGGAAATATCTCTGCATTTTCTATTTTGATATCAAAGTTCGAATACTCAGGAAGTACAAAAATAGTTGAGCCCTTATTTTCCAGGCTCTTTTCTTTAATTATATTGACAAGCTCATGATTGATTTCTTTTACCACTTTTTTCCTCCGTTACCGGATCTCTTATAAATTTAAGATATCTTTCATTTCGTCTGGAGTTATAAAAACCGGCTGCATTCATATAGACCTTAGGCATGCTGTCAGACTCACAGTAAAGTTTCTTTCCAGCCCAAGAATATCTGACATCTCTAGCCACCGGAACCTGCGGATAAAAGCCTGAAAATGCAAGATCTGATATTAGCACGTTGTGTTCCTTAACAATAACTTCTATCATCTGCAGTATCTGTTTTTTCTCTATGGAAATTTTCAGTTCCTTCACAGGATTTTTTACTACAAAACATTTTACTTTCTTTTCTTTAATAACTGTACGTATGCCAGAAAATGAGTTTATCGAGACTTCCGGCCCAACATGGACAAGTATATCAGGACATCTTAGACTTTCTTCATGCTTTACCCGGCTTTGAACACCAAGAACAGCGTTTTTTACCGTGGTATCATCAAAAGTACAGCCTTCATTAATATCTGAAGAAAAAATATCCGTCTGTGCAATGACTGTTGCACTCTCGTCATCTTCAAATCCAGCATCAATAAGATTGATACTTAATTCTTCAGACCTGTCGATAAAAACAAAAAACGGACTCACATCTCTAATGTCCGCAAAGCTTATATTATCAAACTTTAGTGTGTTAAGCCTGGAATATACTTCCAGATCAATTTCTTTTACCGTTAACTGTCTTCTGAAGAGCATACGAATGAAAGTGCCTCATTTAACCTTCCAAAAGGCTCCAGTATATCAAATATTTCTGCAAGATCGGATATCTTTTTAAACAACTCCTGGCTTACTTCATAGGAAAAGGATATTTTAGCCGAATAGTTCTGCCCCAGTGTAATAATACCTTCTTTGCCGTTAAAGCTGCTGCTTTCCGATAAAGCTTTGCTGCTTACAAGTTGAGCTACAGGTTTATCTGTGCTTAAAAAATCCAGCGTTTCATTTTCCTGAACAAGTAGTACTTCAGCATCTTTTGCAATCTCGCTGATTTTCTTACCTATTATTTCTGAGGCTATATAGCTTTTCAAATTATTACCGTATATGATTTTTTGTATTTTGGTGGGCTTTATGGGAGATGTATACTTAAAAGAGACAGGCATTCCTTTTTCATTTATAATGAGTACCCCGCCCGAATATTTTTCATCCCCAGACTTATAAACACTGAAATATCCAAGCATTCTTTACCCTCCTCATTCAGTATCTTATATCTAATATTTTGCCTCTGTAATCATCAAAGTCCGATTTCTCAGTCATAGTTTTTTCCGGTTCTTTTTTTGCACTAACAGAAATGTTGGCAGGCATACTGCCATTATGACCATCCTTGCTTACTTTTTCTTCCTTAGTGTTATCTTTAACTTTTTTCATCCTGTTCTCAAACTCTTGAACCTGTTTCACAAGTTCTACCATACGCCCGGAATTTGAAGCTGAGTTTACAGCCTGAATGCTGTTTGATACATCTACACCTTTGACCACAACAACCTGAAGATCGTGGATAGGAGGCATATTTATTCATCTCCCTTCAAAGATCTTTTTAGCCGTGCTATTATCGCCGTGTGTATCTGAGAAATTCTAGATTCGCTTACTCCTATCACTTCACCTATTTCTCTGAAAGTAAGTCCTTTCTCATAATAAAGCGAAAGTATCAACTGATCCTTTTCACTGAGTTCCTCAACAGCCTCTTTCAGTTTTTCATTAAGAATCTCTTTGTAGGCATTTACCTCCGGATCATCAGCATCATCAGCTATTGCTCTTTCCATTCCTTCTTCATAACTTTTATCGGTAAGGTAGGCATCAAGTTCAAGAATCTGGCTTTTTCTCACCGAAAATTTGAGCTTTTCAAAATCATCATGACTTATTTTAAGATTATCCATTATCTCTTCATCTGTAAAATGCTTATCCGGGTTGTCTGCCATGAAATTCTCGTATCCCTTTATAAGATGCCTCAGTTCTTTTGGCAACCAATCAATTCTCCTCAGATAATCAAGCATTGCACCACGTATTCTATTCATGCCATAAGTATAGAAATTAGCCCCCATTGAAGGATCATACCTGTCATAAGCCTGAAGAAGACCTATAAGTCCCTCCTGTATCAGATCATCAAGTTCCACACTTTTTGGAAGAGTACTGAGAAGATTCAGAGCTATGATCTTTATCTTAGGCAGAAAGTTTTTTATTATCTGATCTTTGTTCAATGAGTATTTCATATATACCACCCTTTAAAATAAAACTATATATTATAGAGTTCTACTTTTTCACCACCACCCACTTTTTTTACCATAAGTTCTCCTGTAGCTATGTTAAATTCTATACTTCTGGCCCTGTTGCCACCTACATCTTCAGCGATAATCCTTACTCCCTTTTGCTTGAGCTTAAGCTTGACAGCCTCTATATTTCTTTTCCCAATATCCATGGTTTGGCTAGAAGTGCCAAACATTGCGGCTCCTCCTGCAATTTTAGCCTCAAGGTTAGACGCTGATGCGCCGATTTTCAAAAGTTCGCTGTAGATCAAGTCTATACCTGAATCAGCATACTTACCGGGTTTTGGCCCTATATTCCCAGAACTGTCAGGCAACATCACATGAACCATAGCCCCAATGTTTTTGGTTTTATCACGAACACACACACCTACACAGGAGCCTAACCCCAGGGTAACAATGACTATGGGATTATTATCCAATGCGTATTCGCCTATTCCGATTATTTTTTTATTCATTATCTATCCCCAACCCTATTTTTTTAAGAATCTTCTTAAGACTTTCGTTATCGGGAATGTAGATTATATAACCCGAAATGTCTCCGATATCCTCCCCTACGTTCATACTGGTCTCAATAAAAATTATAAAATCTTCTCCTTCAGTATTCATAAGGGATACTTCCGAAACAATGGCCGTAAGCATATCAACTACTACACCCGGAGGCATTGAAAATATATTTAATCCGGTAAATGTTGACAAGGACACTATATAAGAACTGCACATTATATTCCCTAGCTCACCTATTGCAGATCTAGTCATCTCATCAAGCTGTGTAAGGTCATCCGGCTTAGGAAGCATCATGAGTTCAAGCATCTTTTTTATAGAGTCGGTTCCCATAAGGAAAAGTATTGATCCGTTCAATTCGCCGCCAATGCCGATATTTGCTCCAGCTACAATTTCTTCGGGGTCTTTGAATCTCTGCCAAATGTGTTCTATGGGCACAATTTTCACATCAGGCACACTTATTTCCACTTTTCTGTCCAGCATTATGGATATTGAGGTAGCGGCGTTGCCGGTTCCTATGTTCCCCAGTTCTTTTAACGCATCTAGTCTGGTATTATCAATATCGTCGTATAAAGACACTTTCTTCAGCCTCCCATTACCTTCTGTTTTTCTTGGTGGATTCTATTTCATACCTGAAAACAAACTTAACTAAATCTTTTTCCATTACAGGATCCAGATTTTTGAACCTTACTCCGTAAATGCTCTCTCCAAAGGCTGTTTTCCCTATAAGTCTCACCGTTTCGGAAAGAAAATTATCCAGCGAAAGTTCATCCCATACTTTAAAATTTATAAGAATCTCGGTTCCGGCAGGTACGTCCTTCTTCGTTACCACAGACATTCCTCCGGCACTGAAATCTTTAGATATAAACTTATATTTTGGTACAACATCTAATGTATCGTATTCCTGTTTTAAGTAAAAAAAACCTTCCACTGCAATTGGCACCCTTACATACTGCCTTCTCTGAACCTTGAAAACAATCTCGGGAACATTAATGGAAAGATACTTTATATTTCCCTCTTCCCCTACAGAAATAACCGAGCTGTTAAAAAGATATACAGCCATCTTTGAATAGACTCTTATCTTTATCGGAAGTTCAGGCGGGAGCTTTATATATGCACTTTTATATATCGGAATTCCGACGTGTGCCACACCTGTCTGAGCATTATAATCATGAATTACACTTTTGTACCTGCCGCGGTGCATCTTTTCTTCTACTTCAATTTCCATTGGGAGATTAGCTGAAATACTGGAACTCGCATATACTTTTTCTATAAAATCAGACATACCATCTCCCCCTTAAGTCTTAAAATAATCTACAATCGTTTGAAAAACAGACTGCACTTTGGAGTTTTCTTCAGACTCCTCAAACTGTATTATATATCTTTCAAGATTAAAAATCTCATCTCTTTTACTTATTATTTTCCCTGATATCATTATATCATTTTTGCCCATAAATTTTAGCTTAATACTTTCCCCTCTCAGTTTAAGATTTGAATAGGCCACAACCGCCACAAGCCTGTCTACGTTGAAATCCACAAGAGTACCTCTGAACTGTCCATCTATTATAACAGGGAAAAATACAGGAATACGAAAATTTTTTCTTTTTGTTGTATACTGAACATCATTCTTGACTTCCAGTGTAATATACTTTTCATCGACTGCCGTACATCTTCCGAGTATTTTATAGTTGCCGTTGTAAAACAACTCTATATTTACAATATCTTCTAATTGTACTTCCTGTCTGGGAAGTGTAAGAATAATTTTTGACTCATGATAATCTATAATTTTTA
>Ga0208826_1000639_pt1 | contig 34810 bp, 28 predicted proteins | sample AD_UKC115_MetaG_FD_184451 | JGI IMG/M metagenome (GOLD analysis project Ga0208826, IMG submission 184451) | Active sludge microbial communities of municipal wastewater-treating anaerobic digesters from Hong Kong - AD_UKC115_MetaG (SPAdes)... | ecosystem: Engineered > Bioreactor > Anaerobic >...
TTGAAGTATTAACACTTTTAGTAATTTCTGAATCATGAACATTTTGAGTATCTGAATAAATGGTATTTACTATACTTTTATTTCTATTGAGAATTCTTAAAACTGCTGGGTGATGAGGTCCTTCAAAGGGATTATTACCATAACTTACAACATTTAAATTTCTTAAATTTCTGATTGGTAAAAGTGTTGTTAATTGATTATTGCTGCAAAACAATTGATGTAAAGAAGTACAATTAGAAAGACCATTAAGGTCTCTCAATTGATTATTCCAACAACATATTTCTTTTAAAGAAGTACAATTAGAAAGAAAATCAATATTACTCAATTTATTATTACCACAAGATAATTTTTGCAAAGAAGTACAATTAGAAAGACAGTCAAGATCACTTAATTGATTATGACTACAAAATAATTCTTGTAAAGAAGTATATTTAGAAAGACAATCAAGATTAATTAATAGATTATCATCACAAAATAATTTTTGTAAAGAAGTACAATTAGAAAGACCATTAAGATTTTCTAAAATATTATGTTTACAATTTAATTCTTGTAAAGAAGTACAATTAGAAAGGCAATCAAGATTATTTAATAGATTATAATCACAAAATAATTTTTGTAAAGAAGTACAATTAGAAAGACAATCAAGATTACTCAATTGATTACTATTACAATATAATATTTGTAAAGAAGTACAATTAGAAAGGCATTTAAGATTAATTAATTGATTGTAATGACAATGCAATATTTGTAAAGAAGTACAATTAGAAAGGCATTTAAGATTTTTTAATTCATTAAAACTACAATCTAATTTTTGCAAAGAAGTACAATTAGAAAGACAATTAAGATTTTCTAATTTATTCTCATAACAACATAATTCTATCAAAGAAGTACAATTAGAAAGACAGTTAAGATTACTTAATCGATTAAAACTACAATCTAAATATTTTAAAGAAATACAATTAGAAAGACAGTCAAGATTTTCTAAATAATTATTTCTACAATTTAATTCTTCTAAAGAAGCACAGTTAACTAGAACATTAAGATTTTCTAAATAATTATAACTACAATTTAATTCTTTTAAAGAAGCACAGTTAACTAGATCATTAAGATTTTCTAAATAATTATAACTACAATCTAAATAAATAAGATTAGTAAATTTTTCTAATTTTAATTCAGTTAAACTATTTAATTCACAATTCGAAACATCAAATCTAGTTACAGACTCATAATCAAAATCTTCTGGTAAAGATATTAATTGTTTATAATTTAAAGTAGTCATTGTATCTCAAATTATGATGAAATATTTGATTTTTTAATCAATTTTATTTAATTAATTTAATTAAATAATGTTTACTCAAGGTACATATCAGAGAAAATACCTTGATAGAAAGTTATATCTTCTTCTTTAGTATTGTACTCTTCAAGTCTAGTTCTAACAGTGTCTAAAAGTTCTTCTCTTTTAATTTTACCTTTTTCAAAATCATTTTTAATTAATGACATAATAGAATTAATCTGTGATGTATCTGAAATTTTAATATTTACATGTTCTGAAAAGCCACTCAGTGAATTGATCGTTCTATTAATTCTTCCCGTAAAACATTTACATTCAGAATCTTCAAGTTCATATTGTAAACTCTTAATTATTTCAGGATTAAATTCTAAATGTTCTATCTCAGCAAATACTAATTGAAAAATCTCAAAGTAAGATATGTTAAAATAACTATGTATTTCTTTAATATTGAAATAAGACAATAGGTCTTCAATTCTAGAAAACTCAAGATCAATTAATTTATTAATGATTTCTTTTTCTGACTTAAGAGAATTACTATGAACTTTCATTAAATTATTAATTGAAGTATTAACACTTTTAGTAATTTCTGAATCATGAACATTTTGAGTATCTGAATAAATGGTATTTACTATACTTTTATTTCTATTGAGAATTCTTAAAACTGCTGGGTGATGAGGTCCTTCAAAGGGATTATTATAATAATTTACAACATTTAAATTTCTTAAATTTCTGATTGGTAAAAGTGTTGTTAATTGATTATTTTCACAATATAATTTTTGTAAAGATCTACAGTTAGAAAGCCAGTCAAGATTTTTTAATTGATTACTACTACAAATTAATTCTCGTAAAGAAGTACAATTAGAAAGACCATCAAGATTTTTTAATCGATTATTACGACACCATACTTCTTGTAAAGAAGTACATTTAGAAAGACAATCAAGATTACTTATTTTATTATTTTCACAATATAATTTTTGTAAAGATCTACAGTTAGAAAGCCAGTCAAGATTTTTTAATTGATTACTATTACAAATTAATTCTCGTAAAGAAGTACAATTAGAAAGACCATCAAGATTTTTTAATCGATTATTACGACACCATACTTGTTGTAAAGAAACACAATTAGAAAGACAATCAAGATTACTTAATTTATTATTACTACAAATTATTGAACTTAAAGAAGTACATTTAGAAAGATAATCAATGTTACTTAATTGATTATTACCGCAATCTAAATATTGTAGAGAAGTACATTTAGAAAGACAATCAAGGTTACTTAATTGATTATCACTGCAATCTAAATATTCTAGAGAAGTACAATTAGAAAGATAATCAAGATTAGTTAATTTATTATTGAAACAATATAATTCTAGTAAAGAAGTACAGTTAGAAAGCCAGTCAAGATTAGTTAATTTATTACTACTACAATCTAATAAGCTTAAAGAAGTACAGTTAGAAAGCCAGTCAAGATTGCTTAATTTATTATTATAACACCATACTTGTTGTAAAGAAGTACATTTAGAAAGACAATCAAGATTACTTAATTTATTACCACTACACCATACTTCTTGTAAAGAAGTACATTTAGAAAGACAATCAAGATTACTTATTTCATTATTACTACAAATTAATGAACTTAAAGAAGTACATTTAGAAAGACAGTCAAGATTACTCAATTGATTATAACTACAATTTAATTGTAGTAAAGAAGTACAATTAGAAAGGCAATCAAGATTACTTATTTCATTTTTTCTACAAATTAATAAGCTTAAAGAAGTACATTTAGAAAGACAATCAAGATTTTTTAATTTATTATTATCACAAATTAATAAGACTAAAGAAGTACATTTAGGAAGCCAGTCAAGATTACTCAATTGATTATAACTACAATTAAATTCTAGTAAAGAAGTACAATTAGAAAGACCATCAAGATTACTCAATTGATTATTAGAACAATTTAATGTTCGCAAAGAAGTACATTTAGAAAGACAGTCAAGATTGCTCAATTGATTACTATAACAATATAATTGTTGTAAAGAAGTACATTTAGAAAGCCATTCAAGATTACTCAATTGATTATCAGAACATTCTAATGTTCGCAAAGAAGTACAATTAGAAAGACAGTCAAGATTACTCAATTGATTACTACCACAATATAATTGTTGTAAAGAAGTACATTTAGAAAGACAGTCAAGATTACTCAATTGATTAATCCAACAATCTAAATATTCTAAAGAAGTACATTTAGAAAGACAGTCAAGATTACTCAATTGATTATTACTACAATATAATTGTTGTAAAGAAGTACATTTAGAAAGACAGTCAATGTTTTTTAATTGATTATCACTACAATCTAAATAAATAAGATTAGTAAATCTTTCTAAATTTAATTCAGCCAAATCTTTCAAATTACATTTTTGAACTTCAATTATAGTTACTGACCCATAATTAAAATCTTCTGGTAAAGAAATTAATTGTTTGTAATTTAAGGTAGTCATTTTTGAATTTTAAATCAAATAATTGAATTGTCAATCAATTTCATTTAAGTATAATTTTAAAAGCCCCCTTGTGTAGTCTATTAATAAATTGAAATCTATTAATAAACTTAAATTCATTTATAATTAATGTTAATTATAAATTTTACTCAAAATTAAATTTGTTAATTGGATTTTTATGTTTAAATATGAGAGGTGGTCTTTTCTTTCTTATTTCTCTAAAAGTTTCTAATTCTTTGGTGAATACTTCGAAATCTTCGAGATAAAAGAAGAACCGATCAAAATGAGGATTCTTCATTAATTCTAATTCAGTTTTTGATGCCTTGAATTCATGTTCGATTTTAATTAAATCATCGGCGAATAAATGATATAATGGTTCTTTAATAATTTCAATAACAACATTATGTCTAAAATTTTGAGGAGATTCATACAAAGAATTAAGGATAAATTCATATAAATTATTTTTATGCATGTATTCAATAATGTGTGGGTCATAATTAGTACCATAACGATTCCAATCATAAAAAAAGCCAAAAAGTTCTTCTATATCTTTACATACCTTCTGATGACGAGACATATTTTCTATATCAGGATCCCATTCTGGAAAACAATAAAATCTTATCGTTAAAGTTCTTTTTATTTTATTTAAAATAGAATCCCATACTTCCCCTGAAAATATTTTTGATGTTAAGGCAAGATTACATAAATCTTTATATGATAAAAATGAAGCTATATTTTTTAACAGATTTGGAATATTCACGACTTTTATAAAAAGTTCTATTCCATTATTTTCATGATAAGTATCCAATATTTTAGTTTGTGCTACTGTGTTCTCTGAATCTTTATTCCGAAGATATTTTTCACTAAATAGCATCATATTCCTACTATTGTATTCTTTTATTTTTTCAGAAGTATCATATCTTGTTATTACTTCAGATTTTGGACAATAGATAAATGATTCATATTTATCAAGTTTCTTGCTCTTAGTTAATGTATGGCTAAACATGATCGAATTATTAACATTCCGTAGTCTAATTAGATGTCTATCTAGATTATTTTGGAATTCATTGTATTTATATTGTACTGGGGTATAATCACACCTACAGTCACCAGATAAAGGTGTATACCATGAATTATAAAGAGATAATATTGTGGAATATTTCTTAAAATAATCGAATAAAGTTTTACTTTCAAGAATTTCCAATAATAAATTTTTAAATTCTTTAGATTTAATTGCACTATACTTTCTTGTTTCTAGTTCTAATATATCAATTAAAGTTGTCCAAAATACTAATAATCTATATGCATAATCAGCAAAATATTGATCAAGATCAATATTAGCATTTAGTAAGGTGCTAATATTTGAATATGGATTTAAATTATTATATTCAATCAAAGAATCAAAGAAAAATTCAGGATTCATATTGTATACTATGATAAAACTAATAATTTTTTAATCAAATTTAAAATTATCTAGATAATACATTACATAATTAATAATTCTTTGTGTTCTAATTTCGATTAATATGAAAAACTATTAAAACTCTATCATAATAAGAACCTTTTCAGACTCAAATACAAATTTATATACTTTAATCGAATTAGAAAGAAAAATATGATACTTTTTATATTTTTTGTAATGGAAATTATATTATGAAGCTAACTTCCAATGATATAAATAATAAAAATAATTTATATTTTGGTTAATTAATAATATTTTATTTTTGGATGTTCTTTCAATTTTGGTATATCTATCAAATTATTGTGATGTAAGTGTGATTAATAGTTGTTAAATGTTCGATACAAAATTAAAATATTTATATTATAATTATAATATAAATTTTTATTCGAGATACATTTCAGAAAAAATTTCTAAATATGTTTCTATTTCTTTTTCATCTGAAGTATATTCTAAAAGTCTTTTCTTAACTACTTTTAAAAGATCTTCTTTTTTAATTTTATTTTTATCAAAATCATTTTTAATAGTACTCATAACAGCATTTATTTGAGAACTTTGTGAGATTTTAATATTAACAAGATCTGAGAAAGAATTTAATGAATTAACCGTTCTGATAATTTTTCCTGTAAAGCATGAATGATAAGAATCGTTAATTTCTTCTTCTAATCTACGAATTAATTCTGGGTTAAAATTTAATTTTTCTATTTCGGAAAATACTAATTGAAAAACTTCAAAATAACTTAAATTAAAGTAGAAATGAATTTCTTCGTTTTCAATAAATGATAACAATTCATTTATTTTCTTAAATTTAAGTTCAAATAATTTAGAAATAATTTGTTCTTTATTTTTAAGTGAATTACTATGAGCTTTCAATAAATAATTTATTGAATCGTAAACACTTCTAGTAATTTCTGAATCATGAACATTTTGGGCATCATTGTAAATACTATTAATAATTCTATTTTTATTAAGAATTCGTAAAACAGCAGGATGATGAAGTCCTTCAAAAGGATTATCATTGTAGTAAATATATTTTAATCTTTTTAGATTAATAATAGGTAAAAGATTTTTTAATTTATTATTATTACAGAAAACTATTTGTAAAGATGTACAATTAGAAATTCCTTCAAGATTCTCTATCATATTATTGCTACAATTTAAACCTTGTAAAGAAAGACAATTGGAAAGACCATTAAGATCAGATAACATATTATTGTTACAATAAAATATTTGTAATAAAGTACATTTAGATAAACAATCTATTTTTGTTATTTTATTGTAATTGCAAATTAATGTTTTCAAAAAAATACAGTTAGAAATTCCTTTAATATCCGTAATATAATTGCTAGTACAATTAATTTTTTGTAAGGAAAAATAATCTGAAATATTATCAAGATTTTTCAATTTATTATTACTGCAATCTAGGTCTTCTAGATAAATACATTTAGAAATACCATTAAGATCTTCTAATTTATTATTACTACAATTTAATATTTTCAACTTTGTAAATTTTTCTAAATTTAAATTAGAAAGTGTTTTTAAATGATTTCCATTAATATTAATTTCTGTAACGTAAGTATAATTAAAATCTTTAGGAAGGCTTAATAATTGTTCGTAATTTAGAATAGACATATTCTCTATAAAATGGAAAAAAATATTTTTTCAATCAAATTAAGGAAAAATAGAATAAAATTTAAATTGAGTTAAAATCCTTATTTTTAAAAGGAAAATATGAGTAAGTCTCTACAAACGCAATTAAGAAACAAAATTTCCGAAATGAAGTTTGTCAGCATCAACAACGCCCAGCCCAACCTCTCCGCCTATGCCCATTCATTGGTCAATTCGATCTTTTCCAAGCTCAATAGTTTTAAATTGTTGGGCTTGAAGGAGACCACCGAATTAGAGATCATCGATGGCATCGCGTACAATTCGTTCGAGGTCTCCTTCGAACACCCAGAATTGTACGCCCCCATCCCGTTCTTCCTGAGAATCCCTTCCATCCACCACCCTCACGAAATTTCATTCATTTTCGAAGGGTTGATAAAGACCAGGGGAAGCAGATACACCAAATGGTTTTCCTACGTCTTCGAGATTTCCGGTCTGTTCAACTACACCGACGTCCTTTTTGAGGTCGTCGAAAGATCGGGATCAAACGACCTCAATCTTGAGGGAGCTGTCCTTTCGGTTCCTCTCAAGAGCTTCCCTTCGAGAACCCTCGTGATGCAATTCCTCGAAATCGGGATTGCCGACATCCCTCAGTAAAGAGGGGGGCGGGACGGATTACTGTGCTCTCTGCTAGACGGGGACTACTGAGAGGATGATCATTGATTTAGATTTGACACGACTATCACAGCAATGTGGTACCCGGGGGTCGTGTTAGATTTGAGTTAGTGGTTGTTCTTTTGGTTTTCCCGTTTGGCGCGCAGTAATCTATGTTGATTATCGTATTGTTAACGCAGTATGGTAGTTGACATAAAAACGTCCCGTGCCAAATAACCTTTAAGTATTTGGCACATATTATTTTTTATATATAACGTATATATAAAATTAGATTATATCTTTGATATAATTCTTTTTAATTTTTATTAATGAATTTATTGTAATTTCATTCATTATAGTATCACCATATTCATAATTAAAATGACATTTAGTATCGAATATAGTATCAAAATTATAATAATCATATTCTGCTTTCATAACATTAAGATTTAATTTAAGATTTTCTTCGGGATCTGATCTAACATTTTTATATAAAACCGTATTTACTTGTTTATGTTTACCTAAATTTGATAACTTTAATTTTTTATTTGAGTTATCAAATTTAGGAAGACTTATTTGAATTCCACCTGTCATTGATGTAGAAAATTTAATATTAGATGAAACATAATTTAACAAAATTCTTGGATCTAAAAATATTGTTTTATTTACTTTTTGATCATCTCCAACATCGAACATATAGAAAAATTTAGTATATTTTTCAAATAATAATTTTTTGTCCTTCAAACTAAGTTTATGATAATCTAAAATAACTTTATTTAAGAATTTTAAATTTTCTTTTTTACATTCATCCCATACAAGATCTACATAAACATCTGTAAAGTTATCGCGAACATTTTTAGGAAAAACAAAATCTTCTAATATATTTTCAGTTCGATAGCCAAAAAGTCCATCATTCTTAAAATTATAAGTATAATTCTCTTGAGTTAGTTTAAATCTACTTTTCAATCCATTTTTTAAAATTAATTTTTTAATAACTGGATTGAAAATATGTGAAATAGTAAATTTATCAATGTCCATTCCATAAACATATGGTTCAGGTATATTTTCTCTAATTAAATATTTTGTTGTATTTACCAATTTAAATCCATCAACTAAATCGTTATTTTGGATAAAACTCCTATTTTTTAGAAAAAAGATATATCTTTCTTCAATTGAAAGATTTTCAAAAGAATCTTTAATAGAAATTTTATAGAGTTTCCTTAAAAAAATTTCAAGATCTTCTATTTTTTTATCAGGGGTACCTATCCAGGTTTTATTTTCAATATTTTTATTAGATATACATAGTAAAAGTATTTTAGGATCTATCTCATAACATCTCATATTAGGAAAAATTTTAGAAATATTTTCAAAAGGCATTGTTACAAAATAATATTGATATGTATATTTGTCTATAATACTACTTTTTAAAATATAAATTTTAAAATCATTTAATGATAATTCTGGTTCATTTCTTTTGATATGAAATTTTGTAAGGATTTCGTTAAGAGATTTAGGATCATTATCACAGATAATATTAATGGGCGTTTTGTAATAATTGTTATTGTATTGACATCGTTGTAAAATTAAATTTACGTTTCTATCTAGGTTTTCAGTAGAAGAATAGATAATTTTTTGAGGTAAGATGCATTTTTTAAAATTTTTATTGTTGTTAATACAATCATTAATAACAAAATTTGTATAAATATGATTTACTTCTGGAAATTTAACTCTAGCGTTAACTTTATAAAAATTTTCTAAAATGTTAATATCAAAATAGGTTCCTCTATAATCTTTTTCTTGGGGAAAAACTAGTTCTGCTTTTACTGATATAAAATCTTTGGAACTTTCATGATCTATATTTATAAGTTTTAAATAACATTGAGAAACATCTTTACTTAAAATTTTTGGATTTCCTAAAAAATTGAAATTATGATAAATTTTATTAACGTAATCATAATTATCTAGATCATTAAAACGTACATTTAATGAATTTACATGTTTTATAATATTATTAATAATAAAATTTTTGATATTTTGACTAATATTAAATTTTCTTAATTCTTTATGTATTGATTTAATTTTTTCGTCTAATAATTTAGATGGATAATGTGTTATAAGATTTCCTTCAAAAGAAGCTGATATTACATTATTAAAATTATTGATATAATATTCATAAAATAATTCAAAATCAGCATTGTTTATATAATTATATTTAAGTGAAATATTTTCAGATTTTTTAATAAATTTCATAAAAGGTTCAATTTTTTTGATATTACATGCATTTATACTAAAAATTTTTAAAAATGAATCTGTGTTTAATTTTAAATTTTCGAAATCTATTACAGGTTCTATTCCAAAAAAATTTAAAGTTGATAAATTATAAATTTTAGTTTTATCAAAATTTATAAAAACATTTTTTTTATTGAAAGTTTTCAAAAAATTTATATATGATTCCGTATCAAGAACTCTATCTATAATATATTTTGATTTTTTATCTTGTTCTGGGGTATTAATGATTATTATTTTTTCTATATTTTCATGTATGTATAGATATAAAGGAACTTTATGGTTATAAATTTTGATTATTGAAATTTCATTTTCTATACGGTCAATATCTGAATTAAATAAGAGTAAAAATTCGATAAATTTTACTTTAGAAAAATCTATATTTGCCTTACCAGAATCTACAATTAGAGAATTTATAGATTCTTTTGTAATAATCATCTCGTTAAAAAAAGTGGGTTCATTACTATTAGATTTTTTAGAAATCTGTAAAATTAAATTTTCTACATTGTCAAAAATTAATTGTTTACCATTATTAATTTTTATAGGATTTAACGTATAAAATTTTAAATTTGTGATTGTAGAAGGATCAAACTTAATAAAATTTGTCTTATATGAATTATTTATGTAAGATAAATTTAACCCTGTTGTATTATACCAGCTTTTTTTCAGAAAATGTTTATGGACGTCGGTTAATTTTTTATTTTTTAAATTTTTTCTTGAAAGATCTATTTTAAAAACTTTATTAGAAATTTCTTTATTAGAAATTGCCTTAAGTGTGTATTGTTTTTTATAATTAATTGATTTATTCCCAAAGTTATTATTTAAAAAATTTATATAAGAATTTATTTCTTTTATGGAAATTTCTTCTATGTTAACTTTTTTATTCATAACATTAAAAATATTACAATTATTAGCTTTTAATATGATAGTATCTATATTACTATCGGAATCATTTTCAAAATTATATATAGATATATATCTACATGATTCAAAATTTAAAATTTTATTTTGTAATTTTATAGAATAACATCTTAAAAATAACAATTTCAAAATTGTTGCTTCATTTATTTTAATAGTTATATTATAGATAGGAACATCAATAATCTGTAAATTAAAATAATGTGAAAAATCTATAATTTCCCTATGATATGTAAATGTATTTTTTACAAAATTTTTTATTTTTAATACTTTAAGATTCTCAAAATAATATTTATTGAAAAAATCATTGAAATTATCAAAAATTATAAATGAATTTATAGTTTCAATGATCTTTTCACTATTGTTACAAACATTTTCAAAAAATAATTTTAATTGATAATTCTTGTTATTAATATTTGATTTAATAAAAAGATTTTTAACAATAAATTTTTCAGAAGGATCCCAATAAAGATTATTATACGAAAGTTTTAATGTATCACATTTAAATCCTGTAATATTAATATTATTTTGTAAGTTATTTATATTAGTATTTCTTATACTCAATTCTTTGTAGGTAATATTTTGATTAAAAATTAAAATACCAGGAATTTTTGAAATCAGATTATTATCTAATCTTAATTTTAACTTTTTTAACTTAATATTTGAAAAATCAAGTGCTGTTGTATCATTTAAATAAAATTTAATATTATTTTTGTCTAAAAATATATCATTTAATATAAGATTTTCTAATAAAGGTAATTTTTCAATAGATTTTAATAATCTGAAATTAAATTCAGAGGTAATTTTAAGTGTTTTTACAAAAGATAAATATTCTATTATTTTATTGAATTTTTTGAAAAAAACCGATAATAAAATTTGTATATGATTTTTATTATTTAAAATTTGGAGTGGGTCCATAAAGTTTATCATAAAACTTTTTTTATTTCTTTTAGGTTTATTGAATAATGTTAAATTTTTTGACATAGTAAACTTATTTTTATTTCTTTTTATGATCGGTAATTCTAAAAATGAGATTTTTTCTATTATTTTTGGATCGATCGATGAAATGAAATCCCATATATGATCAATAGAATGTATATCTTCTATTAAGAAATTAAGATTTATCTTTGAATCAAATGTAAAAACACTATTATTACAAGGAATGGGAATTTTTATTAGATCTTCTTCTGTAATATTTTCAGATCCTTCAAGAAACGATACAAGATCACTTTTAAATTTAGGATGACAAGTATCAAATAAAGGTTTATTAGAAGAAAAATTAAAACAAAATTTTAAATTATCATTTTTACTAATTATTTTTAAAAAATAATCTGTGGGAATATTCCTGGATTTTTCAATTCTAAAAATTATCGTATGTTTCTTAAAATTTAATAAATTAAAAAAATCCTCTAAAATTTCTTTATTTTTAAAATTATCATAAAAAACCAGAAAATATGGTCTATAATCTAATTCATCTAAATTTTTCATTAATTTTAAAATATCATTTTCATCTAATATTTCTTTAATAAATATCATATTTATTTGAGAAATATAAATATTGTAAATGAATCATTTACAAATTAAAATCCAGTTTCAATTTTTTTGAAAGTATCAATTTTAGTGTAATTATTAAAATATATTTTTTTATTTTCTTCAATTTCTCCTTCTACCTTTTCATAGGTTCTGTATATATCGGTTTTACCAAAAAAAATATTTGAAATATCTAAATCTGGTTCATGAATACTAATAATTTTAAATTTATTTTTTTTAAAAATTAAATTATTTCTTTTTCCATTACTACTTTTAATTTCATAATTATTAATAGACTTCGGAATTATATTTTCAATATTCCCTAAATTAAAATTATATTGTAAAGGAATGTTATCTATGATTTTTTTAATATTATTTTTATTATGAATACTATAATTTCTAATATTATTATTTAATTTTTTAAAACCATGCATAATTGTAAACATTATTTTAAAAAATATAAAAAGTATTAATTTATAATCAATTTTAAAAAAATGTATCTATCAACATTTATAACTTCTATATTTATTCCCATAATTTCATTATTTTGTATACTTTTAGTTTATAAAATATATCAGACAACAATTGTCTTTTCACAAGAATCTTATACTACTAATGATAAAGCTGTTAATGTATTAGCATGTATTACTATCATTTTTTTTATTATAGGTCAGTTATTAATTTTTCAAATGATGTTTATAGATTCTATAAGGAAAGGATTTAAGTTTTTCAATAAATTTTACGATCAAAAAAAAGAAATAAAAGAATCTTTCACAGAAATAGATATTAAAGAATCCTTAAATGTTTAACTTTGATTTCTTTTTGTAATTTTTTAAATTGATATAAAATATAATTTTTAATCTTATTTTTATAAGAAACTATATAAAAATATTTTTAAAATGACCAGTATAACTGTTTTTGATATAATTTCTGGCAATATTAAGACACCTCTTAGTGAAATAACGGAATTTAATGCTTCTAATTGTAATATTGACGATCTTAAAATTTTAAATTTATCAAGATTTAAAAAACTTAGATCATTAAATATAAGTAAAAATAGGATAAGTAATCTCGAAGAAATTAAATTTTGTCCAACAATAGAATATTTGGATTGTTCAAACTGTCTATTGAACAATATTGATGGAATCAATTATTGTCCTAATCTAGAAATTTTAAAAATGGAAGAAAATAAAACTCTTTTTGATGAAATTAAATTTGATATTATTTTTAATAATTTAAAAGAAATCCAATGTAATAAATGTCAAATATATTCATTTAAAAATCTTAAAAATTGCCCCAAATTAGAAATTCTATTTTGTAAATCAAATAGGCTTAGACCTTCTCTCCTAGAGGAAATTAATAATTGTCCTAATTTAGTAGAAATAGACTGCAGTAATAATGGTATTACAAAATATCATAATTATCTTGAATATTACAATAAATATATTAAAAATTTTCATAAACTGAAATTTGAATGTAGTGATTCTTAAAATTAACAAACATTATTATTTTAATAAAATAATAATTAATATTTTCTGTGTAATTTACAAAAATATATTTAAGAAACTTCTTTTACAGAGATTCTACTGTAATAACATATATTTTAAGTGTTTTATATGTTAATTTGAACAAAAAATCTTATTTTTTGTCTAAAACACTGGGAGTACTTTAAAATGCCTTTAACCAACGTTGAAATCTGTCATTGCGGATTCTGTGAGACATGCGACCCTAATTCTACCAGTCTTGATCCTTTCGAATACGCCCGCCTTGAGCAAGACCGCGAAATGAACATAGCATACCAGCTCGCCAACATGGATTGGGGCGCTATGTTCACTATATTCAATCCACAAGACTACCCAATTTATAGTCTGGAAGATCTCATAAACACAGAAATGCAAGCTCTGCATGCAGAGTACCCCATGTCTTACTCCGACTCCGACTCCGACTTTTCGAGCCAGTTAGACTCCGACTCCGACTCCGACTCCGACTCCGACTCCGACTTTGCGAGCCAGTTAGACTCCGACTCGGAGTCCGACTACCAACTTTCTAATCTGGAAGGGCTTGCAAACATGCAAAATGTACAGGACATCAATATCCCAGACTCAGTCTTCGAGTATTGGCTAGAGTCATTTGATCCTGCACCAGAAGCATAAATGAAAGGGCGGGACGGATTACTGTGCTCTCTGCTAGACGGGAATCATTAAGAGGATGATCATTAATTTAGATTTGATACGACTATCACAGCAATGTGGTACCCGGGGGTCGTGTTAGATTTGAGTTAGTGGCTGTCCTTTTGGTTTTCCCGTTTGGCGCGCAGTAATCTATGTTGATTATCGTATTGTTAACGCAGTATGGTAGTTGACATAAAAACGTCCCGTGCCAAATAACCTTTAAGTATTTGGCACATTATAAATTGATTAAAAACCCTTATTTTTTTCTTTTAAATTGGATTATTTGTTCAGTATTATCCTACAAGGTACAACAGAAGAAATGTCCTCTTTCTCCGTAAAATACGCCAAAGCTGTTGTTTCTGCCTTCTCCGAAGCGTTGCATGCAGAGCTGATGCCCGAATGCTTCATTCCACATTTCAATCCAGCCAACTCTAGCATTGCGAAACGCCCTTTGGTAAGGAACGCCGACGAACCTACACTCGTAAGAACCCAAAAATTCTGTTTCATTATCATCACCGTCACTCCATATGAGGAAGAAGTCGGAAACTTCTTCGAGCTCGAATTCTTTCTCGAAACGACCGACAAAACAATGTTCCAGATTTCCGGGGAAGTTTACGACACCCAAGGAAGACAACGAAATTTCGAGGCTGAATATAGACTCGCTGGAATCCAAGATGGGATCCTGTTTTTCCAAATCAGTTCTTATTTTGGTTCCAACGATGTCTTTGCCTTCGACATGGAATTGTCTTTACTTGACGACCTTGAATTGAGTGACATGAATTTGATCAGGCGCAAACAGTCCAGCGTTTGCTGCAAATCCACCAATAAATTCAGATAAATGAAAGGGCGGGACGGATTACTGTGCTCTCTGCTAGACGGGAATCATTAAGAGGATAATCATTGACTTAGATTTGATACGACTATCACAGCAATGTGGTACCCGGGGGTCGTGTTAGATTTGAGTTAGTGGTTGTTCTTTTGGTTTTCCCGTTTGGCGCGCAGTAATCTATATTGATTATCGTATTGTTAACGCAGTATGGTAGTTGATATAAAAACGTCCCGTGCCAAATAACCTTTAAGTATTTGGCACATAATAATTTGATTGAAAAACCTTATTTTATTGTAATTTACTGGTTAATTACCTTGTGCAATTTAGTAAAATTACAAAACAAGACTGAAATGGATCTTCAAATCGCTACCATGTTCGGCAAAGCTATCGTTCAAAGCATGAACTTTACCTCCGAATTGAGACTCGAGTCCACTCCTGAGTCTCCCAAATGGTGCTTTGTCGATTGCATCAGACACATAGGTGACGAGGAGATCGGAGAAGAAGTGGACAGAAATGGCCGTGTGTCTCCGATCTACGCAGACATCTACCGTTTCTGGTTCACGGAAAATGTGAATGGAGTTCCAGTGCTCCAGTCCATTCACCTGACCCTCTGTCAGTTCAATGACCCACGCGACATCAAAGAATTCGGCCTCAACGCAATGTTTTCGTATGATATAATGTTGAATGGGGTATGCAGGGGCATGAAAACAAGGAAAATATTCGCACATTTTGTCAGGACCAAAATCCATCATAATGTTCGGACATTCGAAGTCAAGAAATTCGAAGGATGGAACATTTTCGAATCCCCTGTCTTGATTTCCCTCTGAGATCAAGAAATGGGATCACAGCTGAGATAGTTCAATAAATTCTCAGCATCACATCTTTTTTCTAAAAACCCCAAAAAAATCAAATAATAAAAAACCAAAAAAATCCCTTTCAATAGCGGGACGGATTACTGTGCTCTCTGCTAGACGGGAATCATTAAGAGGATGATCATTAATTTAGTTTTGACACGACTATCACAGCAATGTGATACCCGGGGGTCGTGTTAGATTTGAGTTAGTGATTGTTCTTTTGGTTTTCCCGTTTGGCGCGCAGTAATCTATGTTGATTATCGTATTGTTAACGCAGTATGGTAGTTGACATAAAAACGTCCCGTGCCAAATAACCTGTAAGTATTTGGCACATTATAATTTGATCGAAAAACTTTGATTTATTTAATAATAAAAATTTTAATGAGTTGTAGTATTTTTAAAAGTTGTATCTTAATTCCTATAGTTATGTCTATAACTACAATTCTAATATTTTATTTTGCATCATTATTTAATAACAATGACTTAGAAATAAATAAATTAATTCTTTATATTTTTATTTCTGGATTTTGTTTAGTAATTGATGTTTATGTAGTATTACTTTTATATTATTATCTTGTAGAATCTATCTATGAAGTTTTTGAAGAAAGAAATTTAATGATTGTAGAACAAGAATCTATAAAAATTATATAATTTTATATATATTTTATATATAAATTGCAAGTAGATAATTTATTTTTTTTGAATAAATTTTTCAAAGATAATTTTGAAAGTGATTTTAGATTTATTCTTTTTATGCTTATTTTTTTTCAATAAATTAAAAATCATTCCAGATAATTTTAAAATTTTATTAAATCTAAGTAATCTTCTAATTTTAAATTTGGTCATAAATATAAAAATCGTAAAATAAATATTTGTATCATATAGCTTTTTTTGATTTATAAAATAAGAAACCCATAAAATACTCCTTGAAAATCCTCTCTGAGAATTTCCGTAAAGTATTTCATTATTTTTAATTTTGAAAAGGGAAATTAAAAATTTATTTATTTTAGGTTCTATTTTTAAAAAATCAAAATTAAAATATTTTACAATAATCCATTCAATCTGATTTTCAACAGAACGATAATTAATTTCATAATAAAAATCTTCATAGTATTTACCAGCAGTAGTTATACATGCTCTTGCAAGATCTAGAGAATAATCGTAATTTGTTCCTTTTACAAAAAAATCAGCTAATTTTACACTTAGAAAAACAGTATCAATATTAATAAAATAAGTATTACTTAAAATATGAATATAATCTATAAACTTTTCTCTTGAAATACAAGAAAGTTTATACGGAAGTTCATTAATTATATAATTATCATAATTAATTATAAAATGATCGTTTCTCACACATTTTGTAAGATAATAATTATTAGCTAATTTTTTATAATTTATTTTATAAAAAAATAATTTATCAATACAATGTTCTGAATCATAATCGTAATCATTAATATATTTTATAGACCACCATTGTTTAAAAAATATATATGAAAAATGTGTTGTACTCGAAATGTATTTCATATTTTTTATACGGAATTGTCTAATATATCCTTTGCACTTTCCGTAAAAGAAGATTATTTTGATATATTTCCTACAAAGTTTTCTAAATTCGTTATCAAATAATACTCTTCTCTTTTTATAGAGGAAAATAGTATAATTTTTTTTCTCTAAAATAATAAATTTAAAAAGTATTATAAAATAACACAAATCTTTAGAAACTATTTTAGGAAATTTTTTTACAAACCAATCAAACAATGAAAAACAAGAATAATATAAATATGTATCTTTGTATGGTGTTAAAAATGATGCTATTTCATTTTCATATTCCCTTTTTATAGATGAATCCATAATTTATAACTATTATTATATAACTTAATTAAGAATATTCAATATTTTTAATTTAAAATATTTTTGTATTTCAGCGAAATACAATTTATAAAGAATTTAAGTAAGAGATAATATCTTCAATAGAATACAAATCTTGAGATTCGAAATTAATTTGTTTATTATTTCTTTTATTATGTGAATCATTACACAATTCACATTCACATTCTAATGCTGCTTTAAAATTTTCTAAATTATTTTTTTGGTTACTTTCTGTTGTCGGAGATTCCCGATTATACGAATTTCTTGTAGTAAAATTATTTTTAAAAATTTCATCATAAAATCTATCAAAATTTTTACGCCCATTAGTTTTTTCAATAAAATTTCTGTTTTCAAAAACTAATTTAAATTTTTGTTGAGTATCATCTCCGAAAACTTTATCTGCAAAAATACCATATGTAGGAATTCCACTTACCATTCCCGAATCCAGTAAATAGAAATTTTTATTTAACTTTGGAAGTGAAGCGACAAACAAAAATTCATTAATAGAATTAATTTTTGTCCCGTTATAAAATTCTAATGGAGTTTTAAGACCTCTATCAATCATATACACTTCAAAATCTTTCCATCCAGTAGTTTTTTCAACAAGCATATAAGAATTATATGTATTATTATTTACATTTTTACATTCATATAAATCTTTCATAGTAAGATTATATTCTTTAATGATATCATCTATAATATTTTGTGTAAATTGAAAATAAAGAATCATTCCTTGATTCTTATAAAAGAAAATTTCTACTAAAGTTTTGAAATTAAACATTTTATTTACTTAGTTTTTAATTTTATATACTAAAAAATTATTTATTAATCAATTTGAAGTTTCAATCAAATGAATTTAGAAGAATTTTTTATAAAACTTAATTTTGATTGAGAAATAATATTATTGTACTTAATATTAAGTACGATATGTCAATATTTAGAGTCGCAAATATTCCAGAAAATTTTAATTTCGAAAATGTTTTACAAATTAATTTCCGTTCTTTTCGTGATGGTAAAAGTTTTATGAAAAAATTACATAATTTAGATTATTCAAAGTTTATTAACTGTCATACTATGGATTGTTCAAATAATTCATTAATTAATTTGAAAGAACTTGGGTATAATAATTTTAAAAATTTATATTGTAAATTTAATCAATTAAATAGTCTTGAAGGACTTTCTGGATGTGTATTTCTTAAAAAATTAATTTGCAGTTCTAATAATCTAATTAATTTTCATGAACTTTCTAATTGTATTTATATACAAGAAATTGAATGTAATAATAATCAATTGATCACCCTTGAAGGAATTTCTAATTGTTCATTATTGAAAATATTGTATATAAATCATAATAAATTGTTAAATCTTGAATATATTCAGAGTTGTAATTCTTTAGAAGAATTATATTGTGGTAATAATCAATTAATTACTATCAAAAATTTATCTAATTGTAAAATCTTGAAAGTATTGAGATGTAATAATAATAAATTAGAAAATCTTGAAGGGATTTCTTGTAAAGAAACTTTAACATATTTGGATTGTAGTAATAACAATATAAATAATCTTGAACATATTTCTAATTGTAGATTTTTAACGTATTTGAATTGTAGTAATAACAATATAAATAATCTAGAACATATTTCTAATTGTAAGTTTTTAACGTATTTGGATTGTAGCAATAATAAAATTGAAAATTTAAATTATTTAACAGAATGTAAAAATTTATCTACATTAGATTGTTCTAATAATTTTCTAGAAAATCTTAAATTTCTTTCTGAATGTTATAAACTAGAACATTTAAAATGCAGTAATAATAAAATCAAAGATATTACAGAAATTTCTGATTGTACAAATTTGAAATTTTTATATTGCGATAACAATAAATTAGATAATCTTGAATGTATCTCTAAAAGTGGAAAAATAGAAATATTAGATTGTAGCTATAATAAATTACAAAATCTTAATAGTTTGGCTGATAAACCATCCCTAAAAAAACTTATTTGTAATAATAATTTACTAACTGATCTCGATTCTCTTTGTATATTCTTCCCTTCTGACAAACCTGAATTAGTTTATATGAGAAATTCATCTAGTGAATGGAGTTTTCAGAATTACAAGAAAAAATCTGTTTTGGAATATTTAAAATGTAATGATAATTTACTTACTAATTTAGATTCTCTTAAAAAATGTAAAAAATTAAAATTTTTATTCTGTTATAATAATAAAATATCATTTATCCCCATATACAAAAATATTCAAACATTGATTTGTAATAATAATTTAATAGAAAAATTTGATACAGGTACTTATAAAAAATTAAATTATCTAGATTGTAGTAATAATCAATTATCAGATATTAATATAAAAATTGATGCGAATTATATTGATATAAATTGTAGTTTTAATAAATTAAAAAATGTTAATAATCTTCTAAAACTTAACGGACTTCAAGTTTTAAGGTGTTCCAATAATTACATTACAGGATGTCCTCAATAAAAATATCTAATTTAAAAAATTAAATATTAATTATTTAACATTACTTTGAATTAAAAATTTATGCTTAAACTATAAATTTTTTTTTTATTGTTTTTTATTTTTTTTAAGTTTTAACACCTATCGAAATAAAGTGTTGTAGATACAGCTCTTTTAAAAGCTGGTAATCGGTCCGCGATTTACACTGACAAGTCTGTGTCCATCGTCAAAGTCCACGAGAATGGAAACATCAACCGATCTTTCTCCAACACGAAAGATACGTTCATATCCGCTAAACATGATGTAAGAACCAACAGTATTTCTACTGCTATGGGAATTCAAGGAGCCTGTGATGCGAAAGCGGTGAACTTGTCCTTCAACAAGAAAATGGAACAAAAAACAAAAAGTCGAATGATATCTAATACACACTCTAGAATCCAGAACTGTAATGGGGCCAGAAGCATCAAGACAATCCTGAAAAATGTGCAGAAAGCTATCGATTTCCCTTTTTGAAAAACCGATTGGTTCGTTACTAAAATGATTACTCATTTTATTCCACAAATTAATGAAAAAATAAGGATTTTTTATCAAATTTATATATTATATATATAAATTTTTATTTTTTTGATAAAAAATCTTTACTTTTCCATAAAAAAATCACTGAAATGAATTTTTCACATACTACAGTATTATTAGATCACCCACACCTTCCAAAGTCAGCCATCGATCTCAGCAAGATGATTGACTACCAAGATTTCCCTGAAAGAAATCTCACCATTTTCACAAAATACACACTCAAGAAAAAATTCAGATCCATGGTCATCACAAAGAATGCAAGTGATCTCGAAATCAGCGATTCCTCCATTTGGATTCTCAAAGATCACCCGCATTTGGATGTCAGTCACATCGACATCAGAAAAGGAATGACCTTTGCCCATTTCCCAGAAAACAAAATTGTTATCGTTTTTTCCTACGTTCTGAAGGAGGAAAGTAGAAATCGCGAAAACTTCAAGGAATTTGTGTGCATCTATTCCTCCAGAGGAATGTTCTCTTAAAGAGACTCGTGAAAAGGACTTTTTTCCTTTTTCATTTGTTCTTGGTAATTTTCATCCAAAAAAAAACAAAACAAAAAAAAATAAAAAAAATATAAAATTTATATAGTTTTTATATTTTAAAATGAATTAAAAATTTTATTTTATGTGATTTTATTGAAATATGGATTTTCTCCCTGATTACAATGATAACGTTGAATATGAACAATATTCAGTTACAGGTGAAGATTCATATTTGTTTACATATGAAGATTCCTTTCCACAAAACATTAGTGTAAATGAAGATCAATATACGCCGTATGCTTCTACAATAAATTACCTTTTGTTTTCTTCTAAATCAAATTACACAGATAGACTTCATTTTTATAAGCTTATTCACAACTTAATTAGAATTCTTTTTACAGAAGCCATAGAAATAAAACCACGAAATAATAATTCTATAGAATCATTTTTTAATTTTTCATTCATTTCTAAGAATTTTAGAATTAATATTATCTGTAATTCACCTCTTTCTATGTTTATTAATAATAAAAACACTTACACTTACATTCCTTTAATTTTCAATATTCTAGATACTGATACAAATATGATTAATGAAAAAAGTTTTTTAATTACTGTAGAAAGACTTTTTGAAGAAATAAATTATTTTGACCTTATTTGGAATACAAATTTTATTCAAGAAATTTCATACATAAATCCTTTCATTGTGTATGGAGGTTAAATTTTTTTCTAAATAAATTATTTAGAAAATTTTATCTTTCACAAAGATCTCCTGTACAAGCACCTACTGCTTTCTGATTAACTTCGGAAACTTTTTCATAATCTATAAGTTCTGAAAAATCAATATTTGGGAAAGAAGATTTCATATTATTATATTCTTCTTCAGAAATTTCTTCATAAGGTGCTTGAGAGTAAGTATGTTCTGAATAAGGGAAAAAGGTAAGACCTCCTACAATATCCCAATTTACTCTAAGCCATTCTAAACAATTAATCCATTCATTATTTTTAACATCTACTGTAACACTAGGATTATGTTCCGTATAATTTATTTTTACAGTTTTCCAAAAATTGAGCATATCAATTGCTGAAATATCTTCTCTTAATAAAGAATTTGGTTTAGAAACAATTGGAAATGATAAAACATAAGTTGTAACATTATCAATAGTTTGACCATTTTCAGGATTTGCAGGTACACCTTGATTAATTAGCATTTTAGCAAGAGAATCAGCTGCGGAAATTCTTATACGTCTAATATAATATTTTGAATGAGAAGGTTTCATACCAGAAGAGCATCCTACAGTAGCTCCTAAATTTCCGTCAGGTTTAACAGCTGTAATACACGTACTTTCATTGATCCCAATTTTTACTGCCGTCTGTTTATTTACTTGAATAGAAAAATCTCTTAATTTTCGATAAAGTTCTGCATTTCCGAGAGAACCATCAGAATTTCTTCTTCTAAGAATTTCACAATCACATTGACCTGCAAGAGAAACACCTAAAAGTCTTTCTAATTCAGCCCTATCTTGAAATTTTTTAGAAACATAACTGAAAGATGTAAGTTTAGATTGAAACGTTCCAACAATAGTCGCAAGTCTAATTTTATTCATAAGACTTTCTTCTGTATCGTTATATTTACAAATTACAGAAGTAAGATTACATAATTGATGACTTAAAAGAATAATTTCACCGCATGGATTTGTTCCCATTTCATTAATAAGATCACCAACAACATCAAGTCTTCTTTTGGGAAGTGTATCTCTTAACACTGATCTGTTAAAAATTCCTCTTTCTCCTGATCCAGATTTTACAAGATTATTCCATTCATCAAGAAGTTGAACTACGGTAGGTGTAGTTTCATATACAGCAGAATTATTAGCATATGATCTTTGAATATTTCCTTCCCACCAAGTTCCAGATTTACAACCTCTTACTTCATGATCGTTAAGATCAGAAAGTGAAATCATTGCACTTCTACGAACTCCTCCAGTAACAACAATTTGACCGATTTTACAGATAATATCATGAACCTCAATAGGTCTTAATTTTCTACCTGCAGCTCCTCTAATTTTTTCTTTAGCAAAATTTAAAAGTTCCATTAATGGTTCTGGGCCACTAGCAATTCCACCACTTGTAATAAGTCTTGCGCCTCTAGGTCTAATTTTAGAATAATTAAAAGTTACATCAAGACCTTGATACCAAGAATTAAGCCCAATTCTAAAAGCTTCAGCCCATCCTTCCTTAGAATCATGAATAAATACTTTTTCTGGATATTCTAAAAGAGGTCTTCTAGAAAAATTAGATTCATTTGAATATTCGGTTTCTATAACAGAACATCTTTTAAGAGATGCATTAGGTTCTACTCTAATAATAGGAAATTGTTCTATAAATTTAGATTCTACAGAAAACCCTACTCCAGTTCCACACATAAGGATATACATGATATCAACAATATCTTCAAGAACTGTAGGTGCAACATAACAACAATTATAAGCACATAAATTATTTCTTTCTACAGCATTTCCAGCAAATTGAAGCATTCTCATACTAGGCATTATTTCCATATTAAGAATTGCTTTTCTAATTTCTTGAATTGTAATTTCTGAAATTCCTTCTTTATGATTTAAAGACATTTCAGCTGATCCTACTTTATTCCTCATAAAATCAATAAATCTATCAACTGTTTCTTCCCAAGTTTCCCTTCTTTGTTTTAAAGGATCATTAGGAAAATCATCACCTAACCATCTAGCATATGTTCTAAGATAAACAATGTAAGAATAAGGAGAATCAAATTTTTGAATAGAATTATTTACAGAATCAGAAAATTCTTTTCTCTGAATGTTTGTAATACCTCTCGTATTTCTAATAACAGATCTTTCAAAACGATAATTCATATATTTTAATGAAACATCTGTAAATCCTTCTTTTATTAAAATAATCTGAACGTATTCCTGACACTGTTCTACTGTCAATTTGGTAATAAAAGAAAGTTCCACACAAATTCTATGACATAAAATATTAATTGTGTTTTGAAAATTAGAAATATCGGGATAAGTAGCCATAAAACCTTTTGTGAGAGCATTCTTAATTTTATTTGCATCAAAATAAACTTTTGTTCCATTTCGTTTAATAATATATTTTGGATATTCATCTTCATTATTAAAATTTCTTTGAGATAATTCCATTTGATTTTTATTCATTTCTATTTACTTTTTTGGAGATGTTTTTTTAAAAATAGATATTGAAAGTTTTTTCAATCAAATTATTAATTCAATGAATTAATAAAATTAAGAATCATCAATAATAGGAACACTTTTAAAAAGTGTATCATTATCAATATATGTTATATTACTCTTAGTGGAAAAATTTTTACTTCCATTCAAAAATTCATCAATATTAGGCGGGTTTTTCGAAAAATAATAAGTTCCTAAAATAACACCATAAAACCAATGTTTATGCATTTCATCTTCTTTCTGTTCTTCAATATTAATTATAACATCATTTTCAGATTTATTTTTTTTATAAAAATCTGGTTCGGAATTTGAAAAAAGTTGTGAAGAATTAGTAAAATTTATTTCCTGATTTTCAGTACAAGATTCTTCTTCAAAATCTTTCATTTCCTGATTTTCAGTACAAGATTCTTCTTCAAACTCTTGCATTTCCTGATTTTCAGTACAAGATTCTTCTTCAAAATCTTTCATTTCCTGATTTTCAGTACAAGATTCTTCTTCAAAATCTTTCATTTCCTGATTATTTTTTGAAATAAGATCTAATAATTCTTCATATTTTTCTTTAATACAATATTCTAATTGTTGATTACATTCTTTAATTTTAAGATAATAACCTTGAATACGAGCACATTCATCTTCTGTAAGATCATCACCAGAATTTTCTTCATTAGAATTACTTAAGAGAGCATTTTTATATGCTTCGAAATATCCACACATGAATATTTTAAGTTCTTTTTTCCTATGTTCTAATAAAAATTGTCTGTATTTCTCATCTTCTTCTGAAAGTTTAAAAGATTTTTTAAAATCATCTCCCAAAATAAATTCGAATAAAGGTGCGAATTTTTGAACAAACATTAAAAATTTATAATATAAAATTCTTAAATATTTTGGTTTACTTGAAAGTGTAATAGTTCCTCTTTTATAGATTATGATTGTACTAGATTTTTTTTTCATAAATATATTATTATCAACATAGGAATGAACTGTTACCATATAACTTTTTTTATGTTCGTATTTAGCGTAAAAATATTCAAAATTGTTAATAAGGTAATAAATTACTGCTCTATTAATTTTAAAATCTTCAATAGTTTCAACTCCGTCCTTTACAACTTTCTTTACAAGACGAAAATTGTAATTGATCATTTCTTCATGAATTTTGCTAGCCGTAAAATCAGGAAAAACATAATCTTTAATATTAGGATTATCACTAATTAATTTTTCAGAATAATATTTTTCACAGGCTTTCAAAAAATTATTTTGAACATTCCCAGAATCATTAAATCCTAGTACTACTTCTCCTTCTGGGTGTTCTACTGAAAATTCTTCATTTGTAATAATATCAGTGTAATTCAAAAAAATAGATCTTAAACGTTGATAATAATCACTCATGAAAATAAAATCCCATGAAATTCTAAAAAATAATTGTGCTATTTCAGCATCTACTTCTGGTGGAATAGGATCTGGAATAAAATCATTTTCATTTTTCGACGAAATAAGAATGTCATTAAAATTTTTTTTAATTCTCAGATCACAATCTCTGTAAACACAACTATTTCTAGTATGTAAGTCTCCCGAAAGATACAAAAAAATCCATTCAAAAGTTCTTTTCGTAAGATCAAGATTTTTTAACATTTTCTTCAAAAGGTAATCAGCGTATTTTATATGATTTATAAGCAAAAAAACTGCTTCATATTCTTGATTAATATTAGCTGCGCCACATAATTGTATTTTTGATTTTGAAAGTTTCATAGAAATATTTTTTTCTTTGATAGCCATATCAATAGTAACAGAATTTTTAAAATATCCACTAGATTTTGATGTTACAGATTTTGTCTTATTTTGTTTTCTAAGACCTCTGTACATGCAAGAATATCTCATTGCTATAATTGTTCCAGGTTCATAAGATTTATGTTGACTTTCAGGTAGATGTCTTTCAGAAATTGGTATATCTTTATGATTAAATTTACTTGGAAGTTTCTTATTGTTAAGAAGTTCTTCCCTAGTTTGATATTTAGATCTACGTAATGTAGGAAACATATAAAAACATGGATCTTGTTTACAAATTTTGTTTAAAATAGCTACAAGTGTGATAGTTGTAATTTGAAGTTTATCAAAAGATTTCCATTCACTGAAAAGAGGAATAGGATCTGACATTTAAATAATAAAAATGTAAGCGATTTTTTAGATCAATTTCAATTTATTTTAAAATAAATAATAAATTCTATTATTTACAATTAAAGTTCTTGATCTCTTCTTCAAGATAATTGTATATTCACGACTCATTAAACATAAATTCAGTAAAAAAATAATATTTAAAAGAAATTGTGTAATATGAATAGAAAATAATGTAACAATACAATACGACAAATATGAAATTATACAAACATAATGGAAATAAAAACATTTATAATTAACAAATTTATAAACCACGATAAAAAGTAAAGTATATCTCAATTTTTTTGATTAAATTTAAGATTTTCTAATCAAAAAAATTAAATACACCAATCTTCAATTTTTTCTGTGGGAAATGTTTCATTATCATTTTTTTTATTTATTTTTCTATTAAAAGAATCATTAGTATGATCAATATTATGTTTTTCTATCTCATGTATATTACAACATTTTCTGCAAAAAAGTTCCGGACATTTAGAACATAAAGTCATAAATTTTTTACATGAAGAACTTGTATGTGAACCTTTCATACAGTAAATTTTATTACATGATTTACAGATTGTAACACACCTTGAACATGTAAAATTTTTACATTTACGACAAAATCTTAAATTTTTAGTATGATTTCCACAATCCTTACATTTTGTTCTTGTATCTTTAACTTCACGTGCTATAACTAGATCTAAAGTTTCTTGGGAAAGATCTCTTATAAACATAGCATAACAATTTTTCTTGTCAATTCCAATATTATTATTACAAGAGCATATAAGAACTCTTGATCTTAAAAGTCTTACAAGGGTTGAAATTAAAGAACTCTTAATTTGATAAGATTTATTAAGAAGTTTTGTTTTTAACGAACCAATATGTTCATTAATAGATTTTTTTTGAAGAGGTAGTTCAAAAAGATCTCCAAAAAATAAAGATTCAGAAAAAGGTTGAAGAGAGGCTACAGTATTATCATCGTAATTGATATCAAAAATTTTATCACTAATATTAAAAGTTAAACTTTTAGTAAGCCATAAATCTCGGATAACACTTTTCTTTTGTAGATGATAGATAGTTCCAATTCCTTCTTCAAGAGAATATTTAATATTAGTTTCATTCAAAGAATTTCGTTGTGAATAATTTCTATTAACAGTCTCCATAAGATATTTTAAAGAAAAAATCAAGATTTTTTATAGAGTTTCTATAAAAAAATAAAAATTAATAAAATTCGTTAATATAATCACTAACACTATCAACTAAAGAAATTTCATTAAGAGGACATTTAAGAAAAAAAGTATTATCCAAAATATTTGTACTTTCTCTTTCATACAAAAAATTATTTGTTGTATCTTCATAATCATCATAATATGTAATTAAATCTTTTTGCAAAATAACAGGAACGATATCAAAAATATATTCTTTTTTAATTTCTATAGGTTTTACTTCTTCAATTTTTACTGGTTCTTCTTCTTTAATTTCTACCATAGCAGCCTTCAACCAATTATTCCCATTTCCTAAAAACATTTGATCTTTAAAACTTTGTGATTGTGTTGTTTTGATGACTTTTGTAAAGTAATTATGATTTGTATTTTTCTTTGTAAAAACATAACAAGGGGAACATAAATTTGTAATACATGAATAACAATAATTTTGATTACATTTATTACAAATTTTACAACAATTTTTACAGATATATTTAACACATTGTTTACAAAAAAAGTATTTTGATGAAGTTCTCGAACATTTAGAACATTTATGATTTTTAAATTTATTACAAAATAAACTTTTAAAAATTTTATCACATAAATTTTTAATATATACAGAAGTACAATTCATAATTTCTGTATCATTACAATCACAGAAAATAATTTTACAATTTGCTATAGCAGAAATTTTTTTAATATTATTAATGGAAGGAACAAAATTTTTAATTTGAGTTTTAATGCTGCTTTTTTTTAATGGGAGTTCTAAAACTCCTTCAAAATATTTAATTTCATCAAAAGGTTTTAGTGAAAATTTGATAAATGAACCTTCATGATTATAATTTTCATAAATCAATGAAGATTCCATCATATTAAAAATATTATGAATTGGAATTTTGTGTCCATTAAATTTTTCGAAATGTCTTTCATGGTAAATTTCATAATTCATTTTATATTTTTATTATTCTAAGTGCAATTTCAATTATTTATTATAAATTAAAGTTTTCCAATCAAATTGATTTTATATTTTCTTTTTCACGTAAACTTTTAAGAGATAAAAATATTTTATTATTTACATTTAATGATTTTGTAATTAAATTAGAGAATTCGATAATAGTATTCTCATTAATTAAATCAAAAATGCTATCTAAAAAAGAATATATAATCATAATTTCATATAAAGAATCAAAATCATTTAAAAGTTCAGGAGGGTTTATATTTTCTTTTGATAAATCTAATATATTTTTGAATGTTTGATATTCTCTTGTAAAAAGATTATGATATTCTATCATTATTTTTATTTTTGCTAAATCATAAGTAATATTTGAAGGATTTAAAGTAAAAGTGAAAAATCTACAATCAAATAAATTTTTATTATCCCATATATTATATACTAATTTTCCTTCAGGATATTCTAAAGTTTTCTGAGTTTTCAATAAATTTTCATTTATTGAAAAAACGGAACTTGTTCCTATAAAATTTCCACTATTTATCAATTTTTTATGATTTTCAAATAAATTTTTCTTAACCCACGAAATTAAAAGTTTATTCTTTGAACTTGAAATTTTATTAAATTCTTCAAGTGAAAATTCTGTTTTAAAATATGTTATTTTTTCAGAATTTTTATAATTAATTATGAGAGGATTAAAAATTAAAAATTTAATATTGGGAAAAATTCCAGAAAGGAAATCCATATGTTTCATATTGGAAGAAGCATCCATATACATACAATAACAATCAGGTTCTTCAATAAAATTAGTAAGAAAGTATATATCCATTAAAAGTTTTTTCCTATCTGTAAAATTTACAGATTTTTGAATATTATTTACTTTTTTAACTTCATTGATTTCTTCTGTAAATTTATCAATAAACGTTTTATCTTTATTGATATTTATTTCAATTACAGAAGGAAAATCAAATTCAGATTCAATTACTTTATTCATTTTATTTATTTTCATAATTCTATAATTTTATTCATTTTTCATAAGTTCTTCTTCTATTTCTTTAAAAGAAAGTTCGTAAAGATTTTCTCTAAAAATATTATAAGTAATTTTTTCTATAAAATCCAATATCAATCTATTATTAATAAAATTAATAAACGATTTTTCTAGAAGGATTTCATTAAGAATTATATTAAGTGAAACTATCGAACCATATATAGGACTTGTCATTATCAATTCACCACCAGTATTTTCTGAGTATGTTAATACAAGATCTAATATATTTTCAGAAAAATAAAGATATTTTGAACCATTATTTTCAACAATTAACGCAGAATTTGTAAAAGTCCCTATACATACTCTCGCAGAAATTTGTGTATTTCTATTTTCATCTAAAGGAAATGAATATTCTTTTTTAATAATATAAATTCCCTCAATTCCTCCTCCATAATACAAATTTTTCAATTTTTTGAAAATAACTAACAACTGATATAAAATTTCTATAATTTCTCTTACAGTAGCTGTTTTTATAAAAATCTGTAAAGGAATATACTTTACATCATTTCTATAAGACATTAATGTAAAATAAGATTCATTGCATATAAATGAAAATTCACAAGTTATACTATGGGGATATTCATTTTTACACAATATTTTTTCAGAATACCATTCACATATTGTACTCATAGTTGTATTATCAACTTTTATAAAATCTTTGATATTTACTTGTAGAAAAAGAGGTACTTCAATTTTTTCATTTTTACAAAAATTTTCAAATATCCATTTTTTTAAAATATTCATATAAGATTTTATTCCAGCAGATTCTTCATATATTACTAATTTTTTATTAATAGATCCTGTTTTTATCACAAATGATTTTCCTAATCTAAGTGTATCTAAATTTACAAATCTACTAATAATTTTACAAGCAGTACATTTTGATTTTGAAGCATAATCTAATTTACCAAGATTACATTTACATTCATTATCTATAATAATCATATTCCAAAATTCTTTGACTGTTACCGAACAGTCATTTGTAATAAAAAAATCAATAATGTGGTATCTGTGATTTAAAAGTCTTTTAAAAAGTCTCTTATAAGAATCACTTGAAACATATAATTCATTATTTGTCATTTTTTGTAGTATTTCTTTCATTAAAAATGAAAGAAAAAATAATTTTAAATTAATACTATTAAGATAATGAATACGAATATTAGATCAAAATCAAGAAAATTAAAAACTTCAACTGATACCGAGAATACTGATGGTACTGGAAAACATAAAACTGTAAGGAAACAAAATAGTAAATTTTATGTTATTACAGAACTTTCAGACAAATTAAAATTCATTAATAATGAACCAATTAAAACTATAAGTTCAGATGATCTTTTTTCTGAATCTGCTGTGATAATGACACCAAAAGTAAATTTAAATACAAAAATTAATACAAAAATTAATACTAAGGAAATTAAAAACGTTTTTGATAATTCAATAGATTCTTTACCAACTATTTGTTATTCTGTAAAACCTATTCCAAGATATGTAAATGGAAAAGAAAAACAAGAATTTAAGAGAGAAGAAAAAATTGAATCAGAACCACAAGTAATTGAAACTGAAAAAGAATCAGAACAAGAAAAAGAATTAGAAGACATTCCTTATATTCAATTTACTTCTTTTGATAATAAAATTCCTGTATCTCCAAAAATATTTCAAAAATATCTCAATATTTATGAAACAAATCAAAAACATATAAAATATAATTTAAATAAAGATCCAATTTTTTATAAGAAACTCCTTATAAGATTAGAAAAATGGTTTTTCTTAGTAGTTCAAGATATATCAGAAATTTCAAAAATTAAAGGATCTAAATCAACAATTGATGCTATAATTTTTAAAGAAAAATATAAATTACAAAAATTTTATACATTTTTTTGTGATGAATCTCTTAAAAAATATGTTAAATGTCATATAAGTTCTGATTTAGAATTGATCGAAAATTTAAAAAAAATACATATACAAGTTTATAATGACTTTTTGATTTAAGTTTATTATATCATAAAATGGAAGATTCATCAAAGAATTTAAAAGAAGATAAACCATTTGCCAAAACTTTTAATAGCAACACATTTTGGAAATGGGTATTAGTTTTATTTGGTATATGTTTATTAGTATCTTCAATATTAAGTATTGCAATACTTGGATATTATATTTCATGTGTTAGCCCTGATTATAATTCGGATACAGACGGTAAATATTTATGGATATTAATAACAATAGGATTAAATATTTTATTAAATTTTACAATAATGTATCCATATATCCGTACAATTAGATCATTTTGGAATACACTCCATAACGAAGTTGAAAAAACTTTTGTAAAAAATTTAGATCCAAACAAAAAAATAAATACATTAATTTATACTTCTGAAAAAGTTATACCATTTTATATATCGTATATAGAATCTACTACAAAAATAATAAATAATAATTTATGGATTCAATTAACACTTATAAGCCAGATAATATTATCCATAATCACATATAGCGTTATAAGTAGTTATTTTAGAGGAAATATTTTCAAAAATTTAGAAATATGTTTAGTACTAATAATAATAAATATCATTTTTATATTATTTAGTCTATTTTTCATTATTTTATTTTATAATAGGTGGTGTGTAAGATTTTATGATATTAATGATATTAATGGTGTTTATTCTGAAGATAAGTTTTTCACATTAGAGAAAGTTAAAATAAATTGATCTATTAAAATGTCATCCAAAGAAAAAAAAAATTTGAATTACTATGATTTTGAGACTTTAATAAATAAAAATAAATATAAAATTTTTGGTAACAGATCAAGTTATTATATAAGCAGTATAAGTTCAATCTTGTTAATTATAATTTTTATATTAATGCTTATAAGTTCAATCATAGGCTTAGTCTTTTCAATTATAGTAACAGTCAAAATAAAAAATCCCATAAAAGATACAGATACAGGACTAATAACAACTATTATTTATTTCATAATTTCCATTTTATTTTCATTTCTTTCTCTAATATTAATTATAGTCTCTTTTGTTATTGAAAAGAAGGCAAATTTAAATTTTCTATTTGATAGAAAATCACAATTAAATAAAACTGTATGTAAATTTGAAGAAGCAGAATTATCATATGAAGATATTGTGGCAAAATTTACTCCTAAAGGACTTCAAAAATTAGAATATTTTAAATATTATATGACAAGTATTATTCCTATAATACTACTTATTTATGCTTCTTCATTATTGATGTTTTTCACAAATTCTTTTTCATTTGATAATTATTATGGATACGAAATTCCATTCTTTATTAACTATTCTTTATTGTTAGCATTATTATTAATAATAAGTATACTAACTTCTTTATATAAAAGAAATTCTCTTAATAATTTCTATAAAATTCTTGTATTAGAAATGACTAAAATAAAAAATACAGGGTTAATAAACTCAATATTTTCATAAAAATTATAATTAAAATTAATTATAATTTAATTTTGGGAAGTTATATCTTGATACACATCTTCAATTTCTTCTATATTAATAGAATCTTCTTGTCTCCTAGAATTTCTATTTCTTAATAGATCCCCTCGTTGATCTATTTGTTCCCTTTGTTCTTGCCTATTATTGGGATTTCTTTTAGGAACTTGTCTATTAGGTCCTGGTCTAGATCCAGTTACTTCACTAACAGAATCATAATGATTTTGTATTTCAGAATTATCATATTGTGGAACGTTAGATCTTAAATTTCTTGATCGATATTGATGTGTATCTTTTTGTATATTCCGTGAATTTTTTCTATAATCATCCATCATCATATCAACTGGAAGAGTATTTTCTATCTGTTTTTTCCCTGTCATTTCATCAAATCTTTCTAATAAAGTAGGAAATGTTTCTATCTGATATTTAGCAATAAATAAACATATAACGATACAAAAACATATTCCTATAAAAAAAATTATATTATGAAACTTCTTGAACTCTTCAATATCAATTGCCATTTATCAAATTAATCAAAATTTTTATAAAATCTTTGATTATAAAAATTCTTTAAGGTTATAACTTAATTTTCATCTAAAAAACTTTCAAAAACTAAATATAATAGAAAAAATGTCATTAAAAAATAAATATAGTCTTCCTATTCCAAATAATACTAGAGCTATGCCTAAATTTATTCCTAAAAAATCCTTTATCAGACCTGAAATAGATAATAAGAATACATCTATTCTTTCTTCCTTTATGCCAAATACAGAAAAAAAAGAAGAAGAAAAGATAATTGAAGAAGAACGGAGAAGAATTGAAGAAGAAAAGAGAATTGAAGAAGAACGGAGAAGAATTGAAGAAGAACGGAGAAGAATTGAAGAAGAAAAGAGAATTGAAGAAGAACGGAGAAGAATTGAAGAAGAAAAGAGAATTGAAGAAGAACGGAGAAGAATTGAAGAAGAACGGAGAAGAATTGAAGAAGAAAGAATAAAATTTAAAAGAGGATTTAATAGTTCAAATGAACTAATATTTGAAGAAAATGATGAAAACGAAGAAGAAGGCAACGAAGACGAAGATGAAGAGAATGATGAAGACAATGAAGACGATGAAGACGAAGAAGAAGACAATGAAGATGAAGACAATGAAGATGAAGAAGAAGACAACGAAGAAGAAGACAATGAAGATGAAGACGAAGATGAAGACAATGAAGATGAAGACGAAGAAGACGAAGAAGAAGAAGAAGAAGAAGAAGACAATGAAGATGAAGACGAAGAAGAA
>Ga0208826_1000641_pt1 | contig 34690 bp, 26 predicted proteins | sample AD_UKC115_MetaG_FD_184451 | JGI IMG/M metagenome (GOLD analysis project Ga0208826, IMG submission 184451) | Active sludge microbial communities of municipal wastewater-treating anaerobic digesters from Hong Kong - AD_UKC115_MetaG (SPAdes)... | ecosystem: Engineered > Bioreactor > Anaerobic >...
AAGTTAAGCCCGTTTGCGCCGATGGTACTGCTAAACCAAGTGGGAGAGTAGGTAGCCGCCATCTTTTTAAAAAGAGGTGTCCAAATTGTTTTGGACACCTCTTTTTTTATTTTAAATTTGAAGAATACAAATAGTTATTAACTATAGTTATGAGAGAAATAGTTGAGAATATTTTCCATGAACTACAAGATTTTAAAGATGATGCTAAAGTTGCCGATTATATTCCAGCCTTATCGAAAGTAAATCCTGATTTGTATGCAATCTCAGTATCAACACTGGGAAAAGAAAATATATCCGTAGGAGATTGCTCTGTAAGGTTTTCAATTCAGAGTATTTCTAAAGTATTTGCACTGACACTGGTAATTAAAAATATTGGTGATGAAATTTGGAATTATGTTGGTCGCGAACCATCAGGTACCGCATTTAATTCTTTGATACAGATAGAATTGGAAGAAGGAATTCCAAGAAATCCATTTATCAATGCAGGGGCTTTGGTTGTGATAGATAGATTAATTGATATTTATAATGATCCATACAAACAAATATTAAGCATGGTAAGAGAGTTAAGTGGTAACTCACAAATTGATTTTGATGGCGAAGTAGCTTATTCTGAAATTGAAAACTCTCACCGAAATTTATCATTGGTACATTTGATGAAAGACTTTGGTAATATTCACAACAGTCCTGATGAAATAATTGACTTGTACTCACACTGTTGTAGTCTTTCAATGTCTACTGAAGAATTGGCTCATTCTTTTCTTTTTCTTGCTAATGGGGGAATAAATCCATTTTCAGAAACAGTTGTGTGCAGCCAAAGAAATGCAAAGAGAATAAATGCCTTGATGCTTACTTGTGGTTTATATAATGAGTCAGGAGATTTTGCCTATCGTGTCGGCTTACCTGGAAAAAGTGGTGTAGGTGGAGGAATAGTTGCAGTAATGCCTGGCAAGCTGTCAATAGCAGTATGGTCTCCTAAATTGAATATAAATGGAAATTCTTCCCTTGGAATTGAAACTCTTGAACGATTTACAACTTATTTAGGTACATCTGTTTTTTAATAAATTACATTATGAAAGAGATAATTAATTTTTTGAATGATTTATATAAAAATAATAATAGAGAGTGGTTTGAAAGTCATAAACAAGAGTATAAACATGTTCAGAATATTTTTAACAATTTTGTAGAGAAACTTATAAAGGGCATTTCTGAATTTGATTCTTCTGTAAAAGGACAAAGTGTTAAGAGTTGTACTTATAGAATATACAGAGATATGAGGTTTACAAAAGATAAGTCTCCTTATAAAACTTATATGGGTGCATTTATCTCTCCCAAGGGAAAAGGTGGACGGTATTCTGGCTATTATTTTCATCTTGAGGCTGAAGATGCAAACTATATTGGATCCAATATTATATCTGTTGGAATTTATAAACCAGACCCAATTGTATTAAAAAGTATTAGAGAGGAAATTATGTTGAATGGAGAAAATTTTATGAGTACTATAATGCTTGCCGATAATTTTATTTTTGATCAAAGTTCTTCTTTAAGGAAAATACCCGCTGGTTATCCAAAAGAAAATCCATATGCTACTTATCTTAAAAATAAAGATTTTCTTCTTATGAAAAAGATCGGAAATGAGGAGATTGAATCTGATGAATTGCTTGATTATGTATTATATAGCTATAGAAAAGCAGCCCCATTCAACTTTTGGTTGAACAGAGCTGTCGAATATGCATATGACACTCTCTAAAGTTCCCAGCCAAGTGCACTGGCTCCAAGTATAGCCGCATCAGACTCTTTAAGTTGTGAAAAGATAATTTTGATTTTATTTTTCCACAGTGGTAACAAATTGGCATTCATATGTTTCTCAATAGGTTTAAGAAGCAAATCTCCGGCTTTAGCAAGTCCACCGAAAAGAATTATCGCCTCTGGTGCGCTAAATGCCACAAAATCAGCAAATGCTTCTCCTAATTTTTGTCCAGTGTATGCAAACACTCTTATTGCAAGTTCATCACCATTGCTTGCAGCTTCAGAAACGTCTTTTGAGGTTATTGGTTCTGTGAGTTCTCTCAAAAGACTTGGTTCCTTACTCATTTCAAGCCACTCTCTGGCAGTTCTGGCAACGCCTATTGCGGATGCATAGGTTTCAAGACATCCTGTTCTGCCACAATTACAAAGTCTCCCGTTGTATCTTACAGAGGTTGTATGTCCCAATTCTCCTGCAAAGCCATCATGCCCATATACAACTTCCCCATTAATTACAATGCCACTTCCAACTCCTGTGCCAAGTGTTATCATAATAAAATCCTTCATTCCTTTAGCTGCGCCATAAGTCATTTCTCCTACAGCTGCTGCATTTGCATCATTAGTCAATGCAACAGGAATCCCAATCTTATCTGTAACCATTCTGGCAAAAGGTATGGAATTGGACCCTCCCCAAATTATATTAACGGCGTTTTCGATAGTTCCGGTGTAATAATTGCCATTTGGTGCACCTATTCCAATTCCTCTGATCTGTTGAATTCCTCCAATTGATTTGGCAAGAGAGATAACTGATTCACAAAGTTCGTCGATAAAAGGAGTGACATCTGTGTATTTATCTGTACGGATAATGTTTTGAGCCAAAACATTACCTCTAGCATCAACTATCCCTGTTTTAGTTGTTTGTCCTCCTATATCAACTCCTACTACATAAGGTTTATCCATGATAATTATGTTAAGGTTAATCAATTATTCTACAACAATATCTTTGTTGACATTTTTTGAACCTATCAAAGCATAGAACAGCATGTAAGCAATTCCGGCAAAAATAATCCAGTAACTGTTAATAAATCCTGAAATATCAGCAAGCCATCCTTGAATTGCAGGTAAAATTCCTCCTCCGCAAACCATCATCATAAAAATACCTGAAGCTACGGCTGTGTATTTCCCAAGTCCTGAAGTGGCTAAATTAAATATACTGCCCCACATTACTGATGTGCACAAACCACATAAAATCAAAAACATGACATTAATAGGAACAAGAGCCCACCCAAAAGATATATCTGATCTGAAAACAGGCATATTTACCATAATATCTAGTGGCATGGTTATAGCCATGAAAACAAGAATCAAGCCGATTGTAGTTGTTGTGACAAGCATTGTTTTGCTTGAAACTATGCCTCCGATTGTTCCTCCAAGTAGGCGGCCGCACAGCATTAGAAACCAGTATGTACCAACAACTGTGCCGGCAACAACAGGATCCATCCCTAATCCTCCTGATGAAATATCTGAGGTCATAAAAAGATTAGTAATATTTGGAATACCAACTTCCACTCCAACATATATGAATATTGCAATTATTCCCAACACAAAATGACGGAATGAAAATGCACTGTGTGAATCTTTTGTGCTCTTTTCTTCTTTTGAGATAAATGGTTGTGGGATATCAACAAAGTATAGGACAATAAATGTAATTGCAAAAATAATCATTGCAAGATACAAGGCAGGATTTGCTTTTGCAATGGTTCTGGAAGCTTCGTCAGATCCCATCAGGTATCCTACAAAAACAGGAACAATTGTGGCACCGATTGAGTTTATCGATCCTCCGAACTGAATTAGTTGATTCCCTTTTTTCTCATTAGCTCCCAATCCGTTCAACAATGGGTTTACAACAGTATTCAACATGCACATTGACAGTCCGGAAATAAAAGCACCTATAATATATACACTAAAACTTTCTAGCTGCCCTGAAAAATAAGTAATTGTCACACCTATGAAACCTACAACTATTGCCGTTAAGGCTGTTTTTTTATAACCTATTTTTTGCAATATAAGTCCAGCAGGTATGCCCATAAAGGCATAAGCAATAAAATTGGCCAAATTTCCAAGTTGTGAGAGAAGATTACTAGCTCCAAATTGATTCTTGACTATAACGCCCATGGGATTTTGCAATCCTGTGACGAAAGCAATAATGAAAAATAATGAAAACATCATTGCAATCGGCAATGCGTAACTTTTTTTCTTTGTGTTGTCCATCAATGTATATAGTTTAAGTATTATAATGTCAAAGATAATAATTTGCATTTATTTTTTGAATTTTGTTTAGCTAAAAGAATGTTTCGTTTTTTTAATAAAAATGTAGCGAAACGAATCAAAAATCGTATTTTTGCATTAAATACAGATTGAGTTATGAAACAAAGACTTTCGAAAAGACAAAAATTTATTTTATTTTTTATCATTTTTATTTTATCCAATCAATTGATAGTCGCTCAAAAGTATAAGTTTATCGATGGTTGGTCTAAAGAAATTAATTATAGAATTGAAAGGTTTCTCGATTCTACAAAAACATTAAATGAAAGAAAAGTGGCAGTATTTGACGGAGATGGAACTGTATTTGGTCAAGTACCGTTTTATCTCGCAGACGAAGCCTTATATCAATATGCAGATGAACAATATAAAGGTAAAAGTGACTCTTTGTCAAAAGCTAAGATGAAAATTCTTAAGGCAATGGTCGAAGACGGCAACAATGTTGGAAAACCTTATGTAGAAAACAGAGTGCATTTTCTTTCAGGCATGACCACCGAAGAGGTAATGGAAATGGGATATCAATGTTATTTAAGATCATACAAAGGAAAGTTTTATCCTGAAATGAAAATCCTTATTGATAATTTAAAAGCTTATGGATTTGAAGTATGGATTCTTACCGCATCGCCTGAATACCTATATCAAAAGTTTATCACAATTGAACTTGGGATACCTGACATTAACGTTATTGGAGTAAAATCCGTAATTATTGATGATAGACTTACTGATATAATAGTATTGCCTATTCCTCAGGACGACGGTAAGGCTAATACAATTCCTACTTTCATAAAAGCTCGTCCATTGCTGGTTGGAGGAAATAGCAGAGGAGATTTGGACATGATTAACATGTCAAAAGGTTTGAAGATCGTAGTCAACCCTGATGATGTGACAGTCAGAGGAAAAGATGATGGGCCGATGAGTGGCTATACTGTGAAACAATACTGGGAAAAAGAGGGTGCTGTTATTGTAAAATGTAATGATACAACAGATCCAATGGTTCGTTTCCACACCAGAGAGTGGGGAATACGGGAAAACCTGGCTCATCCTAAGAAATAGGAGTTCTAAGACTTAAGGCATTGGATTGAGTTTCATCGACAAGTGTTACCTCAATTCCCATATCATTCAGTTCTTCAACTATTTGCTTAGGAGCTTCACAGTCAGTTATAATTTGATCAATCTCTGTTATATCACATATTTTACTGAATCCTCTAAGTCCGAATTTAGACGAATCTGCTAATACAATTATTTTCTGTGCAGCTTTCATCATTATCCTGTTAAGGTTAGCTTCCATAAGATTTGTTGTTGTTAGACCAAACTCAATGTCGAATCCGTCAATACCAATGAAGAGTTTGCTACATGAAAAATTTTCCATCATTCTTTCTGCAAAAGGGCCTACAACAGAAACGGAACTGTTTCTTAATATACCTCCAAGTTGAATGACATCTATGTTTTTATCTCTTGAAAGTATGGAAGAAACGTTTACTGCAGCAGTGACTACTGTAAGATGATTTTTATTTTTGATTTCACGTGCAAGAGAAAGGACAGTGGTTCCGGAAGCTATAATTATTGAATCATTGTCTGAGATAAGGGATGCGGCTTGAATTCCTATTGCCCTTTTCTTTTCTGTATTGATCTTTTCTTTTTCGTTAACATGTCTGTCATTGATGTATGGATTAATTAGAATTGCGCAACCATGGGCACGGTAAAGAAGGTTGAGGGATTCAAGATAACTTAAGTCTTTTCTAATAGTGACTTCCGAAACATTCAACTGACTTGCAAGAGAAGATACTGACACCGAACTCTGTTTTCTCAAAATTTCAAGAATACAGGTATGTCTTTCATTAAGATTATTTTGAGAATTATTTGAAGATATCTTTGGCATAATTTCGTAATATGTTTTTTAAACTTTTACGAATATACGAAATGTTTAAATTTATTAATAATTATAACCATGAAACCTTAAAAAATATATTTATCATTTATGAAAGCAATAATTGCATTTTTTAACAAAATTTAGTTTTTGAAAGTAAAAATATGCGTAAAATTTTGATAATATAAAATTATCTACTTAATTTTGTTTCGAAACAAAACAGTATGCTTTTCGAATAGGTAAGTTGTGTAAAAATTTAATATAAATGAAAAGGGAAGATTTAATTAAACAGATATCCGACGAGTCAAAAGTATGGGATATGGTTGTAATTGGAGGGGGGGCGACAGGACTTGGTGTTGCTCTTGACGCAGTATTGAGAGGGTTTAGTGTTGCACTTTTTGAAATGGAGGATTTTGCTAAATGTACCTCAAGTAGAAGCACAAAACTTGTGCACGGAGGAGTGAGGTATTTACAAAAGGGAGATGTACAACTTGTGAGAGAAGCTTTACATGAAAGAGGCAGGTTGAAGCATAATGCTCCACACCTTGTCAAGGACCAATCATTTGTAATACCAAATTATACTTACTTTGACAATTTTCTTTACACTTGTGGTCTGACATTCTATGACATGCTTTCTTGGGGGCTCAGTCTTGGACGTTCTTTATATATATCAAAAAGAAAGGTGACAAAATATTTACCCACAATAGTAACAAATGGACTTAAAGGTGGCGTGATATATCATGATGGTCAGTTTGATGATTCACGACTTGCAATAAATCTTGCTCAATCTATTTGTGATGAAGGAGGGTGTCCTATAAACAGGATGAAGGTTGAAGGTATAAATCACAACAATGAAGGAAAGGTTTCAGGTGTTTATGTACGTGATACTCTTTCAGGGAATAAATATTCTGTAAAAGCAAAATCGGTAATTAATGCTGCCGGTGTTTTTGTAGATGATATCATTTTGATGGATGAGCCTTCAAAACGTAGAATGGTAAAACCAAGTCAAGGCATTCATCTTGTTTTTGATAAATCTTTTTTGAAGAGCGACTATGCTATAATGATTCCAAAAACATCTGATGGTCGAGTGCTTTTTGCTGTTCCATGGCATGAAAAGGTTGTAGTAGGAACAACAGATATAGTTAGAGACACTCCTGAAATAGAGCCCAAACCACTCGATGAGGAGATAGATTTTATTATGAACACAGCTGCTCTATATATGACAAAAAAGCCTACCAAAAGTGACATCCTTTCTGTATTTGCAGGGCAACGTCCTTTGGCTGCACCAAAGAAAGAGGGAAAGAGTACCAAGGAGATTTCAAGAAGTCACAAAATATTTGTGTCAGACAATGACTTGATAACAATTACCGGAGGAAAGTGGACGACTTACAGAAAAATGGCAGAAGACACTGTAGATAGGGCAATCTCACTTAATCTTCTTCCAAAGAGTAAGTGTAAAACAAAAAATTATAAAATTCATGGATATAGAGAAAATCCAGATCTCTCAAATCATCTCTATGTTTATGGTTCAGACATGCCTGCAGTTGAAAAACTGAAAAATTCGGGGAACGGTATGAATGAAAAGATTCACCCAAAGTACGATTACTCAGTTGCTGAAGTCGTTTGGGCGGTTAGAGAGGAAATGGCTTTAACAGTTGATGATGTCTTGGGTCGTAGGGCAAGACTTCTGTTTATTGATGCTAGAGCAGCTATAGAAGCTGCGCCAAAAGTCGCACAGATCATGGCAAAGGAACTTGGTCGCAGTCAAGAATGGATAAATACTCAAACTGAGGATTTTATAAATCTCGCTAATAATTATTTGGTTAAGTAAATGTTACATGAACGGTATTAAAACGAAAAATGAAAGAGGGAAATTGTTTACTTTGCGTAATAAATAACTTACGAAAAAACAAAATATAGATTTAATAATCATGCAAATATTTAAATTTTTTGAACCTCCGAAAGCAAAGCCTCTTTTACCTGAAGAGAAAATTGCCTCTGAGTATAAAAGAATGAGGTTAAAGGTTTTTCTTGGTGCTTTTTTGGGGTATGCTGCTTATTATTTAGTCAGAAAAAATCTGGCGCTTGCCATACCTGGAATGATAAAACCTCTCGAAGAAGGTGGACTTGGATATACTAAACTGGAATTGGGTATAGCTCTTTCTGCAATTGGAATTGCATATGCATTCAGTAAGTTTATAATGGGCGCTTTGTCAGATAGATCGGATGCTCGAAAATTTTTGGTTGTTGGATTAATTCTCTCTTCGGCACTTATGATGTCTGTGGGATTATTCTCGTTTGCAACAAGTTCTGTCGCTATTATTTTTATTTTCATGCTGATTATAGGGTGGTTATCAGGGATGGGCTGGCCACCTTGTGGACGAGTAATGGTGCATTGGTTTTCTCAAAATGAGAGAAGTTTTATGATGTCAATCTGGAACACTTCTCACACTTTTGGAAGTGGTTTGCTTGGTAATCTTGCAACGGCCGGAGTTGCATTAATCGGTGGATTGTTTGTTGCAGATGTTGCAGGTGTAACAGTCGTGCAAAGTTGGAGAGCTGTTTTTGTTTTTCCAGCAGCAGTGGCAATGATAATTGCTTTTTTTTGCTGGTGGGCATTGCGAGACAGACCGGAAGCGTGCGGATTGCCGCCAATAGATAAGTATAGAAATGATTATACAATTGTAAAGGAAACAAAGCCAAGTGAAAAAATTCCTTTTAAAGAATTATTTATAAAACACATTTTTGCAAATAAAATTTTGTGGTTAATAGCGATTGCCAATATTTTTGTATATCTAGTAAGATACGGAATTGCTGATTGGGCGCCAACATACTGTCAAGAAGCAGGATTACTTACATCAGAACAGAGTAATCTTGCTTTTTCGCTTCATAATTATGCAGGTATTCCAGGGACAATTGTCTGCGGACTTATATCGTCCAAATTATTCAAAGGAAGATGTGCTCCTGCTAATTTTATTTACATGATCTTGGTAATGCTTTCTGTAATATTGTATTGGAAAGCAGTTCCGGCTGCATCATTTGTATCTTCTCTATTTGGCTCTTCAATAGACACAACACGTGTTGTTATTGTCTATACCGCTTTAATGTTAATAGGATTTTTTATTTACGGGCCTGTAGCTTTAATAGGAGTTCAGGCTGTCAATCTTGTATCGAAAAATGCTGCAGGAACTGCAGCGGGATTTGTTGGTCTTTTTGGTTATCTATTTGGTGACGCATTTCTTGGAAAAGCGGTAATTGGTGGAGTGGCTAGCAGCAGTTGGGGATGGAATGGCGCCTTTTGGATATTTGTAATTGGAAGTTTACTGGCTGCAATTTTCTCTGCAACTACATGGAAGAGAGAAAAAGAAGCATATATTGCTTAACGATATAATTATGAAAAAACTAATCAATTTATTTTTAATAGCATTTGCACTTTTAACATTTAGTGTGTTAATCTCTGGATGCTCTAAAGACGAATCAAACTCCGGAGGTGGCGATGGTGATGGTGATACATTTAAGTTAACAGGCGTATCGATCCCCGGAACGTTATCTGTGACTTTAAATTCCAATTTGACCATAACTGCCAATGGTTTTGCAATTGGAGACATTATTAAGTTTACTTCAAAAAACAATCCAAGTGATTTATATCAATTTCCTGTTTCAAATGTTACTGCGACTAGTGCCTCAATTAACATTGGATCGGCTATAAATTCAGGGGTTTATAACATTTCTGTTATTAGAGGTTCCAAAGAGATTTATATTGGGTCTACAACACTTAGTATTCAACCTAATACATCAATTCCGGATATTTCTGGGAAAAATATTAAGGGTGTTATTTACTGTAATGGGAGAGGAATTCCAAATGTGGTTGTATCAGATGGAGTTGAAGTGACTAAAAGCGATGCGAATGGCATATACTATTTGCAGTCAGAGAAAAAACACGGTTATGTATTTATTTCTGTACCTTCTAATTACGAAGTTGCAACTGTAAATAAATTGCCTCAATTTTACAAACCTGTTGCAGGAATAACTACAGTAAATCAATGCGATTTTGAACTGTTTGAATCAAACAATGAGAATTACGTTGTTATTGCCATGGCGGATATGCATCTTGCAAACAGAAACAGTGACATTTCTCAATTTAAAAACGGATTTTATGCAGAAGTAGCTGCTTACGCCACTCAGGTAAAGAATAGTGGAAAGAAAATATATGGTCTGACTCTTGGTGACATGACGTGGGATGCATATTGGTACTCAAATTCCTACTCTTTGCCAAATTATGTAAATGATATAGATGGAATTGGATTCCAAATATTTAACACGATGGGTAATCATGATAATGATCCTTATCAAGTAGGGGATTTTGATGCTGAAGCAGCTTTCAAGTCAAAGATTGGTCCTTCATATTACTCATTTAATCTTGGTCAGATACATTACGTTGTTTTAGATGATATAAGTTATATAAATTCTGGAGGTTCTCAAGGAGTTGTAGGAGATAGAAATTACACAGGAAGTATTACACCTGAGCAACTTGCCTGGCTAAGCAAAGATCTCTCTGAAGTGGCAGACAAAACAAAACCTTTGGTTATTGCCATGCATATTCCTTTATATACTATTACAGGGATCGATGCTCAAGGTAAGGATCGGCTTTCTCTAAATCTCACAAGTTCAGGAAGTTCGCTTATTAATATCTTATCGCAATTTACAAGTGTTAAAATATTATCGGGACATACTCATGTAAACAAAAACATGGAAATAAGCAATAATCTTTATGAATACAATATTGCATCAGTGTGTGCTACTTGGTGGTGGACTGGCAGGTCAGACTATGGAAATAATCACATAGCTCCTGATGGTTCAACAGGTGGGTATGGGATAATAGAAGTTGCAGGAAATACTTTTAAATATAAATACAAGGGTATAGGTACCAATAAGGGTTTCAGAGCCTACGACAGGAATATGATTGAGATAACAAATGATAAATATGCACCTAATGCTACAGGTTCATATGCAATATCTGCTGCAGCATATCCGGGGGAATACTCAAATAAAAGTACTTCCAATAATGTTCTGATTAATGTGTTCAATTGGGATTCTGCATGTAGCCTTGAGGTTAAGGAGAACGGAAAAACATTGGATGTAACTCGTAAATTTGTAAAAGATCCTCTTCATATTATTTCTTATCCTATGAAAAGGTTTAATCTAAATGCGGAACCTACTTTTGATTCTGCTACAACTTCGCATATGTTTGAAGTGACTGCATCAAATGCTACCTCAACTCTCGAGATAAAACTTACCGATCGGTTTGGTAATATTTACACAGAGAGTATGACACGCCCTAAGCCATTTATATTATCAATGGAATAATTATCATTTTACCAATTAATCAATAATAACTAATTATTAAAAACTATGAATCTTATTATCTATTTGAAGAAGTTCTTAGTTTTGGTTGCAGTCACACTGTTATCAATATCAGCGTGGGCACAAACCATAATCAAAGGAACGGTGTATGAGGCCGATGGTAAAACTCCAATTGTCGGGTGCGGAGTTATTGTCAAAGGTACTACACGTGGAGTCGCAACTGACAATAACGGGACTTATTCTATAAAGGCCAATGAGGGAGATGTACTTGAGTTTATATCGGTTGGTTATGAGACAAAGAGAGTAACAGTAGGGAAAGAAACTGTTATAAATGTTACACTCAATTATGAAGCTCGTCAATTAGAAGGACTTGTTGTAACTGCTCTTGGACTAACCCGTGAGCAAAAGTCGCTTGGTTATGCAGTTACAAAGGTTGATAGCGATGCTATTACTCAAGCCGCCAATAGTAACTGGCTGAGTGGTATGAACGGGAAGGTTGCCGGATTGTCATTAAATGGAGCAAGTTCTGGTCCTATCGGATCGCTGAGAGTTACTTTGAGAGGAGATCAGTCTCTTAATTATTCCAATAACGAAGCACTTTTTGTTGTTGATGGTATTCCGGTAAGGTCAGGTACTACTGCAACAACATCAAGTAGTAGTTATACTAATTCAGGAGCTGATTTTCCCGTCGACTTCGGAAATGGAGCTAGTGATATCAATCCCGAGGACATTGAATCAGTTACAGTTTTAAAAGGTCCTGCAGCAACAGCTCTCTATGGATCACGCGCTGCAAATGGCGCAATTGTTATTACAACAAAATCTGGAAGAAAACAGAAAGGTGTTGGAGTAACATTTACCTCTACTGTTGCAGCTGAACAAGCTGGTTATTGGCCGGCGTTTCAAAAAATTTATGGTTCAGGCAGCGATATGGGACTTAATGAGTTCTGTTTTTGGACTCTCACTTCTGCTGAAACAGGTTTGGAAGATAATCCAGTAAGAAATATTTCACGTTATGCTTGGGGTGAAAAATTTGATCCTAATAAAATGCGTTATCAATATGAAGGAAAGAATTGGGATACAGGGTTGATTGTAAGAACACCTTTTGTTTATAAAGATGATTGGTTTACAGGCATTTTTCAAACAGGACTTACCACTACAAATGTTATAGCAGTAAATGGTAGCAATGGAGAAGGTACTAATGTGCGTTTTTCAGTAACCAATACTGATAATGACTGGATTCTTCCAAATACCGGATACAAAAAACAAGCATATTCATTTTCATTTGAGTCTCCTGTAAATAAGTATATAACATTTAGTTCGAAGGTCAATTACTATAGGACAGACAGTGATAATATGCCTATGGCTGGTTATCATCAAACTACTGTCATGTATGATCTTATGTGGGGTTATAATAACAACTCCATGCAAAATTGGAAAGACGAGTATTTCCTTGGAAGATTTAATGCCATAAACAGAAATTCAACTTATTCCGAAAATGGCAATAGTCTTGTATATGCAGGTACTGGCTCTTACAATCCATACAGAGTGCTTTATGAGGAATTGAATACAACTGATCAGGACCGCGTTTTTGGTTCTGCAAATTTTAATATTAAGTTTTCAGATCATCTTACTTTAGATTTAAGAGGAGGTTTGGACTTTGGCAATGAGTTTCGTACACAAAGGAAGCCCAAAATGACTTATGGATGGGAAAATGGTTTTTACAGAGAACAATCTCTTGTGAACTATGAATCCAATATGGACTTTCTTTTAAAATATCAGAACAATTTTTTAGATAACAGGCTAACCATTACTGGGGCTTTTGGTGGTAATAATATGGTGACAACCTACAGGAGAAATGATGTTGAGTTGGCAGAGCTTGATATTGATGGTGTATACAATACTTCAAATGTTCCATCAGGGATTTATCCAGATCCGTATACTTATAGAAGTAAAAAGATCGTGAATAGTTTATATGGTTTTGCAACAATCGGTTGGGAAGACAAGTACTTTTTAGATATAACCGGACGTAATGACTGGTCGAGTACACTAGCAAAAGATAACTGGTCATATTTTTATCCTTCTATATCTGCAAGTGTATTGTTAGATAAAGTATTTGATTTTACAACAAATCTTCCGGAAATTACTTATGCGAAGCTTCGTCTGTCATGGGCCAACGTCGGCAATGACACATCTCCTTATCAACTTGACCAATATTATTCTGCTTCTTCAATCAGTGGAGGTTATACTCTTCCTTCAACAATTATGAACCCAATGATCAAACCTGAGAATGTAGAAAGTTGGGAAGTTGGTCTTGAAACTAAATTTCTCCAGAATCGTTTAGGTTTTGATATTACCTTTTATAATTCATCAACTACAAACCAAATTGTTGCTGTTGATGTAGATCCAATTGTTGGTGCATCAGCAATGAAGATAAATGCAGGAGAGATAAACAACAAGGGTATTGAGCTTGCAATTAATGCAACTCCTGTAAAAACCAAGGATTGGACTTGGAATATAAGTGCTAACTGGTCAACAAATAAGAATAAACTGGTGTCATTACAAGATGGATGGGACCCAACACAACCACTTGAAACAGATATGGGTACAACAATTGGTGGCAGACTTCATGTTTATTCTTATGTTGGTGAAGAGATGAACAAATTATACGGTTTTGGGCTCAAAAGAGCTCCAGAAGGATCCTATTATGTCGATGCAAATGGTAATAATGTAGATTGTTCAGGTCAGGTATTAATTGATGCAACTACAGGACTTCCTTCTTTGACTAGTTCTGCAGATGTTTGTCTTGGGAAGGTCAATCCTGACTGGAAAGGTGGATTAAATACTTCAATTAGATATAAAAGATTGACTTTAAATATGGCATTTACCTACCAGTGGGGAGGCCACAGATTTTCTGTAACTAATGGTATTCTCTCCTATCAAGGGAAATTGAAAAACTCTCTGGATGGAAGATATGACGGCAAAGTGGCAGAAGGAGTAAATGTCATATCTACAAATGAAGACGGCTCCTATGTATGTGCACAAAATAACACAATCACAAGCAGTATTTATACATATTATCAGGCATTGACGCTAGATCGTTACAATGGAGAAGCTAATACTTTCGATACATCATTCCTTAAATTTAAAGAGGCAAGACTTGAATATTCTTTGCCTGAAACTCTTTGTAAAAAGGTTGGTTTTCTTCAAGGAGCTTCAATAGCAATATTTGCAACAAATATATTTTCTTGGGATAATTGGCCACAATTTGATCCTGAAGCAGGTATGTTGCAAGGAACAAATGTATTTAACGGAATTGAAACCGGTGCGTTTCCAATGACACGTTCATATGGTGTTAATTTAAGACTGCAATTCTAAAGCATAAGAGGAAATAAGATGAAAAGAATATTTATCATATCTGGAATAGCTCTTCTTGGAGTCATGAGTTCTTGTACAAAAGACTTTGAAGAGACAAATACAAACCCTAATAAAGCAATTGTAGGCATGATTCAAGCATCCGGAATGTTTGAACCATTATTATATAATTCAGCAAACAATTGGCTTAACGATACCTGGTATTACAATAATGAATTAGTTCAGTTTACTGCTCATACAGGAGGTGTGACTCGTAGAGAGCATCAGTATTTTCTTGAAGAATCAAGAGATTGGGGAGGATTCTGGAATTTCTATGCAAATTACGGCAATAATACTGATCATATGCATGAACTTGCCGTAAAGCAAGGAGACAAATCTCTTGAAGCAATTGCTTTAACCTTTAAAGTGCTCTTTTTTTCAAACATGACCGATATGTTTGGAAGTGTACCATATGAAGAAGCTTTTTCAGGTCGCAAGATAGGAGGAACCTTAACTCCCAAGTTCAACACTCAAAAGGATATATATCAATTTTTGTTTGAAGATTTAGAAAACGCAAATGATATTTATGCCCAGAATCCTGTTTTCCTAAATCCGAGTATGGATGGAATGTATGGTGGGAATATGACAAAGTGGAGGAAATTTAATAATTCTCTCTATTTAAGATTGCTTTGCAGAGTTAGCGGTCGTTCCGAAATGAATGTTGGAGCAAAAATGACTGAGATTATTACTAATCCTTCGAAGTATCCTATTTTTACCTCAAATGCTGATAATGCAACTGTAAAATTTTCCGGTGTAGACCCTTATATAAACACATTTGGTACAACTACCGAAAGCGATTTTACTAAAAGTGGAAGAAAGTTAACTAGACAGCTTATAAGTATGACTGTAATTACAGAAAATGGCAATCAGATATATGTTGATCCCCGTCTTCCTATTATTGGCAAAAAAAATACAGTAGCTTCTGACAATCCTTACAATATCTGGATTGGTACTAAGTCAGGTTGTACAGATCTTGAAAGGGCTACTGTAGACAGAGGTACTTCGTGGTTGAATTATAAGGTGTTTTGCAGAAAGGATGCAACTGCAACATTTATGGATTATGCAGAAATTCAATTTATTCTCGCGGAAGCTGCTCTTAAGAATTTAATAAGTGGAGGTGCTTCTGCTGCAAAAAACTATTACGAAGCAGGAGTTAGAGCTTCGATGGAAAAATGGTCGGCACTTGGCGCTTACAGTGAGACCCCAACATCTATTTCTTCAGCAGAGATTAATACTTTTCTTTCGTCAAAACTTGGTTCTTGGGATTTAGCCTCAAACAAAGAAGAGCTTATAGGTAATCAAAAATATCTTGCACTCTTTTGGATAGGTATGGAAGCATATCATGAATATCGAAGGACAGGATATCCGGTACTTACTATTGGAGAAGGCACTGTATATAATGACAATGTATTCCCTACAAGATTTGGTTATCCTCCAACAACTGTTTCCACTAATTCTGCTAATGTTGCAATTGCTCTTGAGCAGATGGGGGGTCCAAACAACATGAAGACACCTGTATGGTGGAGTAAACAGGCTATTCAATCCGGATTGTAATTAATTATTATTGAAACGGTCATGAATAGATTCCTGGGCATAGTATTGTTTCTCACATTTTCACTTTCTCTGTTTGGAAGAGATATTTCAGGCGTAGTTGATTCTGATGGGAAAGGCCTTAAGAATGTCGTTGTTACTGATGGTTTTAATTTTACTCAAACTAATGAAAATGGAGTCTTTAAACTAAATGTTTCAACGGAGTCTGAATTTGTTTATATTTTTATTCCTTCTGGGTACAGGGCTGTTGCCAAAGAAGGAATATCTCAATTTTTTAAAAGGATTGACCAACAATCTGATAATTTACATTTTGAATTAAATAAAATTCCTGATTGTAATAAGTATGTTCTTATAGCTGTAGGAGATCCTCAAACAAAAACTTTAGAGCAGTATAATATCTTTGAGCAGACAGTTATCTCTGATTTAAAGTCAACGATTGACGGATATATTAAAAAAAATGTAATTCCTGTCACTGTTTATTTAGGTGATGTCGTTTGGGATAATATGAAACTCTTTGATAACCATAAGCAAGGAATTTCCAAACTTGGCACTCCGGTTTACTCGGCAATTGGGAATCATGATTATCAAAAGGAACTTATAGGAGATACTAATTGTGGTAAGGCTTTTGGTAACTGTTTCGGACCTGCATATTATGGATTTGTGCTTGGCAAAAACTATGTTATTGTTCTTGATAATATAATCTATAATACAAACAAACAGTATATTGAAGATGTATCACAGTCTCAGATAGAGTGGCTTAAAGGATATCTCAAGTTTGTTCCGAAAGATGCAGAAATTTTCATAGTTATGCATGCACCTGTGAATAAACCTTGGATAGATAATTACAAGCTTTCGCTGGGACATCAACAGATCATGAATATTTTATCTGGTTATAAATTGAGTTTTATTACAGGCCATACTCATATTAATAATAATCTTGATATTATTCCAGGGGTCATGGAACATAATGTTGCTTCTTCATGCGGTGCATTTTGGAAATCATTTTACTGTATGGATGGAACTCCTTCCGGCTATCAGATTTTTGAATTTAATGAAAATGAGTGTAGTTGGTATTTCAAAACAATTGGTAAGGATAGAAGTTATCAGATGGAACTTTATAAACCAGGTTCATTTTCAAATATGTCAGATGCTGTTGTGGCAAAAGTCTGGAATTGGGATCCGTTATGGAAAGTTGAATGGTTTGGGAATGGAAAGTATATGGGTGAGATGAAACAATTCAAATCAACTGATCCAAAATACATTAGTGATATGGAGAAACTTATTGAAAAAGGAAAACTAACAAGACAGGAGTTTGAAAAAGCGAATTACTTAAAACCTCGTCTTTCTCAATTCTTTTTTGCGGCCTTTCCTTTGAAAGGTATCCGGGAGATTAAAGTAGTGGTTACAGACCGCTTCGGAAACACATACAATGATATAATATTAAATTAATAAATACTTTACTTATGAAAAAGAGATTTCACATACTGCTCCTGATGGTTGTCGCCCTTTTCACATCATGTGATAAGGAGAATTCTGACGATTCCGGAGAGCCGTATTTCATCTTTAAAGATGCTACAGAATCAACCACTCCTACCGGATATGATGTAGCATTTACAGGAAATTCCTCAGGTTTGCCATTTGTAATAAGATCAAACAGACCTTGGAAAATTGTTGCAAATGAACAAGATACATGGGCAAGATTTTTCCCTGATGAAGGAGAGGATGACGGCATCGTTAAATTAATTGTATCTGAGAATAAGACATTTGTTAATAGACAGATGAGTTTTAAATTTATAGTTGACGGCGAAGAGCAACCTGTCCTTTTTACTGTTACACAAGCAAAGGCTATTCCATTTTTAACTATTTCAGACATCGATGGTAAAAGAATCAGTCAGCTTGAACAGACTTTTACAATTAATGTCAAAGCAAACGTAGAATATACTTATACCTCTGATGTTTCTTGGCTGACCTTTGTGTCGAAAAGTGTTGGTGCCACAAGCACAGATCTTTCATTTTCAGTTACTGCAAATGATGCAATTGATCCAAGAGAAGGTAATATATTATTTTCATGTTCACAGTTCCCAGAGTTGAATGCAACACTTAAGGTTATTCAGGAGGGTAAAGGTGAAGGGACAGTTGTTCTTTTTGACGATTTTTCATGGGCTAAATATAGCACGACTGTTTTTTACAATACAACTGATGCTAAGAGATATGATGCCTGGACTGATGAAGAGAGAGCTAAAGGATGGTCTACTACTCCTAATGTCTTTTCAAAGAATGAACCTCTTCTGTATGCATGTTATGGCTTCTTGAAGATAGGTAAGACAACTTATGGAGGTGATCTAATCACTCCTGCATTAAATGCCCTTCCAGCAGGCAGCCATAATCTTCTTGTCAAGTTTAAAGCTGTACCATATATGACAGCGAGCGGGACCAAAGATGATAATTATTTAAAAATAATTATTGTAGGTCCGGGAACTGCAAGTGTTTCTCAGTTTGTAATAGATAACTGGCCAAATTATACAACTGATCCCACTTGCACCGCCATATGGGCTGATCCTAGTACAGAAAGGTCATTTACAATTACGGGAGCTACCTCTGAAACTAAGATAAAGTTTTTGGGGGGTGATTATAATCTTTCGGGAGTAGGAGCTGGTAAGAATAGGATTTTCTTAGATGACATTAAAGTTCTTATTCCTAATTAGTTTGTTAGTAATTATTGAGGCGGGAAAAGGGTGTTTGAAATTAAGTTTCATTCACCCTTTTTCTATTATTCTTTTTTTTATAATTTTGAATTGATTAAACTGAACAATAATTATTTATGAAAAGATTTGAATTTATTTTTCTATTGCTTTGCTTTATTTTAATAAAAAATAGCAGTATAGCGCAAAATGTCTCTACAGTTAAAAATGCAGGGAATTGGGCAATAGCGCTCCACGGTGGAGCAGGCTCACTTTCACCAAATCTTTCTCCAGAAAAAATCAAGTTATTGGAAGAGCATATGATTAAAGCTCTCTCACTTGGTGAAAGTGTTCTAAGAGATGGAGGAAAGAGTCTTGATGCTGTTCAAGTTGTCGTTACTTATCTTGAAGATTGCCCCCTGTTTAATGCAGGAAAAGGTGCTGTTACAAATTTACAAGGCATTCACGAGCTCGATGCTGCGATAATGGATGGTTCCAATTTAAAAGCTGGTGCAGTTGCCGGGGTAAAAGATATAAAAAATCCGATTAAAGCTGCAAGACTTGTTATGGACAGCACAAAACATGTACTTCTTATAGGAGAAGGTGCATCGGAGTTTGCTAAAAGTCAAGGTTTAGAGATCGTTGATAATTCATATTTTTCCACAGACGAGAGGATTGAACAGAATCAAAAAATAAAAGAGGGATCTGAGAAGCCATATCCTGGTGGTACTGTCGGTTGCGTTGCTCTTGATGTTAATGGAAATCTTGCAGCAGCTACTTCCACTGGAGGAATGTCAGGTAAAAAATGGGGCAGGGTAGGAGATGTACCTGTTATTGGAGCCGGAACATATGCAAACAATCAAACCGTGGCTGTGTCAGGTACGGGACATGGAGAGTTGTGGATACGGAGAGTGGTTGCTTTTGACATTTCTGCACTTATGGATTATAAAGGTTACTCACTCGAAGAAGCAGCCAACGAAGTAATATTTAAGAAAATATCCCCAATGGGAGGTTCGGGCGGAGGAATAATAGCTGTAGATAAAAATGCTAATATATCCATTGTGTTCAATACTGGCACGATGAATAGAGCATGGTCTAAATCTGACGGATCATGCGGTGTAGGAGTACTTAAAGGTGACGATAGAAATTTCAAGAGATAAACTAAAATATTATTTTTTTGCTATCCGTCCAGAATCATTGACCATTTGTTTTATTTTATTAAGAAAAGTTTTATTTGACAGTATCTTTTCCATATTTAAATGAATTCGGAATTGCCAATAATTATTTGGATCTGACGGATCGTTGATGCGTTCCTCTTTGGGATTATCTCTTCTTGTATTCTTATTTAGAGACATCCAGTCCTGAATGGGTAAAATTGCCATCATGGAAGAGGATTCAAGATGTTGGCGGATAATTTCCTGACATATTGCTATTTTACATGATTTAGGAGCTTTATGCGTAAAATGTAAATAACTGTGATAATAAATCTCTTTTTCTTTACCAAGAGTTTCCCACCACTCTCTTAAAGTGCTGATATCATGTGTGCTGGTAGAACATACTGAAAAATAGCTGTATGTATCGGGATTTCCAAATAAGACATTATTATTTTTTGGCATTCTCTGGATCTCAAGTGACAATATTCGAAGTTTGCCCATAACATCAGGTACACATGAAGGTATCATTCCAAGATCTTCGCCACAGGCAAGCATTCCTGTTGCAGAAATCAGAGGGGGAAGTTTTTTTATTGCACTTTGATACCATAAATCATTATTTCGCCTGTAGAAAAAATCGCTATAAAGTCTATCGTAATTTTCTCTCTCTTTATTTGTCAGTTTTTTATATCTACTAGTAAATTGCGACATAATTCTCGGGTGATACTTATCAGTAGTATATGGATCTTGAACGAATAGTACATCTGTCGAATTTAAATCATCAAGTAAAATATGACTGTAATCTTTTTCGAAATCAATATGTAATCCATAACCTTCTATTTCTTCTTTTGAAAAAGGAAGTGCTGGATTGAAATGCCCCATTATACCACTCTTGAAAGGAAGAGGAATTTCCCAAATTCTAAAGAAACCCAGGATATGATCAATTCTATATGCGTCGAAAAATGATTCCATATTCATTAATCGTCTTCTCCACCACATATAACCTTCAAAGTCAATGTTATTCCAATTATAGGTAGGAAATCCCCAATTTTGTCCACTTTCAGAAAAAGAATCAGGCGGAGCTCCTGCTTGCTGGTTCATATTGAAGATATTAGGCTCCGACCAAGTTTCAACAGAGAAAGAGTTAACCCCTATTGGGATATCTCCTTTAAGAATTATACCTTTTTCAGTTGCATAATTATGTACTTTTTCAAGCTGTGCATAGAGGTGAAATTGAACATAATAATGTAAATTAATGCCATTTGCAAAATCAGTATCTACTTCGATGGCTTTAATAATAGCATTTTTATCATATACGGAGTATTCAGGCCATAATTTAAAATCAGGTGTTTTAAATTTATCTCTTAAAAAGCTGAAGGCTGCATATGGTAAAAGCCAGTCGAAATTTTGTTTTAAAAACTTTTTGAATTCTTCGCTATATTTAAGACTCTGCCAATTCTCCTCGAAACTTTTCTTCAAATATGACCATTTTAAGTTATCGACACCTTCATAATCAATTGCTTTTAATGCGTTAAGTTTCCTGGATTTTTTAGTATAATTTTTCAAAAATTCAGAATCATGCAATTGTCCTAATTCTTTTAAATTGATATAAAGGGGATTTAGGGCAAATACAGAAATAGGGCTGTATGGATACGAGTCTTGCCAGGAATGAGTTAACGTCGTGTCGTTGACCGGGAGTAATTGAAGAATTGATTGGTTTGTCGTGGAAAGAAAGTCAATCATCAAATAAAGGGAACCGAAATCACCAATTCCATCATCGTTTATTCTTCTTAAAGAAAAAACAGGGACAGCTGTTCCACATATTCTTATCTTTTTTATAGGAAGGTTAACACATCTGTGAGTTCTAATAAAAAGAGTTGTTTTGGACAGGTCAGTAATATTAAGTTTTCTATTTTCTCCTTCTTCCCAAATAAAATCTCCCGTGAGTCTTGATTTAACAATAAATTTATATTCAAAATGATCAGGAAGCAACATTGTGTCAAGATAGACAACAAAACTGCCATCACTGTCAGGGTAAAGTGTAACTGCTCTTTCAGGCGACCATAAACCAAGAGAATCAGTTGAACCTACAATGCAAAGGTCTTCTTCTTCAGTAATGTTGGTTACTGAGGCTCTTATAATAAGGTTTTTATCTTCTGTTGTTTGATAATTAGTATCTGTTCTATTAAAAAGAACTTTTCTAATAGCATTGGACATGAATGGTGTCTCATCACTAAAATTTTGCCATTCATCCATAAGGGAATATTTTAAAAATCCCTGATGTTTGAAAAATCGTGGAGGAGAAGATTCACAAAAAATGTCGTTAGAATCATCTATGATAATATAAGAATAAGAGAAAGTCTCTGAAGAATTTATTTCAATTTCTTTGCTCCAGTAAAAATTGTCGAAATTCAAAGGAACAGCTTCTCTAAGATTGGCATTGCCTAGTTCGGAAATATTACCAGTAACAAATAATCTTTCACCCCACTTTGTCGTATAATGTATAGTGAAGTTAACTAACATATGATCATGAACAATCTATTAAAATAATTACAAATTTAAAGAAATTTTGAGACCAATTAAAGTGTTGTCACTCCCTTAATTCATTATCTTTGCAGCAACATTAACTATAAAATGAGAATAGCGCTCTGCCAGACTACTACAGTTTGGGAAGATATAAATACTAATCTGGTTAACAGTCAGAAAATAGTTGAAGAGCTGTTTGAAAAATCTTTTAAGATAGATATAATAGTTTTTCCCGAGTTTTTTACTACTGGTTTTTCTGTTGATAACAAAAGTATAGCAGAAGACATGAATGGACCTTCAGTAGAATGGATGAGAGAAATGAGTAAAAAATATTCTGCTGCCTTTTTTGCATCAATTCCTATTTTTCAAAATGGTAAATATTTCAACAGGGCTTTTTTTGTCTCTCCAGAAAATGAATGGTATTACAACAAAAGGCATTTATTTAGTTATGGTGGTGAAAACAGACTTTATTCGCAAGGTGATAAAAGGGTTATAGTAAATTACAGGGGTTGGAGAATACTCCTTCAGATTTGTTATGACTTGAGATTTCCGGTCTGGTCCAGAAATGTTGCTCTGGAATATGACTTAATAATAAATGTTGCCAATTGGCCGTCCTCTCGTGAATCGGTAGTATCACCTTTGGTGAGAGCCAGAGCAGTCGAAAATTTGTCCTATTATGCTTTTGTAAATAGGGCAGGAGAAGATCCAAACTGTCAGTATAACAAAATTGGTTTTGTTTCGAATTTTAAGGGAGATAAAATACCACCAGTTCTTGTTGATGACAAAAATGGGATTTGGACAATCTATGACTTAGATTTAGATAGTATTAGGTTATTCCGGGAAACATTTCGTGTATGGGAAGACGCAGATAAATTTTCATTATATCTATGAATAAGACAATTAAATTTCTATTTTTTTCTTTATTACTTATCATCCTATTTTCTTTTACTCCTCAGAAAACAAAAAAACATGAGGGTAAAGTAGTTGTTTACATTTATGCAACCAATGATGTCCATGGTCATTTTTTTGATTCGACATACAACGGCGGTGTAAACGAGAGCTCCCTGAGTAAAGTTTCTGGTTTCATCAATAAAAGCAGATTGAATTTAGGAGAGCAATCGGTGATTTTACTCGACATTGGAGATAATTTACAAGGAGATAATTCAGTTTTTTATTATAATAATATTGATACTTTATCTACAAATTTAGTTTCAGAAGCTTTTAATTTTGTTAAATATGATGCTGTAGTTGTCGGTAACCATGATATTGAAGCAGGGCATCGGGTTTATGACAAGGTGAAAAGTGAACTTAAGGCACCATATCTTGCAGCAAATGCCATAAGTACCACTACAGGATGCCCATATTTTCAACCATACACTATTATTAATAAAAATGGGGTCAAAATTGCTGTTATAGGATTCACTAATGCCAATATCAAAAGATGGCTCTCTTCAGAACTTTATGAAGGTATAGATTTTTTGGAGATATTTCCACTTATAGAAAAATACATTGCTGATATCAGGAGAAAAGAATCTCCTGATTTAGTGGTTGCTGCAATGCACGCAGGGCTTGGGAAAGAGAATTATTACCAGCTGGAAGATCCTTCAAAATATATTGCAGCTCATGTTAAAGGAATCGATTTAATTTTTGCAGCACACGATCATAAAACCTTTGCAGGTTATATAAAAAATGAACAGGATTCAGTTCCTGTTGTTGAGGGAGGAAGTAAGGCTCAGAACCTTTCATTGGCTTCTGTTGAAATGGAATTTAAAAGGGGGAAAGTTGTAAATAAAAAAATAACTGTCTCTGTTATTCCATTGAAAGATTTTAAGTCAGATTCTCTTTATAACAGATATTTTTCTGAGAGGTTTAATAATGTCAAAAAATTTTCAAATAGTGTTATAGGTTATATTGACAAAGGATTTTCTTCAAGAGATGCTTTTTTTGGTTCATCTGAATATGTTGATATGATCCATTCTTTACAGCTTGAAAATTCCAAGGCAGACATATCTTTTGCTGCACCTCTTTCTTTTGATATTACAATTAATGCAGGACCAGTCAGTTTCCAGAGCCTAACCAATATATATCCGTTTGAAAATCAGTTGTATGTCATAAAACTTTCCGGTAAAGAGATTAAAAATTATCTCGAGTATTCTTATAGACTATGGGTTAATAAGGTAATTTCACCTAAATATCCAATGTTAAATATTTATACTGATGAAAATGGGGTGACAAGGTTCAGAAACATGCATTTTAATTTTGATTCTGCTGCCGGGATAATATATGAAGTTGATGTGACAAAAGGTTACGGGGAAAGGATTAATATTATTTCAATGACTGATGGAACACCTTTTGACTTAAAAAAGGTATATAAGGTCGCACTGTCATCTTATAGAGCAAGTGGAGGTGGCGATCTTCTAACTTTAGGAGCAGGAATCCCTACAGAACAACTAAACGAAAGAGTTGTTACGAGAATGGGCGACATAAGAGATATGATGTATGCCAAGCTTAAAAAAGAGGGTAAAATCTCTCCTGCAAAACTGAATAACTGGAAATTTGTTCCTGATTCAATCGTAAAGGAGAGAATAATTATTGAACGAGCTAAGCTATTTAAATAACTTTAAAACTGCTTATTTAGCAAAACTTACAGCTCTTGTTTCTCTAATAACGGTTATCTTAACTTGTCCAGGATAGGTCATTTCATCCTGAATTTTTTTAGCTATGTCAAGTGATAATTGCTCTGATTCCTTGTCAGAAACTTGTTCACTTCCTACTATAACTCTTAATTCTCTACCTGCCTGAATTGCATAAGTTTTTGTTACACCAGGGTAGGATAAGGCGAGGTCTTCCATTTCTTTAAGCCTCTTGATGTATGATTCAATAACTTCCCTTCTTGCCCCAGGCCTGGATCCTGATATTGCATCGCTGACAAGAACAAGAGGCGAAATAAGAGATGTCATCTCAACTTCCTCGTGATGTGCACCTATTGCATTGCAAACATCTGGTTTTTCTTTATATTTTTCGGCTAACTTCATTCCAAGAACAGCATGTGGCAACTCCGGATCTTCGTCAGAAACCTTTCCTATGTCATGAAGCAGCCCAGCTCTTTTGGCTGTTTTTGGATTTAATCCAAGTTCAGATGCAAGTGTTGCACAAATATTGGCAACTTCTCTTGAATGTTGAAGCAGATTTTGTCCATATGAAGAACGATACTTCATCCTCCCTATCAGCTTGACAAGTTCAACATGAAGCCCGTGAATGCCAAGATCAATACATGTTCTTTTGCCGGTTTCCATTATCTCGTCATCAAGCTGTTTCTGGACTTTTGCAACAACTTCTTCGATTCTTGCAGGATGTATTCTCCCGTCTGTAACCAATTGATGCAGAGCAAGTCTTGCAACTTCTCTTCTTACTGGGTCAAATGCAGACAGCAAAATAGCTTCAGGAGTATCATCTACAACTATTTCAACTCCGGTTGCTGCCTCGAGAGCACGTATATTTCTCCCTTCTCTTCCGATAATCCTTCCCTTTATTTCGTCACTTTCAATATTGAAAACTGTGACAGCGTTTTCAATTGCTGTTTCCGGAGCAATTCTCTGAATAGTATTAATAATAATCCTCTTAGATTCTTTGCTTGCTGTCAACCTTGCTTCGTCCATTACTTCACTAATATAAGACATAGCTTCGGATTTAGCTTCAGCTTTCATTGTCTCAATAAGTTGATTCTTGGCCTCTTGTGCTGAAAGTCCAGCGATATTTTCAATTTTTTGAATTGCTTCAATTCTTAACTTTTCGTATTCTTCTTGTTTCTTCTCAAGAAGCTCTGTCTGATTTCTAATATGTTCCCTGACACTTTCTATTTCTTTGAGCTTTTTTTGAAGTTCTGCATTTTGTTGATTTAATACAAGCTCTCTTTGTTTGAGTTTGTTCTCAACTTGAATAATCTGGTTGTTACGTTCAAGAATTTGTTGTTCATGTTCTCCTTTTAGCTGAAGAAATTTCTCTTTTGCCTGAAATATCTTCTCTTTCTTTATATTCTCTCCTTCTTGTTCTGCCGATTTTAAAATCTCTTCTCTGCGTTTTTTTAGAATAAAATTATTTGTTATATAGTAAGTCAGAATAAAACTTACTATAGCAGGTAAAACGATTGCTAATAGTACTTCCATTGTGTAAAAATATGTTTTTCATTGTACATTAAAAAAAGCCGTTGGTAAAGCTATTTAACGAAAACCTTAATTAAATAAGATTTGAGCTCCGACATATGTCGCAAACTTCCAACGTCCCGAACTCGGAATCCCCCGAAGGGTAACCTAGGCCTGTTTTTGACTGTCGAGTTTGCTCGGTATGTTATTAGTGTTGATTTTGGCAAAGAGCTAAACCAACGGCTAACTTCTCATGTTCAGTCAAGTGATATTGACTTTAATGTACTCATCCAGAAGCGTATCAAGGTTTTGAAGTTCTTCTACTATTTGTTTGCTTTCCTCTTTCTGCTCTGCCTCAATAAGGCGGATAACAAACTGGAGGATGGCCATTGAAAGAGCATCCTGATTGTCACGACTTACATATCTGCTTTTGTACTGGTCAACTTTCTCATTAATAATACGAGCAGCTGCGCGTATTTTTTCTTCGTCGTTAACCGCTACTTTAAGCGGGTAATATCTGTCGGCGATACATATTCTAATTGACTGCTGTTCCATATGTATGTTAATCATTTAACAGTGCTATACACTTGTTAATCTCTTTCACAATCATGTTTATCTTCTGTTTTGCCTCTTTGACGTCTTGTGATGATGCTTTAAAAGCCTCACTTAACTGTAATTTATTAATTTTTTCTTCCAGTTCCTTAATTTTGTTATTACTTTCATCCAAGGCGCTTTTACAGTCAAGAAGTTCAGATGATAATCTTTGGTTTTCAGCAACTACCTGCTCGTATCTTGATATTAGCAATTCTATTTTGCTTTTAATACTATCTATTACTATATGATAATCTCCACTCATACAACTATAATGCGCCTTAACAAAGATAGTAATTAAATAAATTATAACAAAAAGTGCACCTAAATTAATTTAGGTGCACTTTATAGTAAAAAAAATGAAATTATTCTTCTTTTACCTTCTCCATACCAACTTTAATTGCTTTCTCATTCAAAGGTATCAAATGATGGCTTCTTTCAGGCAAAGATTTTTTTAAACCCTTTATAACGTTCTCCATGCTTACTATTGGTTTTTTGCTAAGATATGCACCAAGTACAACCATGTTATAAGCTTTTGAATTTCCTAGCTCGTTTGATATCTCAACAGCATCTATAGAGTAAATTTTAATATCCTTGCGTACAGGTTTGCGTACAATACCATTTGGATCATAGATCATCATGCCACCCGGTTTGATACTGTTTTCAAATTTATCCATTGATTGTTGATTGAGGATTATGGCTGTGTCAAATTTACTGAGCAGTGGAGAACTTATTTTTGTATCGCTCAGTATTACAGTTACATTTGCTGTGCCTCCTCTCATTTCTGGACCGTATGAAGGCATCCAGGTTACCTGCATTCCTTGCATAATACCTGAATATGCAAGAATTTTACCCATTGATAGGACTCCCTGTCCACCAAAACCTGCTATTATTATCTCTTCTTTCATATTGTTGTTCAGTTTTTATCTGTCCTTAATGTCTCCTAATGGGTATTCGGGGAACATGTTTTTGACCATCCATTCATTTGACTGAACTGGTGTAAGCTTCCAGCCAGAATTACATGTACTGACGATTTCAACAAATGAAGTTCCCTTATCCATCATAGAGTTCTCGAATGCCTTACGAATAGCTTTCTTGGCCTTCCTTACGTTGGCAGGATTGTGAACTGACTGTCGTGTAACGTAACATGTGCCTTCAAGTTGTGCTATCAGCTCAGTTATTTTTAAAGGATTACCGTGCAATTTTGGATCTCTGCCATATGGAGTAGTTGCTGTCTTCATCCCGATAAGTGTTGTTGGAGCCATTTGACCACCAGTCATACCATAAATGGCATTATTGATGAAAATAACAACAATATTTTCTCCTCTGTTACATGCATGCATAATTTCGGCTGTCCCTATGGATGCCAAATCCCCGTCTCCCTGATAAGTAAATACATATTTTTCAGGATGAAGTCTTTTAGTGGCAGTGGCAAGTGAAGGTGCCCGTCCATGAGCTGCCTGTTGCCAGTCTATGTCAACATAATTGTATGCAAAAACTGCACAGCCAACCGGGGAAATTCCTATAGTCTGTTCCTGGATCCCCATCTCTTCTATAACTTCTGCAATGAGTTTATGCACAGTTCCATGGGAGCAACCGGGACAGTAATGCATTATATTGTCAGTAAGAACAGAACTTTTACCATATACTTTATTTTCCGGTTTAATAATATCTTTAATATCCATGATATTCCGTTTTGCAAATTATTTCAAAATTGATTTTTTAAAGGCTTCCAATACCTCTTCAGGTGAAGAAACAACGCCTCCCATTCTTCCATAAAAATTAACAGGTATAGCACCATTAACAGCAAGCCTTACATCTTCAACCATCTGCCCGGCACTTAACTCAACTGTCATGATTGTGTCAAGTTGAGGAACTAATTTTTGAATCTCTTTAGTTGGAAAAGGAAATAGGGTGATAGGGCGAAGAAGTCCGACCTTAATCCCTTCCTTTCTTGCCTGTTCAACAGCGTTTTCACATATTCTTGACATACAGCCATATGCTATCATCAGATGATTTGCATCTTCACAGTGAATAGTTTCAAAAATTACTTCATTATTTTCAATTTCTCTGTATTTTGCTTGAAGTCTGAGGTTATTCCTTTCATTGACTTCTGCTTCCATTGCTAATGAAGTGATTACATTTTGTTTCCTCTCCTTTGTCTTGCCGGTGGTTGCCCAAGGGTATCTCTTAATAATCTCTTCGTTAGAAAGTCGAGGTTTCATTGGCCCCATTTCAACAGTCTCCATCATCTGACCAACAATGCCGTCTGAAAGAATCATTGCGGGATTGCGGTACTTAAAAGCAAGTTCAAATGCTTTGTCTACAAAATTGTACATTTCTTGGGGTGAAGACGGAGCCAAAACTATATTTTTATAATCTCCATGCCCTCCGCCTTTTACTGCCTGGAAATAATCACCCTGTCCTGGTTGAATGGTTCCAAGTCCTGGGCCACCACGCACAACATTAACTACGAGACATGGCAACTCGGCACCTGCCAAATAACTCATACCTTCACTCATCAAACTGATTCCGGGACTACTTGAAGAGGTCATGACCCTTTTTGCACAACATGCTCCACCATATAGCATATTTATTGCGGATGTTTCACTTTCCGCCTGCAGAACAACCATTCCTGTAGTTTCCCACGGCTTTTCTTCCATAAGTGTCTCCATAACCTCTGATTGAGGTGTAATAGGGTAGCCAAAGTAGCCATCACATCCACAACGTATTGCAGCGTGTGCAATGGCTTCGTTGCCTTTCATTAAAATCTTTTCCGCCATATTAATTAGTTTTTAACTTCATTAAATTTTGACTCTGTATACTGTTATACAGCTGTCAGGACATACTGCTGCACAATTAGTGCAACCTGTACAGGATTCTGGTAATACCATATATGCAAAGTTGTATCCTTTGCTGTTTACCTCTTTAGCCAAGGCAATTACATTAGTAGGACAATTCGCAACGCAAACACCGCAACCTTTGCATTTTTCATTGTCAACTACTATCGCTCCTTTTAATGCCATATTATTATGATTTTTAAAATTGTTTTTACAAAACTATATAATTATGCTATAAAATGCAATAATTTATTATTAAAAAGCTATAATCACTTAGAAAAAAAATTAAAACTTCTTATAACACTTTCAATTATAAAACTCCATCGAATAATAATCCCGATCAGCAACATCAAAATAAGAATTATGGCTCCTTGAATTTTTGGATCAAGATTCCTGAATTTCAGCCAAATAACTCTAAGGAAATTATTTTCTTTATTTTTCGATTCTAATTCTTGCATCAACTGCAATTATCTGTTTTGAATTTCCGAGAAGAGGATTAAGATCCATTTCATAAATTTCAGGAGCTGCATTACAAAGAGCTGAAACTCTCCTGATATTTTCAATGAAGATGGCTTCATTAACTCCTTCAATGCCTCTACTTCCTTTTATCATCTTGTAACCCTTAAGACTACGTATCATTTTTTCAGCCTCAGACTTTGACACTGGTGACAATGCACTCTGAACGTCATTTAAAACTTCAATAAATATGCCACCCAGACCACACATTACAAGATGACCAAACTTTTCCTCTCTCTTTGCGCCGATGAATATTTGTATGCCGGTAAGCATTGGTTGCAACATTATAGCATGTGTGCCAGGAATATTCATCATTCTGTTAAATTCTACAATCATCGTTTCTTCGTCAGTCACATTAAGAACAACTCCTCCTACATCTGTTTTGTGAACAGGACCAACAACTTTCATTACTACAGGAAATCCTATCTCGAGAGCAGCTTTTCTAAGCTGATCCATTTTATCTACAACAATCTCTTTTACCCTGCCAATACCTGCAGCATCGAGCAGCGTCTGAACTTGTAAAGGAGATAGATATCCGTTTTCTGCTTTTTTAATTACGTCACGAATAATTTTTTTGTCGACAGGTGGAAGTTGAGAGTCAAAAAGTGGGCTATGAGACTTTATTACTTTTCCCAATGCATTACCAAATAAAACTTCGTCTGGAAAACATATCCCACCCATTTCCTTAAACTTGGCAATTTCATCTTTAGCATTTACTATTGAAGGAAGTATTGAAAATATTGGTTTATTACACTCTTTTATTTTATTGAATAAAGTTTCATAAACATCATAAACACTTGTTAAGCCAGGGTTGCCAAATATGACAACCATTGAATCTACATCAAAATCTTTCTCGCATGCATCTATGATTTTTGCAAGTTGTAACGCTGTACCTGTAGCAAGAAAATCAATAGGATTGGAAGTTGAAGAACCATTGTAGAGCTCTTTGAGGAGATTATCGGCTTTTTCCCCTGAAATGTGGGGGATTGATATATTGTACTCGGAAAGAGTATCTGTTAACATCACAGCTGGTCCGCCGGCATGAGTTATAATAGCTACTTTGTCTCCTTTGGGCAATTTATTAAGCATTACGGCGCCTACTGTAACAAGTTCTGTGCGGCTGTAACACCTTACAATACCTGCTTTCTGAAAAAGGGCAGAAACAGCAGAATCAGGAGTTGCCATTGCTCCTGTATGTGAAGATGCTGCTCGACTTCCGGCATCACTTGTTCCAGCTTTAATTGCAGCAATTTTTGCTCCTTTATTGATAAGTGAAACGGCGTGTTTTAACAATTTCTCTGGATAGCTGATGCTCTCAATATAAAGAAGCTTAACAGGAGCGCTTTTTTTATGAATATATGTTTCGTCAAGGTATTCGAGTACATCTTCTATACCTGTCTGGGCACTGTTGCCAACTGAAAAAATTGATGAGACTCTTACGCCAAGCTGGAGGGCTGTTTCGAGAATAAAAACAACGGTAGCACCGGAACCGGAAATAAGGTCAATTCCATTTTCTGAAAGAGGGGGAGTTGGTTTTGTGAATATTCCGGTATAGTTGGGAGTCATAACGCCTATACAGTTTGGTCCAATAAGAGATGCACCGTTTCTGTTGACTATATCAACAATTTTTTCTTCTAAAATTGACCCTTCTGGACCATCTTCATGAAACCCTGCCGACAATATTATGACAGCTTTGCACATTTTTTTGCTGCACAATATCTCGACACTGTCCGGACACATTTTGGCTGCAATGGCTAGAATTGCTAGATCTACCTGAGGCAAATCTTCGACGCTTTTGTAGCATTTAATTCCCTGTACGAAGTCTGACTTTGGATTAACCACATATAGTTTTCCTTTATAATTGGATTCTCTGAGATTTCTTAGAACTGCACCGCCGGGTTTTTGTGTCTCATCTGAACCACCTACCACAACAATGCTTTTAGGAGATATTAGTTCTTTTGTTATCATATGTTAATAAATTTGTCACAAAGGTAATAATAAGAAAGAATTATTAATTAACAGGATGCAATTATAAATAAAAATCCATTTTGACTTATATATTTATATTTCAAAGCGAATAGGACAATAAAAAAATATTTTTGAGTTAGAGTAAAAAACTGATTATTTTTACATTACTAATACCAAAGAAACATGTCTACACTACTAATTAAAAATGTCAATAACAACGATGATATAACGGATATATTTATAAAGGATAACCGTATTGAAAAGATTTCGGAACATATTGACAAAGGTGCAGACAGAATAATTGAAGGAAAAGGGAAATATGTAATTCCCGGCTTTATTAATATGCACACACATGCAGCAATGACTCTTCTGCGCGGGATTGGTGAGGATATGTCTTTAATGGACTGGTTGCAGAATGTTATCTGGCCTACTGAGCAAAAGCTTGATGAAGAACTTGTATATTGGGGGACTAAGTTAGCATGTGTGGAAATGATTAGGTCAGGAACAACCTGCTACAATGATCAATATTGGTATCTTCCTGCTGCTCAAAGAGCAACTTCCGAAATGAAACTCAGATCTGTTCACTCGTACGTTATTTTGGATTTAATGGATAAGTCTAAATCTGAAAAACTGAAGGATGAATGTAAAAAGATGTATGATTTTTCCAGGGATTGGCCTGAAAGAAACATTTTTGCGATAGGTATACACGCTCCCTACAGCGTCTCTGAAGATATGATAAGATGGGCAAGTGATTTTGCAAGAGAAAGAGGGTTGCTTGTTCATCTCCACCTTTCTGAAACAGAATCTGAAAATTTGGATTCACTTAAAAAATATGGAATGTCTCCTACAAAATATCTAGATTCTCTTGGTGCATTGGGACCTGAGACGCTTGCTGCCCATTGTCTTTGGATAGACGATGATGACATAGAAATACTTGCAAAAAGAAGGGTAAAGACAATTCATAACATAAATTCCAATTTAAAAATTGCTTCTGGTTACAGATTCAAGTATAAAGAATTAAAGGAAGCCGGGATTGTCGTATCTTTAGGAACAGATGGTTGTGCCTCTTCAAATAATCTTGATATGTTAGAGACCATGAAGACCACAGCACTTGTACAGAAAGCCTGGCGGAAGGATCCAACAGTGCTTCCGATGGAGGAACTTTTATCTCTTTCAACTCTCAATGGCGGACTTTCTCTTGGTATTGAAACTGGAATAATAAAAGAGGGATACCTTGCAGATCTTTCACTTGTGGATGTTAATAGCGTTGCATTTACTCCAAATATCAATTTTTTGGCTAATCTAATTTACTCCGCTAACAGCTCATGTATTGACACTGTAGTATGTGACGGAAATATTTTAATGGAAAATAAAAAAATTGATGAAGAAGAGGAAATTATTCAAATGGTTAACAAATTGTATAAAAAACTATTATAGCTTCATATTATGGAATATATTCAACAAATTGAAGAGGCAACAGCCTTTATTAGTGACAAACTTTCCGGCAGGAAACCTGAAGTCGGTATTATTCTTGGCAGTGGATTGGGAGGATTAGCAGAAATAATTGAAGAGAAATGTGTAATTCCCTATTCACAAATTCCACATTTTCCTCAGTCTACAGCTATAGGTCATAAAGGGAACTTGATTGTGGGGATACTTGGTGGTAAACATGTTCTTGCTATGCAGGGAAGATTCCATTATTACGAAGGATATAGTATGAACCAAGTTACACTTCCGGTAAGAGTTATGAAAAAACTTGGAATCTCTACTCTTTTCGTTTCAAATGCAGCAGGAGGTGTAAATCGTGATTTTAAAGTTGGTGATCTTATGATAATTAGAGATCATATCAATTTGATGCCTAATCCATTGATTGGAAAGAATTTAGACGAATTTGGTCCACGTTTTCCTGATATGACGAGGCCATATGACCTGGAATTAATAAGAAAAGCTGAAAAAATTGCATCCGTTTTGGAGATTACTCTAAAAAAGGGGGTTTACCTTGCAGGTACAGGTCCAA